>Ga0193753_10000053_pt1 | contig 109078 bp, 97 predicted proteins | sample H1c2metaG_FD_144925 | JGI IMG/M metagenome (GOLD analysis project Ga0193753, IMG submission 144925) | Soil microbial communities from a riparian zone of the East river system, Colorado, United States - H1c2 | ecosystem: Environmental > Terrestrial > Soil > Riparian zone | place: USA: East...
TCAGCACCGGCTGTGGGTCGACGGGCGCCGGATCGCGCTGACCCGGACCGAGCTGGCGGTGATGAACGCGCTGGTCGACGCCGCCGGGCAGATCCGCACGCGGGCGGACATCCTCCTGCGCGCCTGGGGCGACGAGGGGCTCGAGGTGGGGGAGCGCGCGGTCGACAACATCATCATGCGCCTGCGCCGCAAGCTGCCGGTCCCGGACCTGATCGTGACGGTGCGCGGGGTCGGCTTCCGCCTGGCCGGCTGAGCGCCACGCCGCAGGGAGCCGCGGCGCGCGGCCCGCGCGGTATGCTCGGGCCCATGATGCGGCATCTCACCAGCGAGGCGGAGGTGCGCAGCGCGTGGCCCGTCATGGGCCAGCTGCGCACCCACCACACCGAGGAGTCGTTCGTCGCGACCACCCGGCGGACGATGGCGGCGGCCGAGCCGTATCGCCTGAGCGCGTGGATCGAGGACGACCGAGTGCTGGCGGTGGCCGGCCACCGGCGCGGCGAGGCGCTCGCCTGGGGCCGCTACGTGTACGTCTACGACCTGGTGTCGGACGAGGCCGCGCGCGGGCGTGGCGCGGCCTGGCGCCTGGTCACCGCGCTGGCCGACGAGGCGCGCGCGGCCGGGTACGAGCAGCTCCACCTCGACTCCGGCGTCCAGCGCTTCGCCGCCCACCGCTTCTATCTGAGGATGGGCTTCGACATCACCAGCCACCACTTCCAGCTGAAGCTCTAGATTGGTGTCATGCACCCACTTCACGACATCGTGGTCCCGCCCTCGATCGACGAGTTCGTCCCGGCGGTGGTCGAGATCCCGCGCGGCTCGAAGCTCAAGTACGAGATCGACAAGCACACCGGCCTGCTCATGCTCGACCGGGTCCTGTACTCGTCGGTGCACTACCCGGCCAACTACGGCTTCATCCCGCAGTCGCACGCCGACGACGGCGACCCGCTCGACATCCTGGTCCTCATGCAGGAGCCGGTCGTCCCGCTCACCATCGTGCGGGCCCGCGCGATCGGCGGGCTCAAGATGCGCGATGACAAGGGGGACGACGACAAGATCGTCGCGGTCGCGGTCGACGACCCGGCCTTCAACCACTACGTCGACGTGGCCCAGCTGCCGCCCCACGTCATGATCGAGCTCGAGCGCTTCTTCCGCGACTACAAGGTGCTCGAGGCCAAGACCTCCGAGGTGGACCAGCTGTACGGCCGGGCCCGCGCGCTCGAGGTCATCCGCCAGGCGATCGACGACTATCGATCGCGCTCGGCCTGGCGCAAGCCGTGACCCGCGCGGCCGCGCCGATCAGTTGAGGTGGACGTTCACGTGCTCGCCGTCGTCGCAGTGGAAGGGGGCCGACTCGGAGTCGAGCGTCTCGCTCCAGCCGTTGGACGTGGTCAGGTACTTGAACTGGACCCGGATGACCACGTCGTCCTCTTCGCCGACGTACTCGAGGTTGCGGTTGTCGACCAGGTGGAAGTCATCGCCCGGGTCGTAGAGCGTGTTGCCGATCCAGTTCTCCTCCCGCCACTTCCCCTCGGTGTCGTCCCAGTAGTCGAAGTCGATGACCTTGACCTGGAACGGCGCGCCGTCGTGCTCGAAGTCGTTGTAGACGTGGATGTCCACGTCCTTGCACCGGTCGGCCACCGCGGTCCCAGCCAGTCCACCGGCCATCATCAGCCCCGCCGCGATCGACATGATGAGCTTGCGCATACTCTCTGCTCCTCGTCCTGGTTGCGCCACCTTCGTGGTGGCGTGACCGGTCGCAGTGCGAGCTCCGTACCAGGACGCGGCGATCGAGTGATCGCGCGCTTGCGCCGCCTCACCTCGCGGCGAGCGGCGATCGATGTCGAATCGGCATGCTGCTGCGACCGGCGCCGGCCGGTCAGTCGTCGCGCTTGCCGATGTGGCGTACGTCCTTGCCGTGCACCAGGAAGATGACCAGCTCGGCCAGGTTGGTGATGTGGTCGCCGATCCGCTCGAGGAACTTGGCCACCGCCAGGACGTGGACCCCGCGCTCCAGGTAGGCCATGTCGCCCTGGATGCTGCGCTGGACCTCGCGGACCACCTCGCTGTAGGTGCGGTCGACCGCGTCGTCGCGATCGAACACCTGCTGGGCGCGGACCGGGTCGCGCGCGACCAGCGCCTCGGTCGCCTCGCGCAGCTGGGCCTGGTCGACGTCGGCCATGTGGCTCAGGCTGGCCGCGAAGTGCGCCGGGCGCTCGCCGCCGAGGGCGAGCGCGCGCTCCGAGATGTTGACGCACAGGTCGCCGATCCGCTCGAGGTCGGTGACCATCTTCATGGCGGTGGTGATGAAGCGCAGGTCGCTGCCGAGCGGCTGGCGCTTGGCCAGGAGCAGGAGGCACAGGTCGTCGGTGTCGAGCTCCATCCGGTTGACCTTGTGGTCCTCCTCGATCGTGCGGCGGGCGAGCGCGAGGTCTCCGTCCAGCACCGCGCGCACCGCGTCGGCGATCATCTGCTCGAGCCGCCCGCTCATGCGCAGGAGGTTGTCGCGCACGCGGCCGAGCTCGGCCTCGTACTCGCGATCGGTGTGGCGCATCTGGTTCATCCGGGTCACCCGAAACGGCCGGTCATGTAGTTCTCGGTCCGCTCATCAGAGGGGTTGGCGAACATCTTCGAGGTCCGGTCGTACTCGACCAGGATGCCGGTCCGCTGGTCGTTGGCCGAGTCGAGCTCGACGGTGAAGAAGGCGGTGCGATCGCTGACCCGGGCCGCCTGTTGCATGTTGTGGGTGACGATGACGATGGTGAAGCGGCTCTTCAGCTCGCGCATCAGGTCCTCGATGCGGGTGGTCGCGATCGGGTCGAGCGCGCTGCACGGCTCGTCCATCAGCACCACCTCCGGCTCGACCGCGATGGTCCGCGCGATGCACAGGCGCTGCTGCTGCCCGCCCGAGATGCCGAGCGCCGAGTGCTGGAGCCGGTCCTTGACCTCGTCCCACAGCGCGGCCCCGCGCAGCGACTTCTCGACGATCTCGTCCAGCCGCTTCTTGTCCTTGACCCCGTTCACCCGCGGCCCGAAGGCGATGTTGTCGTAGATGCTCTTGGGGAACGGGTTCGGCTTCTGGAACACCATGCCGACGTGGCGGCGCACCTCGGTGGCCGAGACGTCGGGGCCGTACAGATCGATGCCGTGGTACATCGCGGTGCCGCGCACCCGCGCGCCCGGGATGACGTCGTGCATGCGGTTGAGGCAGCGCAGGACGGTGGTCTTGCCGCAGCCGGACGGCCCGATGAACGCGGTGATCTCGTTCTTGCGGATCTGCATCGTCACGTCCCGCACCGCGCGGAACGAGCCGTAGTAGACCTCGAGCGCCTGCAGGTCGAACACCACCGGGGCGGCGTCGGTGGCGCGCACCGGCGCGGGGTCGGTCGGGAAGGACAGCCGCGAGCGAACCGGAGCCGGTGGGCTGGCGGCGGGCGCGGGGGCCGGGTTCATGGAGTCCTCCGAGGTCACGGGGTCACCGCTTGAGCGCCAGCCGCGAGGTGAAGATGCGCGCGACCAGCGTGATGAAGAAGGTCAGGAAGACGAGGGTCAGCGCCGCGCCCCAGGCCCGCTCCTGCGAGCCGACGAACGAGGTGTTGGCGTTGGCGAAGATCTGCACCGACAGCGCGGTGCTGGCCCCGTCGAACAGGTGCGGGTTGTAGGCGGTGGCGGCGCCCAGCGCGAACAGGAGCGGCGCGGTCTCGCCGGCAGCGCGGGCGATGGCGAGCAGCGAGCCGGACACGATGCCGGGCAGCGCGGCGGGCAGGACCACGGTCATGATCGTGCGGCTCTTGCTGGCCCCGAGCGCGTAGGCGGCCTCGCGCAGGTGGGCGGGGACCAGCTTCAGCATCTGCTCGGTCGACCCGATCACGACCGGCAGCATCAGGCAGGCGAGCGCGAGCGCGCCGCCGAACGCGGAGTAGCCGGTCCGCAGGGTCCACACGATGTAGACGAACAGGCCCATGACGATCGAGGGGACCCCGGTCATGACCATCGCCATGAACCGGACCAGCCGCGCGAACTTGCTGGTGACGCCGTACTCGTGGAGGTAGACCGCGCCGAGGATGCCGATCGGCACCGCCAGCAACGTCGCCGCGCCGGTGACCATGAGCGTGCCGAGGATGGCCGGGCCCATGCCGGGGCCGGGGCGGCGCGAGACGACCGGGATCTCCTTGATGAAGAAGTCGGGGAACCCGGCGAACGCGGTGCTCATGCCCTTGCCGATGACCGACCACAGGATCGCGACCAGCGGGACCGCCACCACCAGGAAGGCGAGGACCATGAGCGCGGTCATGAGCGCGTTCTTGGCCACCCGCCACGACAGCCGGGCGCTGAGGTCGAGCGCCGTGGCCGGGGTCGGCTCCATCCCGGTCATGCGCGCCCCGCGCTGCGCGCCATCGAGCGGCGGACCACCGCGCTGGCGATCAGGTTGACCACGATGGTGATGAGGAAGAGGGTCACGGCCAGGGCGATGAGCGCCGACTTGTGCAGCGACTCGGCCTCGCCCCACTCGTTGGCGATCACCGCGGGCATCGAGTTGCCCGAGGCGAACATGTCGAGGGTGACCTGTCCGAGCGAGGAGCCGATCACCAGGGCGGCGGCGATGGTCTCGCCCATCGCGCGGCCCAGCCCCAGCATCACCGCGCCGACCAGCCCGCCCTTGCTGTGCGGGAACACCGACGCCTGGATCATCTCCCAGCGGGTGGCGCCCAGGGCCAGGGCCGCCTCCTTGTCGGTGGCCGGGGTCGTCTCGATCACCTCGCGGGCGAGCGAGGTGATGATCGGGACGATCATGATCGCCAGGATGACGCCGGCGGTCGCGAACGAGCGGCCCTGCGCGGCCGGGCCGAACACCAGCGGCGGAATCGAGCGCCCGGAGACGAGGAAGTAGAGCAGCAGCAGCAGGCCGCCCACCGCCAGCACCCAGCCCACCAGCGAGCGGCGGCTGGTCAGGAGGAGCCCGGCGCCGATCGCGAGCACGATGACGGGGATGAGAAAGCCGGGCATCGCCGCGACGCCTTCGTGCACCCGGTCGTAGACCCGCTGGATCCTCCCGCTGAGGACCAGGACGCCCCACAGGCCGAACACCACCGACGGCACCACCGCGAGCAGGTCGATGACGTAGACCAGCGGCCGCTTCAGCAGCGGCGGCGCCACCTGGGTGATGAACAGCGCGACCGCCAGGCTGACCGGGACGGCCAGGGCGACCGCGATGACCGCGGTGTAGAGCGTTCCCCAGATGAACGGCAGCGCGCCGAACAGGCCGTCGGGGGCCGACCAGCGCCGGGTGGTGAAGAAGTCGAGGCCCATCCGGGACAGGACCGGCAGCGACCGGTTCGTCATGGTGAGCGCGATCAGGCCCAGGATGAGCAGGACGAGCGAGGCCGCGCCGATCGCCATCCACCGGAAGCCGGTGTCGGCGCGGTTCCCGCTGCCCGTCAGGCTGAACGGCTCGCTCGCCATCGCTACGGCGCGACCTGCACCTTGTCGAGCTGGGCGACCGCCTTGTCCTGCAGCCCCTTGGGGAGCGGGGCGAAGTCCAGCTCCGGCAGGAGCCTCTGCCCGTCGGTCAGGAGGTACTTGAGGTAGCTCTTCACCGCCTCGCCCCTGGCCTTGTCGGTCTGCTTGGCGTAGACGATGACCCAGCTCTGGTAGGTGATCGGGTACGAGCCGTCCCCCTTCGGGTCCAGAGCGCTGAACAGGAGGTCGTCCTTGACCTCGATGCCGTCGCCGGCCGCCTGGGCCGACTCCGCGGTCGGCTCGACGTACTTGCCGGCCTGGTTCTTCACGCTCGCGTACTTCAGGCCCGACGCCTTGGCGTCCGACAGGTCCACGTAGCCGATCGCGCCCTGGGTCGACGTCACGATCTGAGCCACCCCGGCGTTGCCGTTGCCGGCCTGGGTGTCGGCCGGCCACTCGACGGTGGAGCCGCTCTTCAGCTTCCAGGTGCCCTTGGCGGCCGCGTCGAGGTACTTGGTGAAGTTGTCGGTGGTGCCGGAGCCGTCCGAGCGGTGGACCACCACGATGGCGGCGTCGGGCAGCTTGGCGCCCGGGTTGTCCCCGGCGATCGCCTTGTCGTTCCACTTCTTGATGTCGCGCTGGAAGATGCCGGCGATGGTCTGCGGCGACAGCTGCAGCTTGTCGACCCCGTCGATGTTGTACGAGAGGGTGATCGGGCCGAGCAGGATCGGGAAGTACAGCACCGGGCCGCCCTTGTTCTTGGCCAGGTCCGGCTCCTTGTACGCCGAGTCGGAGCCGGCGAAGTCGACCACCATGTCGGCCAGGTCCTGGCGGCCCTTTCCGGACCCGCCGCCGCCGTAGTTGATGGTCACCTCCGAGCTCGCCTTGCCGAACTCCTCGATGGAGGCCTCCTGGTAGCCCTTCTGGAAGGTCGATCCGCTGCCGTTGAGCGTGACCGCGCCGCCCGCGCCGCTGGCTGGCTTCTCGCCGCCGGCCTGGGGCGCGCCGCCCCTGTCACCCTCGGCCGCCTTCTCCGCCCCCTCGGGGGGCTTGTCCTTGCTCTTGCAGGCGGTCGGGAGCAGCGCCAGCGCGAGCGCTCCGGTCGCCGTGAGGATCCTCGTCGTTGGAATCATGCGGTTGAGGGTACGCATGGCTCCGTGACGGGGCCGCGAATGGTCTGTGAACGGAGTGTGACGGCCGCCGACGGGCGAGCCGGGCTCAGCCCTCGAGCTTCCCGATGTGGCGGATGTCCTTGCCGCGCACCAGGAAGATGACCAGCTCGGCCAGGTTGGTGATGTGGTCGCCGATCCGCTCGAGGAACTTTGCCACCGCCAGGATGTGCACGCCGCGCTCCAGGAAGGCCATGTCGCCCTGGATGCTCCGCTGGACGTCGAGCACCAGCTCGCCGTACACCCGATCGATCGCGTCGTCGCGGGTGCACACCGCCTGGGCCCGGTCCGGGTCGCGCGACACGAACGACTCGATCGCGTCGCGGAGCTGACTCTGGTCGAGGTCGGCCATCGACGACAGGCTGGCCGCGAACGCGGTCGGCCGCATGCCGTCGAGCGCCAGGCTGCGCTCGGAGATGTTGACCGCCAGATCGCCGATCCGCTCGAGGTCGGTGACCATCTTCATCGCGGTGGTGATGAAGCGGAGGTCGCCGCCGAGCGGCTGGCGCCTGGCCAGGATCATCAGACACAGGTCATCGGTGTCGAGCTCGATCCGGTTGACCTTGTGGTCCTCCTCGATCGTTCGCCGGGCGAGGAGGACGTCTCCCTCGAGCACCGCGCGCACCGACTCGGCGATCATCTGCTCGACCCGGCCGGTCATGCGCAGGAGGTTGTCTCGCACGCGGCCGAGCTCGGCCTCGAATTCGCGGTCGGTGTGGCGCTTCTGGCTCATCGGTCAGGCGGTCCGTCGCGCAGGACGATCACAATCGTGTAACTCCGGCGCCCCGGGCGCAAGAGACGTCCGCGCGGCGGCCGCCACCGGCCTTCGATTCAGAAGGCGGCCTGCAGCTGGGTGCGGATCTGCAGGTCGTTGCTGTCGGTCGCCGACGTGACGATCACGCCGCCGTCGGTCGCCCACTTGAAGTTGTGGCCCTTGAAGAACCAGGTGAACGCGCCGAGGATCTCCTGGACGTCGTCGTCGCCGGCGGCCGGGGTGAGCGAGTAGCGCGCGGCCAGCTGGTAGGTCTTCGGGACGACGAAGTAGCCGGCCTGGCCGAAGAAGGCGTAGTCCGGGTCGGCCGACCCGCGCTTCAGCATGTAGGCTGCGCCCTGGACGTCGATGCCCTCGTACTTGGCGATCGCGTCCACCTCGGCGCCGTGCTCGACCAGGAGGTCGCCGTCGACGTCCTTCGCGAAGTCGTTGAGGTTGGCCTGGTAGCTGGCGCCGACCGCCAGGCGGAACGGCCCGCCCTCGAGGTCGCCCTCGCTGTAGCCCTTGATGCCGCCCATGTTCCAGCCGACCCGGGCGACCACCACCGGGCTGAGGTCGGCCGGGGTGTTGGTCGGGGTGGTGACGGTGCAGGTGCTGGCGTCGGCCGGATCGTCGCAGTCGAGGGTGGCGGCCGGCCGGTCGGCGTCGCCCTGGCCGTTGAACACGCCGAGCGCCCACTCGAGGCCGTCGGGCGACTTGTCGTAGCCGTTGTGGACCATCAGGCCGAGGTCGCGGCCGATGTCGACCAGGCCGTTGGCCAGGGCGCGCTCGTTGAACTCGCTGGCGTAGTCGGAGACCAGCTCGTGGCGGGCGAACGGCTTCTTCCACTGGCCGCCGCGCACGTGCACATCCTGGCCGGCGATGGCGAAGGTGTGGTCGATGAAGAAGTCCTTGAGGACGGGATCCCCGCGGTTGGCGAAGTCGAACTCGACCTTGTAGGCGTTGGCCTTGCCCCAGGCGTATCCCTCGAGCTGGAGGCGCAGGCGCGGCACCACGAAGTGCGACTGGAACTCGTCGAGCGCCTCGCGGCGGGTGATCTCGAGCCGGGTCTGGGTGCGGATGCCGATCTTGAGCTCGAACTGATCGTCGCCCGACTCGGCAATGAAGCCGCCATCGTAGTGGATGCTGCCGGGCGGCTTATCGGCCTCGGCGGTGGCGGCTGGCTCGGGGGCGGGCTCGGTGGTGACGGCCGGATCCGGCGTGGTGGCCGGCGGGGGATCGGTCGTGGGTGCGGGCTCGGGAGCCGGCAGGGGAGCGGGAGGCTGGGCGGACGCCAGGGCGGGGCCCAGCACGAGTGTGAACAGGCAGACAGCGAAACGCACGGAAGCTGACATGCGCGCGATGGTCGACGAGGCCTGTGACAATCGGGTGACGGATCGGTGCAGGAGATGTGAAGCCGTCGCGATCGACGGCGATCGGCGCGCGGGGCCGCTCGATCGACACGGCCGGCACGGCCGACGCCGCGGTGTCAAGTGGCGGCGGGTGGCGTCGGCGGCGCGGCTGGCGTGATCAGCCGGGTCGGCGGGGTCAACGCGGCGGCCAGCTCCACCCAGAAGATCGATCCGCGCGGCCGGTTGGGGCCGACTCCGATCGAGCCGCCCATGGTCTCGACCAGGTGCTTGACGATCGACAGGCCGAGCCCGGTGCCGCCCATCTCGCGCGAGCGTCCCGGATCGATCCGGTAGAAGCGCTCGAAGATGCGCTGGCGGTGAGCTGGCGGGATCCCGGGCCCGTCGTCGCGCACCTCGAGGCGGACGCGGCCGGCGTCGGCGGCGCCGCTGACGACCACGCCGGTCCCCTCCGGCGTGTGGCTGATGGCGTTGGACAGGAGGTTGACCATCACCTGGTGGAGCCCGCTGGCGTCGGCGGCGACCGCGAGGCCGTCCGGAACCTCGATCGAGATGGAGGTGCGCCGTCGCTCGGCCAGGCGCTCGACCGCCTCGAGCGCGCGCGCCGCGGCCGGGCCGAGCGCGACCGACTCGAGGTCGACCCGGAAGCGGCCGGCCTCGAGGCGCGAGAGATCGAGCAGGTCGGTGATGAGGCTGGTCAGCCGCGCCGCGTTGCGGTGGATGGCGTCGATCAGCACCGGGGCGGCGGCCGCGTCGGTCAGCGCGCCGCCGGCCAGGGTCTCGGCGTTCGCGCTGATCACGCTGACCGGGGTGCGCAGCTCGTGCGACGCGTTGGCGACGAAGTCGCGCCGCACCGTCTCGAGCCGGTGCAGCTCGGTGACGTCGTGGAGGACCAGGATGGCGCCGGTGCCCGGCTGCGGGGCGAGTCGGGCCAGGACCCGCCGGCGGGTGACGGCCAGCTCCATCTCGGCGGTGCGCGGCTTGCCGGCCCGGACCAGCTCGTCGAGGGCGGGGACCCGGACCAGCTCGAGCAGCGGGCGCCCGACCGCGTCGTCGCCGGAGCCGAGCAGGCCGTGGGCGGCGCGGTTCATGAGCGTGACCCGGCTGCCCTGGTCGAGCGCGATCACGCCCTCGCTCATCCCCTCGAGCACCGCGGCGGAGCGGGCCCGCTCGCTGGCCAGCGCGGCGACGGTGCGCTCGATCTCCTGGGCCAGGCGCTTGAGCGACCCGGCCAGCGGTCCGGGCTGGGCCACGCCGCCGGCCAGGGCGTGGGCGCTGTCGACCAGATCGCGCATGGTGCGCGACATGAAGTGAGCGGCGGCGGCGGACAGGGCCACCCCGACCGCGACGCTGATGACCCCGGCGATGAGCAGGAGCCAGCGCAGGCGGGCGAGCGCCTGCTGGATCTCCAGCAGCGGCTGGGCCACGCGCACCACCCCGGACAGGCCGGCGCCGCGGAACGGCATCGCCAGGTAGAGGAGGTCGGCCTGGATGGTGCGCGAGCGGCGGCCGGCGTGGCCGTGGCCGTGGGCCAGCGCCTCGATCACCTCGGGCCGGTCGCCGTGGTTCTCGACCTCCGGCAGGGCGGCGAAGGCGACCGAGCTGTCGCCGATCACGCGCCCGTCGGTGGCGATGACGGTGACCCGGCAGCCGAGCGCGTGGCCCAGGCGATCGGCCAGCGCGTCGATGGCGGCCGGATCGGGCGCCGGGGCGGTCTCGAACAGCGCGCGGGCCGCCTCGAGGTCGCGCTCGAGATCGCGCTCGATGCGGTCGCCGGTGGTGACGCGCAGCTCGTGCTGGAGGTAGAGGCCGCCCGGGATCAGGACCGCCAGGGTCAGGGCGAGCGCGACCACGAACAGGTTGCCGCGCAGGCCGAGGTGGATGCGGGCCACGGCTCAGCCGTCGCTTCGGTCGCCGTCGCCCCGGTCGGCCCGCCCGGCGTCCTCGGCGTCGCCGCCGCCGGCGTCGGCGATCTCGCCGGCGACCTCTCCCTCCGGCATGTCGCGGAAGCGGTAGCCGACCCCGCGCAGGGTCTCGATGTACGCGCCGGCCGGTCCCAGCTTCTCGCGCAGCCGCTTGACGTGGGTGTCGACCGTCCGGGTCGTCACGTCCGGGCTCATGCCCCACACGTCGGACAGGAGGATCTCGCGGCTCTGCACCCGCCCGCGCCGCGACAGGAACGTGCCGAGCAGGCGGAACTCGAGCGCGGTCAGCGCCGCCTCGTCGCCGTCGACCCAGACCCGGTGGGCGTCGTGATCGAGGGTGAGGCGGCCGAACTGGACCGTCGACGCGTCGCCCTGCTCCTGCTGGGCGCGCCGCAGGATGGCGCCGATGCGGAGCAAGAGCTCGCGCACGCTGAACGGCTTGGTCACGTAGTCGTCGGCGCCGACCTCGAAGCCGACCACCCGGTCGATCTCGTCCCCCTTGGCGGTCAGCATCAGGATCGGCAGGCCGCGGGTCGCGTCGGCGCTGCGCAGCCGGCGGCAGACCTCGGTGCCGGGCATGTCCGGCAGCATGAGGTCGAGCACGATCAGATCGGGCAGGGGGGCCTGGGCCGCCGCGGCCAGCGCGTCGCGTCCGCTGGCCGCGGTCCGGGTGGTGTAGCCCTCGCGGCGCAGGTTGTAGTCGACGGTCGCGACCAGGTCCGGCTCGTCATCGACGATGAGGATGAGCGGGCTCACGGTGCTCCGCGGTCAGGATGCCGGCCGGGCAGGGCGAGGTCCGTGACGATGCGGTGACATCGGCGTGAACCGCGCGATCCCGGCGCCCTCACGGGGTCGAACGCGCGCGACATGCTCGCTCCACCTCGTCCACCTGCTTGGGCACCGCGGAGGTCAGGACCTCGCACCCGTTCGCGGTGATGAGCACGTCGTCCTCGATGCGCACGCCGATCCCGCGCAGCGCCTCGGGCGCGGCCTCGGCGTCGGCCGCGATGTAGAGGCCCGGCTCGATGGTGATGACCATGCCGGGCTCGAGCGGGCGCGCGGCGCCGTCGGCGGTGGTGTAGGCGCCGGCGTCGTGCACGTCGAGCCCGAGCCAGTGCGAGGTGCGGTGCATGTAGTAGGCCTTGTAGGCCTCGTCGGCGACGCGGTCGGCGGCGGGCCCGTCGAGCAGGCCAAGGCCGATCATGCCCTGGGTCAGGCGCTCGACGCAGATCCGGTGGAGATCGTCGAGGGTGACGCCCGGGCGGGCGGCGCGGATCGCGTCCTCCTCGGCGGCGAGCACCAGCTCGTAGCAGCGCCGCTGGGGCCCGCTGAAGCGGCCGCTGACCGGGAACGTGCGGGTGACGTCCGCGGTGTAGAACTGGAACTCGCAGCCGGCGTCGACCAGGACCAGGTCGCCATCGCGGAGCGGGTGGTCGTTGTCGACGTAGTGGAGGATGGTGGCGTTGGCGCCGGACCCGACGATGGTGCCGTAGCCGGGGCCGGAGCCGCCGCGGCGGCGGAAGGTGTAGTCGATGAGCGCCTCGAGCTCGTGCTCGCCGACGCCGGGCGCCGCCGCGCTCATCGCCGCGGTGTGCGCCTCGGCCGTGATCGCCGCCGCCTGGCGCAGGAGCGCCACCTCCTCGGGCGACTTGCGCAGCCGCATCTCGTGGAGGAGCGTGCGCGGGTCGACCACCCGGCGGGGCGGGCGCTGGCCGCGCCGCTCGCGCAGGCGCAGGTCGGCGATCAGCCGCGCGATGACCGCGTCGAACGCCGGGTCGTAGCCGAGGCCGTAGCAGAGATCCTCGGCGCCGGCGACCAGCTCGAGGAGGCGCCGCTCCAGCTCGGCGGCCGGATAGGCGACGTCGGCCCCGAAATCGGACACCGCACCCTCGATGCCGGCGCGGCGGCCGTCCCACACCTCGCGCTCTCGGTCGCGCGGGCGGACGAACAGCACGAACTGCTCGGCCGCCGCCCCCGGGCGAAGGACCAGGGTGGCGTCCGGCTCGGCGAACCCGGTCAGATAGTAGATGTCCGACGACTGGCGGAAGCGGAAGTGCTGGTCGCCGTTGCGGTGGGCCTCGGGAGGCGAGTGCAGCACCGCCACCGCCCGCGGACCCAGCGCCTGCATGAACGCCTCGCGCCGGCGCGCGAAGACCGTGCTCTCGCCCATGCGGTCGGATATACCACGCCGGCCTCGCGGCGCCGGGCGGGGCCGGGCCTACGAGCCGAGCAGGCGGGACAGCTCGCCGGCCGCCTCGGCCGACGACAGGAGGTCGGCGCCGAGCGCCTCGGCCTCGCCGCGCCACGCGCTGGCCGCGTCGCCGGTGTCGCGGCCGAGCACGAGCACCGGCACGTCGCGCAGGTCCGGCTCGGCTCGCAGCATGCGGAGGGCCTGGAGGCCGCCGGTCGGGTTGGGGCCCTCGACCAGGACGATCGCGCGGGGCTCGAGCAGGCGGGCCAGGCGGGGCAGCTCGTGAGTGGCGTGGACCAGCGACACCGCGGTGTAGCCGAGCGCGGAGACCATGCGATCGAGGCGGAGCGGACCTTGCCGCTCGTCGCCGACCACCAGGACCACGCCGCGGCTGGTCGGCTCGCCCAGCTCGGCGCCCTCGCCCGGCGCCGCGCGATCCTCGCGCCCCTTCTGCGCCCGGTAGACCGCGAGCGCGACCTTGTTGAGCAGCTCGTCCACGTCGAACGGCTTCTCGACCAGATCGGTCGCGCCGAGCGCGAGGGTGCGGTGCGACTCGAAGCCGTGCAGCGCGGTCATGACCAGCACCGGGATGCCGGCCGTCTCGGCGCTGGAGTGGAGCGTCTCGAGCAGCGCCTTGCCGTTCATGCGCGGCATGAGGACGTCGAGCAGGATGACGTCGGGCGGGTGGGCGTGGATCTTGGCCAGCGCGTCGACCCCGTCGGCGGCCAGCTCGACCTCGTAGCCCTCGTCGGTGAGGACGGCGGCGACGGAGCTGCGCAGGAGCGCGTCATCATCGACGACCAGGATCCGACCACCCGTCACGCTACCGGCCCTTTCCTGCCCCGCTCGAATCCAGCGCGGGCTCTCGCAGTGCTACCATCGCCTTGCATGGAGCGCCACGCGCGCACCTTCGAGTCGATCAGGCCCGATGTGCTCGATCGGCTCCTGGATGTGCGCGGCAGCATCGACCATACCCTGTCGGGCATTCCGTCGCATGTGATCCGACAGCAGTTCGACGCGGTGCTCGATCGCATGCAGAGGTACCTGCGTGACGGAGACGCGGTGAAGTACCGCCCCCTCGCGGAGCGGTGGGTCGCGTTCCGGCTGGGCGAGGGCTCGACGCCGGAGAACCTGATCCACGCGGTGGTGGCCCTCGGCGACGTGATCCTCGACGTGACCCGCGGCCGCATGCCGGCCGGGCCCGACGGCGCCGAGTTCGCGCGCGCGGTTGCCCGCATGAACTTCGCCGCGGCGCGGCTCATCGTCGAGTCGCTGGCCGAGGCGCTGGCCGCGATGACGCGCTCGGCCGGGAGGCGGGGGTGAGCCGGGCGCCGGCGCTGAGCGCGCGCGGCGTCACCCACCCGGGCCTCACCCGCGGCAAGAACGAGGACTGCTTCCTGGCCGATGCCGCGCTCGGCCTCTACCTGGTGCTCGACGGGATGGGCGGGCACAGCGGGGGCGAGGTGGCGGCGGCGCGCGCGCGCGACGTCATCCACCTGGAGATGCGGGCCCGGCTGGGCCAGGAGGCGCCGGCGGCGGCGCTCGAGGCCGCGCTCGGCGCCGCGTCGGCCGCGGTCCACGGCGAGGCGCAGCGCGACCGCGGCCTGCACGGGATGGGGACCACCGCGGTCGCCTGCTGTGTCTCCGGCGAGCGCGCGGTGGTCGCCCACGTCGGTGACAGCCGGGCCTACCTCCTGCGCCGCGGTCGCATGCGGCTGCTCACCCGCGATCACACGGTGGTCGCCGAGCTGGTCGCGCGCGGCGCACTGGCCGCCAGCGAGGCGGCGGTCCATCCCTACAAGTCGGTCCTGTCGCGCAACCTGGGCGGGCGGCGCACCGCCAAGGTGGACGTGAGCGAGCTCGAGCTCGAGCCGGGCGACCGGCTCTTGCTCTGCTCCGACGGGCTCAGCGGCTACGCCTCGCACGAGGCGATGGAGCAGGTCCTGGCCGGAGCCGAGGACGCCGACCGCGCGGCCGACGAGCTGGTCGAGCTGGCGCTGCGCGGGGGCGGCGGCGACAACGTGACCGCGGTGGTGATCGAGCTCGGCCTCGACCCGGCGCGCGATTCGACCCTGGAGCTGCGCCGCGGCGCGGCGGTGGCGTGGTGGAGCCGGCGCGAGCGGTTCGAGGCCGAGGCGCGCGAGCGCGGCGTGCACGAGTCGCCGATCTGCGCGGTGCTCTCGCCGGACGAGGCGGTCGCGATCGTCGCCGGCAACCTGTGCGAGGCGATCTACCACGACCTGGATCAGGCGGCCGGGTTGCACGTGTGGACCTACGCCGAGAACCTGGCCAACGGCTGGCTCGATCAGGGCGGGGCCTACGAGGTGCTGCGCGACCTGCTCGACCGGCTGCGCGCCGCGGCGATCGCGGTGGTCGCCGAGGTGGGCGAGGGCGGGCCGGCGGAGGCGGAGCTGGCCGTGGCGCTGGAGACGGATCTCCTGCGCGCGCTCATCGTGGCCGAGATGGCGGTGGCCGGCGCGCTGGGCGAGCGGATGCGCAAGGTGGAGCAGCTGCTGGTCCGTCGGGATACCCGGGCGACCACCGCGACCCCGTTCGACGAGGGGAAGACGGTCGAGCTGAGCGGCGCCTACAAGGTGGAGCCGCCGTCGCCGATGGTGGCAGCCTGCCTGGAGCGCGGGTGGAAGGCGGCGCGCGGGGAGGCGGCGACCGGGGAGGCGGAGCGCGGTGCGGCGGCGGCGGTCGGGTCGGCGGAAGCGGCTGGCGCCGGGGCGATCGACCGGCCGTCCGCGCCGCAGTGGACCGAGGTCCTCGACCTGGCTCACCGCGCGGCGCTCGATCCGTCGTCCGACATCGACCTGGCTCCGGCGGTGCGCTTGCTGTTCGGCACGCGCGTCCTGGGCGAGGGCGCGCTCCGCCCGCTCCTCGAATCCCTCGATCGCGCGCGCACGCGACACCTCGACGCGGTGCGCGATCTGGCCGAGGCGCCGTCGATCCGCGCCGCCGCGCTGCACCGGCTGGCCGGCATCCACGAGGGGCTGATGAGCTCGCTCGCGCTCATGGTCGTGGAGTCGACGGTGGAGCTGACCGAGCGCTACCAGCGCGCGACCACGGTCACCGCCCGCCTGCGCGCAGAGCTGGCCCGCCACGAGACCCACATCTCGAAGCTGGAGCGCGAGGTCGCCGACCTGCGCGCCGGCGAGGCCGAGCTGGCCACCGTCTCCGACGGGGCGCCGGTGGTCGGCCCCGCGCTGGCCGGCAGCGCCGCCGCGCCGGATCTCGACGAGGATCCGGACGCCGACCTCACCGCCGAGACAGTCATGGACGCGCCAGCGGTGGGGCCGCGCGAGCCGGAGCCGGCGCGGCCGAAGGGCGGGAAGCGGTGAGCGAGAGCGGGAGGCCACGAGTGGATCGCCGCCGAGATGACCTCGACGAGGGAAGCCATGAGTGACGGCGGGAAGCCATGAGTGACGGCGACAGGCCGAGCCTGGTCGACCGGATCGCGGCCTACCGCGACGAGGTGCTGGCCAGCGACGAGGGTGGCGAGCGCGAGGAGCCCGGCAGCGAGGTCTTCGACGCGGTGCTCCGGGTCCTGTCGAGGCGCGAACGCGAGGACGGTGGGGAGCGCGAGCGCGGGCGGGGACGCGCGTCGATCGAGACAGCGCGGGTGGGCGGCGCGGGGTCGCCCTCCGCGGGGTCGGCCTCCGCGGTCGGATCGCTCTTCGCGGCCGGATCGGCGGGCGGGGCGGGGTCGGCGGGCGACGCGGGGTCGGCGGGCGGGGCGGGGTCGGCGGGCGGGGCGGGGTCGGCGGGCGGGGCGGGGTCGCCCTCCGAGGGGGTACCGCCTTCCACCGGGTCGCCGTCCTCGGCCGCTCTACCGTCTTCCACCGGGTCGCCGTCCGCGGCCGGTCTGCCGTCTTCCGTGGGATCGCCACCCGCCGCGGGTTCGCCGTCCTCCCCGCCCGCCGCATCCTCCCCATCCTCCCCATCCGCGCGCCGCGCCGCCTCCTCGTCGACCGGCGGCGCCCTCGACGTGGATCTCGCGCTTCACGATGCGATCGCCCGCCGGCTGGCGTGGCGCGACAGCGAGCTTCGGGTCCTGGCCGACGCTCGCGAGGTGTGCCGCCGCCTGCTGGCGACGGCCCGGCGCTCGCTTCGCGATCCCCAGGACGAGATGGAGGTCGCCCACGCGGTGGCGGAGGCGGGCAGCGCCGCGGCTCGGATCCTGGTCGCGCTGGTGCTGGGCCGGGTCGGTCGCGAGCGGTCCGCGCTGGTGCGCGAGGAGCTGGCCCAGGAGCGGCTCACCCAGGCCATCGAGCGCCAGCGCGAGGACCTCGCCCGGCTCGAGCGGGCGATCCAGGCCTGGCCCCGAGGCGGCTCCTGACCCCTCGCCCACCCTCCAGCGAAGCATCTCGATGATGGGACGGCGGGGGTATAGTAGCGGGACGTGCACCGGGAGCAGCGCATCGTCATCCGCTGCGAGGTCGAGTTCGAGCGGCTCGGACGTCGGATCCAGACGGTGTCGGAGGACCTGAGCTCGTCCGGTGTCTTCGTCCGCACCGAGGAGCTCCTCGCCGTCGGTGCGGTGGTCGAGCTCGCCATTCGCCTGCCCGATGGCCCGGAGTTCCGCGTGGTCTCGCGCGTCGCTCATCTCTTGACGCCGGCGGCCGCTCGCTCGCTCGGGCGCCGCCCCGGCATGGGGTTCGCGTTCCTGGCCCACGAGAGCACCGGGCGAGAGCGTCTGCTCGCTTACCTCGAGGAGCTGACCGAGGACATGCCGCCGCCGCGGCTGGAGCTGCCGAATCAGTCCTTTGCGGTGATCGCCGATCCCAAGCAGGTGGTGCTCGATCGGCTGGAGAACGCGCTCGGAGGCATGGGGTTCGAGACCCTCCTGTTCCGCAACGGGGCCGAGGCGCTGGCCGCCTGCCACGAGCTCATCCCCGACGTGGTGGTGGCCGCGCTCGAGATGCCGGTCATGAATGGTCTCGCGCTCCTGGCCCGGCTCAAGAACAAGGCGGTCCTGGTGGACGTCCCGGTCGTGCTGATGGCGGACGAGGCCAGCGACCTGACCCGCCTGCAGGCCTACCGGCTCGGCGTGCGCGACATCGTTCCGCGCCCGTTCACCGACGAGGAGCTGTGCATCCGGGTCGGGCGCGCCGCCCTCGAGGCGCGCCGGCCGGTGCCGGAGCCGGTCCTGCGCGGCAACCTCTCGGAGATCTCGGTCGCGACGATCCTCTCGCTGTTCGAGTTCGAGCGCCGCTCCGGCGTCCTCCACCTTCGCCGCGACGACGAGGCGGCCAGCCTGTTCGTCGCCGCCGGTCGCGTGGTCAAGCTGGAGGAGACCGGCGGGCAGCTCGGCTCGCTCGACCGCATCATGCGGTTGCTCGACTGGAAGCGCGGGAGGTTCGAGTGGAGCCCGTGCGAGGTGGTCTCCAGTGACGACATGGGCGTGCAGACCCAGCAGCTGCTCCTCGAGCACGCCCGAGTGCGCGACGAGCAGGACGCGGGTCGCGGCGACTCTTCTTGAAGAACGCCGGCTGCGTCACCCTGTCAGTACTACCGAGGTAGTTTTTTTCGCTGGGCGGCGCGGTGCGGGGGAATATCATTCCCGGCGGTCAGGTTCGCCAGACGTGACCGGCTTGCGGACGCTGTCGGGGCGTCGGCGCCAGCCGCACGGGTTTCCCATGAGCTCAACCAGCTTCGATCGCCGTTCCCGGGCGCTCTCGATCGGCTCGCGCGGCGCGCGGGCAGCGCTCCTCGCCGTCGGCATCGCCACCCTGGCTCCGGGCTCCGCGCGCGCCGCGGGCGGCGAGGCGGCCGCGACCGGCGAGTCGGCGGCATCGGCGACGTCGACGCCGCCGGGGGTCGGCGTGGACGCGGACACCGCCGGCAGGGAGCCGGTCGTCGAGCGCGGCCCCTTGCTTCCGGCGCGCGTCGCGGCCGCGGCCCGCCGCGAGGGTGTGGTGGCGATCGACGGGCGAATCGACGAGGGCGCCTGGGCGGCGGCCAGCCCGCAGAAGGGCTTCTGGCAGCGCGAGCCGGACGAGGGCGGCCCGTCGCGCTTCGCGACCGAGTTCCGCGTGCTGTTCGACGACCGTGCCCTCTACGTCGCCGTGCGCGCGTTCGATCCCGAGCCGGAGCTCATCCGCGCGCTCCTGACCCGCCGCGACGTCGAGTCGTCGTCCGACTGGGTGACGGTGACGATCGACTCGTATCACGACCGCCGCACCGCCTTCGGCTTCGCGGTCAACCCGGCCGGCGTGCAGCGCGACGTCCTCCACTTCAACGACGTGGAGATGGACCCGGGCTGGGACGCGGTGTGGGAGTCGGGCGCGACCACCGACGCGCGCGGCTGGACCGCCGAGCTCCGCATCCCCTTCAACCAGCTCCGCTTCCCCGGCTCGCTCGAGCAGAGCTGGGGGCTCCAGGTCACTCGCCGGGTGCAGCGCACCCAGGAGCTGAGCGCGTGGTCGCCGTGGCCCAGGGAGGCCAGCCAGGAGGTCAGCCTGTACGGCACCGTGGTCGGCATCCGTGGCATCCAGCCGACCCGCCGTCTCGAGCTCCTGCCCTACGCGGTCGGTGGCGCGCGGCTGTTCGATCGGGACGGCGATCCGCTGGTCGACGGTCACGACGCGCTGACCGGGGTCGGGCTCGACGTGAAGTACGGGCTCGGCTCGAACTTCACCCTGTCGGGCACGGTCAACCCGGACTTCGGCCAGGTCGAGGCCGATCCGTCCCTGGTGAACCTCAGCGCCCAGGAGACCTTCCTCCAGGAGAAGCGCCCGTTCTTCGTCGAGGGAGGCGACATCTTCCGCTTCTCGCTCGGCCAGGGCGATGGCGGCGGCGCGGTCGAGACGCTGTTCTACACCCGGCGGATCGGCGCGACGCCCCACGCCGACCCGTTCGACTACGGCGAGTTCGCGGTCAGCCCCGACGTCACCACCATCTACAGCGCGGCCAAGCTGAGCGGAAAGACCGCGGGCGGCTGGTCGGTCGGCGTGCTCGACGCGGTGACCGGTCAGGAGGACGCGATCGTCGCGCCCGAGGGCGGCACCGCCGCCGACGGCGAGCGCATCATCGTCGAGCCGCTCACCAACTACGCGGTCGCGCGGGTGCGCAAGGACATGCGCGAGGGGCGCAGCACGATCGGCGCGGCGCTGACCTCGGTGCACCGCTCGCTCGAGGGGACCAAGCTGGGCTGGCTGCACGACCAGGCCTACACGGTGGGAGTCGAGGGCGCCCATCGGTTCTGGGACGACCACTGGACCGCCGACCTGCGCGTGGCCGGCAGCTACGTGCACGGCACGGCCGAGGCGCTCGACGAGACCCAGACCTCGAGCGCGCACTACTACCAGCGCCCGGACGCCGATCACCTCGACTACGACCCCACCCGCACCAGCCTGACCGGCGCGGCGCTCCTGTGGTCGTTCGGCAAGACGGCAGGCGGCCACTGGCGGATCCAGACCGGCGCCGACACGCGCTCGCCCGGGTTCGAGGCCAACGACATCGGCTTCCAGCGCAGCGCCGACTACTACCTCCAGTGGTTCTGGGCCCAGTATCGCGAGGACAAGCCGGGCGACTGGCTCAAGAACTACGCGGTCAACTTCAACCTGTGGCGGCTGTGGGACACCTCGCCCGAGCACCTCACCACCGGCGGCAACGTCAACGGCAACCTCGACCTGCTCAGCTACTGGGGCGCGGGCGGAGGGTTCGGCATCGACTACAACGTGCAGGACCCGGGTGGGCTGCGCGGCGGGCCGATGCTGCGCCGTGACCCGGTCTACAACCTGTGGCTCAACGCGTGGAGCGACTCGCGCCGGGCGGTCGGCGCCAACCTGTCCGCGTTCAGCTACCTGGCGCCGGCGTCCGGCTCGCGCGGCGGCAACGTCTCGCCGCTGGTGACCGTGCAGGCGCGCAGCGACCTCGACCTCGCGATCGGTCCGACCCTCTTCGGGCAGGTCGACGACAACCAGTACGTGGACGAGGTCGAGGACCGCGAGGGCGACCCGCGCTACCTGCTCGGCCGGATCCGCCAGGTGACCGCCGCGCTGACCCTGCGGGCCAACTACACCTTCACCCCGACGATGGGGCTGCAGATCTACGCCCAGCCGTTCGTGAGCACCGGCCGGTACAGCGAGTACAAGGAGGCGGTCGCGCCGCAGGCGCGCGACTACGAGGACCGGTACAGCGTCATCCAGGCCGACGAGGGGATGGATGCCGACGGCATTCGCTCGGTGGACCGCGACGGCGACGGGCTGACCGACTTCGAGTTCGAGCTGGCCGACTTCAACTTCCGCGAGCTGCGCTCCAACCTGGTCTTTCGCTGGGAGTACCGGCCGGGCTCCACCTTCTTCCTCATCTGGAGCCACGGCCGCACCAGCGAGGCGGAGGCGCCGGACGGCCGCTTCATCCTGGCCGATGACCTCTCGGCGCTGGCCGACGAGACCGGCGAGCACGTGATCCTGGCCAAGTTGAACTACTGGCTCGGCCTGTGATCGGCCGACCGGACTTGCCTCTCCGGTTGGCCGGGCGACGTCCGTCACTCGGTTAACTGGCAGTTTGCCGAGCCGCGCCGGGGACGAGGTGGTCGCGGCGCGGACGGCGCCGCTTGTGTCGCACATCGCGCCCGCCGCCAAAGGTGAATGGTGGCGATCGCTATTACAATGTTCTCTCATCGAGATCTGTCGATGCGCATGCCTTCACTCGCGCACCATGGGACATCGATCTCGGATCGACAATTGCGTGTGTCCGTCCGGCCGTAGAACGGTATTCCGTCGCCCTTCGCTCCTCGGCTAGACTGCGCGGCGAAAGGGGGGCGCCATGGCCCGGCCAGCAGAGTCGAGCGGTGAAGGCGTGCTGCTGATCGTCGAGGATGGGCCCACCGGCCTGTTGCTCGTGCGCGCGCTCGAGGCCCTGTCCATCGAGGTTTCGTGGACGCGGACCGCCGCCGAGCTCATCGACGGCCTCGCGGGCGCCGCGATACGCGCGCCGGAGGTGGTGTTCCTGGACCTCGAGCTGGCCGACGCCGACGTCGAGGGCCTCGTCCCGCTCCTGCGCCGCAGCTTCCCGCACGCCGCGGTGGTCGCGCTGGCCGGAGCGCTGGGCGGGGAGGGCGCCGCCCGCCTCCTGTGCCAGGGCGTGCCGTCGCTCAGCAAGCCGGTCAGTCCGCTGGCGCTGGCCGGGCTGGCCATGCGGCTGTCGCTGGACGCGCGCAACGCCGAGGCCCGGCGCGCCGGATCGAACGGCGCCGCCGACGGTAGCCGGCGCGGCGAGCACCTCGAGTCGGTGTTCAGCTCCTACTCGGTCGACCGCGTGCTGAGCAAGCAGCAGCAGACGATCCTGCGCCAGTACCTGAACGGGATGAGCGACAAGGAGATCGCCAGGCTGTGCCGCTGCTCGGAGGCGACGGTGTACGAGCACTGGCGCCGCATGGCGCGCAAGGCGGGCGGGTCGCACAAGGGCGACGTGATCGCCGACTTCCACCGCTTCCTCGCCGGCGAGTAGTCGCCCTGGCCGAGCGGATCCGGTGCGCTGTCCCGGATTCCATGACTCGCGTCCTCACGGCCAGGCGGCGATGATCGCGCCCATGACGGTGTACGACACCGCCAGGTAGCCGCCGTCGATCAGGATCAGCATCGGGGAGCGGCGCTCGAACAGGAACACCGTGGCCAGCGCGGTCACCGCCCAGCCGATGCCGGCCAGGGCGCCCGCGGTCGCGCCCCAGGCGATGCTGGCGTCGGGGCCGAGGAAGAAGGCCAGGTTGATCGCCGCGACCACCGACATGACGAACGCCCAGCCAAAGGCGCGGGCCACCCCGCGGCGCAGCTCCGCCTCGCTCAGCTTGGCCTCGCGCATCCACGCCCTGGCGAAGAGGATCGGGCTGTACCACACTCCGCCGATGAGGAAGCTCGACAGCGCCGCGACCAGCGCCGCCAGATAGTTCACCTTGGAAGGATCCATGCCGGCAGCCATACCGCGCGCGCCCGGTCCGGACCGAGTGGATCCCGCCGAGGGCGGACCGCGGGCGGCCGAAGCGGGACCTGGCGGGCCCGAAGCCGCCGGCGAGGCCGAGCCGCCCGAGCTGGACGATCGCCTGGTCCGCGCGATCGGCATCCCGGCCTTCGGACTGTCGATCCCGCACCTGACCGGCCTCTACCGCCACCTCGGCCCCGGCGATCTGGTCTGGTGGCTCGGCGCCGCGTGGTTCGTCGCGCTGTCGGCCGCGATCTGGCACGGCAACCGCTGGCTCCTGTTCGAGCAGCGCCGCCACTGGGACTGGTTCCAGCACGGCGCGCGCAAGGTCATGATGCTGCTGGCCGCGATCGTGCTCTACACCGCGCCGTTGACCGCGGTGGCGCTGGTGGCGTGGTACGGCTGGAGCGGGCTGGGCGCGGTCGACTGGGTCGCGGTTCGCATCGTCGTCCTGGTCAACGTGCTCTGCGTCGTGTTCATCACCCACGTCTACGAGACCGTGTTCCTCATCAAGGACCGCGGCAGCGACATGGTGCGGGTGGCGCAGCTCGAGCGGGCGCGGGCCGAGGCGGAGCTGGCCGCGCTGCGCGCCCAGCTCGATCCGCACTTCGTCTTCAACTCGCTCAACACGCTCTCCCACCTGGTCGAGACCGACCCGCGCCGCGCCCGCGAGTTCAACGAGCGGCTGGCCGACGTCTACCGCTACATGCTGCGCCAGCGCGAGCGCGACCTGGTCGGGCTGGGCGACGAGCTGGCCATGGTGCGCGAGTACGTGTGGCTGCTGCGCATCCGGTTCGGCGACGCCATCCAGCTGCGGGTCCTCGGCGACCAGGCGGCCGGCGGGCGGCTGCCGCCGCTCTCGCTCCAGCTCCTGGTCGAGAACGCGGTCAAGCACAACGAGCTGGGCGAGGATCGCCCGCTCGAGATCGAGATCGACCTGCGGGCGGGCGAGGTCGCGGTGTCGACCAGCTACCGGCCGCGCCGGCTGGTCCGACCGTCGGCCGGGATCGGGCTGCGCAACCTGGACGAGCGCTACCGCCTGCTCGGAGCTGGATCGATCCGCGTGCGGCCGGGGCCCGACCGCTTCGAGGTCGTCCTGCCGCTGGTCGAGGTCGCATGATCCGGGTGGCGGTCATCGAGGACGAGCGGCCGGCGCGCGAGCACCTGGAGCGCGCGGTGCGGCGGGCCGAGCGGGACGCCGAGATCGTGGCCCAGCTCGACTCGGTCGCCGCCGCGGTCGGCTGGCTGCGCGCGAACGGCGATCCGGACCTCATCCTGGCCGACATCCAGCTGGGCGACGGGCTGGCGCTCGACGTGTTCGATCAGGTCGAGGTCGGCTGCCCGGTCGTGTTCTGCACCGCGTACGACGAGTACCTGACCGAGGCGATGCGCCACAACGGGATCGACTACCTGCTGAAGCCGATCCGCGACCGCGACGTGGCCGACGCGCTCGACAAGTACCGCCGCCTGGGCGAGCACTTCGGCGCCCGCCTGCGCGCGCTGGCCGGCGCGCTGCGCGCCAGCGGCAGCCCCGCATCGACCGGCGCCGCCCCCGAGCGGCAGCGGTTCCTGGTCCGCGCGGGCGGCGAGTTCGTGGCGGTGCCGCTGTCGCGGGTGGCGTACTTCGAGGTCGAGGACAAGCTGGTCGCGCTGGTCTCGGTCGACGGCGCGCGCCACGACAGCGAGCGCAGCCTGGCCGAGCTGGAGGCGGAGCTCTCGCCCGGCGACTTCTTCCGGCTGAACCGCCAGTACCTGGTCCACGCCCGCGCGGTCGGGCGCTTCCGGCCTTACTTCAAGGGGCGCCTGGTGGTGGACCTGGTGCCGCCGGCGCGCGCCGAGGTGGTGGTCAGCCAGGAGAACGCCGCCCGCTTCCGCGCCTGGATCGATCGATGACCGCCAGACGGGGCACGCCGTCGGGGACCAGGAGCGCGCGGGCCGGCTCGCGGTAGCCGGCCGGGGCGGCGCGCGGGTCCGGCACCGCGAGCAGGCGGCCGCGCACCTCGACCCGCTGACCGGGGCGCAGGATCAGGTGGCGCGCCTGGTGGAACGGGAACGGATCGAGGTCGTCGGCGGTGGCCCGGGCCGGGTCGAGGGCGGCCAGGTAGGCGGCGACCCGCGCGAGCGGCGCGCGCGAGGTGGACGCGCCGTCGAGGTCGACCAGGCACGGCCCGGCCGGGATCCGCACCCGCTCGCCGCCGTCGAGCAGGACCTCGAAGCCGACCGTGGCGGCGTCGCGCAGCATCGCGCTCCGGCGGCGGCGCCAGCCCGACACGTGGGTGAGCTCGAGCGCGAAGGCGACCGCGCCGCGGCCGGTGACCGGATCGGACGCCACGCGATCCACGCCGGCGGCGATCGTCCCGACGCGACCGGTCGGCGGACCGACCGCGGCGGGGGCGCGGCGCGCGCCGCGCGGGCGGGGCGGCCGTCGGCGCCAGGCCCGCACCGCGGCGACCGCGAGCGCGATCACCAGCCACAGCACGAACACCGCGGCGAAGACGGCAAGGGCGACCAGGACGATGTCGCCGAGGTCGCCGCCGCCGCCGCCGCAGTCGGACAGGGAGCAGCCGTCGAGCAGCGAGGCCCCACCTCCGCCGGTCGCGCCGGCCCGCGCCGCCTCGCCGATGCGCCGGCGCAGCTCCAGCGGGCCCCACACCTCGGTCAGGATCGCGTCGCGCCCGCTCGCGTCGCCGAGCGAGCACACCCGGTGACCCGGTCCGGCCGGGCAGGTGCTGCCCTCGGCCACGGCGGTCCGGCAGTCGCGGCAGACCGCGCCGCGCGCCGGCCAGCCCGGCCGATCCAGCCCGCGCGGATCCGGGCGCGAGCGCGGGCGAGGGATGGGCGGCGGAACCGGAGGAGGCGAACCGAGGACGCGCGGGCCTGGCGGCGAGCTCATCCTCTCAGCGTGACCATCGACCGGCCGGCGGGGAGACAAACTCGCGGGCCGATTTCTCCGCTCCGCCCACGACTCCATCGTAGGGTCGGATCGTGTGGTGGCTGCGCGAGAAGAAGGAGATCTCCGAGTTCCTCTACCGCCTGCTGGTCGCCGATTCGCCGCGCGGCTACGCCCGCCAGGTGGCCGCCAGGATGGGCGTACCGTACCCGACCCTGTCCAAGTACTGGCTGGGCAAGCGGCGCTTCCCGGCCGCGCTGGTGAAGCCGCTCTTCCTGGCCACCGGCCAGGACCAGCGCGTGGCCGAGTTCTTCGTCCTGGGCGGCAGCGACTACCGCCTCCAGCGCACCGGTGACGCCGCCCCGCTCGACGACCTGCCGCGCGCGGTCATGTGGCTGGCCCGGCTCGAGGCCCGCGTCAACGAGCTCTACCTCGAGGCGACCGGCGCCGACAGCGAGGAGGGGGCGCGCCTGAGCGGTCGCGAGGCCGAGGCGCTGCAGACCGCCGCGCGCGATCTCATCGCCCACGCCGAGAGGCTGTGCGCCGCGCTGCAGTCGCCGACCCGGTCCGCCCGCTGAGAGCTCGCCTGATGGCGCCGTCCGCGCGATCAGGCGGCCGCGTCGCGCGCGTCGAACGCGATGCGCAGGTCGAGCCCGCTCAGTCGGTGATGGCGAGGATCGGGTAGGTGTAGTTGTGGAACTGGGGCCGCCCGCCGAGCGGGTACAGCTCGCCCCACGCGAGCAGGCCGAGCCAAGCCGGATCGCCGCCGATCGCGTCCTGCAGCTCCAGGTTCTCGCGCATGACCCGGTCGTGGCCGAGGAAGCTCGCGGTGCGCGCTCCGCACTCGAAGCCGAGCACGGCGCGGACCTTTCGCCCGCCCAGGCGCGCGGACAGGTCGCGCGCCATCGCGGTGGTGCCGCCCAGAACGCCCTCGATGGTCCGGTGGTGCAGCATGACCGGCGTCCCGGTCGGCAGGCTGGCCTGCAGCAGCACGCCACCCAGCGCCGCGTCGGTGCCGAACGCCGCGCGAACCAGGTAGAGTCCGTCGTCGTCGGCCGGGATGCCGACCGCGAGCGCGGCGGTGTTCTCCAGGTCGGGCTGGCCGGCGCTGGTCATCTCCTGCCACACCTCGAGCGCCGGTCGCCCGTCGAGCTCGAGGATCATCGGCCCGTCGGCGCGGGTCACGATCATCTCGATCCCGACCGGTGAGGTGCCGTGGCAGACCGCGGTCTCCATGCCGAAGGTGCCGTCGAGGGCGACGGCGACGGCGCCGCCGCTGAACGCGCGGTCGTCGTAATACTGGAAGGTCCGGACCATCGGCCCGTGCGGCTGGCTGGCCCCGCCGCCGATGATCGGGCAGCGCACCTCCTCGAACAGGCTGGCCAGGAACACGTCCATGTCGGCGCCGCACAGCGGGTCGTAGAGCAGGATCACCGCGCGCGGCGATCCGGACAGGTCGGCGCACAGGCTGCGACCCAGATCGCGCCCCTTGGCGGCGGAGTCGACGTGGATCCCCTCGACGTGGCTGGTCACCACGCCGAGCGAGGAACCGCCCAGCGCGATCGCGCCCGCCAGGTAGCCGTCCTCGGCGACGACGCCGCGCGACATGATGCCCTGCGCGGAGCAGCCCAGCACCGCGGTGCCGGTGGGGAGCACCTCGTGCACGCCGCGCAGGAACCCGGCCTGGTCGTGGTTGACGCTGGCATAGGCGAGCAGCACCGCCGGCGCGGCATCGGCTCCGCCTATGGCCTCCTCGGCCACCTTCCGCCCGGCCTCGCGCGAGCTCACCAGCGTCGAGAAGCAGCTCCGAGCGAATACTCCCATGCGAACCTTCTTTCCCGGCCGTCGGCGGACCCGCGCACGCCGCTTGTAGAGCTCGATCGAGATCGGCCGCGCAGGGTGAAAGCTTGAGCCGCGCGGGGTCCGCGATCGAACCCCGACGGGGCGAGCCGTGCGGCCAGGTGGGCACAGGGAGCAGGTTTGACAGGCGCACCGCCGCTTCCTACGGTTGGGGATGGCGGTCCGGCCCCTGCTCTACGCTCTCCCCGCGGTGATCGGCCTGGGCGCGGCCGGCTGGCTGCTGCGCGAGAACCGCGCGCTCGAGCGCGAGCTGGTCGAGCTGCGCCGAGACGCGAGCCAGGGCGCCGGGGCCGGCGCGATCGTCCCCGGGGCGACCGAGAAGGCCGGGCCGGCACCGGTGCAGGGTGGTGAGCGCCGCCGCGGTGGCGGGCTGGGCGGCTTCCTCCGCGGTCTCTCTCGCGCCGGCGCGCCGCCGCCCGCGCTGGATCCGCCGCAGAAGGAGAGCCGGGCCGAGCGCCGCCAGCGCCGCATGGACGAGCTGCGCGCCATGCTCGGCCGCGAGCCGGGCGAGAGCGCCGACGACTATCGCGCGCGGGTGATGCCGATGGTCACCGCGGCGCTGGCCATCCCGCGCTCGCGGATGGAGGAGATGCGCGCCGAGGCGGAGAAGGCGGCCCAGGTCACCGACGGCCAGCGGACCCAGCTCGACGCGCTGTTCGACGACGTCACCCGCGAGACGATCGAGCTCACCAACCAGGCGATCGCGACCGGTGACCTCACACCTTATGAGCGCAACGTGTCCGGGCTCCTGTCGTGGGGCGGCGGCCTGGGCGCGATCCTCGGCTCCACCCAGAACCGCATCGCCGGCATCCTCAGCGCCGAGCAGCGGCAGAGCCTGGTCGACCAGGGGTTCGAGTGGGGTGAGTACCTCGGCGCGCACATGCCGTGGGAGAAGCTCGACCCGCCGCCCGCCCCGACCGGCGAGGGCGGCAGCGGCGACGGCGAGGGCGGTGATCGCGGTGGTGGCGGCACCTGACCGCGCTCATGTCGCGGGCCTTGCGCTCCCGCTCGCGGCGGTTCTCGGGCATCATCCGGTCCTCGTGGATCGACCGGGTGACATGGATCTCGCGGGCATGCTTCTCGGGACCCCGTCGGTGCACTGGTGAGCGTCGAACCGGTCATCTCGGTCCGCGATCTCCACTTCCGCTACCGGCCCGAGCAGCGGCTGGTCCTCCGCGGCGTCGACCTCGACATCGCCGCGGGCGCGCGCTGCCTGCTCATCGGCGCCAACGGCGCGGGCAAGACCACCCTCCTCAGGGTGATGGGTGGAAAGCACATGGTCCCGGAGCAGGCCGCGCGCGTGCTCGGCCGCTCCGCCTTCCACGACACCGCCCTGTCCGGGATGGTCGAGTACCTGGGCGGAGGATTCCCGTTCGAGGTCGACATCCGGGTCGGCGACCTCGTCGCCGGGGTGCGCAACGCCGACGCGGACCGCCTCGACCGCCTGATCGCGCTGCTCGGGGTCGACCTCGAGTGGCACATGCACCGCGTCTCCGACGGACAGCGGCGGCGGGTCCAGCTCCTGCTCGGGCTGGTGCGCCCCCGCCGGGTGCTCCTCCTCGACGAGATCACCACCGACCTCGACCTCCTGGCCCGCCAGGATCTTCTCGATTTCCTGCGCGAGGAGAGCGAGGAGCGGTCGGTCACGGTGGTCTACGCCACGCACATCCTCGACCGGCTGGAGTCGTGGGCCACTCACCTTTGCGCGCTGCGCGGCGGGCGCGTGACCTGGATGGGTCCCATCGACGAGATGCCGGAGCTGGCCGAGGCGCGGGCCGCCGGCCGGGCGTCGCCGCTGTACGAGGGAGTGCTGTCCTGGCTGCGCGCTCCGGCTCTGTTATAGTCGACGCCTTCGGCCACAGTCCGCGAACGGAGAGCTTGGATTGGCGCAGGCCGGACGAACCAAGAAGCGGCGGGGCAGCACGGTGGTGCTGGATGACCCGCCGGGCGGAGCCGGTGGCAACGACTCCGGGCCCGAGGAGGATGCCTACATCATCCTGCTTCACCCGCCGGGCACCGAGATGGGCTGGCGCACCACGCTCGAGCTCGATCGCTACCTGGTCGGGCGCGACGAGGCCGCCGAGATCTTCCTCGCCCGCGAGTCGGTCTCGCGCCAGCACGCCGAGCTCCGGCGCGACGTGGGCGGTCACTGGATGCTGCGCGACCTGGGCTCGACCAACGGCTCGTTCGTGAACGACCGCCGCGTCAGCGAGGTGCGGCTGCGCGACGGCGACCAGATCAAGTTTGGCGACGTGGTCTACAAGTTCCTGTCCGGCGGGAACGTCGAGCACCGATACCACGAGGAGATCTATCAGATGTCGGTGCTGGACGCCCTGACCGGCGTCTACAACCGGCGGTTCTTCAACGACTTCCTCGAGCGCGAGCGAGCCAGCGCGCAGCGCCACCGGAATCCCCTGACGCTGGTCATGCTCGACATCGATCACTTCAAGGAAGTGAACGACCAGCGCGGTCACCTGTGCGGCGACGCGGCCCTGCGCCAGGTGGCCGATCGGATCAAGCCGCGCATCCGGCGCGAGGACCTGTTCGCGCGCTTCGGCGGCGAGGAGTTCGCGGCGATCCTGACCATCACGCCGCTCGAGGGCGGGCTGCGCTTCGCCGAGTCGCTGCGCCAGATCGTGGCGCGGCGGCCGTTCGTGTTCGACGGCGAGGAGTTCCCGATGACCATCAGCCTGGGCGTGACGGCGATGATCGACGAGCCCGACCTCACCACCGACGCCCTCATCCAGCGGGCCGACGCGCTCATGTACGAGGCCAAGCGGCTGGGCCGCGATCGCGTCTGCCCGGTGGTGCCGCCCCGGGCCAGCTCGAGCAACGGCGAGTGAGCGAGCCCGTCGTGACGCCGGATGACCGCACGGGCGGCGCCGGGTCGATCATCGATCCGGGCATCGATCCGGGCATCGATCCCGGCATCGATCCCGGCATCGACCCGGGCGTCGACCCGGGCGTCGATCCGATCACCGCCGGACCGGAGACTCGCGCGCAGCTCGGCTGGGATCAGATCGTCGCCGACCTCGGCCGCCGCTGCCGCACCACCCCCGGTGAGCAGCGGGCGCTCCAGCTCCACTTCCTGCCCGATCCGGACGCGGCGCGGGAGCGCATGGCCGAGATCGCGGAGGCCCGCGGCCTGCGCACCGGCGGGCGGCCGCTGCCGTTCGGCGGCGTGGTCGACCTGCGCGAGGCGGTCCGGCGCGCGGTCAAGGGCGCGGTGCTCGAGCCGGCCGACCTGGTCGCGGTCGGCCAGACCGCGCGCGGCTGCGATCGTCTGCGCCGTCACCTGCGCCAGGAGCGCGAGCGGGCCCCGCGCCTGGCGGTGCGCGGCGAGCGCGTGCCCGAGCTGGGCCACGTCTTCCACCCGATCCTGGAGGCGTTCGACGAGACCGGGCGGCTGCACGACCACGCCAGCGCCGAGCTGGCCTCCCGCCGCCGCCACGCCGCCCACGTCCGCGCCGAGCTCGACCGCCGCGCGCGCGATCTGCTCGACGACAAGCGCTGGGCCGACGCGCTGCAGGATCGCTTCTACACCCAGCGCGACGAGCGCTGCGTCCTGCCGATCCGGGTCGAGGCGCGCAGCCGGGTGCGCGGCATCGTGCATGGCACCTCGCACAGCGGGCAGACCGTGTTCGTCGAGCCGGAGGCGCTGGTCGAGCTGGGCAACCAGCTGGTCCTCGCGCTCCACGCGGTGGCCGACGAGGAGCAGCGCATCCTGGCCCAGCTGACCGGATTCGTGGCCGAGGACGCCGCCGCGCTCGCCGCCGCGCTCGAGATCGCCGCCGAGCTCGACGTGCTGGCCGCCGCGGCCGACCAGGCCGAGGTGCTCGCGGCCAGCGCGCCGGCGATCGATCCGGACGGCGGCTTCCAGCTGGACGGCGCGCGCCACCCGCTCATGGAGCTGGGCGGCAGGCCGTGCGTGCCCAACGACATCCGGCTGGCCCCCGGTGCCGGCCTCATCGTGTCGGGTCCGAACGCGGGCGGAAAGACGGTCGCGCTCAAGACCACCGGGCTGGCCGTGCTGATGGCGCGGGCCGGGTTGCACGTCGCGGCCGGGCCGGCCAGCTCGCTGCCGTGGATCGATCGAGTGGAGAGCGACATCGGCGACGCGCAGAGCCTGGAGAAGGACCTGTCCACGTTCAGCGGCCACCTGGTCCGCCTGGCCGGGATCCTCCGCTCGGCCGGGCCCGGCACGCTGGTGCTGCTCGACGAGCTCTGCGTCGGCACCGAGCCGGAGCAGGGCGCGGCGCTGGCCCAGGCGGTGCTGGAGGGGCTGGCGGCGCGCGGCGCCCAGGTGATGGTGTCGACCCACTACGAGCGGCTGAAGGCGCTCGGCGCGACCGATCCGCGCTTCGCCAACGCGTCGGTCGGGTTCGATCTGGTCGCGATGCTGCCGACCTTCCAGCTCCACCTCGGGGTGCCGGGCACGTCCGGCGCGCTGGCCCTGGCCCGCCGGCTGGAGCTGGACGCCGGGCTGGTCGAGCGGGCCGAGGTCATCCTCGGCGCGCGCCGGGCCGACATCGAGGAGCTGCTGGTCGCGCTGGCCGACGAGCGCGAGCGGCTGGCCGGCGAGCGGGAAGAAGTGGCCGCGCTGCGGGCCGAGGCGGAGCGCGCGCTGGCGGCGGCGGCGCTGGCCGAGGAGCGGGCGCGCGAGCGCGAGCGACAGGTCCGCCAGGGCAGCCACGACGAGGCGGTGGCGGCGCTGCGCGAGACCCGGCGCGAGCTCGACGAGCTGCGCGTGACGGTGCGGCGGCGGCGCAAGATCGAGGGCACCACCGGCGCCACCGACGTCCGCTCGATCGGCGCCGAGGTGGACGCGGCGGCGGCGCGGATCGCGGCCAACGCGCCGGCCCCGACCGCGGCGGCGTCCGGCGACCAGCCGCCGGATCCGTCGGAGCTGCGCGCGGGGGTGGAGGTGCGGGTGCTGCCGCTGTCGGCCACCGGCGCGGTGGTCTCCGCGCCCGAGGGCGGTCGGGTTTCGGTCCAGGTCGGCGCGCTGCGCACCACGGTCAGCGTCGCGGACGTCCGGCTGGTGTCGGGCCGGCAGCTGCGCCGCGAGGGGACGGCGCGCGGGGGCGGCGCCGGGCGTGGCCGCAGCGGCGGCGGCGGCGGGGTGACCACGGTGACGGCGCCGACCGAGGGGCGCGCGCTGCGCCGCAGCCCGGACGCGACCCTGGACCTGCGCGGCGAGCGCGTGGACGACGCCATCTCCGCGCTCGATCGCTTCCTCGACGAGAGCATGCGCGCCGATCGCGACGCGATCTTCGTCATCCACGGCCACGGCACCGGCGCGCTGCGCAACGCGGTCCGCGAGCACATCCGCGCCCACCCGGCGGTCTCGCAGTCGCGCCCGGGCGAGCAGTCCGAGGGCGGCGACGGGGTGACCGTGGCCTGGCTCGACGTGTAGCGAGCGCGTCGCGCGGCGCGGCGGGGCGCCTCAGCCGCGCGCCCGCGACACCACCCGCGTCTGGGTGAACTGGCGGTGACCGTCGCGCGAGCTGTGATAGCCGTACCCGCTCTCCCTCGCGCCGACCCACGGCGCGCCGCGCGCCCCGCCGACTGACTGGTTGATCCCGATCATCCCGGCCTGCAGCCGCCGGGCGACGCGATCGGTCCGCTCGGCGTCGGCGCCGAACACCACCGCGCCCAGCCCGAACGGCGTGTCGTTGGCCAGCGCGACCGCCTCGTCCTCGCCCTCCACCACCGACACGCAGGCGACCGGGCCGAACGTCTCCTCGCGCGCGATCGCCATGTCCGGCCGCACCCCGACCAGCACGGTCGGCTCGACGAAGTTGCCGCGATGCTCGCCGCCGCCGGCCGCCACCACCGCGCCGTCGGCCACCGCTCGATCGATGAGCCCGAGCACCCGGTCGCGCTGGGCCGCGTTGATCATCGGCCCGACCCGGGTGGTCGCCTCGAGCCCGTCGCCGGTGGCGAACTTCGCGGTCTCGGCGACCAGCTTGCCGACGAACGCGTCGGCCACCTCGCTGGCCACGTAGATCCGCTCGGTCGCCACGCACACCTGGCCGGCGTTGCGGAAGCTGTTGCGCGCGGCGAAGCGGGCCGCCCTGTCCAGGTCGGCGTCGTCCAGCACGATGAGCGGGTCCTTGCCGCCCAGCTCGAGGATCACGCGCTTCAGCCGCCCGGCCGCCGCGGTCAGGATGTGCTTGCCGGCCGCGCGCGAGCCGGTGAACGCGATGAGATCGATGTCGGCGGCGACCAGCGCGCTGCCCTGGACCTCGTCGCCGTGCACGACCTGGAGGACGTCGGCCGGCAGCACCTCGGCCAGGATGTCGGCGTAGGCCTGGCCGATGAGCGGCGTCTCCTCCGACGGCTTCAGGACCACCGTGTTGCCGGTGGCCAGGGCGGGCAGGACCAGCCAGTGCGGCATCGACATCGGAAAGTTCCACGGGGTGATGGCGGCGCACACACCGTACGGATCGCGGTAGATGGTCGACCGCACCCGCTCGTCCTCCAGCACCTCGGGCGCGATCGCCTCGGCCACCTCGGCCAGCACCGTCGGGGTGTCGTCGGCGCACGAGCGGACCTCGGCCAGCGCGTCGGCCAGCGGCTTGCCCATCTCGCGGGTGAGGAGGTGAGCGAGCTGGTCGGCTCGCCCGGCCAGGGCCGCGCCGGCCTTGCCGAGCGCCGCGGCCCGCCCGTCGGTGCCGAGCGCCGCCCAGCCGACCTGGGCCGCGCGGGCGCGCGCGACGATGCCGGCGATGTCGCCGACCCGCGTGACCGGGACCTGCCCGACCACCTCGCCGGTGGCCGGGTTGCGCGACTCGAGGGTCTCGAGCGTCGGGGAGCTCATGGCGGGAATCTACCTCCCGCGCGGCCGTCGATCCGAGGGTCGACCAGCCGTGTCGTCGGCCGGCCTCAGGGCGTAGGCCGGCGCACCCAGGTGAGGTCGGTGGTCACGCCCTCGTCGTCGCGCGCGGTCGTGGCCCGGGGCGGCTCTGCCTCGCCGGCCCGCCCGGTCGACATCACGTTGTCCCACCCGCGCGAGCCGGCCGCGCGCACCAGCGCGGCGCCCACGTCCATCCGGGCGTACGCACCCGACAGGTCGTACATCCCGGACGCGGCCATCGCGCGCTTGAGCGCGGCGGCCAGCTCGCCGGCGTGGGCGTAGCGGCGGGCCGGATCCTTCTCGAGGCAGCGCAGCACCACCTCCTCGATCGCGGGCGGCACGCCCGGGCGGCGCCGCGACGGCGGCACCGGCGGCTGGCTGAGGGTCGCGCGGATGGTCTGCCCGACGTCCGGGTAGTCGAACGGCGCCGTCCCGCACAGGAGGAAGTAGAGCACCGCGCCGATCCCGTACACGTCGGAGCTCGGGTGCGCGTCGCTGCCGCTGGCCACCTCGGGCGAGGCCCACTTCGGGGTGCCGACCGCCCAGCCGTCGGCGGTGAGCGCGGTCGAGCGCTCGCGCTGGGCCAGCTTGGCCAGCCCGAAGTCGAGCACCTTCACGAACTCGCCCTCGCCGTCGAGCGTGATGACGAACAGGTTCTCCGGCTTGATGTCGCGGTGCACGATGCCGCGCGCGTGCGCCTCGGCCAGCGCCTTGGCCGCCTGGCGGACCAGCCGCGCCGCGCGCACCGGCTCGAGCGGCCCCTCGGTCGACACGATCGCGTGCAGGTCGCGCCCGGTCAGCAGCTCCATCGCGTAGTACCAGAGCCCGTCCTCGGTGACGCCGTAGTCGAACACGCGCACGGTGTTGGGATGGGTGAGCTCGGCGGTGGCGCGCACCTCGCGCTCGAACCGGGCGATCGCGCCGGCGTCGCCGCGCGTCTCCGGGCGCAGGATCTTGACCGCCACGTCGCGCTTGAGCGCGTGGTGATGGGCGGCCCACACCTCGCCCATGCCGCCGGCCCCGATCCGCTGGCGCAGGCGGTAGCGCCCGAGCGAGCGGGTCTCGAACACCTGGCGGCGCAGGGTCCAGGTCATGTGGCCGCCGGTCAGGGTGACCGCGGCGGCCGCGAACAGGAACATCTGGTTGAGCGCGAAGCCGGCCAGCGCGGTCGGGTCGCGGAACTGCGCGCCCATCGGACCGTCGAACATCGCCATCGCGACGAGGGTGGCCGGGTGGGTGATCGCGATGAGGCCGATGGGCACGATCGCCCGCTTCCAGGAGTCGGTCACCAGCGCGGCCCGGCCCATGAGGACCAGGATCACGCCGAGCACCAGCGGGCTGACGATGCCGCCGAACTCGATGCAGGAGACCGAGACCAGCGCGGAGAGGATCGTGCAGGTGCCGGCGTCGGTCCAGCGCAGGAGCGCGGGCCCCGGCATGCGCCGGCCGTACATGACCACGACCGACAGGAGCAGCGGCAGGATGCCCATCGCGCGGAGGACCAGGTACAGCCACAGCCGGCCGGGATGGACGAACTCGACCACGAACCAGTCGACCAGGCCGAACGCCGGCCACGCGACCACGCCGACCGTGCACGCGCGGCGCAGGCGCAGAACCATGGACGCGTGCTCGTCTCGCTCGATGCCGCCGCCGGAGCGGGCGAGCGATCGGTTCAGGTCATCCACAGTGGGAGAATGTCGTACAAGAATCGCGCCAGGGCAGGGCAGCGCGCTTTCGCTCGCTTGCCCGTCAGATCGCGGCGCGCCCTGCGGGCCAGTCACCGCGGCGGACAGTCGACCCGGGATGACGCGACCCCACTGTCGCGCGATGACGCGGCGCGGCCAAGCGGCGAGGCACTGGGCGAGGTACCCAGGCGAGTGCTAGGCGCCGACCGGCGGATCCAGGCCGAAGTCGCTCCACACCACCGGCAGCGGATCGCGCGCCGGCCGACCCAGGAAGTAACCCTGCCCGTAGTGCGCGCCGGTCTCGAGCACCGCGACCATCTCCTCGCGCGTCTCGATCCCCTCGGCCACCACCTTGGCGCCGAGCTGCTTGCACAGCTCGACGATCGCGGTGACCAGCGTCTGCAGTCGGCCCCCGGATCGCAGCTGCGCGATGAGGTTGCGGTCGAGCTTGACCACCTCGGGCGCGAGGTCGGCGATGTACTTGAGGTTCGAGTGGCCGGCGCCGAGGTCGTCGACCGCGACCTTGATCCCCTTGGACCTGACCTCGCGCAGGACCGAGTGGCAGTAGCGGAAGTGGGTCAGCGGCACCGACTCGGTGATCTCGAGGTAGATGTCGTGGTCGTGGGAGGTGATCGCGTCGTCGGGCCGGACCAGCCAGCCCTCGTCGAACTCGGCCGGGTGCAGGTTGAGGAACAGCGGGTGATCGGTGCAGCGGTTGACCGCCATGCGGCGGAGCGCGCGCCCGAGCTGGCCCATGAAGTGGTGCTCGACCGCCTGCTCGATGATGCTGAGCGCGGTCGGAAACTCGGGGAGGTCGGAGCGAACCAGCGACTCGAACCCGAACGTCACCCGCTTCTGTAGATCCACCACCGGCTGATAAGCGAGGTAGATGAGACCTCGCTCCAGCGCCTCTTCGACGGTCATCGTCACGTCGCTGGGCCTCAGGCCTGGAGCGTACCGTGCGGCGCGGAGCGGAGCGAGTCGACGGCGCGCAGGGTGATGACGGCGACCTCGGCGCGCGTGCCTCGACCTGCCCGGACCCTCACCCCCGAGAAGCCGACCCCGGCGCTGACGTACAGCCAGGCGCCGCCGACCGGATACAGCCCGGCGCCGAAGTAGCGCTTGCCGGCGCTGCGAAACAGCCGCTCGGTGATGCCGCGGACGTTGATCTGCCCGCCGTGGGTGTGGCCGGAGAGCACCAGGTGGGCCCCCCGCGCGGCCAGCTCTCCCGCCTTCTCCGGGCAGTGGCAGAGCGCCAGCCGGGTGCCGCCGGGCGGCAGGCCGTCGAAGGCGGCCGCGACGTCGTCCTGGTGGGTCACCGGGTCATCGATGCCGATGACATGGAGCGGCGCTCCGGCCGCGTCGATGGTCAGGTGGCGGTTGCGCAGGACGTCGTAGCCGGCCGAGGCCAGCGCGCCGGCCACCTCGTCACCCGAGGCGTAGTAGTCGTGGTTGCCGAGCGTGCACACCACCCGGGGGGCCTCGAGCCCGGCCAGCTGGCGGCGGACCAGGCCGATCTCGTCGCGGCGGAAGTTGAGGTAGTCGCCGGTCATCGCCACGAGGTCGGCGCGGGCCCGGTTGGCCAGGGTGACCGCGACGCGGACGTGCTCCGCCCCGGTCATGCGACCGCAGTGCACGTCGGTCAGGTGCACGATGCGCAGCCCGTCATGGCGCGGATCGATCCCGTCGACGGCGACCTCGTGCTCGACCAGGTGAGGGAGCTCGGCGAGCCGGGATGGTTGCGGCCGCGGCAAGGAGTGGGAGTATGCGCGCGGGTCGAGAGACGTCAAACGCCACCGGACGCGCGCCCGGTCGCGCGCCGATCGTCCATGATCTCGCTCACCGACGGGGCCACCCCGCAGCGGCGAGCGGTCCGCCACATCTCGAGAACCTACATGGCCGCCATGGCGGCGACCGGAGGCTCGGGGCCTTCGATCCGCTTCGCTGCGCCGGGTCGGGGCGAGACCGTAGTAGGCTCCAATGATGACCGCGCGACGGCCCCCCCGCCGCACCCGGCCCATTCACCCCGCGCGACGCGCTCCCGCGCGGGCTCGCGGCGGGCTGGTGCTCGTGCTCGCCGCGGCGTCCGCGCCCGGCTGCAGCTTCGACAGCGCCGCGCCCAGCGGCCAGCCCGGCGACGACCAGCCGGACGCCAGCTCGGTCGACACGCCCGACAGTGGCCCACCCGGGTGCGACGGACCGATCCAGACCCAGCTCCTGATCGGCGGCCAGTCGCCGTCCGGCGGCGGCGATCCGCTGGTGACCGTCTTGCTCGGCGAGAGCGTGGTGCTGAGCGCGGCCGGCTCGTGCACCGGCAGCGGCACGATCACCTACCAGTGGGATCTCGACCCGGTGCTCGCCGACACCGCGGATCCGGCCAGCAACCTCGAGTCCTTCACCGTCTACCCGACCCTGCCCGGGGACTACTCGGTCACCCTCACCGTCGGCGACGGCACCGATACCGACGAGCCGGTCACGGTGGTCGGCATCCGCGCGATCGGCTGGCAGCCGGTCGCCGACGGGCTGGACGTCCGCGACGTGGCGATCGGCGCCGGTCGGGTCTGGATCGCCTCCAACCTCGGCCCGCGCTTCGTCGATCTCGACGACGTCGGCGCCGGCGCCCAGGACGTCAACGCGCTCGCCGCCGACGACGAGGAGGTGCCGAACGATCTCAGCGCGGTTCTCTTCGACCGCGACGCCAACCTGGTCTGGTTCGGCCGCCGCGGCCAGGACAGCGCGGTCTGGCGGCTCGACGTCGCCGCGGTCCAGATCGATCGCGTCGCGTTCCCCACCGCCATCGGTCAGACGACGGTGCGCGACATCAGCGAGCAAGGCACCGGCGTGTCGGTCGCCACCGAGGAGGGGGTCACCGTCGCCCCCGACAACCTGGTCCTGGCCGATCCGGTCATCACCGGAGGCCTCTTCGCCGTCGGCGAGAACGTGGCAGGCGGCTGGGCCGGGGCCAACAACCTCATCCGCCTCAGCGACCAGCAGTCGTTCACCCCGTTCGGCGCCGGCGACAACAAGATCCGCGCGCTGGCCGGCGACGACGATCGCCTGTGGATCGGCGGCGATGACAAGGGCGTCGCCCGGTTCAACACCTCCGATCTCGCGACCGATCTGTTCGACGAGGACGACGGGCTGCCCAGCAAGCGGGTGCGGTCGCTCGCCGTCGACTCCGCGCGCGACGTGTGGGCGGCGACCCAGGACGGAGCGGCGCGCTACAAGCGCGACATCGGCGTGTGGGTGCCGATGGGCGAGGACGCCGGCCTCGGCAACGTGATCGATCTGGTCGCGGCGGCCGCGGCCGACGAGGGTGGCGATCCGGTGGTCGTGGTCGGCTCCAACATGGGGATCGCCATCCTCGGGCCGTGAAGGAGCCGTCGAGGGCTTGACCGGAGAATGACCAGTTCCTAGAATTGGTCAGCGGTGGAATCGAACAAGCGCGAGAGCATCCTGCAGGCCGCCGCCCAGGCGTTCTCGCGTCTCGGCTTCCGCAAGACGTCGATCGGCGACATCGCCCATGCCGCCGGCGTGGCCAAGGGCACCATCTACCTGGCCGCCAAGTCGAAGGAAGACCTGTTCTATCAGGCGGTCCTGCGCGATCTGCGCGACTGGCTGGCCAGCCTGGCCCGCCTCATCGACCCGCGCCGCCCGGCCGACGAGCTGCTCGAGGGGCTGGCGGTCGCCAGCGTCGAGTACTTCGAGAGCCACCCGCTGGTGCGCGACCTGTTCATCGGCGCCTGCTACGGCGATCTGCCCGGCTGGGAGGAGCGGCTGGACGACCTGCGCGAGCTGGGCAAGGCGCACGTGGTCGAGGTGCTGGCCGCCGGCGTGCGCCAGGGCCTGTTCCGCCGCGACCTCGAGCTCGAGGATACCGCGATGATCCTGCAGGACTTCATGCACGCCGTGTACGTGGTCCAGGCCCACTCGCGGAAGCTCGACGGCGCGGAGATCCGCAGGCGGATGAAGATCGGGCTGCGCCTGGTGGTGGACGGCCTGCGCGCGCGCTGATTTTTTTTGCACGATCGGTGACCAAAAAACCAAAACGGTCATCTAGTCCCTACGTAACCGAGCTCTGTCACGATTGGTAGAAGGAGAGGTCCCCCATGAATCCGTCCCTGCAGCAACTCAACCAGCTCCTCGGCCGTCACTTCCTGGACCGGCTGGTGGCGACACCGCGCGGCCGCGCCTGGATCCTGTGGCAGGCATCGGAGGCGGAGTCGGACGACGAGGGCCGCTTCTTCGACCTCCTGCTCGAGCGGGTCGACGACCCGGAGCTCCACCGGCTCATCCGGCGCCACCAGGCCGACGAGACCCGCCACGCCGCGCTCTACGCGGAGTGCGCCGAGCGAGCCGGCGCGCCGCGCCCGATCATCCCACCCGAGATGAAGCTGCTCGACCGTGTCGACCGCGCGCTGGGCGGCTTCTTCGACGGCTTCCAGGCCGACCGGCGCAGCGTGATGGAGGCCTACCTCCTCCTGCAGGTGCTCGAGGAGCGGGCGGTCACCCAGTTCGCCATGCTGGAGCGCGCCTTCCGCTCGCGCGACCCGCGCACCGCCGACGTCATCCAGCAGGTGTCCGAGGACGAGGAGCGCCACCTCAAGTACTGCCGGGCGATCTCCCGCCGCTACGCGCCCGACGAGGCGACCCACGCCGCCGAGCTGCACCGGTTCCGCGACGTGGAGAGCCGCGCGTTCGCCGAGCACAGCCGGGCCAACATGCGTCACGCTCTCGACAACGGGCTGCTCGCCGGGCCGCGGGTCGAGGCACTCCTCTGGCGCGGCCTCCTCGCCCTCGGCGAGCGCCGCCAGCCCGCCATCCGGACCCGGTTCTGGGGGCAGGCGGCAGCCTGAGCGCATGCTACGGTCGCCTCACTTGGACGACCGCGAACAAGAGCCGCTCGGCCTTGCCCGCACGCTGGCCGCCGCCACGCCTGACCCGGCCGCCACCGCGACCGACGCCGGTGCCTCGATGCGGCGGCCGGCGAAGCCGCCGGTGGCGGCCGAGGTCGACCCGCTGGTCGGGCGCCGCCTGGCTCATTTCCTCATCCAGAGCAAGGTGGGGCAGGGCGGGATGGGCCACGTCTATCTCGCCACCGATCTCGCGCTCGACCGCCCGGTCGCGCTCAAGGTCCTGGCCGGCGAGATCGCCAGCCGGCCCGGCCTGCGCGAGCGCTTCTACCGCGAGGCGCGCGCCCAGGCCCGCATCAAGCACCCGAACGTGGGCCACATCTATTACATCGGCGAGGAGGAGGGGCAGCTCTTCTTCGCCATGGAGTTCATCGACGGTGAGTCGGTGCAGCACCAGCTCGACCGCGACGGCAAGGTCGAGCCCGAGCAGGCCCTCGAGATCTGCCGCATGGCCGCGCTCGGCCTGCGCGAGGGGCAGCGGCTCGGCTTCGCCCACCGCGACGTGAAGCCGTCGAACCTCATGATCGACCGGCACGGCGTCCTGCGCGTCCTCGACTTCGGCCTGGTCAAGGACATCGGGCCGTCGGCCGAGGCCGGCCTCGACCTCGCCCTCAGCCAGGACAGCGCCGTCCTCGGCACCCCGCTCTACCTCTCGCCCGAGCAGGCCCGCGGCGAGCCGATCGACTTCCGCTCCGACATCTACTCCCTCGGCGTCACCCTGCACCAGCTCGTCTCGGGCCGCCCGCCGTTCGAGGGGGAGACCCCGATCGCGATCATCTCGCGCCACGTCGCCGACACCCGCCCGCGCCTCGAGCTCTACGGCCGCCACAAGCGCCTGCGAGCCGGCCTCGACACCCTGTGCGACCGGATGATGGCCAAGCGCCCCCAGGACCGCTTCGCCAGCTACGACGACCTCCTTGCCGCGATCGAGCGCCTGAGCGCCGCGCACAGCCCACCCGCCGGCTTCTGGGTGAGGGCCTTCGCGATCCTCTTCGATCTGCTGGCGGTCGGGCTGCTCCTCATCCCGGTCGGCATGCTGGTCGACGATGTCGACGGAAACCTCTTCCTCCTCCTCGTCGCGATGCCCTACAGCATCCTGCCCACGGCGAAGTGGGGAAAGACGCTCGGCAAGAAGGTCCTCCAGATCGAGGTGACCCCCTCGGACCGGGCCGGCCCGCCGGGCCTCCGCCAGGCCACCCTGCGTTACCTGGCCCAGGCCGGCGCCAGCTACCTCCTCGTCGGAGCCGGCGACTTCATCAACGCCACCATCAGCACCGACGGAATCCCCGGCACCATCGCGGTCTGCCTGATCGTCCTCGGCTTCGCGGTCCCGTTCCTGCTCGGAATCGCCGCGGCCTTTGCCCCCGGCAAGAAGGCGCTCTGGGACCGCGCCGCCCACACGCAGGTCCGCTACCAGCTGCGATAGAGACGGCTCGTCCGCGGCGCGGTCAGCCGGCGGTCTCGATCTCGCGCTGGAGCTCTCGCGCGGTGCGCGTCGACCCGTCGGGGCTCCAGCCGGGCGCGCCCAGCACGTAGCCGACCCGGTCGCGCAGGGTCCGCGCCCGCGCGGCGTCGCGGGCGATCGCCGCGAACTCGTGGAAGGCGATCTTGAGCGGGTGGTGGGTCTCGAGGTTCTTGGTCAGCCCGTAGTCGACCGCGGCGCGCTCCGGCTCGAAGGTCCCGAACAGGCGGTCCCAGATGATGAAGACGCCGGCGTAGTTCCTGTCCAGGTACTCCACGTTGCGGCCGTGGTGGACCCGGTGGTGCGACGGCGTGTTCATGATCCACTCGAGCGGGCCGAGCCGCTTCACGTGCTCGGTGTGGAGCCAGAACTGGTAGACGAGGCTGAGCGCCTGGGCGGTCAGGATCTGGAGCGGCGCGAAGCCCAGGAGCGGCAGCGGGGCCCAGAAGATCGGGCCGGTGATCGGCGTGGTCCACGACTGGCGCAGCGCCGTGGACAGGTTGAAGTGGCGGCTGGAGTGGTGGTTGACGTGGGCCGCCCAGAAGAAGCGCACCTCGTGGTGGGCCCGGTGGAACCAGTAGTAACAGAAGTCCTCGGCCGGGATGAGGAGCAGCCAGACCCACCAGGCGTTGCCGAGGTCGAAGAGGGCAAAGCGGCTCAGCCAGACGGTGAAGCCGAACGTGGTGGCCTTGAGGAGGGCGTGGACCACCACGTTGCCGATCCCCATGGCGAGGCTGGCCAGGGTGTCGCGGCGCTCGTAGCCGCGGCCGCCGGCGGCGCGGCGGAGCAGCATCTCGCCGAACATCAGGGCCAGGAAGACTGGCACCGAGTACGCGATGAGGATCGACACGAGAGCAGAATATCACCCATGCATCGCACCGCGCTGACTGGCATCGCGCCCGAGATCTTTCGCAAGCGGCTGATCGTCGAGGGCTACTACCGCAGCGAGATGGACGAGCCGACCCTTCGCGCCTACTTCGTCGCGCTGACCGGCGGGCTCGGGCTGAGAACCTACGGCGAGCCGATCATCCACCGCACCGCCGGCCAGGGGCAGGGGGTGAACGAGGGCTTCGACGCGTTCGTGCCGCTCATCGACTCCGGCATCTACATCGCCGCCTGGGTCGGGCCGCGCTTCCTGTCCACCATCCTCTACACGTGCGGCGAGTTCGACGAGGACCGCGCCGTCGAGCTGGTGCGCGACTTCTTCCAGCTCGCCGAGCACGAGGCCGCGATCTTCTGAACCGCCCGTCGCCGTCGGCTACGCGGGGAGCTGGAGCGACATGTGCCGGTCGGTGTCCACCAGCAGCATCGCGTCGCCCAGGCCGGACTCGTCGGCCACGGCGCGCAGCTCGCTCGGCGTCAGCGCCGCGCACAGGCTGGCCCGGAACAGCTCGCGGCCGTACACGCTGGCGCCCGACGCGTACATCGCGACCAGCTCGGCCACCCTCGCGTCGCTGCACGGTCGGTAGAGGTCGCGGATCAAGAGCGCGCCGCCCGGCTTCAGCACCCGTCGGGCCTCGCGCAGGAACGGGCGCGGGTCGGCCAGGTGGTGGAGGATCGTGTTCGAGAAGACCGCGTCGAAGCAGGCGTCCTCGAAGTCGAGGGCCTTGGCGTCGGCGACGCGGATCTCCACCCGCGCGGCGTGGGGCGAGCGAGTCCGGCGCTGCTCGGCGAGCCGGAGCATGCGGGGCGCGAGGTCGACGGCCACCACCCGGCTGTCCGCCATCCGGTCGACCACCAGGACCGGGATGTCGCCCGGGCCGGTGCCGATGTCGAGCAGGCGCCCGCGCGCGCCGAGGGAGACCAGCCGGTCGACGAAGGCCTGGTTCACCTCCGAGTGATCCATCTCCTCGTAGGTGGCGGCCTCCTCGGGCGTATCCATCACTTCGGGTTCGAGGATTCGATCCATGGAGGCGCCACGCGGGGCGAGACAGACTAGCAAAGCGCTTCCGGCCCCACAACCTGCCAGGATTGCTACCATCCCCCGATGGAGGGGCGCCGTCCGGCCCCTCGGGGAAATAATGATGGGGACAGCCTTGGTTTTTCGAGTTGCCGCCGTCCTGTCAGGCGCGCTGGAATCGACGACGTCCGAGGAGCATCGCCGCCGATGAGCAAGATCACTTCGTGCCCGGTTTGCCGCGGTGAGATCCACGCCATCGCCGGGCGCTGCAAGCACTGCAAGGCGGACCTGGTCGAGCTGCGCGAGCACGCCGCGCGCATCGCGCGGGCCCAGGCAATCGGCGCCACGGTGCCTCCGCCGCGCTTCGGTCTGTTCGCGCACGGCGCGCGCCCGATGACGGCCCCGACCCAGCCCGCGCCGCACCCGCTGGCCCCGCCGCACCCGCCGCCCGGGTTCGGACAGGGGCCGCACGCGACCGAGCCTGCGTTCCAGCAGCCCCCGTTCCAGCAGCCCACGCTCCAGCAGCCCCAGTACCAGCAGCCCACGCTCCAGCAGATCGACCACGACGAGCACGGCCCCGGCCGGGAACCGACCACCGCCGAGCTCGAGGCGGCCGCCGAGCCGTACCTGTTCCCGCAGGATCGTCAGGTGCCGGTGCTCGGGCCGCCGCCGGGCGGCACGCCGCCGTACGGGCTCGGCTTCGCCGGGGCCCGCGCCCGCCGCGCGTCGACCTGGTCGCGTCGCTGGCCGCTGGTGGTCAGCGCGGTCGCCCTGCTCGCCATCGGCATCAGCATCGGGGTCCTGGCCGAGCGCTGGCGGCAGAAGCGCGACCGGACCACCGTCGGCGCGGCCCGCCACAGCGAGCTGTCGCGGAGCCCGGTCATGGTGCCGGACCACATGCCGCAGCCGCTCATGCCCGGGCCGCAGGCGCCGCGGGTGGCGCCGGATCCGGCCCCGTCGCCGGCCCCTGGGGCCGACGATCCACCCGACTCGACCCCACCCGACTCGACCCCGCCCGACCCGACCCCACCCGAGCCGGGTGGGGTCGAGTCGGGCGACCCGCCGTCCAACCCGGGCAGTCGGTTCTCGCCGCCCCCGGCGGATCCGGGCGACTCGACCGGCTTCCGCACCTTCAGCGCGGCGCTCACCGAGTCGCTGTGCCAGAAGCTCACCCAGTGCGGCGTGCTCGACTCGACCTCGCAGTCCATGTGCCGGGTGTTCGCCCAGGAGATGGACCCGGACGACGCGGCCGAGAAGGTCGCGCGCGGCGAGTGCAGCTTCAACCAGAAGGCGGCGGACGCCTGCCTGCAGGCGGTGGCCGATCTGTCCTGCGACGTCGGCGCGGGCGACCGGATGATGGAGTGGCTGATGGCGCGCAACCGGGTCGGCCAGTGCGCGGAGGCGTACGTGTGTCCGTAGGCGCGGCCACCTGCGGCGCCACCCGACCGGGCGCCCCCCCGTCGTGGGCGAGCCGTGCCAGAGTGGGCGAGCGGGCCGTGGCTTCGAGCCGTCGGTAACCGGAGGGCGATATGGCAGGTAGAAATACGCCTCGTGACGGTGGCCCGCGGGGCGGATGGGGGGCGCAGCCGTGAACGCAAAATCAGGACCGGACGGCGGAGCCGACGGCGCCGGGTCGTCCTCGGCGGACAGCGCGAGGCAGCCCGACGTGTGGCTGTCCCTGAACCAGACCGCGAGCATGTCGCCCGACGAGCGCGCTCGTCGCGGCCTCACCCCGCCGTCGGCGCAGACCGGCGAGCCGGCCACCGACGGCGACCCGCCGTTCGGCGCCCGCCCGCGCGCCACCGGTGAGTCGACCGCGCTGCCGCTGGAGGACAGCAGCCGCTACGAGCTCGAGGGCGTGCACGCGCGCGGCGGGCTGGGCCGGGTGGTCCGCGCCCATGATCGCCTCCTCGACCGGACCGTCGCGATCAAGGAGCTGCTCCAGCGCACCCCGGCGGCCCAGGCGCGCTTCATGCGCGAGGCGCTCATCACCGCGCGCCTGCAGCACCCGGGCATCGTCCCGGTGCACGAGGCCGGCCGCTGGCCGTCGGGCGACCCGTACTACTCGATGAAGCTGGTCTCCGGCCGCACGCTGAAGGAGCTGATCCAGGCCCGGCGCGGCCTGGACGAGCGGCTCGCGCTCCTGCCGCACGTGCTCGCCGTGGCCGAGGCGATCGCCTACGCCCACAGCCAGGACGTCATCCACCGCGACATCAAGCCGGCCAACGTCATCGTCGGCGATTTCGGCGAGACGGTGGTGGTGGACTGGGGGCTGGCCAAGGACCTGTCCGGACGGGTGTCGGAGGGCTCCGCCGACTCGTCGGACGATCGCGCGATCGGCGCCGAGCCCGACCCGCTCGATCAGGCCACCGCCACCGGTCACATCATGGGGACGCCGGCGTACATGGCGCCGGAGCAGGCCCGCGGCGACGCCAGCGACGAGCGCGCCGACGTCTACTCGCTGGGCGCGATCCTTTACGAGCTGCTGGCGGGCGCGCCGCCCCACACCGGCGACTCGGCCGATCAGGTACTGCTCAGCGCGCTGACCGCGACGCCGGTGCCGATCGAGGAGCGCCAGCCGGGCGCGCCGCCCGACCTGGTCGCCATCGTGCACAAGGCGATGGCGCTGCGCCCGGTCGATCGCTATCCGTCGGCGACCCCGCTGGCCGACGACATCCGCCGCTTCCAGACCGGCCAGCTGGTCAGCGCGCGCCGCTACTCGACCCGCAGCCTGGTGCGCCGCTGGATCGCGCGCCGTCGCGCGGTGGTCGCGGTGGTCGCTGCGGCCGCGGTGGTGCTGGCCGCCACCGGTGCGATCGGCTTCCAGCGAGTGGTGGCCCAGCGCAACCTGGCCGAGGCGCGCCGGGCCGAGGCCCAGCAGTCGAGCCAGCGCGCCATCGAGAAGAGCAACGACATGATCTTCCTCCAGGCGCAGAGCTGGCTGTCGCGCGATCCGACGTCGGCGCTGGCCTGGCTCAAGCGCTACCCGCAGGACGGCCCGCGCGCCGACCGGCTCGGCGCGATGGTCGACGAGGCGCTCGAGCTGGGCGTGGCCCGCCACGTCCTCCGCCTGCCGACCTGGGTCCTGGGGCTCGGCTTCACCGGCGACGGGCGCGGGATGGTCGGCGTCCTCAAGAGCGGCGAGGTCATCCGCTGGGACGTCGCGACCGGCGCCGTGCGCGAGATAGGCCACCACGGCGAGACGGTCCGGGTCGCCGAGGTCTCGCCCGACGGCCGCACCGTCGCGGTCGGCGGGGCGGGCGGGGCCGTCGAGCTGTTCTCGGTCGACGGCGCCGGGCCGACCCGACGGCTGCGCGGTCACGCCGACGGGATCGTCTGGCTGGGCTTCTCCGCCGACGGGCGGCGCCTGCTCACCGGCTCGATGGATCGCGCCATCCGGGTGTGGAACCTCGACCGCGACGGCGAGCCGCTGCTCGCGATCGACCGCGAGCCGGTCACCGCCCTCCAGCTGTCCCCCGACGGGGAGAGCGTCTTCGTCGGCCTCCGATCGGGCGAGGTCGCCCGCATCAGCGTGGCGACCCGCTCTCGCCACAAGCTGGCCACGCTGGCCCACCCGGTCTACGGCCTGGCCCCGTCGCCGGACGGGCGCTACCTGGCCGCCCAGCAGGCGTCGGGCGCGATCGCGCTCATCGACGCGGTGGACGGCGGCTCGCGCGCGCTCGACCTGCAGGGCGGCAAGGGCACCTGGGGCTTCTCGCCGTCGGGCCGCTACCTGTCCGCGGCCAGCCCGGACGGGACGATCCGCCTGCACGAGATGGCCAGCGGCAACGAGATCGTGCTGCGCGGCCACGAGGACGGGGTCTACCAGATGGTCTTCTCGGCCGACGAGTTCACGCTGCTGTCGGCCAGCGACGACGCCAGCGCGCGGGTCTGGGACCTCCGCACCGGCGGGGTGCGGGTGCTGCGCGGCCACGAGGACGACGTCACCCACGCGGCGCTCAGCCCGGACGGCACCATGGCGGCGACCGGAGGCATCGACTCGAGCATCCGGGTGTGGCAGGTCGGTGGCCGCGAGGAGATCTCGCAGGTGGCGAACGGGCGCATCGGTCGCAACGTGCCCGAGCGGGTGTCGATCCTGGCCAGGGACGCCAGCATGGTCATCTCCTGGCCGGCCGAGGACCGGGTGCAGATCTGGAACCTCACCTCCGACCAGCATCGCGAAGAGACCTTCGCGCTGGTCGACCGCCAGGACCCGCGCTTCCGCCACGTGTGCGCCCCGATCATCGACCGGGCGGCGCGTCTGTTCGCCGCGCCGCAGCCGGGCGGGGTGCTCGCGCTGTGGGACCTGCGATCGGGCGTGCGGCGCGAGCTGCGCGGACAGGGCGCCGAGCTCAACGCGATCACCCTCTCGCGCGACGCGCGCACCCTGGTCACCGCCGACGCCGAGGGGCTGGTCCAGGTCTGGAACGTGGCCGACGGCGCCGGCCGCGAGCCGCGCGTCCTCCTGCGCGACCAGCGCAAGGCGCGCGGCGCCGCGCTGTCGCAGAAGGGCGATCGGTTGGCCCTGGCGGTGGAGGGACGGCTGCAGCTGTTCGACATGACCAGCGGCGCGCTGATCCGCTCGGCCGATCTCGAGAGCGCGCGCGGGCCGAGCGATCAGCCGCGCCAGCTCGAGTTCTCGCCCGACGGCCGCTACGTGGCGTCGCGCAGCAAGGCGGCCAGCTCGCTGGTGCTGTGGAACCTGGACACCGGCGCGACCCGGCGGCTGGACGTCGGCGGCCACGAGGTGATGTCGCTGGCCTTCTCGCCCGACAGCGCGCGGCTGGCCCTGGCGGTCTCCGACAGGACCGTGCGCGTGGTCGAGACCGCGACCGGCCAGTCGCTGCTGCTGCAGGGCCACCGCGACATGGTCTGGACGGTGGCCTGGTCGCCCGATGGCAAGACGCTGGCCTCGGCCTCCTACGACCGCACGGTGCGGCTGTGGGATCCGACCACCCGGCGCGTGCGCGTCCTCCGCGGCCACAGCGCCAGCGTGGAGGCGGTCGCGTTCACCCCGGACGGCAAGACCCTGGTCTCGGCCAGCAGCGACGGGACCGTGCGGCGCTGGCACCTCGACCGCCTGCCCGAGGATCGGGCCGAGGTGGTGACCCAGCGCCTGGCCGCGGCCACCACGGCGATCATCGGCGCGGGGGGCGGGGCGGCGACGCTGACGACGCCGGCGTCTCCACCTCGGCCTGCGGAGCGCGCGTCGCGGGGGGGCGGGAGCCCGGGTTCGATGCCGGGCGCCGGGCATCCGCCGGCGGCGGGATGGGCGCCGGCCCGCTGAGCCTCGCGCGGACCAGGAGGTTGGGCCCGCTCACCACCGCCCAGTCGTTGTCGACCACCAGCGCGATCGACCGGTCGCCGTCCCACACCAGCCCCTCGAAGTTCTCCTCTCGCACCAGCAGCGGGGCCAGGTCGGCGACCAGGATCGGCGTCACCACCCGCGGCGGCCCCGGCGCGGCGCGGGTGGCGGGCAGCTCGAACCGGATGAGCCGCGCCACCTCGAAGTGGCGCTCGACCGCCAGCACATCGATGCGGTCGTCGCGCACGCGGCAGGACAGGGCCGAGAGCTTGCCGGTCGAGCTGGTCAGCCGGACCAGCGACGGCGTCCACCGCCCGCTGCCGAGATCGTAGATCGCGATCGGCGCCAGCCGGCGATCGCCGCCGCCGATCACGCTCTCGACCGCGGCGACCAGCGAGTCGCCGGCCCGGCACAGCCCCTCGATGCCCTGGTTGCCGCGCGGCTTGAGCGGCCACAGGCGGTAGTCGAGCGCGACCTTGCGCTCCACCACCACGCGCCGGCCGACCACGCGGGCGAACAGCAGCAGGTCGGAGAGGCGGTCCGGGTCGTCGGACTCGGTGGCCAGGGCGAGGCGGTCGCCGGCGATCCACGCCACGCCCTCCACGTCGAGCCCGTCCGGCGCGCCGACCAGCGGGATCACCGCCGCATCGCTGCCGTCGGGCCTCATGCGGACCAGCGCGCGGTACTTCTCGGCGATCGCCCACAGGCGGCCGCTGTCGTCGGTGGTGAGATCCGAGAGACCGGTCACGCCGGGCGCAGGGATGACCGTGCGGGCCGGGTCGATGAGCCGAGGCAGCGGCTGCGCGATGGCGGGCGGCGTCGGTGGCTCGGTCCTGTGCTCGGTCGCCGCGCCCGGGCATCCGGCGAGCGCGATCACCAGCGCTGCGGTCCAGGCCGGCCGAGCGTGCAACCGCCGCAGGATCCCCACGGCTTCTGCTACCACGATTTTCTCCGGCTGCGAGCCCGAGCCGACCTACAATGGTCGCCCCGACCCATCGGTCGCGTCGCTCGCATGGTACGCCGTCACGTCCCCGCGCTCCTCGCCGCCGCCGCCGCGATGGCGCTGCTTGCCGGCCGCGTCACCCTGGCCTGGTCGGCCCCTGCACCGCCGATCGTGGGCGGCAAGCGCGCCAGGCTCTGTGACTGGCCGTCGGTGGTCCTGCTCGAGCACGATGGGCTCCTCTGCACCGGCACGCTGGTCAGCTCGCGCATCGTGCTCTACGCGGCCCACTGCGGTATCGACTTCACCCAGGTCACCCTGGGTGAGGCCCTCGGTGTCGGGCGCTACGCCCCGATCAAGCGGTGCGAGCAGTACTCGCCCGGCGAGCGGGTCAACCCGACCGACTTCGCCTACTGCGAGCTGGCCCGGCCGATCAACGGCGTCCCGGTCGCTCCGGTCCTGTACGGCTGCGAGGCGGACGAGCTGACCGCCGGCCGCGATGTGACCATCGTCGGCTTCGGCGAGGACGACGATTCGCTGAGCGGGCAGAAGCGCTACGCGGACACCATCTATCAAGGTGTCGAGGACCGCGGCGTCGAGGCCGGCATGCTCATGGTTGGCGGCGAGGGCATCGGCGCGTCCTTCGGCGACTCGGGCGGCCCGGCGTTCGTCCAGCTCGACGACGGCTCGTGGCGCGCGATCGGCATCGTATCGGGAGGCCCCGAGCCGGGCATGCCGGTCTACTACGTGGACATGCGTACGACCGTCGAGTGGGTCGAGCGCACGTCCGGGTACGACATCACCCCGTGCCACGCGGTCGACGGCACCTGGGAGCCGGGCTTCGAGTGCGGCGGGTTCGCCAGTCAGCCGCTGGCCGGCGGCACCTGGGACGCGCAGTGCAGCGAGGAGGATCCGCTGAGCGGGCGTTCGGCCACCTGCGGCGAGCCGCACGAGGCCGACCCGGACCGACCCGAGGTCGTCATCGCCTCGCCCGAGGCCGACACGATCATCGACGACCCGCCGGCCGAGGTCACCATCGAGATCGAGGCGAGCGACGCCACCAGCGACATCCGCCGGGTGTGGCTGCAGGTGGACGGGGAGCTGCGCGACGAGGACGTCACCGCGCCGTTCGGCTTCACCGCCAGCCTGGGCAAGGGGACCTACACCCTGGTCGCCCTGGCCGAGGACTCCGGCGGCAACACCGGCGCCTCGGAGGAGCAGGAGCTCTACGTCGGCGAGGAGCCGGGCGGCGGCTGCCTGGGCTGTCGCGCCGGCGCCGGCCGTGGCGGCCGCGGAGAGGTCGGGGACCTGCTCCTGGCCGCGCTGGCCGGCGCGCTGTGGCTCGCTACATGCAGAGCAGGTTCACGCCCCAGGAGTTGAGCGTACCGACGTCGAGGAACGCGGAGTCGGCCGCGTTCAGGGTCCAGCCGCCGACCGCGTCCTCGCCGACGAACGCGTCGAGGCTCTCGGCCGGCTCCAGGGTGGTCGGGAACTGGCCGATCACGTCGTCGTCCGGGTCGTCGATGGCGGCGTCCTTGAGCAGGACGGTGGTCCCGGACGGGCTGGTCAGCTGGAGCACGACGTCGCCGCGGAACGTGTGCGCGACGTTCACGTCCACCGTCACCGCGGCGACCGTGCAGGCGTCGGCCAGCGTGATGATGTCGTCGATCCCGCCGACGTCGTCGTCCGGGATCGGCACCGCCGGCGCGCTGGTCCCCGAGGTCGGGGTCAGGTCGACCACGTCGGCGTCGAGGTCGAAGCTGCCGGCCGCCCCTCCCGCCGCGCTCACCCGGAAGGCGATGAAGCGGTCCGCCCCGACCGGGCGGGCGAACGTCTCCGCCGCGCCGCCGCCGCCGCCATCGCGGACGAACAGCGCGGCCTCGGTGCGGTCGATCTCCTCGACGACCAGGTCGGCGCCGCCATCGTCGGCCACGGTCACCCGCACGTTGTCGCTCGAGCCGCCGCGCAGGAACACCAGGGTCGGCTCGCCCGCGGCCAGCGGGATGTCGTCGATCGCCACCGGCGATCCGTCGTCCACGATGCCGGCGTCGGTGAACGGCCTGGCCGAGAACGAGACGTCGAAGGTCTCGTCGCCGTCGACGACGTCGGCGTCGTCCACCGAGACCAGCAACGTCCCCACGGTCCCATCGATGATGCGGCCGAACGGCGCCCCGGCCGACGAGATGTCCTGGTCGACCGGGACGACCAGCTCCTCCAGCTCACCCGCGGCGCTGCGGTCGTAGAAGCGGACCCGCGCGTCGGTGAAGCCGGTCGGCGTCACCACGTACTCCAGCCAGGTGAGATCGGGCAGGGTGATCTCGAAGAAGTCGCGGTTCTGGTCGACCAGGCTGCCCGGCGCCGGCACGTCGACCGCGAGCGCGGTCGGGGTGTCGGTGGTGAGGTCGATCGAGACGTCATAGGTCGCGCCGTCCACCCCGGCCAGGTTGCGGACGTTGAAGTAGTAGTAGCCGGTCGCCTGCACCTGGACCCAGACGTCGACCGACGCGCAGCTGCCGGCGAAGCAGAAGTCGGACAGCGCCTGACCGTCCTCGAAGACGAAGCTGGTCGTGCTGGGCGGGTAGACCGCCATGTCGTAGGGCGTGCCGCCGCCCGCGAACTGCAGGCGGACCAGGTCGCCGGCGCTGGCCTGGAACCAGACCAGGTTGAACGGCGCCGCGTCGCTGTGGGTGAGGGTGACCGGCGAGCCGTCGACCGGCAGCGCGGTGGTGGGGACCCGGGTGACCGTGAGCTCGGTGGCGACCGGGCTGATCGAGAAGTTGGTGATCGGCTCGACCACCAGCTGCACCTCGTCGTCGGCCGACAGGCTGGCCAGGTTCGCCCCCGCCGGCGCGCCGAAGCGGCCCGTGAACGCGGTCGACCCGCGGTACTCGTCGTTCACCAGCTGGACCAGCGCGGCCGACGCCGACTCGCTGGTGTAGTCGATCGAGCTCGCGATCACCTCGCCATCCGCCTCCGGGGCGTAGGTCCAGAACTGGACGTCACCGCCCAGCGTGGCGGTCGCCGCGCCGTCGAGCGGGGTCCACATGATCGGCTCGCGGGCGACGGTCGCGTAGTAACAGGTGTCGGCGTCGCCCGAAGCGTGGTTGGTCAGGAGCGAGCGGCTGTCGGCCGCCAGGAAGACGTAGGTGCCGGCCACCGGCAGGAAGACCTGCTGCTGGACGGTGTCACCGGTCAGCTTGATGCCGAACCGGGTCCAGCCGTCGTTCTGCAGCCGATCATCGGTCGACAGCATCTGGAAGCCGCCCGCCGCGCCGTTCACGCCATCGACCGAGATGCTGAGCAGGGTCGGGCCATCGGCCTCGAACACGAACGCGTCGTTGTCCGCGTCCTGCTCGCCGTCCGGGGTCAAGCCGCCCTCGGCGTCGACCACATCCCGGTACGGCGTGATGCAGCCGTGCAGGAGCACGCTCTCGCCCTCCGGGCGCAGCGCGAACTGGGCGTAGCTGTCGTTGGCCAGGAGGCCGTCGTTCGGCTCGGCCGCCTCTTCCACGTCCGGGTCGCGCACCTCGCCCTCGGGCACGCACTCGCCGTCGATGAGGACGGTGCCCGCGGCGCATCCGGAGATGTCCGGGATGCAGACGCCGGCCTCGGCGTCGAACGTCGTGCCGGTCTCGCAGATGACCGAGCCGTCCGGCACGCACTCGCCGTCCTGCTCGATCGTGCCCGGGCCGCATTCACCGCCGCCCCCCCGCGGTACGCAGGCGCCATCGACCTCCACCGTGCCGTTGCCGCACCGATCGTCGGCGTCACACCCGGCGCCTGCGATGGCCACGGCGCAGGACAGGAACCCCACCACGGAAGACAGAAGCTTCATACTGCACGGATATCGCCGCCGCGCGCTGCCCGTCAACACCTTTGGGGGAGCTGGCAGGCGGCGTGCTATGAACACGCGGGGTCACCCTTGGAAAGGCGAACCGTCTCGCACGTCGCGCTGGCCGCGTCGGGGGCCGCCGTCGCGGTGGCGCTCGCGATCCTCGTGGTCAGGGTGAAGGCCGAAGCCCCGGCGCCGGATCTGCAGCCCGGTGAGCTGGCCCGCGTGGAGGCGCAGCGAGCCGCTCCGCCGGCCGTGCCTTCGAACCCGCCTTCCCTCGCGTCGCTCCAGCGCTTCCCGCCGCCGCGCCGCGTCGCGTCGCCGGCCGAGGTCCCCGCCGCCGAGCCGGCGCCGCAGCCGCCGCCGAACGAGCCCCCGCCGACCGCCGAGGTCAGCTCGGCGCCGCTCGGCGCGGCCGCCGAGGTCGGCGCGGAGGCCGGCCTGGTGCCCGCGCCCGAGGAGGCCGGCCCGCTCCAGGGCGTCATCGGCGAGGCGATCCGCCTGTACGACGGCGGCGAGTACGAGAGCGCCCGGACCCAGGCGATCCAGGCGCTGGAGCAGGACCCGGCCAACCAGCGCATGCTCCGCATCGTCACCTCGACGTCGTGCATCCTGGGCGACGTCGATCAGGCGCGCGCGCACTACGAGCGGCTGACGCTCGTCGGCCAGCGGCAGATGGCGCGGCGGTGCAGCCGCTACGGCGTGGAACTCTGATAGAGTTTCGAGCGCTGCGCCGTGCGCAGGAAGCCAGCGGCGCCGGAAGCGAAAGGACGACGCGATGTCCAGTCAGAAGACCCTCGGCGAGTACGTAGGAGGGCCGCCTGCGCGCGAGCAGGTCATCACCGAGTGCGCCAGCCTGGTCGACGAGGAAGTGAAGGCCAAGGGCGGCATCTCGGGGATCGCCATCAAGGGCGCGTACGGCACGGTGAAGACGATCAAGCCGCGCTTCGTGCCCGAGGTCATCGACACGCTGCTCGACGAGTGGGTGGCGAAGCTGGAGCCGTACTACGCGAAGTGGCGCGCGGCCGGCACCGGGTCGCTCGCCGAGTACCTGACGGCGCGCTCCGACGACGTCGCCGACGACCTCCTCAAGGTGACAGACGAGCGCGCCGCGCGCACCAAGCACAAGACCGCCGGCAAGCTCTACGGCAAGATGCGACCGTCGGCGAAGCGCAACGTCTCCGCCGCGGTGCCGAAGCTCGGCGCGCTCATGGAGCGACACGTTCGAGCCGCTGACGGGGCCGGGAAAGGCTCCTGAGCGCACGTGCCGATCTGCCCCGAAGTGGGAGAAGGGCCGAAAAAAGCCCCAGGAACCGCTTCCAGGGCCTTGCGTTGTTTTCGCGGTTGAGTAAAACCGGTCAGCACACAACAATCTCCAGGGGGTTTCCTGTGGCTAAAGCGAAGAACAACGGCAAGAAGGCGGCGGCGGCGAAGAAGGACAAGGAGATGCTCCTCGTCGGCTCCAAGGTGAAGGCGGCCATCAAGGAGGCCAACTGCAACACCGCGGGAGACGCGCTCAACGGGCTGAACGAGTGGGTTTACTGGCTGATCTCGCAGGCAACCGCCCGCGCCTCGCAGAACGGGCGCAAGACGGTTCGCGCTCACGATTTCATGGTCTAGGACCGGCGGCGGCCGGCCGCGCTTCAGGTGAAGCTGCGCGGCCGCGCTTCGCTCCCCGCCGAGCGGGAGCCAGAGCCGCTTCGAGGATGGCGGCCTCCTCCTCCTGGTGCACTTCGAACGAGCCGGTCGCGGGGACTGCTCGCGAGTGGCGACCGACGTAGTCGATCGCGACCCCGGCCGGGAGGCTGGCCTCGAACCGGTGCAGGAGGTTGCGCCACGCGCCCATGTTGCGCGGCTCCTCCTGCACCCACACCAGCTGCTCCAGGGCTGGAAAGCTGGACAGGATCTCGCTCAGCTCGGCCCGCGGGAACGGGTAGAGCTGCTCGAGCCGCACCAGCGGCGCCTCCGCGGCGCGCAGCCCCCGCCGCTGCCGCTCCTCGAGCAGGCGGTAGTAGATGCGGCCCGACGAGAGCAGGACGCGCCTGGCCTCGCCTCGCTCGCGCGCGGCCTCGGCGTCGTCGATGACGCGCTGGAATCGACCGGTCACCAGATCGGCCACCGGTGACACCGCCAGCGGGTGGCGGAGCAGGCTCTTCGGGCTCATCACCACCAGCGGCTTGCGGAAGTCGCGCGCCATCTGCTGGCGCAGGCAGTGGAACAGCTGGGCCGGTGTGCTGAGGTTCACGACCTGCATGTTGTCCTCGGCGCACAGCTCGAGGAACCGCTCCAGCCGGGCGCTGGAGTGCTCCGGCCCCTGTCCCTCGTAGCCGTGCGGCAGGAGCAGGACCAGCCCCGCCATGCGCCCCCACTTGAACTCGGCGCTGGCCAGGAGCTGATCGACCACGATCTGTGCCCCGTTGATGAAGTCGCCGAACTGCGCCTCCCAAACGACCAGCCGCCACGGGTCGGCGCTGGAGTAGCCGTACTCGAACGCGAGCACCGCCTCCTCCGACAGCGGGCTGTTGAGGACCTCGAAGCGGGCCTGGTCCGCAGCGATGTGATCGAGCGGCACCCAGCGCGCGCCGGTGTCCAGGTCGCTGTAGATGGCGTGGCGGTGGCCGAAGGTGCCGCGGCCCGAATCCTGGCCGGACAGGCGCACCGGGCGGCCGTCGAGCAGGAGCGAGCCCAGCGCCAGCGCCTCGCCGCCGCCCCAGTCGACCGCGCCGTCCTCGAGCACGGCGCGGGCCCGCTGCTGCATCATGCGCTGGAGCCGCGGGTGCCAGTGGAAGCCGTCGGGCGCCCGGGTGAGGGCGCGCGCGATCGACTCGAGTCGCTCGCGCGGCACCGCGGTGTCGGCCGACCAGTCGGCCCCGGCCGGCTTGAGCCCCTTCCAGGCCCCACCCAGGCGCTCGGTGACCAGGGTGGACATGGCGCGCCCGGTCTCGCGCGCCGCCACCAGCGCGGCCTTGACCTGGTCGACCATGCCGTCGACCTCCGCCTGCGCGACGGTCCCGGCGCGGACCAGCTTGTCGGCGTAGATGCGCGACACCGCCGGGTGGCCATCGATGAGGCGGGCCATGACCGGCTGGGTGAAGCTGGCGTCGTCGAGCTCGTTGTGGCCGTGCCGGCGGAAGCAGACCAGGTCGATGACCACGTCCACGTGGAAGGTCTGGCGGTAGGCGAGGGCGAGCTGGGCGACCAGCGAGACCGCCTCCGGGTGGTCGGCGTTGACGTGGAAGACCGGCGCCCGCACCGACTGGGCCAGGTCCGAGGCGTAGCGGGTGGAGCGCGACTCGTGCGGCGATGTGGTGAAGCCGACCTGGTTGTTGACGATGACGTGGATGGTCCCACCGGTCGAGTAGCCAGCCAGGCCGCCGATGAGCAGCGTCTCCGCCACGACGCCCTGGGCGGCGAAGGCGGCGTCGCCGTGCAGCAGCACCGGCACCACCCGGCTGCGGTCGACGTCGCCCATCTGGTCCTGCTTGGCGCGCACCACGCCCTCGACCACCGGGCCGACCACCTCGAGGTGGCTGGGGTTGAAGGCGAGCGAGAGGTGCACGGTGCGGCCGTCGGGGGCGATCCGGTCGTACGAGTAGCCCATGTGGTACTTCACGTCGCCGTAGCCCTGGGCCTCGGCCGGCAGCGGGCGGCCCTCGAACTCGGCCAGGATGTACGCCAGCGGCTTGCCGAGCACGTGGGCCAGGACGTTCAGCCGGCCGCGGTGGGCCATGCCGATGACCAGCTGGGCCACGCCGGCGTCCGGTGCCTCGCCGACCAGGGTCCCGAGCACCGTGATGAGGGTGGTGCCGCCCTCCAGCGAGAAGCGCTTGGCGCCGGGGTACATGCGCTGCAGCTGCTCCTCGAAGGTGTCGGCGGCGATGAGCTCGCGCAGGAGCTCGCGCTTGCGCTCGGCCGACAGGTGCGGGCGGTTGCGCAGCGGCTCCATGCGCGACTGCAGCCAGTCGCGCTGGGCCTTGTCGGTGACGGCCATGTACTCGACCCCGACCGGGCCGCAGTAGGTCTCCTGAAGGATGGCCAGGGTGTCCCGCACGGTCGCGCGCTCGGCCCCGTGAAACCCGACGCAGCTCACCACCTCGTCGAGGTCCGCCTCGGTCAGCTCGAACTGGGCCAGCTCGAGCGACGGGTGGCTGCGCGGGCTGGTGCCGAGCGGATCGATGTCGGCGGCCATGTGGCCGAACTGGCGGTAGGTGTGGACCAGATCGTAGATCTGGATGCCGGTGGCGATCGCGGCGCGGGCCACGCCGTCGGGCAGCGCGCCGTCCTCGGTCAGGAAGCGCGGCGCGGCCCGCCCGGCGCCGAGCTCGGCGAACAGCTCGGCCAGCTCGGCCGGAACCGACGATGGATCGGCCGCGTGACGGCGGTAGAGGTCGTCGGCGAGGTCGGGCTGCTGGAGCAGTGCGTCGAGGATCGGCATGCGGCGATCCGAAATTCTACCGCCTGCTGGCCGAGGCGCCGCCGGCTCCGACGGTGACGGCGACGCGGCGCGCTCCCCGCGGAGGGCCCCTAGGGGGTGAGGAACGCGGTCAGGAGCTCGGCCAGCGCGGCCGGCTGATGGCGCTGCATCATGTGCCCGGCGCCGGGCAGGAGCGCGCGCCTGGCGGTCGGCAGGAACCCGAGCCGCCGCTCGATCTCCTCGCCGGCCGCGCGGAAGATCGACTTCTCGCCGTCGACCACCAGCACCGGGCAGGTGATCCGCCGCCAGAACTCCGCCGCGTAGGCGACCCGGAACGGGGTCGGCCCCATCGTCACGTGCATCGGGTCGTGCTTGAAGCGGAGCCGGCCGTCGTCGCCGGCGCGGGTGCCGTGGCCAGCGAGCTCGAGCGCGAGCTCGTCGGCCAGCATCGGGTCGTGCGCGCGCAGCCGGGCCGCCGCCTCGGCCAGGTCGGCGTAGCTCTTCACCGGCCGCTCGCGCACCCGCCGCCACGCGTCGAGCCACCCGCGCACCCGCTCCGGCACCGAGCCCTCGTTCTCGGGCGGCCCGAGCCCCTCGAGCAGGGCCAGCCGGTGCACGCGCTCGGGGAACGCGCCGGTGAAGTACGCCGCCACGTTGCCGCCCATCGAGTGCCCGACCACCGACAGGCGGTCGCGCGCGAAGTGGCGCACGATCTCGTCGACGTCGGCCAGGTAGTCGATGAAGTGGTAGTAGCCGCCCGGCCCGATCCAGCCGGTGTCGCCGTGCCCGCGCAGGTCGGGCGCGATCAGGTGAAAGCGCCCGGCCAGCCCGGCCCGCGCCGCCGCCGCCCAGCCCCACGACGAGTCGAGGAAGCCGTGCAGGAGCAGCACCGTGTGATCGAGCCCGGCCTGGTCCGCGCCCCACTCGAGGACGTGGTAGCAGAGCCCGGTGCCGAGCTCGACCCGGCGCGAGAGCGGCTCGGCGGTCATGGCCTCTTCCCTAGGGTCCGGCGACGATGTGGAAGATCTCGCCCGTGTTCAGGCTGACCGCGTAGAGCTCGCCGAGCGAGTCCTGGCCGAAGCTGGCCAGGCCGTCGAGCTTGCCCTCGGGATCGATGTCCTTGGTGACCTCGGCCTGCTCGGTGGCCGCGCCGTCGGCGAAGCGGAACTTCCACACCTGCTCGGTCAGGTAGTCGCCGTAGAAGTACCAGCCCTGGATGTCGGGGAAGCAGCTGCCGCGGTAGACGTAGCCGCCGATGACCGCCGCGCCGATGCCGGCGCCCGGGTTGGGATAGACGACCACCGGGCCGGTCAGCCCCTTGCGGTCGCAGCTGCCGCCGCCGAAGCACTCCTCGCCCTCGGTCACCCGCCAGCCCAGATTCACGCCGGACTGCTGGCCGGCCGGGAGGACGTCGACCTCCTCCCAGCGGCCCTGACCGACGTCGCCGATGTAGAGGTCGCCGTTCTCGCGGTCGAAGCTCCACCGCCACGGGTTGCGCACGCCGGACAGGAAGATCTCCTCCCTCGGCGTGGGCTTCTCGGTCGAGCCGACGTAGGGGTTGTCCTTGGGGATGCCGTACGGGTCCGGCTCGGTCACGTCGATGTCGAGGCGCAGGAAGTCGCCGAGCAGGGTGGTCTTGTTCTGTCCGTTGCCGGGCTCGCCGTGCTGGTCGCCGCCGCCGCCGCCGTCGCCCAGGCCGAGGTAGAGGTACCCGTCGTTGCCGAACGCGATCATGCCGCCGTTGTGGTTGCCCTCGTTGTCGGCGATCGGGAGGAGGCGGCGCTCGGAGGTCGGATCGGCCACGTCCGGGGTCTCTGCCGGCACGTGGAACTCGGACAGGATCTCGAAGTCCTGCGCGTCGTTGTCGTCGTCGTCGGTGGTGTAGAGGACGAAGAAGCGCCCGTTCGTGGCGAAGTCGGGGTGAAAGGCGAGGCCGAGCAGGCCCTGCTCGTTGTCGGCCGGGCGGGAGATCACCCTCGCGTCGATGTCGAGGAACGGCTCGGGCAGGACCTTGCCGTTCTTCACGATCGAGATGACGCCGTGCTTGCTGACCACGAACAGGCGCCGGTCGCCGGGCGGCGAGGTGACCAGGATCGGCTGGTCGAAGCCGTCGGTGGTCCCGCTGGCGACCAGCTCGAGGCCGAGGTTGGTTCCGCTCTGCGGGGTGCAGTCGGCCACCGCGGCGTCGGCTCGACCAGCGCCGCCGTCTGCGGTGCCGTCGTCGGTGCCGTCATCGGTGCCGTCATCGGTGCCATCGGTGCTGCCGTCGGCCCCGCCGTCGTCGCCGGCCGGGCTGTCGTCGTCGTCGTCCCCGCCGCAGCCCGCGCCCAGGCCGAGGGCCAGGCACAGGCCACTGACGAGCCGGAGGGAGGTGCCGTACCGAGCTCCATGCATGGTTCACTCCTTCGTACAGATGGCCGGCGTCGCCCGTGACGGCTCCGCCGGGAGCGAAGAGCGAGGATACCGCGGCCGGGCGGCCGAGATCACTCCCAGGCCACTTCCATGGTGAGCCCGACCGCGTCGTGGGCGCGGCCGTGCCGGCCCGCCCCGGCGGTCGCGGTGCCGGCGTCGAACGGGTTCTCGATGACGACGTCGCTCTCGGCGGGGGACACGGCGACCGAGGGCGAGAACCGGCGCGCGATCCCGATGGTGAACGTCATCTGATTCCACGTCGCCTCCGCTCCCAGCGACGCGGTGTGCCCGGCCAGGTCGCCGAACCCGGGCGAGATGTGGGCGCGACCGGTCGCGCCCGACGAGTAGGCGTATCCGGCGGTCGCCCACAGCAGCCCCGGCACCAGCTCGACGTCGACCGCGCCGCGCACCGACGCGTGGTCGCGCTGGGCGGCGAGCGACGGCACCTCGCCGAGCATGGCGGTCACGCCGCTCTGGTCCGCGACGCCCATGCCGGCGGTGGTCCACACCGGCACGGCGCCGGCCGCGCCGAACCAGACCATGTCGCCCTCGAGCTCGACCAGGAAGCGCTCGCCCAGGTAGCGGACGCCGGCGCGCAGCGTGGTCGGCATCGCCAGCCGCGCCTCGGCGGTCGGCTCGCCCTCGCCGCTCGGCGCCGGCCGCGGGAAGATGGCGCTCGCCGCGGTTGGATCGAGCGTGAGCTCGCCGCCGAGGTTCGCGTCTGCGCTCCACGACAGGGACGCGGCCAGCTCGAGCGGCAGCGCCGGCGGCGCGACCAGCGCGCCGGCCGCGGCGAACGGGACCAGCCGATCGCGCCCCGAAAGCTGGAGATCGAGATCGCGCGCCTCGGCGCCGATCGTGTCGCGCCCGGCGAAGCCGGCCCAGATCCGCCGGCGCTCGCCCAGCTCGACGTCGGACGCGCCGACCGATACGCCGAGCCCGAGCCAGTCGCCTGCCCGCATCGCCGCGCCGACCACCGCGGTGCGGCGCCGGTAGCGCAGCGCCAGCCCGCCGTAGCGGTGAGGAAAGAGGACCCCGAGCGGCTGGTTGAGCTCGGGTGCGGGCAGCAGGCGGTCGAGGTGACCGAGCTCGAGGTAGGCCGCGCCGACCACGACCGGCCCGAGCGCGCCCTGCACCGCGACGGTCGGCACCAGGTCGGGGGCCGAGCGATCCAGCACGGTCGGCGACCCGGTGGCGGCGGCGTCCGGCGCGCGGAAGCGAGTGTCGTCGTCGTGGACCGCGACGCCGAGCTGGACGCGCAGGCTGGTCGACCGGGCCAGCCCGGCCGGATCGGTGACCAGGGCGGCGCCGCCGTCGCCGCTGACCAGCGTGGTGCCGGCGCGGCCGATCGCGCGCGCGCCGATCAGGTCGAAGTCGAGGCCGCCGGCCGCGGCCAGGCCGGGCAGCGCGGCCAGCCCGAGCGCGATCGCGCCGGGCAGCGCTCGTCGCCGCCGCGCCGGGCCTCGCCGCGGCGTGATCGTCATCGAGCTCGCCTCGCCGCGCTCACAGCCGGCGGCAGACCTCGTCGGCGAACGCCGTGGTGCCGGCGCTGCCGCCCAGGTCGCGCGTGCGCACGCCGCCGGCGAGCGCGGCCAGGGTGGCGCCGACCAGCCGGCGGCCGGCGTCGGCCCTGCCGAGGTAGGTGAGCATCATGGCCGCGCTGAGGATGGTCGCGGCCGGGTTGGCGACCCCCTTGCCGGCCAGGTCCGGCGCGCTGCCGTGGCACGACTCGAAGTACGCCCAGCCCTGGCCGATGCCGGCGCTGGGCGCGAGCGGCAGGCCGCCCATCCCCTCGGCCGCGACGTCGGACAGGACGTCGCCGAACAGGTTGGTCGTGACCACCACGTCGAAGCTCTCCAGCTGCGCCACCATGCGGCGGGCGGCCTCGTCGACGTACAGGTGATCGACCTCGAGCCCGCCGACCCGGGCGATCTCCTCCTCGCACGAGCGCCGGAACAGGCCGTCGGTCTCGGGCAGGACGTTCTGCTTGGTCACGATGGTGACCCGGCCGGGCGAGACGCCGAGCGCCTTGCGGTGGGCGGCCAGGCGGGCGGCGTACGCGCCGATCCGGCGGCTGGCCGCCTCGGTGATGACGCGCAGCGCGAACGCGCCCTCGGCGGGGAGCGCGCGCCCCAGCTTGTCGCGGTAGTCCGGGATGCCGGCGGCCAGCTGGGCCAGCGAGCCCTCGCGGCCCGGGTACAGGCCCTCGGTCAGCTCGCGCACGATGACCAGGTTGCAGCCGCGCGCGCCGGTCAGCGCGGGGACGCCGGGCAGGGTCGTGGTCGGGCGCAGGTTGGCGTACGACTCGCGCACCCAGCGCAGGAACTGGAGGATCGGGCGGGCCAGGCCGCGCTCGGTGTCGACCGCGCCGAACAGGACCGCGTCGGCGCTGGCCAGCTCGTCCTTGAGCTCGGCCGGGAACGCGCTGCCGTGGCGCTCGACCGCCTCGGCGCCCTGCACCGGCCTCGAGATGGCGAGGTCAGGCGCGACCACCGCCAGGCAGCGGAGCGCGGCGTCGACCACCTCGGGCCCGATGCCGTCGCCGCCGACCGCGACCACGCGCGGCTCGGCCGCGCCGCGCGCCTCGGGGACCACCCAGTTCGACGGATCGGGGATGGGCATCGCGCTCATGGCGCGACAGTGTAACCGCGAAGCCAGGGCCGGCGGGCGCGCGCGGGCAGCTTCCGGCCGCGCCTGGCCCGGGGGATTGCTCGCCTACTAATTCAGGTGCCGTCGCGTCCCGGTGGCGCGACCGACGACGCCTCCGAGGCAGTGCACTCGCAGCACTTCTCGGTGGCCTCCTTGCAGGAGGCCTTGGCGCTCTTGCACTTCTCGTCGGCCCAGGCGTCGCCGCCCAGCTCTCCGGCGATGCGGCAGATGCTCTGCGCGTTGTCGCAGACGGCGTCCTTGAGCGTGCAGATGTCCTGGCAGACGTCGGTGGACGGCTCGCGCGGCGCCTTGCACCGGCGGATGTCCTTGAGCAGGCCCGGCACGCGCATCCCGGCGGCCGGCTCGGCCGACCACTGGTGGTCGACTCGCCAGTCGCGGATCTGGATCCAGAGGTCCTGGATCTCCTTCTTGCGGAGGTCGAGCTCTGCCGTCGCCACCATCGGCGACTTGCTGCTGGCGCAGGCGGCCAGGACCAGGCCGAGCGCCGCGCCGCAGACGAGGCCCCAGAGCGCCGGGCTGGCGATGATCGCGCGCGACCTCATTCGACATCCCCTCCGGCCAGCTGGTCGACCAGGGCCTTCTCGATCGCGATCGCCCGGTCGTAGGCCTCGATCGCCTGCCGCCGGGCCAGGGTGGCGGCTGCTTTGTCGCGGTCCTCGACCTGGGCCGCGCGCGCCTCGAGCACCTCGCCGCGCACCGTGTGCAGGTTGGCCAGGAAGAACGACTGGCGCCCGGCGCGCGCGATCCCCTCGTCCACCACCGTCATCGCCTGATCGACCTGGCCGCGGGTGACCAGCAGCTTGGCCAGGCGGGCGCGCGCGTCCTGCTGCACATCCTCGCCCTCGGCCGAGCCGGCCGGGAACTGGATGGTCAAGATCTGCTGCACCGCCGCCACCGCCTGGTCGACTCGCGCCTCCTTCAGGAAGACGTCGGCCTTGTGGTGATAATTCCGGGCCAGGGCCAGGCCGAGCATCAGCTCGGGGCTCAGCTCCGGCCCCGGCTGGGGCAGCTCGGTGATGCGCCGCTCCGGCGCGGCGCCGTCGTCGCCGCGCGAGGTGCAGCCGACCACCAGCCCCGCGAGCAGCGCGCCCGCCAGCAGGCGTCGTCTCATGGTTGCTCCTTGCCGAGCGCCCGGCGAAGGCGCAGGTCGCGGTAGCCGTCCATGCGGTCGCTGAACAGCACATCGAGCCGCTCGCTGGCGCTGCCGGCGTCGCGCCGCGCGATGATCCCGATCAGCGGATCGGCCGGGCGCGAGGTGTTGGATACGCTCAGCCGGATCGGCCGCGCGATGGCGGCGCGCGGCGCGGCCAGCTCCTCGGCCGGGCGGGTCACGAACAGGACCACCGCCGCGGCCGCCGCCAGCGACGCCACCGCCCAGGGAAGGTTGCGGAGCACGCGGTCGGCTCGCCGCCGCCGCGCGGTGACCAGGTCGGTGATCGACCGCCCGGCCGACTCGGGCTCGTCCTCGGCGCCGGGCGTGGCCGGCCGGACCGCGACCAGGCCACCTGTCGGCGCGGCCCGATCGCCGGCGTCACCGTGAACCAGGCCGACCGATCGCCGGCCGAGCACCGCCGCCTCCAGCGCCTGGTCGACCAGCCGGCGGGCGCGCTCGGGCGCCAGCTCGACCGCGTGGCTGGACGCCAGCACCATGGTCGCGGTCTCGAGCAGCGCCCGGTCGTCCGAGTCCATGGCCGGCGGCAGCGGCTCGCCGGCGGCGAGCCCGTCCAGCCAGCGGCCGAACGCCTCGGCCTTGGCCTGCTCGGCCGGCGTGGCCGGCGCGTCGTCGTCCAGCTCGCGCGGGCGGTCGCGGTCGTCGCGGCTCATGCGTCTTCTCCCCGATGTCTCCGGTCCCGGAGCGTCGTCATCCCTTGCGAGATCGTCGCTGGCGCCTCACTCGCCACGGCGCACCTCCGACCTCTTCGGCTCGCCGTCGTCCCGCTTCTGCCCGAAGTGGCGGCGGAACGCGCGCACCGCGCGGAACAGCACCACGTCGAAGGTGCCGGTGGTGACGTTCATGCGGCGGGCGCACTCGTCGCGCGGCAGCTCCTCGATGAGCCGCAGCTCGATGGCCAGCCGGTAGCGATCCGACAGAGCGCGCAGCGCGCGCCGGATCCGGTCGCGGTTGAGGACCTGCTCCTCGGCGGCGATCAGCAGCGCGTCGGCGGCCGCGTCAGGCGAGGTGGAGCGGGGCAGCTCGCGCGCCATGGCGTCGGCCAGCAGGACCGAGCGCTTGGAGCGGCGGTGGACGTCGTAGACCTTGTTGACCGCGATCGTGCGCAGCCAGACGTAGATGCTCTTGCCGGTCCAGTGGAACTGCTCGATCTTCTCGATGGCGGTGGTGAGCGTGTCGCGCAGGACGTCCTCGGCGGTGGCCGGGTCGCCCAGACGGGGCAGGATCACCGTCGAGTAAAGCGGAGCGGCGTAGCTCTCGAGGATGGGTCGCATCGCGTCCAGGTTGCCGGCCTGTGCCTCCGCAACCATCCGCCGTTCTTCCTCGAGCTTCTCGGCTACGGCTGCTTCGGACACCACCGGTCCTGTCGTGTTCAACGTGCGCGGTCCGGCCGCCTTACGATCCGCGAGACATGAGGTACGCGTCCTTACGCGTCGCGTCAGCCGGTCGGCCGAGCGTACAACACTTCCACCAGGCAGAGACCCCGCGCCGGTGCGGTCTGCCCGGCCCGCGTGCGGTCACGGCTCGCCATGATTTCCGCCACCTGGGCCGGGGAGAAACGGCCTTCGCCGACCTCGACCAGGGTCCCGACCAGGATGCGCACCATGTTGCGGAGGAACGCATTTCCGCGCACGTCGAAGTCCAGACGGTCCGGGGTCGGCTCGGTGATGGCGATCTCGTCGACCCGCCGGGTGGGGCTGTGCGCGGTGCACCCGGAGGCGCGCATCGCGCTGAAGTCGCGCTCACCGACGAGGTGCACGGCCCCTGCGCGCATCGCGTCGACGTCGAGCGTCGGTCCGGGCCGGTGCCAGGTGCGCCGGTCGACCAGCGGCGAGCGCGACGAGCGAGTCAGCAGCGAGTACCGGTAGTGCTTGCCGGACGCGGAGAAGCGGGCGTGGAAGCCGGCATCGACCTCGTCGGCGGCGACCACCGCGATCGCCGGGGGCAGGAGGCTGTTGAGCCCGAGCCGGAAGCCGATCGTCGGGATGCGCGCGTCGGTGGCGAAGTGGGCCACCTGGCCGAGCGCATGCACCCCGGCGTCGGTGCGCGACGCGCCGGTGACCGGGGTCGGAGCGCCGGTCATGCGGTGGAGCGCCTGCTCGAGGTGGCCCTGCACGGTCGGGCCGTTGTCCTGCCGCTGCCAGCCGCACAGGTCCGTGCCGTCGTACTCCAGCACGAGGCGGACTGTGCGGGCCGCGCTCAAAACTCGAAGTTGATGCCGCCGAACCAGGTCGCGTCGCCGACCGAGAGCTTCTGGTCGGAGCCGAAGCCGTCGACCACGGCGTAGGTGAACTCGAAGACCAGGCCGGCGTGCTCGATGCCGAGCTCGCGCAGGCCGGCCTCGGCGTCAGGATCGACCCGCTCGGCGCGCAACGCGATCCCCGCGGTCGCCTGCCAGCCCAGCGAGCCGCCCCGCCCCGGGTCGCCGTCGCAGTCGCCGCCGTCCGGGCAGTCGGCGGTCGGCACCGACGCGGTGTCTCCGCCCGGCTTGGTCACCCACCAGTAGTAGTAGGACAGGCCCGCCCGCGCGTACGGTACCAGTGGGATGCGCAGCCGGTCGTCGAGCTCGGTGAAGCGATAGACCACGCCCAGCGAGGCGGGGAACAGGCGGAACGTGGTGGTGTCACCGACCGAGCGGTCCGGTTTGCCGTTCTCGTCGTTGTCGACGGGCTCGCCGTCGGCGTCGACCTGGAAGGCATTGGCCGATCGACTCAGGAATCCCAGGGTGGCGCTCACCCCGAGCTGACCCATCGCGTGGAGGAAGTAGCGGTCGACCGTGATCTCGCTGATGAAGAAGGGGCCGGATCCGAAGACGCGCTCGAGCGGGCCGGCCTCGTCGCCGTCGAGATCGAACTCGCTGTCCACGTCGGGCAGGTAGGGGCCGACCTTCATCTCGAGGCCCCAGTTCGGCAGCGCCGGGCCGACCTCCTCCTGCACCGGCTCGCCGTAGCTCTCCCACCAGGGCTGAGCCGCCGCGCCGCGCGGCCACAGCGCGACCACCAGCAGGAGCGCCCCGCCGGCCGCCGCGCCCGGACCGCCGCGCCCGCCTCGCCGTCGCCGACGCACTCGCCGCGCGCCCAGCCACAGCGCCAGCCCGAGCCCGAGCATGAGGCCGCCGCCGAAGCTGGCCTGTCCGGCGCTGCAGCCGCCCTCGGCGTGACCGCCGAGGCCCTTGTAGTCCTCCCAGAAGTCCCTGACCGGGGCCGGCGTGGCCACGCCGACGTCGAGCGCGGTCACGTTGCGCGATCGATCGACCACCAGGAGGACCACGTGGTACGGCACGCCATTGGTGAGGTCGTCGATGCTGAGGGTGGTCGCGGTGCCGGCCCACTCGCCGCAGATGAGGTCCGGATCGAGGTCGGCCAGCCCCGGTGGGACCGAATCGGAGCACTCGGAGGTCGGCGTTCCGGCGTCCCCGCCGATGCCCGCGTCCCCGCCGACGCCCGCGTCGGCGCCTCCGGTTCCCGCGTCGGCGCCCACGCCGCCGTCGACGCCCCCGCCGCTCTCGATCACCCGGGCGACCGAGGTCGCCCGCACGCAGGTGCCGTCATCGGCGCCGCAGGCGGTCTTCGCGGTCAGGTACCTGGGGTCATTCCGCGGAAACCTGTCGTCGGGGCTGGTCGACCCGTCGTCGCGCAGGCACAGCGCCTGGAAGTACCAGAGGTCGTCGGTCGAGGCCGGCAGGGTGAGCTCGACCTTGACCGCGTTTTCCCCGCCGTGGATCGAATCGATGGTCGGCTCCGGGGGCGGTCGCGTGTCGGTGGCGATCTCGAGCCCCTTGGCGTAGTCGCCCTCGCTGAAGCCGCCGCCGTCCTCGTCGACGATCGCGTAGACCCAGCGCGAGTTCTCCTGCTCGGGGCAGGAGCGGTCCTTGGACACGAGGTCGCGCACGGCCATCGTCCTCAGCTCGACACCGCGAATCTCCTCGAGGTCGCCGAAGCCGTCCAGCTGGAGACAGTCGTCCTGCACGTCTTGATCGGTCGAGTTGCAGTTGACGCCCAGCCAGATGCCCACCTCTTCGTTCGGGAGGTCGGTCGGCGGGTTCTGGAGCTGGAACTCGATCCCGAACTGCGAGTCCTCGCTGTCGCTGCACACGCAGTTTGCGAGGTTCATGAACTCGAGGTTGTCGTCGGGGTTCTGCGCCGAGTAGCTGCCGTCTCCGTCGGGCAGCTTGAGCTCGAGCAGGATCTCGCCGCCGCCGAGATCGATCGCCGGAGTCGGTGGTCCGGCCGCGGCCGGCCTGGCGGCCAGCGCGGCGAGGGGGGCTGCGACGAGGAGGGAGGCGAGAGAGCGCAGATCGGGGCGCGGAAAGAGCGGCATCGGGCTCTCGGGTGAGGTGCAAGGTCGGTGCCGCGTCGACGCGGCCCAAGCCAGGAAAACCACTATCATGCGCCCCCTGCCCCGGCAACTCGGTTGATCGTTTGGCGAGGCCGGCTCGACGGTCGTGCCAAAACGTCAACCCGAGGCGCGCGGGGCCTGACCGGCGGCGCGCGACCGGCCCCGCGGGCGCCAGCGGCTCCAGCGCTGCTGGTGGCGGGCATCGCGCAGGGCGCGGTCGATCGCGCCGGCCAGGTCGCGGGCTCGCTGGCGAGCGGCCTCGTCCGACGGCTCGCCGTACTCGGCGGCGTAGTAGAGCTCGGTCAGCGCGCCGAGCTCGGCCGCGCCCGGCGCGCGATCCCGGGCCAGCGCGCGCGCGTGCTCGCGCGGCGTCGCCGACGGTGGGCGGGCCCAGCCGCGCCGGGCCAGGCCGCGCAGCGCGGCGAGGTAGGCGGTGGCGACCGGGTCGCGCGAGCGCCGCGCGCGCGGCGACGGCTCGTCCGCGCGCCGCCGTCTCCGCCGGCGCCAGGCGAACAGCGCCGCGCCGATCGCCGCGGCCCCGCCGACCACCGCCGCCACCGGGCCGCGGTGATCGCTCATCCACTGGCGCACGCCGCGCCAGCGCGAGCCGACCGACGAGCCGGCCCCGCCGCGGAACAGGTCGGCCACGCTCTTGAACATGCCGACCTGGCGCTCGAGGTCGTACTCGATGACCCACTTGAACCACTTGAAGCGGACCGTGTCGGCCAGCCGGCGCAGGCGATCCATCACCCCGCTGCCGCCGCGGCCGAGGCCGTCGGACGACGTGCCCGGGGTCGGGTCGAAGGTGACCCAGCCGGCGCCGGCGAAGTAGACCTCGACCCACGAGTGGGCGTCGCCGGCGCGCACGGCGACGTAGTCGTCGTACTCGTTCCACTCGCCGCCCAGGAAGCCGTTCACGTTGCGGGCCGGCACGCCGACCGAGCGCAGCATCACGGTCATCGCCGACGAGAAGTACTCGCAGTGGCCCTTGCGCCGCTCGAACAGGAAGTGGTCGATCGGCTCGCGCCCGCGCGGCGACTCCATCTCGAGCGTGTACGTCAGCGTCTCCTGCAGGTACGTCTCGAGCGCCTTGGCCTTGTCGTAGTCGCTGGCGGCGCCGCGCACCACGCGGGCGGCCAGGTCGCGCACGCGCTGCGTGATCTCGGGCGGGAGCTGGAGGTACACGTCGTAGCCGGGCGGCAGGACGCGCGGGGCGCGGCGCAGCAGGGCGGCGTCGGGAGGCGACGGCCGCGAGAACACGGTGTACTTGATGCCGGTGGTGTGGGCGCGGCGGATCTCGTCGTTGCGCTCGTCGCGCGGGCGCTCGCGGTAGTTGGCCGCCACCCGGAACGCCGCCGGCATCGACGCGCCGAACAGCACGTCGTAGCCGAGCGGCTCGAGGTAGATCTCCTGACGGGCGGCGCCGTCCAGGTCGGGGGCGTGGGCTCCGAGCTCGTCCCCCTCGAGCTGGCCGCGGTCGTAGAGCAGGTGATGGGTCACGACGTTGCCGGACACGCTCACCCGCTTGGCGGTCGACGGCGCGTGATGCGAGCGGCGCCACTCTCCCTTGGTGTACTCGTCGTAGGCGACGCCGCGCCAGTGCAGGTACGGGGCGTCGCGTCCGGAGAAGGGCGGCCCGATCTCCACCCGCATGACCACGGTGTCGTCGTCCTTGATGACGCCGTGCCCGCCCAGCTTCACCCCGTCGCTGAACCCGGCCATGTTGACACCGGAGCGCGCGTTGCTGAAGAACAGGCCGAACCCGATGCGCGGGATGAACAGGAACAGGAGCGAGGCGCCGGCGAAGATGACCAGCGACACCGCGCCGGTGCCGGCGAAGAAGCGCGGCCCGACCAGCCGGCGTGAGCCGAGCAGTCGAGCGGGCGCCGGCCCGCGCATGTCGGCCACACCCGCCGCTCGCCCAGGCGCCGCGCCGCCGTCGTCGCCGGGCGCCAGGTGCGGCACGTGGCCGTGCTCCTCCATGTCGCGGCGGAGGGTGAGCAGGATGAGCGCCCAGGTCGACGCCAGCACGTAGCCGAGGAAGAACAGCCCGAAGCTGACCTCGCCGTTGAGCGCGGTGGCGGCCACCACCATGAGAAACGACAGCACGTAGACCTGGAGGTAGTCGCGGCTGGTCCGCCGGCCGAACAGCTTGGCGACCAGGAGGAAGAGCAGCAGCTGGGCGCCGGTGATGACCAGGTCGCCGCCGGTCAGGAACGACAGGCCGCTGTAGCCGAACGCGGCCAGGGCCAGCCCGGTGAACAGCCAGCTCCACCGCTCGAGATCGACCCGCGGCGGGTCCCACCACCAGCTGATCGCGACGCCGACCAGGCAGAGCAGCACCGGGCCGAGCGACAGCTCGTCGGACAGGACCAGCACCAGGTACGCGAACGCGACCGCGAGGTAGGTGGTGAGCTTGTGGGCCAGGCCGAAGCGCATCAGCCGGCCTCCGCCGCGCGCGCGGCGCCACTGGCCGGGGCGCGCGGTCCGACCCGGACCATCTCGGCGCCCGGCTCGACCCGCCCCGACATCGCCACCGACGGGCTGACCGGGGCAAGCAGGGCCAGCGCGCGCAGCAGCCGGTGCTCGTGCGACGGGCCGGCCGACCACGGGACCTCGAGCCCGCGCGCGACCACCCGCACCGCGTAGCCGCGCCGGAGGTACGCGATCACCAGCGACGCGGCGCTGGCGACGGCGTCCTCGAGCGCCTCGAGCGCGGCCTCGTCCTCGAGGTCGGCCACGCCGTTGTCGATCTCGATCACCACCCGCCGCTGCGCCTCCTCCTCCATCTCGCGCAGGAGCAGGCGGCCGGCCCGGGCCGACGAGTGCCAGTGGATGGCGCGGCTGTCGTCGCCGTCGCGGTACTCGCGCAGGCCGAAGAACTCGCCGCGCCGGCCCAGCCGGGTCTGGCTGGCGTCGCCGTGGCGGGGCGAGCGCGGCGCCGGCAGCGCCACCGGCCGCACCGCCGGGTAGACCAGCACCTCGTCCGCACCCGGCACCTCGCGCGACTTCGAGAACAGCCCGAACGGGAAGCGGGTGATGAGGCGGACCCCGTCGAGCCGGTAGACGCCGCGGCGCGGGAAGGTGTGGCGGTAGGACGCGCTCTGGGTGCGGCCGGGCGGCAGCTTGAGGAAGTAGCAGCGCTTGTCGAGCGGGCGCCCGTCGAGCAGGTCCTCCACCTCGATCGAGTAGGACGCCAACCGGGTCTTGCGGTTCTCGAGCGCGATCTCCATCGCGAACGGGCGGCCGGCGAAGATCCGCGTCGGCACCCGCCGGCGCACGCTCACCCCGCGCAGCGTGGCGTTCGACAGCGCGCCGGACGCGACGATGAGCGACAGCAGCCAGCCGAGCACCAGGTAGAGCAGGTTGTTGCCGGTGTTGATCGCGGCCAGGCCGATGCCGACGGTCATGGCCAGGAAGACCTGACCTTCGCGGGTGAGGCGCAGCCGGCGGCGCGGCCCGACCAGGCGCCGCCACAGTCCCCGCCGGCTCGCCTCTCCCTCGCGCTTCAAGCGATCGCCTCGGCTCGGCTCAGGTCGGCACCGGCACGCGGGCCAAGAGGTCGGCGACGATGCGCTCCGACTCGTCGCGCGCGCGGGCCAGCGACTCGGTCGGCGCGCTCAGCACCACGCGGTGGGCCAGCGCCATCGGAGCCAGCCCCTTGAAGTCGTCGGGCACGCAGAAAGGCCGCCCGCTGGCCAGGGCGTGAGCCTGGGCCGCGCGGTACCAGGCCAGCGCGCCGCGGGTGGACACGCCGACCGCGAGCGCCGGCGACCGCCGGGTCTCCTCGACCACGCTCATGGCGTAGTCGAGCAGCCCGTCCGACACCGCGACCTGCTCGACCGCATCTTGAAGGCCGACCAGGGTGCGGTGATCGATGACCGGCTCGACCGCGGCGATCGGATCGGCGCCGCCGCGCTCGCGCAGGATCTGGCTCTCCTCGCCGCGCGCGGGGTAGCCCAGGCGGATGCGGAGCAGGAACCGGTCCATCTGCGACTCGGGCAGGGGATAGGTGCCGAAGTGCTCGGTCGGGTTCTGGGTCGCGATGACCAGGAACGGCTGCTCGAGCGGGTGGGTCTGATCGTCGATCGAGACCTGCCCCTCGCTCATCGCCTCGAGCAGGGCCGACTGGGTGCGCGGCGTGGTCCGGTTGATCTCGTCGGCCAGGACCACGTTGGCGAAGATCGGCCCGCGCCGGAACTCGAACACGTGCTGGTCGGCGCGGAAGATCGAGACCCCGACGATGTCCGACGGAAGCAGGTCGCTGGTGAACTGGATGCGGCGGAAGCTGCCGCCCACCGCCGCGGCCAGCGCGCGGGCCAGGCTGGTCTTGCCGACCCCGGGGATGTCCTCGATGAGCAGGTGCCCGCGGGCGAGCAGCGCGGTGAGGGCGAGGCGGATCGCCTCCGGCTTGCCGCGGATCACGGTGGCGACGGCGTCCTCGACGGCGCGCAGCGCCCCCAGCGCCTCACCAGAGGGACCGCGGGCGGTCGCGGCGGCGAGGGTCATCCGGGCTCAGTATACCGGAGCCGAAAGCGCGAGAGGCGCGAGCTTTTCAGCCCGCGCCTCCAGGGGGTGACTCGAGCGATCGAGTCTCAGCGGCGCTGCAGCGACATGAGCAGCTGCAGCACGTACCAGAACAGCGTGGCGATGGTGGAGAACAGCATGAGCGCCGCCGCCACGTGCTGGGTGGGCCGGAAGTAGCCCATCAGCATCGACGTCTGATAGAGCACGTAGCCGCCCATGAGCACGATCATCGCGACGCAGAAGATCGTCCCCAGGTTGAAGCCGAAGATCCACGACGCGACGATGATGCCGAGCGCCGCGAACGACGCCATCGTCAGGATCCCGCGCAAGAACGAGAAGTCCTTGCGGGTGAGAAACACCGTGGCGGTCAGCCCGGCGAAGATGAGCACGGTGAAGAGCGCCGCCTTCTGGATGATGAACGGGTCGCGCGCGTAGACGGCCGCCACGTAGAGGAGCGGCGTGATGATGACCGCCTCGGCCAGGATCCCGATGCCGAGCCCGAGGTACTGCAGGCCGACCGACGTGTCGGAGCGGGCCAGCCGGGAGGTCAGGAACCCGACCGCCATGAACAGCCCGAACACGAGGATCCAGTTGAGCTGGCCACCGAACGCCCACATCGTGAACTGGCGGGCGAAGCTGGTCTGCATGAAGGCGTACGTGACGACCACGAACGCCAGGATGGACCCGCCCAGGAGGGCGTAGGTCCGCCTCAGAAACGCGACGCGGTCGTTGACGCCGACGGTGGCGACCGCGCCGGGAATCGAACGCTGCTGGGCTGCTGCCTGGAACATAGATCTCGCCTCCTTGGGACCCCGAAGACTAGCACGCGGCCCCGCGAAAGGTAGCCGCCCTCAGCTAGGTCTCAGCTAGGTCTGCGAGGCCTTCAGCTTCTTGATCTCGGCGACCAGCTCGGGGACGGCCTGCTCCCAGGTCCCGACCAGGCCGTAGTCGGCCACCTGGAAGATGGGCGCCTCGGCGTCCTTGTTGATGGCGACGATCGTCTTGGAGCCCTTCATGCCGGCCAGGTGCTGGATCGCTCCGGAGATGGCGACGGCGATGTAGAGGTTGGGCGCCACGATCTTCCCGGTCTGCCCGACCTGCCAGTCGGCCGGGACGAAGCCGGCGTCGGTGGCGGCCCGCGACGCGCCCATGGCCGCGCCCAGCAGGTCGGCGAGCTCCTCGAGCACCTTGAAGTTCTCGCCGTTCTTCATGCCGCGCCCGCCCGACACCACGATGTCGGCGTCGTTGAGGTCGGGGCGGTCGCTCTTCGAGGTCTCGACCTTCACGATCTCGGCGCCGAGGGTGTCGCCGTCGCCCGCCTCGCCGGCCGTGATCTCGCCGGCCGAGCCGAGCGGCTGGGCCGCCTCGAACTCGCTCTGGCGGGCGGTCACGCACAGGATCGGCGAGCCGACCTCGACCACGCTGTACGCGTTGCCGGCCAGGATGGCGCGGCGGAACTTGTTCTTGTCGAGGATGGCGGCCACGTCCGACGCCATGCCGGCGTCGAGCAGCCCGGCCACGCGCGGCAAGAGGTCCTTGCCGACCGAGCTGGCCACCGACGCCACCAGCGTGGCCTGCTCGGCCGAGGCCGCGCGCGCCACCACCGGGGCGTACGCCTCCGCGGTGTACTTCTCCAGCCCGGGGTCGTCGATCACGACCACCTTGCCGGCGTACTGGGCCGCGTCGGCCGCGGCGGCCTGGGCGCCCTTGCCGACCAGCAGGATGACCACCTGGCCGCCGTGCTTCTCGGCCGCCTGGCGGGCAAAGGCGACGCAGCTCCTGGCGCTGGTGCGCAGGGCCGCCTCGCTGAACTCGCAGAACGCTAGGACGTTTCCCATGGTCGTCTCCTGATCCTTCGCCCGGCGGTCAGATGACCTTGGCCTCGTCGTGAAGTTTCTTGACCAGCTCCTGCACGCTCTCCACCTTGCGCCCGGCCGCGCGCGGCGGCGGGAGCTCGACCGAGACCTGGCGGGTGACCGCCGCCTGCGACACCCCGAGGTCGGCCAGGGTCTTGTGCTCGAGCGGCTTCTTCTTCGCCTGCATGATCCCCTTCAGCGAGGCGTAGCGCGGGCCTTCCTGGTACTCGTGGCTGTCGGGGGTCACGTGGTTCTTGACCGCGCGCGGCGAGATGATGCGCAGGTCGACGGTGACGATCGCCGGCAGCGGGATCTTCTTGTACTCGACGCCAGCGTCGACCTCGCGGGCGACCGTGACGCTCTTCTTGTCGGTGGCGAGCTCGATCGACGCGGCGAAGGTGGCCTGCGGCAGCTTCAGCTTGCCGGCCAGCATCTGGCCGACCTGGTTGTTGTCGCCGTCGACCGCCTGCTTGCCCATGAGGATGAGGTCGGGCTTCTCGGTCTCGATCACCTTCATCAGGGTCGCGACCACCACGCCGGCGTCGAGCTCCTTGTCGTCGGCGCCGATGCGGAGCGCGCGGTCGGCGCCCATCGCGAGCGCGCTGCGCAGCTGCTGGGCCGCCTCGTCCGGGCCGATCGTGACCACCACGACCTCGCCGTGGCGAGAGCCGTCGCCGGCGTTCTCGACCAGGCGCAGGGCCGCCTCGACCGCGTACTCGTCGAAGGTGTTGACGACCCAGGTCGCGCCGGTCAGGTCGATGGCGCCGTCCTTGATCTTGGTCTTGAGCTCCGGGTCGGGGACCCGCTTGAGCGGGACTAGGATCTTCACGGATCTCTCCTTTGCAGTCCTTGCAGCACGAGCGAGCCGACGTGGCCGGCGGCGCGCAAAATATCGAACTTCTCGCCCCGGCCCAACAGCCAGGCCAGCGCGAGCTCGTCGAGCATGCCGAAAATCGCGCGCGCCACCACCTGCGCGGGCAGGGCGCGATCGAACTCGCCCGCCTCCTGCCCCTCGGAGACCAGCCCGGCCAGCAGCTTCAGGAACTCGCTGAACTGGCGGCTCTGGTACTCCTTCATGAACTTCTCGCTCTGGCGGAGCTCGACGGTGAGCACCTCGGCGAGGGCGGGGTTCTCGACCACCAGCGCGGCGTAGGTGTCGAGGACGGCGAGCAGCCGCTCGCGCGCGCTGGCGCCGGCGCCGGCGATCGCCTCGCCGAGCGCGGTGGTGACCCGCTCCATGCGCGACTCGAACAGCGAGATGAGCAGGTCGTCCTTGCTCTTGAAGTAGAGATAGATGGTGCCGTCGGCGACGCCGGCCTCGCGCGCGATCTCGGAGACCCGGGCGTGGAAGAACCCGCGGCGGGCGAAGATGCGCTCGGCGGCCTCGAGGATCCGCTCGCGCTTGTCGCCACCGCTACCGCGCGGCGAAGCAGGCGCTGAATGAGGCGTCATTCAGCTCGGCTTGTATCTCACCGTGACGCGCGGTGTCAACCGGACGGTTGGCGCCGTGATGCGGCGGGTCGCTTGCAAGACCGCGACTTTGCGCATACAACCACCGAGTGAGACGACCCTTTGGCGGATGGACCGTCGTGCTCGTCGGCCTGCTCCTGTGCGGCTGTAGCTGCGGGAACAAGAACAGCTCGGCCAACACGGAGGGAGGCGGCGGCAACTACAAGGACGTGGCCGCCACGTTCGACGACTCGGAGCCGGCCGCGGCCGACCGCAAGCCAGTCGAGGGAGCCGACGCCAGCAAGCTGTCATCGGCCGATCAGCAGCGGTTCGAGAAGCTGGTCGACAAGCTGCCCTCGCCCTGCGGCAAGGCCCACAGCCTGCGGACCAGTCGAAACACCGACGCGTCGTGCATCCGGGCCCGCCCGGCGGTGGAGTACGTCCTCTCGCTCCTGACCGACGGCGCGACCGACAAGGAGGTCACCGACCTCTACACCGGTCGCTACCGCAAGGAGCAGTCCAAGCGCACCTTCAAGCTGTCGGCCGACGTACCCCACGAGGGTCCGGCGGACGCGCGGGTGGTGATGGTCGAGTTCTTCGACTTCGGCTGCCCGGCCTGCCAGCAGTTCGCCCCCGAGCTGGCCCAGGTGGTCGAGGCGTACCCGACCGACGTGGTCGTCTACTACAAGCAGTTCCCGCTGGCGGCGCACGAGTTCTCGCGCGGCGCGGCCCAGGCGGCCCTGGCGGCGTCCAGGCAGGGCAAGTACCACGAGATGCACGTGCTCCTGTTCCAGAACCCGCAGGCGCACAAGAAGGACGACCTCGTCAAGTACGCCCAGCAGATCGGGCTCGACATGAAGAAGTTCGAGTCCGACTTCACGGCGGTGGCGGCGCAGGTCGAGGCCGACAAGAAGGAGGGCGACGACGCCATGGTGGACTCGACGCCCACCCTCTTCATCAACGGCCGGAAGTACGAGGACCCGTCGATCGCGAAGTACGTGAAGATGTGGGTCGAGGAGGAGCTGGCGGTGAATCGCTAGCCCGGGTCGCTCGTCTGCAGTCACGAATGTCGAATCCGTCAGCTCCGCGCCGCGTCGTCCTCTCCCTCCTCGCTGCCCTGGCCGCCCTCGCTGGCGGAGGGCAGCTGGCCGGCGCCGAGGTGCGCAAGGGGGACCGCGCGGCCGACTTCGTCCAGGTGGTCGACGGAGCCGGGCGGCGGGTCTCGCTGAAGAGCTTCCGCGATCGGGTCGTGGTCCTCACCTTCGGCGCCAGCTGGTGCGAGCCGTGCAAACGGGAGCTTCCCGCGATGGAGAAGCTGGCCCGCCGCTACGAGCAGCGCAGCGCCAGGGTCGTGTTCCTCGCGGTCAACATCGACAACGAGGTGGCCAAGGGGCGCAAGTTCATGCAGCAGGCGGGGCTGCGCGCGGTGCGCGCCATCTACGACACCCAGAAGTCGACGGTCGAGACCTACGACCCGCCCAAGATGCCGAGCACCTTCATCATCCGCGGCGGCGTGGTCCGCCACGTTCACGCCGGCTTCAGCGCCGGCGACGAGGCCGCGCTGGGCGCCGCCATCGACGGCCAGCTCCGCTCGCTGTGATTCATCGACCGCGCCCGGGCGCGGACACCGATCAGAGCCGGCTCTGCTCCTCGAGGGCGACCGCCTGGAAGTGGGCGCGCACCGCCTGGATGATGTCGGACAGGTCGCCGTCGAGCACCGACGGCAGGTTGTGGCGGGTGAGGCCGATGCGGTGGTCGGTCAGCCGGTCCTGCGGGAAGTTGTAGGTCCGGATCTTCTCCGAGCGATCGCCGGTCCGCACCATGGCGCGGCGCTGGTCGCGCTCGGCCAGCTCCTGCCGCTCGCGTTCGTGCTCGAGCAGGCGCGAGCGCAGGATCTTGAGCGCCTTCGCCTTGTTCTTGTGCTGGGACTTCTCGTCCTGGCAGACCACCATGATGCTGGTCGGCAGGTGGGTGACGCGCACCGCCGAGTCGGTGGTGTTGACCGACTGCCCGCCCGGCCCGCTCGAGCGGAACACGTCGAAGCGCAGGTCCTTGTCCTCGATGTGGACGTCCACCTCCTCCGCCTCGGGCAGGACCGCGACGGTGGCGGCCGAGGTGTGGATGCGGCCCGACGCCTCGGTGGCCGGCACCCGCTGGACCCGGTGCACGCCCGACTCGTACTTCATGATCGAGTAGGCGCCCTTGGCGCTGAACAGCGCGATGACCTCCTTGAAGCCGCCGGAGGCGCCCTCGGTCGCGCTCAGCGTCTCCGCCTTCCAGCCGCGCCGCTCGGCGAACCGCATGTACATGCGGAACAGGTCGCCGGCGAACAGCGCGGCCTCGTCGCCACCGGTCCCGGCCCGGATCTCGAGCACGACGTTGCGCTCGTCGTTCGGGTCCCTGGGCAGCAGCAGGAGCTTGATGCGCTGGCCGAGCCCGGCGACCTGCTCGTCGAGCGCGGACAGCTCCTCGCGGGCGAGGGCGCGCATGTCGGAGTCGCCCTCGTCCAGCATCACCTGGGCCTGGTCGCGGTCCTCGCGCAGCTTCAGCATCTCGCGCCAGGCCTGGACCAGCTCGTCGAGCTCGGCGTGCTCCTTGGCCAGCTTGGTGAACTCGGCGCGCCTCGCGATCACCTCGGGCTGGCCGAGCAGGTTCGAGACCTCGTTGTAGCGCTTCTCGAGCGCGTTCATGCGCCCGGCGAAGGCAGCGTCTTCGATCACGGCGGGTGACTCAGGCGGCGAGCGGGAGGTCGACCAAGGCAGCGTCGGCGTAGACCTCGACGCCGCGCGCGCCGATCGGCAGCGCCGTCCCGTCGCGGTCCATCCGCTCGCGCCACAGCGTCTTGCGGATCGAGATGAGGGCGATCTCGAGCTGCTGGTCGTCAGGCTCGCGGGTGGTGATCTTCTGCAGCAGCATGCCGGGCGCGGACAGCATCCGGGCCATGCGGCTGGTCTCGCACTTCTTGCCGGCCAGCTTGATGAGCTCGTAGGCCAGCCCGGCAACCGGGAACATGAGCGGCACCTTGATCGCGATCTTGAGCAGGTGATCGACGACGGCCCGGTCCGACAGGCGGTAGGTGAGCAGCGCGCTGAACAGCACCACCGACACCCCGATGACGATGAGCAGGAACGACGTCCCGCAGCGCGGGTGGAAGCGGGTCTGCGCGCGCGCGTTGTCGACGGTCAGCGGCAGCCCGCGCTCGTAGGTGAAGATCGCCTTGTGCTCGGCGCCGTGATACTGGAACACGCGGCGGACGTCGGGCAGGAGCGAGATCGCCGCCATGTAGCCGACCAGCAGCGCGAGCTTGATCCCCCCGTCGACCAGGTGGAACGTGACGGTGGCGCTGTCGAACCCGAAGAACGCGCCCAGCCCCCAGGCGGCCAGGTGCGGCGCGCCCACGAACAGGGCGATGCCGAAGGTCAGGCTCATCGCGACCATGCCCCAGGTGGCCAGGGTCGATGCGCCCGGCTCGCCGTCGGCCGGCTGATCCGCGGCGCGCGCGCCCAGCGAGCGGAGCGGGGCGCCGGCGACCACCTTGGCGGCGGCGGCAGCGCCCTCGGCCAGCTCGGTGCCGGCGGCTGTCGGGCCGGTGGCCTTCTTCTTCTTCTTCTGGCCCGGCTTCTTCCCGGCGGCCCTTTCCTCGGCCGTCATCTGCTGGCTGGCGGAGAAGGTCAGGGCCGAGATGCCGTTGAGAAGAGATTCGAGCAGGACCACCGCGCCGCGCAGCAGCGGCCAGCGGAGGAAGCGCATGCCGGACCAGACCGGCCGCCAGGCTTCCTCCTTGATCACGATGGAGCCGTCGGGACGCCGGCAGACGACGGTGAACGACGCGGGAGAGCGCATCATCACGCCCTCGATGACCGCCTGGCCTCCGACGTCGGGCCGCTTCGCCGCCTGCGTTGCTGTCACGGTGACCCGGCTAGCCCTGGTTGGGGCTGGTGCGGCCGTACCGCTTGTTGAAGCGCTCGACGCGGCCGGCGCTGTCGAGCAGCTTCTGCTTGCCCGTGTAGAACGGGTGGCAGTTGGAGCACACGTCGACCGCGAAGTCGCCGCGGGTGGAGAAGGTGTCGAAGATCTGGCCGCACGCGCAGGTGATCTTGGACGGGCGGTAATCGGGATGATTGGCAGTCGCCTTCATGACCTAGACCTCGTTCGATGGAACGGCGCTATATAGCAGATGGGTGGAGGGCAAATCCACCTCCGGGTGCCCGGACCGTGGCTGAAACCGCGACTTCACGGCACTTTCTCCAGCCAGACGGCGCGGAACTGCTTGGCCGAAACGTCCTTCAGCCTCTTGCAGATGCGTCCTCCCATGACGCGCTCGCCGTCGTCGCTGAGGATGAGGAGTCCCCGCCGCGGGCCCAGCGACACCTCGGCCAGTGCCTCCGGGTTGAGATCGCCGAAGCGAACCGATCGGATCCACACCGGCGCGCTGGATCCGTCCCAGCGATAGAGCCGCGACTCGGCCCGGCCGAGCGGGCTGCCAGCGACGATCCAGTAGGCGCCGGCCCAGGAGACCAGCGCGCGCACGCCGCGTCCACCCAGGTCGAGGTCGATGGGCGGGCCGATCTCGGCCGGCTCGCCGCGCTCGATCATCGCGGCCGGGTTGCGGACCGGCACCAGGAGGGCGCGGCCGCGCGGCACCGGGCTGCGGAAGCCGAGCAGGAGGGTTCCGGTGCCGGGGATGTCGGTCATGCCCTCGATGTTGAGGCCGCCCTCCTGGACCGGCGAGCGCCCGGCGGCGGCGGCGAGGTCGTGGCCGGCGAGCCCAGGGGCGAGGGTCAGGTCGGCGAGCAGACGCTCGTAGGGGCGACCGGCCAGCGCCAGGGTCTGGACGGCGGCGCCGCCGCCCGGCGCGAGATCGGTCGCGAACAGGCGCAGGCGGCTGGCCGCGCGCTTGCCCGACTTCTTGCGGCTGTGCGACGCGATCCAGTAGATCCGCGAGCCGACCGTCGCGCTCGCCTCCAGATCCAGCTCCGGATGCTTGCCGCCCGGGTCCACGAGGTCGGCGCTGACATCGAGCAGCTCGAGCGGGGCGCCGCCGGCGTCGAGGTCGTAGACGCGCAGGTGGTTGTCTTCGTCGTCGGCCACCGCGATCCGACCGCCACTCAGGCCGGCGGCGCCGGAGGCGTCGCAGGCGCCGGTGAACACGATCGGCTGGCTCAGAGACCAGCGCAGGTCGGCGCTGTCGTCACCGTCGGCGCCGCGAGCGGAGCCGGCGCAGGCGGCGGTCCCGACCGAGAGGAGCGCGACGGCGAGCGCCAGCCCGGTACTAATCGGCGCGGCCGCCGAGCGCGCGCCGCGCCTTGATCGGGTAGAGCGGGAGGATCTCATGGCCGACCCGGAGGTCATGCACCGTGCGGTAGGCCATGGCCAGGTCGATGTTGAGGTAGACCTTGTTGCTGTCGAACACGCCGAAGCTGGTCGACACCACGATCTGCTCGTCGCCGACTCGCTCGAAGCCCTCGGGGATGACGTCGTGTCCATAGATCGAGATGGTGCCGTTCATCGCGCGGAGGAAGCGCCGGGCCACCTCGGGCGCGGCGGAGCGGGCCCAGAGCAGCGGGCCGACCACCGGCACCTCGAAGATGTCGATCGGGCTGTCGAACGCCAGGTCGTCGAGGTTGGCGTCCTCGACCTCGGTGTGCGACTCGATGTCGGCGGCCGGCGCGCCGTGGGTGAAGATCGCCCCGCACGGGGCAACCGCCACCAGGGGCAGCTCGCGCAGGAGGTTGCGAAGCCAGGCGGAGGCGTCGGGGCCCATGCGCGACTCGAGCAGCTCGACCTCGTCGATGGCGAACTTGGCGGTGTGCGGGCCGCCGATGTGGCCGTGCTCGTGGTTGCCGATGATGGCGTGGACCCGCCCGGCGAACGCGGCGCGCAGGCGCGCGAACTGGCGCATGAGGTCGCCCGACTGATCGCGGTAGTACTCGCCCAGGAAGTCGGGCCAGTCCTTTCGGTCGATGTGCGGTCCGTGGACCAGGTCGCCGGTGAACAGGAGGTGAGCGTCGCCGCCGCTGTCGTCGCGGGCGCGCAGGAACACGTTCACGATCTGCTCGAAGTCGCGCAGACAGCCCTGCAGATCGGTGCAGACGATCAGCCGCCCGTGATCGGGCAGGTGCAGGATGCCCGCCATCGCGACGCAGCGTACCATGCTCGGCGCGACGGCACGGCCGCGGGTCGGGGCCGCGACCCGGCCGCGTCGTCGCGCGGGCGAGCGCTGGCGTAGAATATCGACCGTGTCAGCTTCGCCACCGTCGCCGCGCGGGACGCGGCCCACCGGCGACGGGCCGGTGCGCGCGCGTGCTCGCGTCAGCGGGCTGGTGCAGGGCGTCTGCTACCGCGCGTCGACCTGCGACCGCGCCGCGGAGCTCGGCGTGGCCGGGTGGGTGCGGAACTGCCCGGACGGGTCGGTCGAGCTGGAGGCGGAGGGACCGGCCGGGCGGGTGGAGAGCCTGCTGGCGTGGTGCGGACGTGGCCCTCCCGGGGCGCGCGTGACCGGCGTGGAAGTGGAGTGGCTGGCGGAGACTCGCGGTGAGCACGGGTTCCGCGTCCGCCGGTGAGTTATAAAGCTGCCGATGACATCGTCGGCGGAAGGCTCGCTGGGCGCCTGGTTGCGGCGTCTGCCCACCTACCTCTATCTGGTCGATCTCCTGCACGAGAGGCGTGTTCTCGAGATCGGGTGCGGCGTCGGCTACGGCGCGCAGTTCCTCGCCAATCACGGCGCCGCCCGCGTGGTCGGCGTCGACCGCTCGCTGCGCAGCATCACCGACGCGCGCGCCCGCTACAGCCAGACCAACCTGGAGTTCCGCTGCGAGGAGCCCGGCTCGATCGAGCTCGACGACGGCAGCTTCGACTGCATCTTCGTGCCCGACGGGATCGAAGTGCTGCGCCGGGGCAGCGTGCTGGGCGAGCTCCGCCGGCTGCTGGTGCCGGGCGGGCACCTGATCCTGTGCGGACCGAGCGCAGACCGGCGCGGCTCGCCCGGCGGCGCGTCGTTCTACGAGTTCCGCGACCGGCTCGAGCGGCAGTTCTCGCCGGTGCGGATGGTGGCGCAGTCGCCCTTCGTCGGCTTCAGCCTGGTCGAGTACGCCAGCGGGACCGCCAGCGGAGCCGACGAGCAGTCGATCGATACCCACCTGGACACGTCGCTGCTCGAGCTCACCGGCGGCGAGCCGGAGGCCAGCGACTACGTGGCGGTGTGCGGCGGCGCGGCGGTGCGGGCGCGCGGCTACGCCGTGGTCCAGGTGCCGGAGCAGGGCGGGATCGAGGCGGCGGCGGCCGCGGCCGGTGTGCGGCTGGACGCGGGCGCCGGCGCGGCGGGCTACGAAGAGGATGAGGGCGCGGGCACCTCGCCGGGCGAGGCGGCGCGCGACGCGATCCTGGTCCACGAGCTGCGCCTGCGGCTGGAGACGGCGATCTCGGATCGCACGCTGGCCCGCGCCCAGCTGGACGAGGTCCGCGGCCAGGCCCAGGACCTGCGCGGTCGATTCGACGGGCTGGCCGCCGAGGCGGAGGACCTCCGCGCGGAGGCGGCCCAGCTGCGCGGCGAGGCGGAAGAGCTCCGCCACGAGCTGTCACGGACACCGGAGGCGCCCGCGTCGAGCGGGCCGAGCGCGAGCGAGCAGATCGCCGAGGCGCTGGCGGCGCACCGGGACGCGGTGCGCTCGCTCGAGATCGCGGTCGAGGAGGGCGAGGCGTACGCCGAGGAGCTACGCGCCGACCTGGAGCAGATGGCGGGACAGGCGGCGGCGGAGCGCGCGGCGCGGCAGCGGGCGGAGGAGCGGGCGCTTCGGTTCGAGGGCGAGCTGCGCGAGTGGCGGACGCGGGCGTCGATGGGCGAGGGCAAGCTCCTCCGCATGGCGCGGGCCGGGGTCGAGATCGAGATCGACGCGCGGTCGGGGACCCGGGCGGCGGCCGGGGTCGGTGTCGCGGCGGCGCCGGTGAACGGGCCGGCGGCGGCGATCGCGAGCGACGCGGCCGGCGACCGCGATCTGCGCGACCGCGTGGCCGAGCTCGAGGCGGCGCTGGCCCGGGTGCGGCGCGACGGCGACCAGCTGGCCGGGCAGTCCGCGTCGGCGCGGTCGGAGGCGGCGGCGCAGGTGGCCGCGGCGCGCTCGGAGGCCAGGGCGCAGGTGGCATCGGTGCAGTCGGAGGCGGCGGCTCAGGTGGCGTCGGCGCAGTCGGAGGCAGCGGCGCAGGTCGCGGCCGCCCGGGCCGAGGCGTCGGAGCGGCGCGAGCGGAACAGCGGCAACGGCGGGACGGCATCGATCGCGGCCGGCCCGGTCGCGGCGGCCCAGGCGGGCGCGGTGGCGACGGTCGGACGCGACGTGGCCCGCCGGCTGGCTCACTTCGAGCTGGAGCTGGAGTCGGGGCGCAACCTGCTCCAGCAGGTCGAGAACGGGCTCGGCGAGCTCGACAGCCAGCTCGCGCGCGAGTCGACCGAGCGGGCACCGTCGGCCTGGGCCGCGCACCGGGACCAGCAGCTGCGCGAGCTGTCCGCCGAGCTCGGCATCAAGGACGCCGAGATCATGATCCTCCACGTCGGGGTGTCGGCGCTGCGCGCGCGCGTGCGCGAGCTGGTCGGCGAGGTGCGGCGCACCGCCGGGATGGCGCGCGATCGCTCCATGTCCGAGGTGGTCCAGCTCATGGAGCAGCTGGGCGAGCGAGTGGCCGCCTTCGACGAGCAGAGCGACCCGGCGGGCGGGTGAGCAGGCCGGCCCCCGCCCGGCGCGGTCGATCAGGATCCGACGAGGGCGAGGAGGCCGGCGTAGGTCGCGAGCGCGCCCAGGGCGGCGGCGATCCGGAGGGCGTCCTTCAGCCCCGTCCACGGGCCGGCGTACAGGTCGTCGAGCCGGGTCGGGCTGGTGCGGTGAATGAGCGAGCTGGCGAAGATCATGTTGTTCATGGTGTGACCTCCCGGGCCACGGGTTGGGGAACCGGATCGGATGCGATTTTGAATCGGTTCAATCATGTATTTGGGCCCTTTTCTCGCAGTTGTCAAGGCTCAGATTGAATCGATTCAATAAGCGTCGTATCCTCTGGATCGTGAGCTCGTGAAGCGCGTCGTCAGGCTGACCGACGTCGCCCAGGCGGCAGGTGTCTCCAAGGGCACGGCCTCCAACGTCTTCAACCGGCCCGAGGTGGTCCGGCCCGAGGTGCGGACCCGGGTGCAGGAGGCGGCCCGCCGGCTCGGCTACGGCGGACCGGACCCGCGCGGCCGCCTGCTGCGGGCCGGCAAGGTCAACGCGATCGGGATCGTGATCGCCGACCAGCTCTCCTACTTCTTCTGCGACCCGTTCGCGCGCCTGCTCATGTCCGGGATCGCCGAGGTGTGCGACCAGCACGGCGCCGGCATCTCGCTCGTGTCCGGCGCCAGCGGCGAGCAGGCCGCCTGGAGCATCGAGACGGCGCTGGTCGACGGCTTCATCGTTCACTGCCTCGAGCAGGGCGACCGGCTGATCGAGCACACCCGCCGGCGCAACCTGCCGTTCGTGTCGATCGATCTCGACGCCGGGGCGGGGACCAGCTCGGTCCTCATCGACGACCGGCAGGGCGCCTACCTGGCCGCGCGCCACCTGCTCGAGCTCGGCCACCGCTCGCTCGCGATCATGTCGCTCGAGCTGCGATCGGATGGGCGATTCGGCTGGGCCGACCCGGAGCGGCTGGGCTCGTCGACCTGCCGGGTGGAGCGCGATCGCATGGCCGGCTACGCCGCCGCGCTGGCCGAGCACGGGCTCGACATCGAGCGGATTCCGGTCATGGAGGCGCCCAACGATCTGATCCGGGCCGCGCCCCACGCCGACCAGCTCCTGGCCGGCCCGGACGAGATCACCGGCGTGCTGTGCATGTCGGACGTGCTGGCGCTGGCGGTGATCGAGGCCGCGCGCCGGCGCGAGCGGCGCGTGCCGGACGATCTGTCGGTGGTCGGGTTCGACGACATCCCGGAGGCGGCGGCCGCGACCCCGCCGCTGACGACGATCGCGCAGCCGATCGCGGACAAGGGCCGCCGCGCCGCGGCGCTCATCTTCGAGGAGGCGGAGCCGCGCAGCGAGGTGCTGCCGGTCCGCTTCGTCGAGCGTGGGTCGACCGCCCGGCCGCCGGCTGGCGCGGCGCGGACGTGAACGCGGGCGTGGTCGGCCCGGCTCAGCTCGGCGGCAGGCCGAGGACGTCGCGCATGGCGTAGTGGCCGGGCGGGCGGCCGGCCAGCCAGGTCGCGGCGCGCAGCGCGCCGGCGGCGAACAGGTCGCGCGATCCGGCCCGGTGGGTGAGCTCGATCCGCTCGCTGTCGCCGATGAGGAGCGCGGTGTGCTCGCCGGCGATCTCGCCGCCGCGCAGGGCGACCACGCCGATCTCGCCGTCCGGGCGCGGGCCGACCTCGCCCGAGCGCGCGGTGCGCAGCACGTCGGCCAGCGCTTGTCCCCGTCCTGCCGCGAGCGCAGCGGCCAGGGCCAGCGCGGTGCCGGATGGCGCGTCGCGCTTGTGACGGTGGTGCAGCTCCATCACCTCGAAGTCGAACTCCGGGCCGAGCGCGCGCGCCGCGGTCTCGGCCAGCGCGATGACCAGGTTCACCCCGAGCGAGAAGTTCGCCGCGACCAGGACCGGCGCACGCGCGGCCAGACGGTCGAGCTCCGACACCGTGGCCGGATCGAGCCCGGTGGTGCCGACCACCGCGGCCACGCCCCCCGCATGCATCGCCGCGCGCGCCGCCTGAGCGCACGCCTCCGGGGTGGTGAAGTCGATGTAGGCGTCGCAGCCGGCCAGGCCGGTCTCGAGGTTCGAGGTGACCACCACCCCGTCGTCGAGCACCTGGCCGATGAGCGGGCTGTCCGCGCGATCGATCGCGGCGTGGACCTGGACGTCGTCGCGACCGGCGGCCAGCTGGATGACCCGGCGGCCCATGCGACCGCTCGGGCCCAGGACCGCCAGCCGGATCAAAGCAGACCCTTCGCCCGCAGCAGATCGGCCAGGCGCGCGCGCAGCGCCGGCGAGCAGGGCGCGAGCGGTTCGCGCACCTCGGCGCTCATCGCGCCCATGAGCTCGAGCGCGAGCTTGACCGGGATCGGGTTGGGCTCGGCGAACAGGAGCTCGCACAGCGGCCCGATGTCGAAGTGGATCTCGCGGGCGCGGACGAAGTCGCCGGCGCTGGCCGCCTCGCACATCCGCGCGACGTGACCCGGCACCACGTTCGACACCACCGAGATGACCCCGCGGCCGCCCAGCGCCATGATCGGCACCGCGATCACGTCGTCGCCGGCCAGGATCGAGATGCGGTCGCCGACCGCGGCGAGGAGCGCGCTGGCCCGGCGCACGTCGCTCGCCTCCTTGATCGCGACGATGTTCTCGATCTCGGCCAGGCGCTCGACCGTCGCGGGCAGCAGATCGCATCCGGTCCGGCTCGGCACGTTGTAGAGCACGATCGGCAGCCTGGTCGCGCGCGCGATGGCCGCGTAGTGGCGGTACAGCCCCTCCTGGGGCGGGCGGTTGTAGTAGGGCGTGACGTGGAGCAGCGCGTCGGCGCCGGCCTCCTCGCTGGCCTTGCTGAGCTCGATCGCCTCCGCGGTGGAGTTGGCGCCGGCGCCGGCGATGACCGGCACGCGCTTCTCGGCCACCTCGACGACGCGGCGGATGACCGCGACGTGCTCGGGCACGGTCAGCGTGGCCGACTCGCCGGTGGTGCCGACCGCGACCAGGCCGTGGATGCCGGCCGCGATCTGATCTTCGACCAGGCGGGTCAGGGCGGCGAGGTCGACCTCGCCGTGGCGCATGGGGGTGACCAGCGCCGTGATGGCGCCGTGCAGGTTGGTGTCGGGTTGCGTCATGGTCGCCTCGCTGATGGCTACGGTATAACGCGCACGCCTGTCCGGATCATCTCGCCGGGGCGTCCGACCCGCGGGCCGCCAGCACGCGGCGTGTGTCGGCGATATCGCGGCCGATCTGATCGAGCAGCTCGGCCGCGCCCGGGAAGCGGCGCTCGCCGCGGAGGCGCTCGACGAACGACACGCGCACCCGTCGGTCGTAGAGATCGCCATCGAAATCCAGGATGTGAACCTCGAGCGTCAGCTCGCCGGCGCTGTCGAAGGTCGGATTGGTGCCGAGGCTGGCGGCGCCGGCCAGGCGCGGGCCGGCGACGTCGCCGACCTCGCCGGTGGCCGGCTCCAGCTCCTGGAGCCACACCGCGTAGATGCCCGACGCCGGCAAGAGCGGGGTCTCGGCCGCGACGTTGGCGGTCGGGATGCCGAGCCCGCGCCCGCGGCCAGCCCCGCGCACCACCTGGCCGCACACCTCGAAGTCGCGGCCGAGCAGGAGGCGGGCGCCGGCCATGTTCCCCTCGCTGACGAAGCTGCGCGCCCGGGTGCTCGACGCGACCAGGCCGTCGACGGTGAAGGCGTCGACCACGTCGACCTCGAAGCCGAGATCGCGGCCGAGCTCGCGCAGGGTCGCGGTGGTGCCGCCGCGCTTGTGGCCGAACGTGAAGTCGAAGCCGACCACGACGCGGCGGGCGCCGATCGCGTCGGCCAGGACCACTCGCGCGAACTGATCGGGCGGCAGGCCGGCCAGGTCGCGGTCGAACGGCTCGACCACGCACGCGTCGATGCCGGCCTCGGCGAGGAGCTCGAGCTTGCGCCGGGTGGTGGTGAGCAGCCGCGGCGCCAGGTGCGGGGCCAGGACCATCGCCGGGTGGGGCTCGAAGGTGAGGGCCACCGCCTCCCCGTTCATGGCCGAGGCCCGGGCCCGGGCGCGCTCGAGCAGGGCGAGGTGGCCGCGGTGGACGCCGTCGAAGTTTCCGATCGCCACCGCCGGCGCGCGCAGGGCGCGCTCGATGGCCCGGTGGCCGCGAAAGACGTCCATTTCCGGACCCTATCACCACGGCGGGGCGGGCACGAGGAGGCCGCTTCCGTCCCTCGGCGTGGAATGAAGCGCCGCGTCGGACGGTTGCCCCGGCACCACTCCGCGTCCCGACGCCGTGGTGGTGGTCATGATTGCCGCGCACCAGCCGGGCAGGAGGACGACCGTGAACATCCGCGCCACCACCAACGCCGACGACGATGCCGTATGGGCGATCCTCGAGCCGACCATCCGCGCCGGCGAGACCTACGCGCTGCCGCGCGACATGAACCGATCCGACGCGCTCCACTTCTGGCGCTCGCCGGCCGGCGAGGCGTTCGTCGCCGAGGAGGACGGCGCCGCGCTCGGGACCTACTTCCTGCGGGCGAACCAGCAGGGTGGCGGCGCCCACGTGGCGAACTGCGGCTACATGACGGCCGGGGCGGCGCGCGGCAGGGGCGTGGCCAGCGCGATGTGCCTGCACTCGATCGATCGCGCGCGAGCGCGTGGGTTTCGCGCGATGCAGTTCAACAACGTGGTCAGCACCAACGAGGGCGCGGTGCGGCTGTGGCAGCGGCTCGGGTTCGACATCGCGGGGCGGTTGCCGGGTGCGTTTGCCCACCCGCGGCTCGGCTTCGTCGAGGTGCTGATCATGTACAGGGCGCTGTGAGGCATTCGGGGTGGCGCGAGATGGGCGCGCGGTGATCGCGACGCGGCCGCCGGACTGGCGCACCATGCGATCGATGTCGATCCTGGATCCACGCGGGCGCCCGCTGCTGCTGGCGGTCGGGGTCGCGCTCGCGGCATGCGGTGGTGAGCGCGGGCGCGAGGGGCCGGCGACGCGCCCGGCGCCGGTCAGCGTCGCCGCGGCTCCGCGCGCGGCGTCCTGTGCGGGCGGGACAGCGGAGGCCAGCCCGGTGCTGGTGCGCGGGCGCGGCGATCTCGACGGGCTCGGCGGCGACGAGGCGCTCTCCCTCCACTCCGACGGCAGCCTGCGGGCCGGAGCGGTGACCGGGCGGGCCGAGGTCACCGGTGGCACCGAGTACTTCATGAAGAAGCAGGCCGAGCTGCGCGTGGTCGAGGTCGACCGCGCTCGCGGCGTGCGCGCCTTGCTGGTCGCGCTGCCGACCGACGCGGAGGAAGATCCGGACAACCGCTACCAGCTGTTCATCGCCGACGGCTGCGCGCTCCGCCGGGTGCTCGACCTGACGGTCGGCGGATACGGCGTCACCGAGGTGGTCTTCCCGGGCGACGGCACCGCGAGCTACGTGGAGGACGGCTGGACCGCGTGCGAGCGCGCCCACTTTCCCGGCAAGCCGGTGGCGCGCCAGGAGATCGTGCTGCGGCTGGTGGGTGGCGACATGGTCGAGAGCGCGCGCCGCGCGAGCGCGCAGACCCAGGACTGCGGCCAGCTGGCGGCGTGCCCGTTCGTCTACCGGGTGGAGGGCGGCGAGGTGATCCGGGTCGGTGAGATCCTGCGCGACCTGCGCGGCGCCGGCGCCTACGCGCTCCAGCCGCTGGCGCTGGCGGCCGGGCAGGGCGGCGTCATGCACCTGCGCCTGTCGGAGGAGAAGCCGGAGGTCACCTCGCTCGACGAGATCTACCTCGAGGTCGACGGCCAGCGGATCGCGCCGCGCGAGTGCGCCGCCGCGCCGGCGCCGGCCTTCTGCGCGGCCGATCACCGGATGCATCGCATGGGGCGCGGCGACACGCTCGATCTCACCTTCGACGCGACCGGCCCGGCCACGCTGTACGCGCGCGGCTTCTACGTGACCGCTCGCTGATCTGACGTATGGTGCGCCGATGATCGCGCGATCGTGGTCGGCGCAGGCGACCGCCGAGGGGGCGAGGGCGTACGTCGCGTTCTTCGAGGGCACGCTGGTCGCGGAGCTCGAGCGGATCGACGGACACCGCGGGGCGCTGGTCCTGACCCGGGAGATCGACGGCGGCGCCCGGATCGAGATCAGCGTGGTCACCTTCTGGGAATCGATGGAGGCGGTGGCGCGGTTCGCCGGCGCGGCGCTCGACCGGGCGGTGGTGGAGGACGAGGCGCGCGCGGTGCTGGTGTCGTTCGAGGAGTGCGTGTCGCACCGCCATGTCGCGGTCGACACGGTGCGGCGGGCGCGCGAAGGCTGAGCCGGGGACGCTGCGCGGTCGGGTTCTTGACCACGGGTGTAACGTGGGCCGGTGGATTCGATCCGGGCCTGGGGGCCGCGCGCAGTCGCCCTGATCGGATTCGCCAGCTACGCCCTCGTGGCGCCGGCCGGCCCGTACTGGCTCGGCTCGGGCGAGCTGATCGCGGCGGGGGTTCGGCTCGGCTCGCCGCCCGCCCCCGGGTTCCCGCTCCACTGCATGCTGGTCAAGCTGGCCAGCCTGGTGCCGATCGGCGAGCTCGCCTTCCGCGTCAACCTGCTCGGCGCGGCCTGCGCGGCGCTGGCGATGCTGTGGACCGCGCGGCTGGTCGAGGGCGCGGCGGGGAGCGCGGCGCGCGGCGAGCAGGCCAGCCTCCCGGCGGTGGTCGGCGGCCTGGCCGCCGCGGTCCTTCTCGGCGTCACGCTCGCGTTCGCGCGTCAGGCCACCATCGCCGACGTGATCGCGCCGACGGCGGCGCTGCTGGCGGCGACCGCGCTCCTGTTCGATCGGGTGGCGCGCGGCGGCGACGCGCGGGTCGGCCTGCTCCTGGCCGTGGTCGCCGGGCTCGGGCTCGCCGCGCATCCGTCGTACCGGCTGCTGGTGCCCGCCCCGCTGGTCGCGCTCCTGTGGCTGCGCCTGCACCGGGGCGCGCGCTGGCCGCTGCTGGCCCCGCTGGTCGCGCTGGCGATCGGCGCGGCGCTCCACCTCTATCTTCCGGTTCGATCGGCGTCGGGCGAGATCGCGGCGGTGGACCGCGGCCATCCGCGCGACGCCCGGGCGCTGGCCGACCACGTCGCCGGACCGGCGCTGGGCGAGCGCTCGGCCGGCGAGGCGATGTCGGCCGACGCCGGGGTCGTCCAGCACCACGCAAGGCGATTCGCCGGCGCGATGGCGGACCAGATCGGCGTGCTCGGCCTGATCGCGGCCCTGGCCGGCGCGGCCTCGCTGCTGCTCGAGCGGCGCTCGCGCTGGCTCCTGCTCCTGCTCGCGGTGATCGCGATCGGTGACGCGGTCCACGCGGTCTGGGTCGATCCGATCGACGTCGCCGACGGGCAGGGTGGGGTCCCGTTCGCCATGGCCGCGGCGGCGCTGGCCGGTCTGGGCGTCGCCTGGCTCGGGCGGTTCGCCGGGCCGGCCGGGCCAGCCGCGGCCGCGGCGGCCGGCGCGATGCTGGCGGTCGGCCCCGCGATGATCACGTTGCCGGCGGTGAGCCCGGCGGCGGCCGGCCAGGCGCCGCGCCGGTTCGCCGAGGCCGCCCTCGACACGTCACCGCCCCGCGCGGCGATCCTCACCGCCAGCGAGTCCCTATCGTCGCTGCTCCTCTACCTCACCGCGGCGGAAGGAGCGCGCCCCGACGTGGCCGCGCTGGATCGATCGCGCGCGACCGACGACCTCGAGCGCAGCCAGGCGATCGCCGGGCCGATCGACCCGCGGCGCCCGCAGCTCGGGCTGCGCGACGGCACCCGCGCGCTGATGTGGGAGCTCGGCGACGACGCGGCGCCGCCGATCACGATGCGATCGGTGGTGGGCCTGGTGACCGCGAGCGTGGCGAGCGCGGCGGGGGGCCGGGACGAGTGGCAGGCGGCGGGGCCGGATCCGGCTGGACTGGACCCGGCCGCCGCGGCGACGGCGACGGCGGTGGCAGGAACGGCGAGCGGGATGGCTGCGCGAAGCCCGGCAGCGAGGGCGGCGGGAACGCGGGGCCCGGTAGTCGCGGCGACGGCACCGGGTGGGCGGGGCTCGGCGGCGACGGCACCGGGTGCGCAGGGCTCGTCGGCGACGATACCGGGTGGGCGGGGCTCGGCAGCGACGACACCGAGTGCGCGGGGCTCGGCCGCGACGGCATCGGGTGCGCGGGGTTCCGCCGCGACGGCACCCGGCTTCACCACGACGGCCAACGCAGCGACGGCACCAGATGCGCTGGCCGCGACGGCGGCCGCATCGGCGGACTCGGCAGTATCAGGCTCGACGACAGACTCAACAGCGTCCGCCTCGGCAGCGGACTCGTCAGCGCCGGCCTCCGCCTCGCCGGCCTCCGCCTCGACAGCATCGGACTCGACAGCATCCGCCTCGGCAGCGGACTCGTCAGCGCCGGCCTCCACCTCGACAGCGTCCTCCTCGGCAGCGGACTCGTCGGTGCCGGGCTCCGCTTCGCCCGCGCCGGACTCGGTGGGATCCGCGACGGGCCGCGCGCAGCGTCCTTCGCTCGACTCGCGGGACATTGCCCGGGCGGCCTTCCGGGTCTCGTCGATCCTCTCGGGGCCCGACGGCGCCGATGCGAACGCGGTCCGGACGGCGGCGGTCTCGCTGACCGGGCTTGGGCGCCTGGCCGCGGCGCGCTCGGAGCTGGGGCTTGCGCTGGAGGTGCTCGACCGCGCGGTCGGGTTGCGCGCGGCGGAGGGCGAGGGCTGGCTGGTGCGTGGGGCGGTGCTTGCTCGGCTTGGTCGGGTCGAGGAGGCGGCTCGCTCGGTGGAGCGATCGCTCGCGGTCGAGCCGGATCTCGTGGTGGCTCTGCTGGCGGCGGCTCGGTACCGGCTGGCGCTCGGCGATGTCGAGCTGGCGCTGGCTCATGCCGAGCGCGCCATCCGGCTCGACCCGGATGCTCCGGCGGCCTGGACGATCGCGGCGCTGGCCGATGCGCGGGTCGGGCGGATTGCTCGGGCTCGCGAGCGACTCACGCGCGCGCTGACTCTGGACCCGGATCAGGCGGAGGCGCGCAGGGCGCTTCGCTCGCTCGCCCGCTGAGGGCCCGCGGATGCAAGTCGATCGATTCTCGCGGTCGAGCCGCCCGGATGGCAAGGAGCGGCGAGAACCGGCGCGGAAACGTACTCGACGTACTTGAGCACCGGTCCGCAGCAAGAATCGATCGATGTTGCCCCGGCCAAGACCGGGGGAAGCGCAGCCGCGACGCCGACAGCCGGGATGGATCGGCCGCGAGAACGAGCGACTTGTTCATGCGCGGGCCCTGAGGCTCAGGCGAGCGCGAAGAACGCGGCGAACGCGGCGGCGACCAGCCACAGGAGCGGGTGGATCTCGCGGATCCGGCCGGCGGCGGTCATGAGGAGCACGTGCGCGATCACGCCGACTCCGATCCCGTTCGAGATCGACCAGGTGAAGGGCATGACGATCGCGGTCAGGAAGGCGGGCGCGGCGTGCGGGAGATCGCGCCAGTCCACCTCGGCCAGCATGCCGGACATGAGGAATCCGACCACGACCAGGGCGCTCGCGGTCGCCTCGGCCGGGATCACGCCGGCGAGCGGGGCGACGAACATGGCGGCCAGGAAGAGCGCGCCGGTCACCACCGACGCGAGCCCGGTGCGCGCGCCGTCGGCGATGCCGGAGGCCGACTCGATGTACGTGGTGGCCGACGAGGTCGATGCCAGCCCGCCGGCCAGCGCGGCCAGCGAGTCCACGACGAGCACGCGGCGCATGCGCGGCAGCCGCCCGCTCTCGTCGAGGAAGCCGCCCTCGCCGCCGAGGCCGACCACCGTGCCCACCGTGTCGAAGAAGTCGGACAGCATGAGCGAGAAGATCGCCAGGGCCGCGCCGAGGGCGCCCAGCTTCGCGACGAAGCCAAAGGAGAAGGCTCCGAGCAGGCCGAAGTCGGGCGTCGACACGAGCGCGGCCGGAGGGGGGGCCTCGCCGATCGCGAGGGCCAGCGCGGTGGCGGCGGCGATCGCGATGAGCAGCGCCCCGCGCACGCGCCTGACGGTCAGGGCGAGCGCGATGACGAGGCCGACCAGGAAGATGAGCACGCGCGGCGAGGCGATGTCGCCCAGCTGCAGGACCGGCAGCGGCCCCGGCCCGGTCGAGCGCACGACCAGTCCGCCGCTGGCCAGCCCGATGAGCGCCAGGAACAGGCCGATCCCGGCGCCGATGGCGCGCTGCAGCGACCTCGGGATGGCGTCGAGGATCGCCTCGCGCACCCCGATGAGGACCAGGATGGTGATGGCCAGGCCCTCGGCGACGATGACCCCCATCGCCTCGGGGGCGGTGAGCCCCTGGATCGCGACCAGGCTGCCTGCCACGGCCGCGTTGATGCCCATCCCGGGGGCGACCGCGAACGGGTAGCGGGTCGCCACGCCCATGGCGATCGTCATCGCGCCGGCCACCAGCGCGGTGGCGGTCAGCACCTGGGCCGGCGGCAGGCCGGCGCTGCCCAGGATCGCGCCGTTGACGAACAGGATGTACGCCATCGTCATGAAGGTGGTCGCGCCCCCGACCACCTCGCGCCGCACCGTCGATCCGGCGGTGCGGACGCCGAAGCGCCTCTCCAGCCAGCCAGTCATCGGTCGACAGTACGCGCTTTCGACCGGGCCTGCCTACCCGCCGGCGCGCAGCTCAGTCACACGGACAGGTCGAGCAGGCGTCCTGCGGGCAGGTGCCGCCGACGCACTGGCTCAGGTAGATGGCGTCACCGTACGAGACGACGCACTCGGTGCAGTCGTCCAGCACGCCGTTGTCCGGGGTGCGACACGCGCACTCCTCGAGCGTGCCGTAGCCGCACGCGAAGCAGACGTCGCCGTCCAGGTAGCAGCTGTCGTTGGCCTCGCAGCGGTGCTCGCCCTCGACGCAGGCGGCGTCGCACGCGCGCTCGAAGTGGATGTGGGCGGTCCGGCGCGGGTTGCCGAGGTTGGGCGGCTCCATGTTGAAGCGAACCCGAAAGCGGGCGCCGGCCGCGATCTGCGCGCCGTTGCACGAGGCGGTCTCCGCCGCGCCGGTCAGGCCGGGGTCGACCGAGATGCGCAGGGCCGCGTTGCACAGCGGCTTGCCCTCGAGGCAATCCGACGGCAGCGGGAAGTCGGCGGGGCAGACGCTGAGGTCGCGCGAGGCGAGGAAGGTCGGGGTGCGGCGGCGGAAGAGGTCGACGGTCGCGTCGCCCCAGGTCTCACAGCTGCCGGCGACCGCGACCAGATCGGCCGGGTTCTCGATCTCGCCGGCGTAGCCGCACACCACCGGCTCCTCGCAGGTCGCCGGCACGATCTGGATCGCCGCGTCGGCCGGGATGGCGGCGTCCGCGGCCGCGGCGTCGGGTGCGCCGGCCGCCGCATCGGTCGGCGCGGCGTCCGAGGCGGACCCACTCGGGTCGGAGACGCTGCCACAGCCGGCGAGCGACGCCGTTCCGAGCCAGGCCGCCGAGAGCAGCGAGGCCGCCGAGAACATCGAGAGCCACGCCCGCATCCACCCCGACACCCCGAGCTCGCGCATTGCCGCGCACGGTATCACAGCCAGTCTGCAGATGACCGAGCTTCGATCGGCGGCGCCAGTCCGAGCGATCCTGAAGCGTGGGCCCTGGCGAGGTCGTCGTCGGCAGCTCGAGAGCTGGCGGGGGAAGCACGCAGCGATGCATGGCGTCGCCTCGGCTCGCGAGAGGCGGCGCCGGCCGAAGGGCGCGGAACCGCGTGGGCTCGGGCTGGCCTGGCGGGTGCAACCGGCGCGCGTCGTCGCCAGAGGAGGCGGCCCGCCGATGAAACGAGCAACCACGCTGGTCTTGATCGTGTCGAGCGCCGCGCTCGGATGTCAGGAGGGAGAGACGGTCTCGCGGACGTCGCTGAAGTCGCAGGTGGTCACCGTGGCGGAGGTCGCTCGGTCGGTCGAGATGACGATCTTCGCCACCCTGAATCACTCGAACGGCAACTACTGCTACGACGTCGTCACCAACAACACGACCTGGGTCCACAACGGCGGTTGCACCGGCTACACCGGCCACGGCGGGCGCTGGAAGATGGACTACAGGGCGTACTGCGCTCGGCAGGAGACCGCGATGTGCCGGGATTCGTACCCGGTGCTGACCGGCAAGCAGAAGCGCGAGCTCGCCACCTGGAAGGGCGTCAACGAGCACCAGTCCTTCTGGCACGGCGACTGGATGTACACCAGCTGCGGGCGCTACTACCACTCCGGCGGATGGGAGGGGGCCAACTGGGGCGATTGCGCCAGCTCGGGTGATGTCTTCACCAGCTCGGGCACGGCGCAGGAGATCGCGACCGCGTCGCTCGGGGTCGGCTACGCCGCCAAGCACGACGAGCAGCAGATGACGGTCTCGCCGTCGGTGTTCATCAGCGCGAGCGGGGCCGGCGGGGCGGCCAGCCTGGACTTCAGCTACCAGAGCCAGACCTGGGGCAACGGCAACGAGGTCGAGTGCGAGTATCGGTGCGACTGGGAGTCCGAAGACGCCGAGGTCGTGCTGAAGGAGAAGTGCTGGGAGGTCGGTCTCAAGGACAGCGACGAGTCCCAGGGGATGATCAAGACCGTCGGCGGCGTGACCGTCGACAGCCAGTGGCACGAGCTCTCCCGCAGCGAGTGCAGCGAGGGCGGCGGCGGCGACGGCAGCGGCGACGAGGGCGGCGACGAGGGCGGTGACGACCTCGGCGACGACGGCAGTGGTGACGGTGGCACCAGCCAGCCGGGCGACGCGGGCGGCGGCGGCAGCCAGGACGGCGGCGGCGGCAGCCAGGACGGCGGCGGCGGTGGCTCGAACGACGCGGGCGGCGGCGGTGGCGCGCAGGACGGCGGCTCCGGCGGTGGTGGCAGCGACGGGGGCGCGCAGGACGGCGGCTCCGGCGGGGGTGGCGGCGACGACGCCGGCAGCGGCGGCTCGAACGACGCCGGCAGCGGCGGCTCGAGTGACGCCGGCGGCGGCGGTGGTGGTGGTGGCGACGGAGGCGTGCTGGACGGCGGCTCCGGTGGCGGCGGAACCGACGACGCGGGCAGCGGGTTCGAGGACGCCGGCGGCGGTGGCCCGGACGACGCGGGCAGCGGCGGCCAGGATGCCGGCGGACCGGGCGGCTCGTGCGACGGCGGCGTCGGCGCGGCCGCCTGCCAGACCAACCCGACCAACCCGACCAGATGACCGGAGGAGCCAGCATGTTCACGCCCTTCAAGCGATGGCTGACCATTCTCGTCTGCCTCGGCTTCATGGCCGCCGGCGCGCTCGGCGCGTCCTGCGCGGTCGACGAGCTGCCGGGTCCGGACGCGGGCGAGAGCTACCTGCTCGCCGCGCCGCCACAGGATCCCAACACGCCCGATGTCGACTACGGGGCGCCGAAGAAGCCGCTGCCGGCCGGCCCGGCCGGCTGGGGCGACAACCAGAACGGCAAGCAGTTCCCCCACTACGGGCGCGCCGAGGTCCGGCTGTGCGACCTGCCGGCCGACTTCACCGCCTGGACCGAGGGACGTCAGCGCAAGTGGTGTCGCGCCGAGCTGGTCCGGCAGGGGGTGGACATGCCGGCGGCGTACACCAACCACGAGCTGGTCGAGACCCGCGGCAACCAGAAGTACCTGGCGGTCTACAAGGTCGACAAGGGCGACCATTCGTCGAGCGGGAGGCCGCGCCTCTATCATCCGCCGGATCCGAACCGCGGCGGCAAGGCCTACCGCGGCGGGATCGCGCAGCTGCGCGACGTGCCGGCCCACCACTTCAAGAAGAAGAAGCCGCCCAGGCGGCCGCGCCCGCCCCCGCGCCGGATCAACGCGCAGGCGGTGCACGATCCGGTGGAGGCCGAGGAAGACGAGGAAGCATGCGCCGACGGGTGCGACGCATGCGCGGAGTGTGCGGCCACGCCCGAAGAGGCCGGCGACTGGTGCGGTGACTTCTGTCCGCTCTGACCATGCGCCATCTCGCTGCAGCGCTGCTCGTCTTGCCGTTCGCGGCGCTGGCCGCGTGCGCTCTCGAGGGCGACGGGGCCGGAAGCGAATCGCGGGCGGCCGTCGTCTTCCACGACGGCGGCCCGTGGTTCCCGCTCGACGCCGGCGGCGGTGGGGGCGGTGGCGGAGACGGCGGGAGTCCGCCGGGCGACGCCGGGCATCCGCGCGACGCGGCTCCGTCGAACGCCGACGCCGGGCATCCGCGCGACGCGGCTCCGTCGGACGCCGCGCCGCCGGGCGACGCGGCTCCACCGGACGCCGGTGCAGCGGACGCCGCGCCGCCCGGCGACGCCGCTCCAGCGGATGCCGGTCCCGCGGACGCCGGTCCCGCGGACGCCGGCCCTCCGCCCCCTCCCGACGCCGGCCCGGACGACTTCCAGCCGAGCTGCGTCGACAGCCGTCACTCCGATCAGGACGGCGAGGAAGACGGCGAGTCGTGCGAGGGCGATGATGTCGGGGCGTACTGCGTGATCATGAGCGCCTGCCCGAGCTACTGCGTCACGTGCAGCGACGGGACCAGCACCTGCTACCCGTGCGATCCGTGAATCGCCTGCTCCGCTGGGGGGTGGGGGCAGGGTAAGGAACCAGAAAGAAGACGCCGCATCGACCCCTCTCGGGCGCCGATGCGGCGGGTTGTTGCTCGTCGGTGGCCGGGGCCTCGCCGGTCAGGGCGGCGGTGCCGTGTGATGCGGGCGGCGGCGGTGGAAGCGGCGGCCGAACCACTCCCTGGTGCTGGCCAGGATGTCGTAGAAGGTCGGGATCACCAGCAGGGTCAGCATGGTGGAGGTGATGACGCCGCCGATGACCGCGCGGCCGAGCGGCGCGCGCCACTCCGCGCCCTCGCCGCCGCCGATCGCGACCGGCAGCATGCCGGCGATGACCGCGAAGCTGGTCATGAGGATCGGCCGCAAGCGCACCGCGCCGGCCTCGGCGATCGCCGTCTTCCGGTCCATGCCCTGTCGCTCCGAGTGCTTGGCGAAGTCGATGAGCAGGATGGCGTTCTTGGCCACGATGCCCATGAGCAGGATCACCCCGATCATGCTCATGAGGTTGATGGTCGAGTCGGTGATGAGCAGCGCCAGCATGACGCCGATGAGCGACAGCGGCAGCGACGCCATGATCGGGATCGGGTCGAGGAACGAGCCGAACTGCACGACCAGGATGAGGTACATGAGCAGGACGGCGACGCCGAGCGAGATCAGCATCCGCCCGAACACCTCGGCCTGGTCCTCGGTCTCTCCGCCCTGCTCGATCTTGTAGCCGGGCGGCAGCGACACCTTTTCCAGCCGCTTGCCCATCGGACCGATCACCGCGCTGAGCGGTACTCCCTCGGTGTTGGCGCCGACCGTGATGACGCGGTGCCGATCGAGGTGGTTGATCTGCACCGGGCCGCGGTTCTCGCGCACCTCGGCGATCTGGCCGAGCGGCACCACCGACGTGGTCGGGGTCGGGCCCTGGCCCTCCACGACGATCGGCAGCGACTCGAGGTCCTGCGGCCGGGTGCGCGACTCCGGCGACAGCCGGACCTCCACGTCGCGCGTCTCGCCCTGCGGATCGATCCAGTCTCCCGCGTCGATGCCGGCGAACGCCGGCCGCAGCGACTGGGCGACCTCGGCCAGGGTGACGCCGAGCGAGCCGGCCAGGTCGCGGTCGAGCACCACGTCCAGCTCGCTCTTCTGTCCCTTGGAGGACAGCCCGACATCGACCGCGCCGGGGGTCTGCTCGACCTCCTTGGCCACCCGATCGGCCAGGAGCGCCAGCACGGCCAGATCGCGGCCGGTCACCTGGACCTGGATCTGCTTCTGGTCGCCGAAGCCGCTGGCGATCGACGCCTGCAGGCCGCCCAGCTTGCGCGCCTCGGCCCGCAGGCTCGTCGAGATTTCCTGCTGGCTGCGGTCGCGCTCCTTCTTGGGCACCAGGCGAACGAAGACGATCGCCTCGTCGACGATGTTCCCCTCCTTGCCGACGGTGGTGTAGGTGTAGGCGACCTCCGGGTAGCGCGCGGCCAGCTTCGCCACCGCCAGCGCCTTGCGCTGCGAGTAGACCAGGTTGGAGCCGGCCGGCATCTCGAGGTTGACCTGGAACTCGGAGTCGTCGGTGGTCGGGAAGAACCCGCTGCCGACCAGCCCGGTGGCGGGCAGGGCGAGCGCGCCGACGAAGGCGGCGATGGCCAGGGCGACCATCGCGATCCGGTGGCGCAGGGCCCAGCCGATGATGTGGCGGTAGCGCTCGGTCTGGCGCTCGAGCCAGTGGTTGAAGCGGACGAAGCGGCGCGACACCCAGTTGCGGTTGTCGGCCTCGAGCTCCGGATCGGGCCAGGCGGCCGACAGCATCGGGTCGAGCGAGAACGAGACGAACAGCGACACCGCCACCGACGCGGCGATGGTCAGGGCGAACGGCCCCAGCCACTGCTGCGCGATGCCGCCCATGAACGCGATCGGCACGAACACCACGATGATCGAGAAGGTGGTCGCGGCCACCGCCAGCCCGATCTCGGAGGTCCCCTCGCGGGCGGCGGTGACGTGGTCCTTGCCCATCTCCATGTGGCGCACGATGTTCTCGCGCACCACGATCGCGTCGTCGATGAGGATGCCGATCGCGAGCGACAGGCCGAGCAGCGACATCGTGTTGAGGGTGAACCCGAACCCCCACACGGCGATGAACGAGGCCAGCACCGACACCGGCAGGGCCAGGCCGGTGATGACGGTCGACCGCCACGACATCAGGAACACGTAGACCACCAGCACGGTCAGGAGCGCGCCGAGCAGGAGCGAGGTCTCGACGTCCTCGACCGAGGCCTCGACCCGGGTGCCGGCGTCGCGGACGATGTCGAGCGTCACCCCGGCGGGCAGCGTCGGGCGCAGCTCGTCCAGCTTCTTGCGCACGCGCTCGGCCACCGCGGTGGTGCTCTCGTTGGTCGTCTTCTTGATGTCGATGCCGACCGCCGGCCGGTCGCGGTAGAACGCGACGCTGCGCGCCTCCTCGGTGCCGTCGCGCACGCGGGCCACGTCGCCCAGGCGGATCAGCTTGCCGTCGCGCTGGGTGATCACCAGCTGCTCGAAGTCGGACGGGCCGGCCAGCCGACCGCGCAGGCGGATGGTGCGCTCGTCGAGCGACCCGGTCAGCCGGCCGACCGGCGCGGCCAGGTTCTCGCTCTGCAGCGCGGCGACCACCTGGCCGACGCTGACGCTGGCCGCCTGCAGCGCGTCGGGGCGGAGCTCGACGGTGAGCTCGCGCTCGATCCCGCCCACCACGGTCACGTCGGCGACGCCGGGGATGCCGCGCAGGTCGCCGGTCATGCCCGGATCGGCCAGCCGGGTCAGGTCGGCCGGCGACAGCTTGGTCGACGAGAGCGTGAGCGAGACGATCGGCAGATCTTGCGGATCGAACCGGGTGAGGATCGGCTCCTCCATCTCCGGCGGCAGGTCGTTGCGGACCTCGGAGATCTTGTCGCGGATGTCCTGGGACGCCTGCTGCAGGTCCTTCTCGAAGTTGAAGATGACGATGATGTTCCCGAAGCCGTCGGTGGAGGTCGAGTGCATCTCGTCCACGCCGCTGATGGCGGAGAAGCTCTCCTCGAGCGGGGTGATGAGCTCGCGCTCCACCGTGCTGGGCGACGCGCCCGGGTACGGGATGGAGATGGCGACGACCGGCGGGTTGACCTCGGGGTACTCGTCGGTGTCGAGCAGGATCAGCGCCACCGCGCCGAACACCACCAGGGCGAGCATCACGACCACGGTCGTGATCGGCTTCTTGATCGCGTAGTCGGAGATGAACATGTCAGCGCTCCGCCGTTCCGCTCGGCTTGGCCGCGGTGGGGACCTCGGCGGTCGGGACCGCCTCGGCCGGTTTCGGCGCGGCCGCCGCCGGGGCCTCGCTGCCCTGGCCGGACACGTCCACCCGGGTTCCGGGCGGCAGGGCGCGCGCGTTGCGCAGGAGCACGATGTCTCCCTCGGCCAGGCCCGACACCACCTCGACGACCTCCTCGGTCCCGTCGCGGGCGCCGAGCTGGACGTTGATCCGCTCCACCACGCCCTTGTTCACCCGGGTGACCGTCGGCGACTCGCCGCTCGAATCGACCGCCGCCGCGGGCACCACCAGCGCCTCGCGGGTGCCGCCGGCCAGGCGCCCCTCGGCGAACAGGCCGGCCACCAGCTTGCCGCTCTCGTTCGGGATGGAGATGAGGATCGGGATCTGGCGGGTGGCCGGATCCGCCGCCGGGGCGACCCGCTCGATCGTGCCCTTGAACTTCTGACCCGGGTAGCCGCGCACCTCGAACGCGACCGGCGTCCCGACCGCGACCGCCTGCAGGTCGTCGGACGGGACCGAGGCCTCGAGCCGCATGGTCGACGGATCGATGATCGTGAACAGCTCCGCCCCCGGCGCGACCACGTCGCCGGTGTGGACCGGCGCCTTGCTGACGACGCCGTCCATCGGCGATCGCACGGTGGCGTTGGACAGCTGGGTGCGCGCGGTGGCCAGCTGGGCGCGGGCCTGGCCGAGCTGGGCCTCGGCCGCGACCGCGCTGCTCTTTGCGGTCTCGAGGTCGCGCTCGGCGAGCGCGCCTCCCTCGACCAGCGCCTTGGTGCGCTCGACCTGGCGACTGGCGACGGACAGGTTCTCCCGCGCCGAGCGCACCCCGGCCTCGGCCGAGCGGACCGAGTCGCCCTGGGCGTTGGCCTCGATGCGGGCCAGGACCTGGCCCTTCTTGACCGCCTGGCCCAGCTCGGCGTTCACCTCGAGCACCTGGCCGCTGGCCTCGGCGCGCATGTCGGCGCGCTTGCGCGCGTCGAGCGATCCGGCGATGCGCGGGCCGATCCGGATCGTCTTGCGCTGGGCGCGAGCCGCGTCCTCGGCCGCGACCGGCACCGCCGCGGCGGCCTGCTTGTCGCCGTCGGCCGGCTTTTCCTGCTCGCGCTTGCACGCGGGCGCTCCGGCGGCGAGCGCGAGGATCGCCGCCAGGCTCCAGGGCCGGACGAACCGGCGGATCGGGTTGGCTGTGTCGGTGCGATCGGCGATCACTGTGGTGCTCCCGGCGCTACTTGCGCCCCTGTGGCCCCCTGGGCCTGCTGCGCGCTCTGCTGGCTGGCGGACTGGGCCGACTGGGCGGCTTCGGCGGCCTGGGCCGCCTGGGCGGCCGCCGCGCTCTGGCTGGTGGCCCCGCCGCCGAGCGGCAGCTGAGGCAATAGCTCGAGCCGGATGCTCGCGACCCGGAGGTCGTGCGCGGCGCGGGCGCGGTTGACCCTCGCCTGATCCAGCTGGATGCGCGCGTCGACCAGATCGAGGTGGGTGGAGATCCCCTGCTGGAAGCGGAGGTCGGCGATCTCGTACGCGCGCTCCGCCTGCGACACGGTCCTCGCGTTCTGGTGCCAGGTGGCGCGGGCGACGGCGACCTGCTCGCCGGCAGTCAGGCCATCGACCGCCGCCGCGCGCTCGGTCTGGGCCAGGCGCACGCGCGCCTCGTCGACGTCGGCGGCCGCGGCGTCGATGCCCGCGACGGTGCGAAACCCGGTGAACAGCGGAACGGTCAGGAAGACCGTCACGTTCCAGTTGGTGCGCCAGTCGTCGCTGCCGGGGAACACGTCCACCGGATAGTTCACGATCCCGTAGCTCGACGACACGCTCAGCGATGGCCACCGCTCCGCTCGGGCCGCGCCGAGGGCGGCCTCGCGCGCGCTGACCAGCTCGCGGGCCTCGCGCACCGGCGCGCGCCGGGCGGCCTCGGCCCTCGCCTTCTCGATGTCCTGACCGGTCAGCAGGCGAACCGCCTCGGCCGCGGCCGTCGCCGACGGGACCAGCGCGCCGCTGCGCTGGCGGGCCAGCTCCTCCGCCTCGCGCACCTCGGCCGCCTCCTCGAGCGTCGAGGTCAGGTGGATGTCCTCGCCCAGCGGGAGCCCGACCGCCTGCTTGAGCCGGACCACCGCCAGATCGCGGTCGGAGCGGCGCTGGGTGACGACCGACTGCTGGTTGTCGCGGGTGACCTGCGCGCGCAGGAGATCGAACTCCGGCGTCTGCCCCTTGGAGCGGCCGAGCTCGGTGATCTTGAGCGTCTCCTGGGCCTGACCGAGGGTGGTCTCGGAGATGCGCAGGAGCTCGTCGGCCAGGAGCGCGTCGTAGTACGCGCTCGACGCGTCAAGCTCGGCCTGGGCCGCGGCCGAGCCGAGCGCGATGTCGGCCTGGCGGGCGCCGGCCCTGGCGCCGGCCAGCCGGTTGAGGCTGCGCCCGAAGCTCCACAGCTCCTGCGACAGGGTCAGGCCCAGGCGCCAGGTGTTGTCGCGCCCGAACGGCAGGTCGCCGATGCCCTCCATGCCCATGCCCTCGCCGGTCATGGGAGCGTCGAACAGGCCGTCGTACTCCGACTTGATGGTGCGGTCGTAGCTGGCCGTGCCGTTCAGCTGGGGGAGCAGATAGCTCCGGGCCGAGCGGACCTGGGCGCCGGCGCGTCGCTGGGCGGCGCGGGCGGCGCTGACGTTCTCGGTCCGGTCGACCGCGAGCGAGCGAGCGTCCTGGATCGACAGCCCGCGCCCGCTGGTCGAGTCGGTCGGTCCGGCCGGCGGGGTGGCCGATCCGGCCGGCTGGTCCGCGCGGACCTCGCCGACCCCGCCGGACCAGGCCAGAGCGGCCGCCGCGGCAGCCGCGCACATCGCTTTGCGTATCTTCGTCACCCGGTGTGTCTCCTGGTCGTGGTCTTTGCGCTGCGGCGCCCGCGCGGTGGGGCGGCGCTGGCCCTGGCGCCCGGACGCAGCGCGGCCCAGAACAGGTCGACCACGGTCTCCACGTAGGCGCGCGCGCCGCGACCGGGCGCCTGCTGCGCCACGTGCTGGAACCAGGGCCTCACTTGTAGAGCGCCGAGGAACCCGAGCGCCGCGCCGCGCGCGTCGTGATCGACCAGGAGGCCCCGGGTCCGCGCGCGCGTGAACCAGCCGCTCAGCGTGCGGTGGAACCGCAGCGGCGGGGAGTCGTCCTCGTTCCAGTCGGGCTGCACCCCGCACCCGCGCAGCGCCTCCCAGCGGGGGACCATCTCGTCGAAGAAGCCGTGGATGGCCACCGCGAGCTCCAGCAGCTGCTCGCGCCCCGGCCGCTGGTCCGGTCCGCGGCGGGCCAGCTCCAGCCAGTCGGGCGCGCCCGGCGAGTCGAGCGCCGCCCGGACCAGGTGGTCCTTGGTGCCGAACCGCTGGAAGATGACCGCCTGCGACACCCCGCTCTGCCGCGCGATCTCGGAGGTGGAGATGGTCGGCCCGCGCGCGATGAGACATTCGCGCGCGACGCGGAGGATCTCCTCATCGGAGACTTGGCGCGGCCGGGACATAAGTAATTGGTTACTTACTATCGTGATCCGGGACCGTCAAGCTGGACCCACACCCCCTGGAACACCGCTGGCCGCGAGAACCACAGCCGCGCCGATCTTTTTTTCACCCGGTGCCGAACAGGAGCTGCGGTCACCGCTGGAGCGTCATCACGGTCCGCCTTCATTGGAGTCGTCGAGGTGCAGGCGGTGGAGGAAGCGGTGGGCGATCGGGGTCAGGAGGACGCCGACCGTGGAGAGGAAGGCGACCCCGCTGAAGAGGGCGTAGGCCGACGCGAACAGCTTGCCTCCGTCACCGTCCATGCGGTCGACCGGTCCCATGCCGGTCAGGATCATCGACGCGTTGAGGATCGCGTCGATCCACGGCAGATGGCAGGCGAGGTGGTAGCCCACCGCCCCGATGCCCAGTGAGACGGAGAGGAGGATCGCGGCGATGACGCCGTGTCGCGCCAGACGCTTGAGGAAGCGCGCCCGCGCGGCCAGCGGCTGGTCCACGCGCTCGAAGTGGTCGGCCATGACGCCCAGCTTGCACCCCGGCTGGCTCGGGTTCGAGCGAGGCGGTCGATGTTCCTCAGGGAGCGCCGGCCGCCGGCTGGTCGGGGCGCTCGAACAGGTACACGCGGATCTTGCCGAGCATCGGGCGCAGGAACACGTCGGCGTAGGCGCGGTGGACCGGATCCGTGCGGTATCGCTCGACCGCATCCAGATCGTCGAGCACCACCTGGATGCACACGTCCCACTCTCGGCGGGTACGAGCGTCGGCGGCGGTGCAGACCCTCAGCTGCCGCACGCCGACGGCGCGGGGCAGGGTGGTGGCGGTGGCCTCGGCGATGGCCGCGCGCTGTTCACCGGTGGCGTACTCCGGCTTGAGCTTGATGAGCACGACGCGTTCGATCACGCCGGCATCGTACCGACTCGCCGGTGAAGCGGCGCCACGCGTCGAACGCGCATTGCGTGCGCGAGACGGACCTGACCCGCGCGACGGCGCGCTGCCGACGCGGCGCTTGCTCGCTCGCCGAGCGGCGTGCTACCCACGATCGAGCGCAAGCTCTCGCCTGAAACCCCAGCAGGAGGTTCACATGAACGCGAGCCGCGACAACATCGATTCCGACAAGCTCATCGAGGAGCCGGCCGCCGCCGCCGCGCCGCTGTACCGGCGCTACCAGGTGAAGATCAAGGCCACCGTGAAGACTGGCTACGTCCCGATGGGACGCTACCCGATCTTCTAGTCTCCTCCGGGGACGCGGTCACGGTGCGCGCATGAGCCCGGATCGAGGCCGCGTCCTTCTCTGCATTCACGGCGACACCGCCGAGATCCCGGCGGTGTCGCGCGCGCTCGGCGAGCGCGGCGTCGAGCCGCTCCTCATCGACACCGCCCGCTATCCGACCGATCTGCCGCTCACCCTCGAGTGGGACCGCGGCGGCGGCTTCCGCGCCGGCTGGGCCGGCGGCTCCATCGGCGCCTCGGAGATCATCGACGCGGTGTGGCAGGGCGTGGTGGTCGGCCGCGATCTCCCGGCCATGGATCCCGGCACCCACCGGACCTGCATCGGCTCGGCGGAGATGGCGCTGCTCGGCATGCTCGACGGCTCCGGCGCGTTCCAGCTCGATCCATCGTGGCGGCGGGCGCGGGCCGAGAACAAGCCATACCAGCTGCGCGTGGCGCAGCGGGTCGGCCTCGAGGTGCCCGAGACGATCGTGACCAACGACGCCGGCGCGGTGCGCGCCCTGGCCGGCCGCTGCGACCGGCTGGTGACCAAGATGCTGGTCCAGCCGATGACCGCCGGCGCCGGGGACGACGAGACCGTGGTGTTCACCACCGAGCTCGGCGCCGCCGACCTCGACCGCCTCGAGGGACTCGAGCTGTGCCCGATGATCTTCCAGGAGCGGA
>Ga0193753_10000054_pt1 | contig 108957 bp, 114 predicted proteins | sample H1c2metaG_FD_144925 | JGI IMG/M metagenome (GOLD analysis project Ga0193753, IMG submission 144925) | Soil microbial communities from a riparian zone of the East river system, Colorado, United States - H1c2 | ecosystem: Environmental > Terrestrial > Soil > Riparian zone | place: USA: East...
ATGGGACCACGCGGGTGTACATGCAGCCGGCCGCGGACGGCACCGGCGTGATTGCCGGCGGCGGCATGCGCGCCGTATTCGAGTGCGCCGGTGTGCGCAACGTGCTGGCCAAGAGCTACGGCTCGCGGAATCCCATCAACGTGGTGCGGGCCACCATGGACGCGTTGGGCAAGCTGCGCACGCCCGATGACATCGCCGCGAAGCGCGGCAAGACCGTTGAAGAGATTGTGAGCTAATCATGGCCAAGGCACAGGCAAACAAGGCAGCCGCGGAAAAAACGTTCAAGGTCACCTTGATCAAGAGCATTTACGGGCAATTGGCCAGTATTCGAGGTTCGGTCAAGGGCTTGGGCCTGCGCCGGATCGGTCATAGCGTGGTGGTGGCGGATACGCCGTCCAATCGCGGCATGGCGAACGCCGCCAGTCACATGCTCAAAGTTGAGCAGGCTTAAGGTTTTAGGAAAGTCTCATGAGATTAAATACCATCAAGCCGGGTGCCGGCTCCAAACGAACCCGTTTGCGGGTGGGCCGGGGCGCCTCAGCCGGTCAGGGCAAGACCTGCGGCCGCGGCGTCAAGGGACAGCGCGCACGCAAGGGCGGTTATCACAAGGTCGGCTTCGAAGGCGGCCAGATGCCTCTGCAGCGGCGTTTGCCGAAGATCGGCTTTCGATCCCACATGAAGGCTTCGCGCGCCGAACTGACCCTGTCGGATCTCATGCGCGTTTCCGGCGCCGATGTGACGCTGGCGGGGCTGATCGAAGCGAACCTGGTGCCTGAGTACACCAAGGTCGTGAAGATCATTCTGTCCGGCAAGGTCACGAAGCCCTTCACCATCAAGGACAAGGTCATCACCGCCACCAAGGGCGCCAAGAGCGCCGTTGAATCCGCCGGCGGAAAATTCGAGGCTCAATAGAGAAACCCGTGGCCACATCCGCTACCAATCCAGCCGCCGCCTTAGGGGACGTCACCCGCTTCGCAGAAATGCGCAAGCGCCTGCTGTTCCTGGTGGGCGCGCTCATCGTGTATCGGATCGGCACGTTCATCCCCGTTCCGGGCATCGACGCGGCCAAATTTGCCGCATTTTTCTCGACCCAGAACGGCACGCTGCTCGGCATGTTCAACATGTTCTCGGGCGGCGCGCTGCAGCGTTTCAGCATTTTCGCGCTGAACGTGATGCCCTACATCACCGCGTCCATCATCGTGCAGATGGCCTCGATGGTGTACCCGCCGTGGAATCAGATCCGCAAGGATGGTGAGTCCGGGCGCCGCAAGCTGATGCAATACACGCGCTACGGCACCGTGGGATTGGCTGCATTCCAGGGCTTCGGCGCGGCGCTGGCCATTCAAAACTCCGGCAGCAGCCTGGTGCCGAATCCCGGGCCGCAATTCCTGTTCGTGGCCACCATTTCGATCACCACGGGCACCTTGTTCGTGATGTGGCTGGGCGAGCAGATCACCGAGCGCGGCATCGGCAACGGCATCACCATGATCATCGTGGCCGGTATCATCGCGGGCCTCCCCCGCGCCATCGGCAACACCTTGGAAATGGTGCGCACCGGCGAAATGAACGCCTTGGTCGTGGCACTGATCGTGGTGGTCGTGGGCCTGGTAACGCTGTTTTGCGTGTTCGTGGAGCGCGCGCAGCGCAAAATCCAGGTGAACTACGCCAAACGCCAGATGGGTCGTCGGATGATGCAAGGGCAGAGCACCCACCTGCCGTTCAAATTGAACATGGCGGGCGTCATTCCGCCGATTTTCGCGTCCAGCTTGCTGGTGTTTCCGGCCACGATTGCGCAGTTTTTCGGCAACAGCCCGAACCCGAATGTCATCCAGCAGACCTTGCAAAAGATCGCTGCCATCCTCAATTATGGTCAACCCCTGCACGTCGTGCTGTTCGGCCTGCTGGTGGTCGGATTCGCGTTCTTCTACGTGGCCCTGGTGTACGACGCCCGGGATACGGCCGAGAACCTCAAGAAGGCCGGCGCCTTCATTCCCGGCATCCGTCCGGGCCTGCAGACGGGCGAATATCTGGACAAGGTGCTGACGCGTCTGACGCTGTGGGGCGGCTTGTACATCATGGCCGTGTGCTTGCTGCCGGAAATCATCCGCATGGTGAACCCGGCCATCCCGTTTCAGTTCGGCGGCACGTCGCTGCTGATCATTGTCGTCGGCGTCATGGATTTCGTCGCGCAGCTGCAATCTCACATGATGTCGCAGCAATACGAGGGCCTCATGAAAAAGGCCAGCCTTCGGGGCATTGGAGCTAAGAAATGAAAGTTCGTCCTTCGGTGAAGAAGATCTGCAAGAACTGCAAAGTCGTGCGGCGTCGCGGCATCGTTTACATCATTTGTTCGTCGGATGCCCGCCACAAGCAGCGGCAGGGTTAATTGATTTATAAGGGTTTTTCTAATATACTAGCGCGCTTTTTTTCGAGGGCGCGGGTGGAGAAATAGATGGCGCGTATCGCCGGCATCAACATACCGATGAACAAGCATGTGGTCATCGGCCTGACTCACATATTCGGCATCGGCAACCGCCGGGCCGCGCGCATTTGCGATGCCGCCGGCGTGAAGTATCACGTGAAGGTGAAGGACCTGACGGATGCCGAGGTGGCTTCGCTGCGTTCTCAAGTTGCGAAATTCGCGGTCGAGGGCGACCTGCGCCGCGAAGTCTCGATGAACATCAAGCGCTTGATGGATTTGGGCTGCTATCGGGGCATCAGGCATCGCAAGGGCCTGCCGATGCGCGGCCAGCGGACGCGCACCAATGCGCGCACGCGCAAAGGCCCGCGTAAGCAAGCGGTCAAGATGAATGCGCCGCCGGGCAAGGTCTAACTTAGGTAACCATCAATGGCTGATCAGAAACAAAACGCGCAGCAGGCCGCCGCGGCCGCCCAACCAGGCGGGAAACCGGTGCGCAAGAAGGTACGCAAAAACGTGCTCGATGCGATCGCGCACGTGCATGCCTCTTTCAACAACACCATCATCACGATCACGGATCGGCAGGGCAACACGCTGTCGTGGGCGACGTCCGGCGGGTGCGGCTATCGCGGCTCGCGTAAATCCACGCCGTTCGCGGCACAGGTCGCCGCCGAGCGCGCGGGCACCGCGGCTCAGGAGCATGGTGTGAAGAATGTGGAAGTCAGGGTCATGGGCCCGGGGCCCGGCCGCGAGTCCGCAGTGCGCGCCTTGAACGGCTGCGGCTTGAAGATCACCAACATCGAAGACGTCACGCCGATTCCGCATAACGGCTGTCGTCCGCCCAAAAAGCGTCGCGTTTAAAAGGTTCGCAATGGCAAAATATACCGGTCCGAAGTGCAAGCTGTCTCGTCGCGAGGGAACCGACCTGTTCCTGAAGAGCGGCGTGAAGCCTCTCGAGTCGAAGTGCAAGCTCGAAGTGCCTCCGGGCGGCGTGAAGAGCGAGCGCAAGCAGCGCTTGTCGGAATACGGCCTGCAGCTGCGCGAGAAGCAGAAGCTGCGCCGCATGTACGGCGTGCTCGAGCGCCAGTTTAGGAATTACTATCAGAAGGCCGCGGGCCGCCCCGGTGCGACCGGCGAGACCCTGCTGCAGTTCCTGGAATGCCGCCTGGACAATGTGGTCTACCGCATGGGTTTCGCCGCGACGCGCGCCGAAGCGCGGCAGCTGGTCAGCCACAAGGCGGTGTCGGTGAACGACAAGTTGGTGAATATCGCCTCCTACCAGTGCAAGGCGGGCGATGTGGTCAGTTTGCGAGAGAAGGCGAAGAAGCAGACGCGCATTACCGCTGCTTTGACCATCGCCGCCCAAGTCGGTTTTCCGGACTGGGTCGAAGTGGACGACAAGAAGTTCTCCGGAATTTTGAAGTCGGTTCCCGATCGTCAGGAAATTCTGCCGGACATCAACGAGAGCCTGGTCGTCGAGTTGTATTCCAAGTAGCAATTGGCTTTTTTATGCGACGCAGTCTTCGCTGCGTCGTCTTAGGCTTTGTCAACGTAGGTGAAATCCATGCAGGGATCGATCAATGAATTTTTGAAGCCGCGAGTCGTCAAGGTGCAACCCGTGTCGCCGCGCCATGCCCGCATCGTGATCGAACCGTTTGAACGCGGCTTCGGTCATACGCTCGGCAATGCGCTGCGCCGGGTGCTGCTGTCTTCCTTGCCGGGCGCCGCGATCACCGAGATCGAAATCGAGGGCGTGCTGCACGAGTACACCGCGATTGAAGGCGTCCAAGAGGATGTCGTCGATATTCTGCTGAACTTAAAGGCAGTGGCGATCCGCATGCACACGCGCGATGTCGCCGAAGTACGGCTGCACAAGAAAGGCCCGGGCCCGGTGACGGCCGGCGACATCGCCGGCGATCATGACATCGAAATCTTGAATCCGGATCTCGTCATTGCAAACCTGACGAAGGCCGGCGAACTGTCCATGTCCCTGAAGGTTGAGCGCGGCCGCGGCTACCGTCCGGCGGCGCAGCGCATGGCATTCGAAGAGCAGACGCGCGCCATCGGCCGCCTGCAGCTGGATGCCTCCTTCAGCCCGGTGCGCAAAGTGACGTATAACGTCGAGAGCGCGCGCGTTGAACAGCGCACCGACTTGGACAAGTTGATTCTGGATATCGAGACCAACGGCACGATCGATCCGGAAGAGGCGATTCGCCGCGCCGGCGGCATCCTCAAGGATCAGTTGTCGGTCTTCGTCGATCTGCAGGGTCAGGACGAGTCGACCACCAAGGCCACCGAAACGCAGTTCGATCCGATTCTGCTGCGCCCGGTCGATGAGCTGGAGCTCACGGTGCGTTCCGCCAACTGCCTGAAGGCCGAGAACATCCACTACATCGGCGATCTCGTGCAGCGCACGGAAGTCGAATTGCTGCGCACGCCGAACCTGGGCAAGAAGTCCTTGACCGAAATCAAGGAAGTTCTGGAGAGCCACGGTTTGACGCTGGGCATGCGGATCGACAACTGGCCGCCGCCCGGCTTGAAGCGCGACGACGAGCGCGACGGTATTTGAATTAGCGATCAAGAGTTAAGAGAAGAACATGCGTCACAGAAACAGCGGCCGTCAGCTATCGCGAAATGCCTCACACCGGCACGCGATGATGCGCAACATGGCGACCTCCCTGCTGCAGCACGAAACCATACGCACCACGGTGCCAAAGGCCAAGGAACTGCGCCGCGTGGTCGAGCCCTTGATCACGATGGCCAAGGTGGACTCGATCGGATTGCGCCGTCTGGCGCACTCGCGCTTGCGTGATGATGCCGTGGTCGAAAAGTTGTTCGCCGATCTGGGGCCACGCTTCAAAGCGCGCGCCGGCGGCTATACGCGCATCTTAAAGATGGAACCGCGTCCCGGCGACAACGCCGACATGGCGCTCATGCAATTGGTGGATTCCGCTCCCGTCGCGACCGAAAAGAAAGAGGATAAAAAGGCCGCCAAAGCGCCGAAGGCTGAGTCCAAGAAGGGGAAGAAGGCCGCCCCGGCTGCTGAAGAGAGCGAGACTGAGACCAAGCCGAAGCGCCGCAAGAAAGCGGCAGCCTGACCTAAGTAATTAGGCGGCTCCTAAGCCGCCGCGCCTTTCGCGGCAGCGACCCGTGCGAACGCGTCCCGGGTCATGTTCTCAGGCTTACCCGCCGTCGCGGCGACATTGTCTTCAATCCGAATTCCGCCGAAGGGCTTGAGTTCGTCAACGACCGCCCAGTCAATGTGAGCGCGACGTTCGTCCGCGTGTGCCGCGGCGAGCAGCGACTCGATGAAATAGATCCCCGGTTCCACTGTCACGACCACGCCCGGCTCCAGCATGCGCGTGAGGCGCAAATAGGGATGACCTTTCGGACGTTCGCGTTCATGCCCTTTGGCATCGCCCATGACGCCGCCCACGTCGTGGACCTGAAGGCCCAGCAAATGCCCAATTCCATGGGGAAAGAATACGCCGGTGACGCCGGCTTCCAGCGCTGCCTGACCCGGCAGTTTGGTGATCCCGGTCTTGTGCATCACGTCGCCTAAAACGCGGTGGGCGGAAAGATGCACGTCGCGATAATCACGGCCGGCAACGATCTCATCACACAGCGTCAACTGCGCCTTGTCCATGGCCTTGACCAGATCGGCGAATCGCCCCGCGCCGCGGGCGTACGTGCGGGTGATATCCGCGGCATAACCGCGGTATTGGGCGCCGGCATCGATTAAAAAGGAGCGCAAGGGTGAGGGTGCGACCCTGGCCAAATGCTGATAGTGCAGGATCGCCGCATTCTCGTTGAAGGCGACGATGTTGTTATAGGGCATCTCCTCCTCGCGCTGCCGGCAAGCCGCCAAGAAGCTCATGTGCGCGTCGTATTCGGCTTCCCCGCGCTGAAATGCCGCAAAGGCGGCCGTGTGGCCGCGAGCGCCCATTTCGCTCGCCCGCCGCAGACACGCCAACTCATAGGGGGTTTTGACGGCGCGCTCATAGTCCAGCAGCGCCATCAATTCTTTGGGGTTGACGCAGTTCGGATCCGCGCCGGAAGCCGTGCCTTCGGGCCCGAGGAAGGCCACGCGGCCTAGTTTGGACCAGTGCGCAGCAGCCTTTGAGTCATCCTCCATCGCGATCAAATTGATCGCGGCGGTCCACGGGGCTGCGGGTAGCGCGGCGGGTTTATGCCAGTAATCGTTGGGCTGATAGAACAAAACCAACGGCCGCACACCCGGCGTATACACCAGGATGCTGCGTGCATTGTCTACAATGGGCACCCAGGTCTTGAACTGTGGGTTAACTTTGAAGGGGTAGTCTTGGTCATCGAGAAATTGCAGAGGTGGTCGGCCCGCGTGGATCACGAGCGCATCAAAGCCGCTCAGGCTAAGCGCGCGGTCAGTACGGCGCATGAGCAAGCCTAAGTGCGCGGCGTAAAGTTGATCGAGACTGGAATCGCTCACAAGTTCCTCCGGCCGTCAGTGGGCTCCCGAATTATGCGCCAGACGCGCCGTTCGGCTACAGGCCTTTAACCCCGTGCGCGATTTCCCGCGTTAAAGGCGCGCGGGGTTTGGCGAAAGTGATATGAAAATGCGCCAAAACACTCTAAAATCGGCCGGGACGTTTGGGTACAGGCCCAAAAACTACACGCTCGGCCTAAATTTTTTACCTTTAAAATTTCTGGGGTATCGATAGATGAAGACTAAACTTGCTCTGACCGCCCTTGTCGCTGCATTCATGCTGAGTGCCTGCGGCAGCAAGACCGAGGCTCCTGCCCCGGCTGCTCCTCCTCCGGCCGCCGCGCCTGCCGCGGATTCTGCTGCCTCTGCCGCTGCTGATTCGGCTGCTGCTGCGAGCGCCGCCGCCGATGCAGCTGCCAGCGCAGCCTCAGCTGCGAAGCCGTAATAACGCTTCGGAGTTAGCTGATCCACAAGCCCGGGCGGGCTGCCATCAGGCATGTTCGTCCGGGCTGTGTCTTTTTATGACTCGAGGATGAAGTTTCGTTGCTTGTCAGTATCCGCGATGTCAGACATTCGAAGCAGGATCGCCAGTGGATCCAGAGTGTCTACGGCGAGTACATCGAGTCGCTCGCCGACTTAAACACCGGACTATTCTCCGTCATCGGCGCGAACAATCCGCACGAAGCCGAAATATTCGCGAACTGGTTTTCCAACGATCAATCGCACCCGCTGCTGATCCTGAAAGGGACCAATTCCGTCGGATTCGCGCTGGTCACGCGTCCGCGCATACCCAAAGCGGGCGAGAAGGCCGCGGACTATCGGATGTCCGAGTTTTTCGTGCGCATGCAGTACCGGCGCGCCGGCATCGGCCGCGACGCTGCGACGCTCATTTTTGACCGCTTCGCGGGCGATTGGGAAATCGTAGAATACATGCGCCATCCGGGCTCGGTGGCGTTCTGGCGTAATGTAGTTGCGCGCTACAGCGCGGGCCGATTCACCGAAAGCTCGCGCAATGGCGAGGTACAGCAGCGATTCGCAAGCCGGCCCTCGACTGCGAAGAAATAGGGATATTTTTATGCGTTGGCGGGTTATAACCCTCAAGAATCGGGCGTTCGGGCCGATTAATTAACTCCTGTGGAATCTCAATCTACCGTCGCCTTTGCCTTTATCCGCACCCTAGCCGAGGAATTGTCCGGGGGCCACGTCGATCTGCCGTCGTTTCCGGAAATCGCGCTCCAAGTCAGGCGGATTCTTGCCGATCCGAACACCAAGGTGGAACAAATCGTGCGCGTGGTGGGATCGGAACCGGCATTGGCGGCGCGGCTGCTGCGCATAGCGAATTCCGCCGCCATCAACCGCAGCGGCAAAAGCGTCACCGATCTGCGGACCGCCATCGCGCGCATCGGCCACAACATGGTACGCAGCGCCTCGATTTCCTTCTCGATGAATCAAATCCGCAAGGCCAACAAGCTGGCGAGTTTGGCGCCGCATTTGAATGATCTTTGGGAGCGCAGCACCTACGTGGCGGCGTATGCCTACGTGCTGGCGAGAACCTGTACCAGCGTCAATCCCGACGAAGCGATGCTCACCGGAATGATGCATGGCATCGGCAAGCTGTACATCCTGACCCGGGCTACCGGCCATCCTGAGCTGTTCGCCAGCGAGGATGTGCTGAACGACATCATCAACGATTGGTATCCCTCCATCGGCAAGGCGATTCTCGAGAACTGGAAATTCTCCGAGACGATGGCGCGCGCCGTGGGGCAGGAAGACTTCTCCCGCGCGGATCTCGACTCGCCGGATCTGACCGATGTCGTCGGCATCGCCATGTTGATGGTCGCCTACGGCACGGACATCGCGGGACTTGAGCAAACGCTGGAAGAGCTGCCCGCCGCAAAGCGGCTGGGCATGAATCAATCCAGGACCTTGGCGGTCATGCAGGATTCCGCAGCGGAAGTCACCGCCTTGAGTCAGGCGCTGGCGAACTGAAGCTTCAGACCCGGCTTTCCGCCGCGAACGCCGCCGCCACGTAATCCACATTGCCGGGCATGATGCCTGCCAGATTCATGCGGCTGTCGGACGTCATGTAGATGTGATGTTTTTCGCGCAACCGCTCCACGGCATCCGGCGACACGCCGAGCAAAGAAAACATGCCGTGTTGCGTGCGGATGAAATCGAAGGAATTCCCGCCCGTGACCTCCTGAAGCCGGCCGGCGAGCAGGGCGCGCATTTCCAAAATCCGCGTTCGCATGGCATCCAGTTCCCTGATCCACTGCGTTCTGAGCTCCGGTTCCGCAAAAACTCTCGCGGCAATGGCCGCGCCATGATCCGGCGGCATCGAATAGATGCTGCGTGCAATGTGCAGCATGTGGCTGTAGACCGCGTCCGCGCGCGAGGCATTCTCGCTGATCACGATCAGGCCGCCGACGCGCTCGCGGTACAGGCCGAGGTTCTTGGAGAACGACACCGCCACCAGCGACTCGGGGACCCGCTCGACGACGGCCCGAATGGGGGCCGCATCGCCTTCGAGCGAGGAGCCGAAACCCTGGTAGGCCAGATCCAGGAAGGGGACCAGCTTGCGCCGCTCCAAGAGGTCAGTCACCGCCTGCCATTGCGCGGCGCTCAGGTCCGCGCCGGTCGGGTTGTGGCAGCAGGCATGGATCAACACCACATCACCCTCGGCGGCCTCGTTGAGGCGCTGCAGCATGGCCTCGAAGCGCAGTTCGTGGGTGACCGCGTCGTAGTAGGGGTAGCGCGCCAGCTTGAGTCCAGAGCCTCCCATCAAGGGCGTGTGATTGCCCCAGGTCGGGTCGCTCAAGTGCACTACGGCGTTGGGCGAGGCTGCCTTGATGAGTTCCGCCCCCACCCGCAGCGCCCCGCAACCGCCGGGGCATTGCAACGTCCGCGCCCGACGATCGCGTCGCGCCGGATGCGCGCCGCCCAGCACGAGTTCCTCCAATGCCGTGTTGAACTCCTCACGGCCGGCAGCGCTCACGTAGGATTTGGTGGTTTGGGCCGCCAGAACCTCTTTTTCCGCTCTGCGAACGCAATCCAATATAGGGGTATTGCCTGAAAGGTCGCGGAAAACCCCTACCCCCAGGTCGACCTTTTGCTTGAAAGGGTCTGCTCGATATTTAGCCATTAACCCGAGAATCGAATCGGAAACCAGCCGCTCAAGTTGTTGGAACAAAAGTTAGCGCCCCTTCTTGTAGTTGAGGGCATTATATCGTTCACACTGACGCCAGGCCTTGGGAACTCACCGTCTCCAATAAAAGACAGTAGGCCGATGACATTTGCCGGCGTTAGCGTGTACGCTTTAGCCACTCATTAGCGGGAGAGTCATCTTATGGCGCTTTGGAAAGAAAACCCCACGCCCGTCCCTGCGGGTTCATCCGTGCCTTCTTCGGGACTGGCTCCCGAGCGAAGCCCGCCGGAACGCATCGTCAACGACCCGGGACTGGCCGTGTCCCCACGACGTCCCACGCCTAAAACCGCGGTCGAGGGCGGCGAGTCCGTCATCGCCGCCAATCTCTCGATCGAAGGCAAAATCGAGGGCTCCGGAAATGTGCGCATGGCGGGCCGCTTCAAAGGCGACGTGCGCATCGACGGCAATTTCACCATGGATAGCGGCGCACATTTGACCGGTCAAGTGCTGGCCGGCATCGTGGTCGTCGGTGGCGAACTGCAGGGCAATATCGAATCCGCCAAGCGGGTCGATGTGCTCGAGGGCGGCGTCATCGTCGGCGACGTGAAGGCTGGATCCATCACGGTCGCAGCCGGTTCACGCATGCGCGGACATGTGGAGTTTGGTTGGGAAGACGAGAAGGGCAAGATCAAGGGCTTGGTCAGCAACGGCAGCTAGGATGAGCGTCGCTCGCCAGAGCACCCTCGGCGCGACCCGGGTATGTCCGCACTGTAAGGCCACGGTTTTACAAAGTGCGAACATATGCCCGGGCTGCCATCACCACCTGCGTTTCAATACCGTCAACGCAGAGCCGCAGACTCAAGCGGTTTCCGCCATGCGCATCGAGGGTACGATTCATCACCCGGCGCGCGGCGAACAGTGTGAGTATTGCGTGGTGATCGCGATCAGCAACGAAAAGGGTGAAAAAATCACGCGGCAGGTCGTCGGCGTGGGCGCGCTTCAACCCGGAGAGCGGCACAAGTACAGCTTCTCGGTCGAGCTGGTGCCCGTGCGGCCGTTGCCCAAGGTACCGCCGCCGAGAACCTAGTACCGCGGCACTGTGAATTTGAGCGGTGTGGCAGGTTCCAGGGTGATAGAAAGCTTCGAGGCACGGAAGAACGCAGTGCTTCGAAGCTTTCTATCGCCCTAGAGCTCTAAGACGGGTCGCTCAAACTCACACTACCGGGGAACGAGGTTCGTTGTCGCCCAGCACCCGCTGGCAATGCCGGCGTTGTGATATTAATCGGCTCGAGTTCTCGTCAGGAAGGGTGAGAAGACTCAAGGCACTGCTGCCTTCGTGCCTTGAGTCTTCTCAGCCTCCCTGGCGCGCTACATCAACCGGTCAATATCACTGGGCCGAAGTATTAGCGCTGGTTGCTGCCTTCAATGGCGATAAAACGCAGGAACTCCGCACGCGTGCTCGCATCCGCGCGAAAGGTGCCGAGCATCTTGCTCGTGACCATGGAGACGCCGCGTTTGTGCACCCCGCGCGTGGTCATGCATTGGTGAACCGCGTCGATGACGACGCCCACGCCCCTCGGCTTCAGCACCTCGTTGATGCATCCGGCAATTTGCGCGGTGAGCTTTTCCTGAACCTGGAAACGGCGTGCGTAGCCGTCGACGACGCGCGCCAGCTTGCTGATACCGACCACTCGGTCGCTGGGCAGATACCCGACGTGCGCCCGGCCGATGATGGGCGCCATGTGGTGCTCACAGAACGATTCGAACGAGATATCGCGCAATACGACCATTTCATCGTAGCCTTCGACTTCTTCGAAGGTGCGGCGCAGGTACGCCCCGGGGTCGATGGAATAGCCTGAAAACCAGTCGCTATAGGCATTCACGATCCGCTTCGGCGTGTCGCGCAGCCCCTCGCGGTCCGGGTCGTCTCCCGCGTAGCGCAGCAGGGTTCGTACAGCAGATTCCGCCGTCGTTCGGCTCACCTTGCGAGTCGTCTTCCTAGCCATTCGCGGTCTCCATCGCCACACGTCCAAACGCCGCATACGATAGCATGGGTCCTAAGGTCCAATTCCTAGGTCCATCGGGGAGAACACCTCTGAAACATCGCATCGCCGTCTGCGGCCTGGCCGCAATCATTTTTGGCTTGTGCGCGCAAGCTGCCGCGCCTGCCTCAGCGGCAGAAGATGCCGTCACGCGCAAGAATGCGCATGACATTTTCAAGCAACTCATCGAGATCAATACCACGGACTCCGTGGGCAGCACGACCGTGGCCGCGCAAGCAATGGCGCAGCGCCTGCTCGACGCTGGATTCTCCAAAGCCGACGTGGTCGTGCTGGGCCCCAACGATCGCAAGGGCAACATGGTTGCGCGCTACCGCGGCAAGCCCGGGTCAAAGCTCAAGCCGGTCCTGATCATCGCGCATACGGACGTCGTCGAGGCAAAACGCGAGGATTGGACCACGGACCCCTTCCAGTTCGTCGAGAAGGATGGCTACTTCTACGGCCGCGGCACACAGGACATGAAGGACAGCGTTGCCATCGCGGTGACTGACTTCATTCGCTTGAGAAAGGAGGGATTTGTTCCCGACCGCGACATCATTCTGGCGCTGACGGCGGACGAAGAGAACGGCAAATCCAATGGCGTCGACTGGCTCCTCAAGAATCATCGCGAGCTCGTCGATGCGGAATTTGCATTGAACCCCGACTCCGGCAGCGTGAGGCCGGACGAGCCGCAGATTGTCGGCTTCGAGGCCACCGAAAAACTCTACGGGGACTTTCAGGTGCTCGCCACAAATCCCGGCGGCCACAGCTCGCTGCCGACGCCTGACAATGCGATCTACCACGTGGCCAATGCGCTCTCGAAGCTGCAGAAGTACTCATTTCCCTTCGAACTCAATGCCGTTTCGCGCGAATACTTCGCGCAAATGGCCAAGATCGAGACCGGCCAGAGAGCTGCTGACCTGCGCGCCATCTTGGGCGAGCCGCCCGATGCGAAGGCGGTCGAGCGGCTGTCGCAGGACACCCACGTGAACTCGGTCATGCGCACCACCTGCGTGGCGACCATGTTGAGCGGCGGTCATGCGCCCAATGCCCTGCCGGGTCGGGCCGAAGCCAACGTGAACTGCCGCATTTTCCCCGGCCACTCGCAGGAGGAAATTCGCGGGCAGCTGGTCAAGCTCTTCGACGACCCGAAACTCACGATTCGGTATCGCAGCGACACCGGCGAAGTGACCGATCATGGCTCGGACCGCAAAGCCATGGCACCGCCGCCGCTGCGCGATGATGTCATGAATTCGCTGCGCAGCGTTGCCGCCAAGTTATGGCCGGGCTTCGTCGTGTTGCCGGTTATGGAAGCCGGCGCATCCGACAGCATCTACACCATGAACGCGGGAATACCGAGCTACGGTATCAATGGAGTGGCGGTCGAACGTGCCGACGACCGGGCGCATGGCAGGGACGAGCGCGTGAAAATGGACGCCTACTATACCGGCGTGGAATTTTACTATCTGTTCCTGAAGGCGCTCACCACACCGGCGGGCTAGCGCCTCACGGCTTGGCGCGCGGTACCGCGTGAGCCGTGGCGCCGTCGCGGCTGAACTCGAACTGCAGCAACCACTCGCGTGGGGACTGATTGTCTGCGGGCGCAAATTTCCACCGCTTCGCGGCCTCCATTGCCACGCGCGCAAAATACCGGCTTGAACCGCGTGCCTCGAGATTCTCGGCGATGACATTTCCCGCACGGTCAACGGTCACTCGAACCACGACCTTGATCTGTCCCCGTACCGATGCGCGTGCACCGCGCGAAACCGCCGGTATCTCTTCGTGCACCACCGCGGAAGCCGTGCTCGGCGGCGTGGTTGGGCTCTGCGCCACTGGCGCCGGGCTCTGCGGCACCGGCAATAGTGCGACAGGGGGCGGTGACGCGGGGTGACTGCGAAATGCCCGGATGCCGATCCATAGCAGGATCACACCGAGGAGCCCGGCCGCCACTGCCCGCGCGATCACGGGCGGCGTGAGCCACGCCGGAAATGACGCAGTCCGGCGCGACGCGGCGGGTGCATTCGGCTCACGAGCCTTCACAGGCGCGGCCGCCGCTGCCGTGGGTGCCGTCGCCATCGGCGGCGCGGGTGCTGTCGGGGACGCCGTCGTTGTCGCGGCCGCCATCGCGGGCGCTGTCGTGTTTGGGACTGCCGGCGCATCAGGCGTAGGGCTGATTTGATTGCGCAAGTCGGCCAGGGTGGGGCGGTCGGCAGGGTCGCGGCTCAGGCATCGCCACACCTTGTCCGCCAGGGCCGCTGGAAAGGTCGCGGGCAACAGTGCAATGTCCAATTGCTTGTCGGTCGAAGGCGGGTGCTGGGTCATGGCCTCGATCAAGGTCGCGCCGAGACTCCAGACGTCTCCTGTGGCAGTGATGCCGCCGCTCTTGGCTTCCGGCGCATCGTACAGCGATGGCCTGGCGAGGGCTGCCGCAGGCTCGCGAAACGCCCTGACGCCATCGCTCGACAATTTGAGCTGATCGTTGACGACCAGGAAGTTGGGAGGTTTCAGCTGGCCATGCACCAAATTCTTGCCGTGCAGGAACCCCAAGGCATCGAGGGTGGGACCCAGCAATTCCCGTACCTCGTCGGCGGTCAGTGCGCGATGCGGAAGAATCTGCGCAAGATTCTGCTCCGCATATTCCGTGACGACAAACAGGAACGGGTGGCCGCCGAGCTTGCAGCGGCCGGAGTCGAGCAACCGGATCAAATATGGGTGGGACAGGGCCGCAGCACTGCGCCATCTCGAAAGCTGGGCCTCCGCCAACGCAGGATCGGCAGGAATGATTTTGATCGCGGCATTGGGCAGGTTTTGCGCGCGGCATTCAGTGAGGAACACGACGCTGTGGTTCGACCTGCCCAAAAAGCGGCGCAGGGGAAAGACTCCGTTGACAATCTGGCTTTCCCACTTCGTCCAGATGTCGGTCTCGGTCATCCTCTGCCTCCAGACCTCAGGACTTGCTTCTATTGCCATCATACGAACATATCATCTGCTCTAGAATCAACAGTCCATGTCCGTGTTTGACGACAATGAACCCCGAAGTCCGGGCGGTCTCAAATGCCATAATGGTCGAATCAACTCTTAAGCTTACGGTCTATGGCAATTTTACACTTGGTCAATGCGCGCCAACGCGATCTGGGCGGCGGTTTCGTCGTCCGCCGAGTCCTGCCCGCTGAAGGCCGCGCCATGGTGGGCCCTTTCATCTTTTTTGACCATATGGGACCCACTCAATTCGATCCGGGACAGGGCATCGACGTTCGGCCGCATCCGCACATTGCACTGGCCACGGTGACGTATCTGTTTTCGGGCTCGCTCGAACATCGCGACAGCCTCGGCAATGTGCGTGAAATCCGTCCCGGCGATGTGAACTGGATGACGGCCGGGCAGGGGATCGCCCATTCGGAGCGCACGCCTCGACTGGCGCGCGCGGCGGGCGAGATGATTCATGGCATCCAGAGTTGGGTGGCGTTGCCGGACGGGCATGAAGACGTCGAGCCGAGTTTCACCCACTATCCGGCCGGTGTCATTCCGCAGCGGGTGCTGGACGGGGTGACGCTGTCGGTGGTGGCGGGCGAGGCGTTGGGGTTGCGTTCTCCCGTTGCAACCGTGTGGCCAACCCTCTATGTTCACGCGCAGTTCGCGCCGGACGCAGTCCTCGAGGTACCCGGCGAGCACGATGAGCGTGCTGTGTATGTGGTGCACGGCGAACTCGCGATCGGCGCTGAAAAATTTACAGAGGGGCAGCTCGCCGTACTCACTCCCGGCGCAAAAGTCAGTCTTCGCGCCCACGGCGAAACCCGCGCCATGCTGCTCGGAGGCAGGCGCTTCCCGACGGCGCGCTTCATTTGGTGGAATTTCGTGGCTTCCTCGCAGGACCGCATCGAACGTGCCAAGGAGCGCTGGGCCAATCGTCAATTTGCGCCGGTACCCGGCGAAACGGAATTCATTCCGCTGCCGCATCAATGATCCATTGCGGAACGATCCGGATCGATAACGTTCACAACTTATTTTGGAGACTTTCATGAGCGACAAAAGCGCGACGGTGCATTGGGAAGGGCGGGGCAAGCAGGGCGTCGGCAAGATCAGCACGCAAACCGAGGCGTTGAAATCTTACCCGTACGGCTTTGCGAGCCGTTTCGAGGATGACAAGCGCGGCACCAATCCCGAGGAGCTGCTGGCGGCGGCGCATGCGGCCTGTTTCACCATGGCCTTCTCTTTCGCCTGCGACGCGGCAGGTTTCTCCACCACCGCTGTCGACACGCAGGCCGCGGTGCGATTGATGCTGAAGGGCGGGGGTTACTCGATCGAGCATATCGGCCTGCGGCTCGAGGCCAGCGTACCGGGCATTGACGAGGCGACTTTCCAAAAGCTCGCCGCCAAGGCAAAACAGGATTGTCCCTTGTCCAAGGCCTTGGCCAGCGTTCCCGAGATTACGCTGACGGCAATCCTAAAAACCTAGGTGATGGTCGGCGGCGTGCGGAAGGCGCGCAGCAGCTTGATGATCCAGACGCCGGTGATCGCGAAAAAAACCAGCAGCCCGACGCCGACCCACCGATTGGACAAATGCGGCGGCATTTCGCGATGTGCCGCCAATTCCAGCCAGTGGACGTAGCAAACCATGGCGACCATGAGACAGCCGAACCACACACCGTGCGACACGAGCAACGATCGCGTCTGCGCGATGCGCTCCGGCGCCAGCCAGTACTCGCGGTTCGGCAGTTTCATGTCGCTGGCTTTGGAGTAGATCAACGTCAACAGCGCCACCATGGCCATCGGAAATCCGACGCCCATCCCAAAAATGAATTTGATGTAGAACTCGTGGGCCATGTGTGCGCTAGGGAATCCCGCACCGTCGAAGTGAGAGGCCACCAGCGCCGGCAGACTCGACACCGTGGTCGAGAAAAAGACCACCGCGAACAGCAGCAGCGAGGCGAATGCAATCCAGGGGGCCTTACTCATGGCTGCGAATTCCATAGGACCGGGAACAGAGGGTGATTCATGGGCGCGCCCGGAGCCAATTCGTCGGCCAGGCCCGGGAAATCCGGCGATGTTTTCCAGCGGCGCGGCGCATGCCGGATATCATCGCCGAGAAACCGCACGGAAAACACCCGGCGCCGCTGCGCGCCGGTGACGCCGCGCGCGCCGTGCAGCATTAGCATGTGAAAGCAGACGGCATCGCCCGGCTGCATCTCCCAGCCGAGAGTGCGATATTTGTCGGGCGACGCATCGATATCGGGCAGCTCGGCCAGCGAGCCCTCCGGAAACCATTTCGCTTCGGCGTCCATGAAGGTGCGCGGCATCAGCCATGGTCCCAAATGCGTTCCGGCCACGAGTTGCAGCGTGGATTCGCGATTCACGGGATCGACCGGAATCCAAAAACTCACGTTCTGCCGGCCCTCGATGTTGTAGTAAGGCTGATCTTGATGCCAAGGGGTCACCTGCCGCGTCCTGGCCTCCTTGGTGAGCATGTGGTCGTGGTACAGACGCGCGGTGGTGCTGCGCATGAGGTTTGCGGCGGTTTCGGCCAGGGGCGAGTCGAAGATAAAGCGGCGGTAGTGCGCATTGTCCTGCCAGTTGCAGAAGTCCTCGACGAAGTGCCCCGGATCGCTCGGCGTGCTGGCGACGATGGCGCGCGGACTCAAGGCGGCAAGGTTTTGGTCGATGCCCATCTGCAGCGTGTCGATTTCCTCCGGCCGGAACAGCCGGCGAATGCACACCGCGCCGTCGCGCTGATACTGCTCGACGGTCTGCGGGTCAATCATGCGGGCAGCGCACGCAAAATTTCGTCCAGCAATGCCGGACCTCGATACGCGAAGCCCGTATAAACCTGCAACAGGTTCGCCCCGGCGCGCAAGGTTTCGCAGGCTTGCTCCCCGGTGACGATACCGCCGACGCCGATGATGGGAAAAGCCGCACCGAGTTCGGCGCGCAATTGCGATATGAGCTTCACGGACAAAGGATGCAGCGGTGCGCCGCTCAACCCGCCGCGCTGCTGCTCGGCGGGCGGCGAATCGAGCAGGCTCAGATCCGTCGAGGTGTTGGTGGCGATGACGCCGTCGAGCTGCACCGAGCGCACTTCTTGCGCGAGCGCGGAGATCTGCTCTGAACTCAAGTCCGGCGCCACTTTGATCAGAAGCGGCACGCGTTTGGCAAAGCGTTGCTGCAGGGTGAGACGCTCCTCGAGCAGCGTGCCGAGAATGCGCTGCAGCCCATCACGGGCTTGCAGTTCGCGCAGGCGCTCGGTATTGGGCGAGGACACATTCACCGCGATGTAATCGGCGTGCTCATAGACCTTGCGCAGACAGGCGAGGTAGTCGTCCTGTGCTTTTTCGATGGGCGTATCAAAATTCTTACCGATACTGATGCCGCGAATGCCGCGGTAGCGGCTGACGGCGAGACGGTCAACCAGATGATCGACGCCTTTATTGTTGAAGCCCATGCGGTTGATCAGCGCGCAACTGCCGGAAATCCTGAACATGCGGGGCTTCGGGTTGCCCGGCTGCGCCCGCGGCGTCACCGTGCCCAATTCAATGTGGCTGAAACCCAGCGCGCCCAGCGCGTCCAAGTAGTCGCCGTTCTTGTCGAATCCCGCTGCCAATCCTACGGGATGGGAAAACTGAAGGCCAAAGCAACTCACCGCGAGCGGTGCCGGGAATTGTATCGGCGGCCACAGCGGCCGGACGGCCTTCAAGGCTGCCAATCCCAAGTCATGGGCGACCTCGGGATCAAGACGCGTCAATATCGGCAGTGCAGCCCGTGCCAGTCCGGCGACCGCACGGCTCATACGTACCTCCAGCTCGCCAACGCGCCCAAATAGAAACAGGCCTCCGTGATCAGCTGCGTCAGATCGAGCGTGTCGTCAGATCCGCTGATTTTCCGGTACCGGAGGAAGGCGATGAGGGTCATCGCGGCGACGATGGCGGCGGCCAACCCCACGAGGCCCGGAACGCCGAGCAGTGCGGCGGGTGCGAACCCAATCAGCAGGGCGAGTGCCAGCGCTCCATGGCCGATTTTCGGCGTGGATTTCCCAGGCCACGTGGCCATGGTGAACACCAACAAGGCGAAGCTGGCGCCGTATCCGCAAATCATGATCAGTGCCAGCGGAACATTGGCGGGGACCGCAAAGGGCAGCTTGGCGGCGGACAGCGCCATGAGCGCGTTGTATTTGATGAGGAGGCACAGCAGGCGGCTCATCACGTCGACCCGCGTCGCCGGCAGCGCGCGAAAATCAGTGGTCAGCGCCGCCGTGGCGGCCATCGACAATATCACCGCCACGCTCGAGGGCCAGATTTGCACCGCCAGCCAATAAATCGCGCCGCCCAATGCCCCGATCAGGATGCCGGGAAGCGGCGCGAGCTGACCGGTCACGCGCACCCAGTCAGGCTCCTGGGATTGGCCCCGGCGTTCATGCGCGTTTGCGCTCGAAACTGCTCGGTGCGGCAAGAGTTGCACGCAGGTAGTGTCCGGTATACGAGGATTTGTTGGCTGCGACTTGTTCCGGTGTGCCCACGGCAATGATGCGGCCGCCGTTATCGCCGCCCTCGGGCCCTAGGTCCACGACCCAATCCGCCGTCTTGATGACATCCAAGTTGTGCTCGATCACGATGACCGTGTTGCCCTCGTCGCGCAGACGCTGCAGCACCACGAGCAGCTGCGCGATATCGGCGAAATGCAAGCCCGTGGTCGGTTCATCGAGAATATACAGCGTGCGTCCGGTGGCGCGCTTCGAGAGTTCCTTCGACAGCTTGACGCGCTGCGCCTCGCCGCCGGATAGCGTGGTCGCGCTTTGACCCAGGCGCACATAGGATAAGCCGACATCGAGCAGCGTCTTGAGCTTGGGCTGCACGGTGGGGACCGCCGAGAAAAACGGCAGCGCATCCTCGACGGTCATGTCCAGGACCTCTTGAATGTTCTTGCCCTTGAAACGAATTTCCAAGGTCTCGCGGTTGTAGCGCTTGCCCTTGCAGACGTCGCAGGGTACGTACACGTCAGCCAGAAAATGCATTTCGACTTTGATGACCCCGTCGCCCTGGCATGCCTCGCAACGGCCACCCTTCACGTTGAAACTGAACCGGCCGGCTTCATACCCGCGCGCGCGGGACTCAGGCACGGCCGCAAAAATCTCACGAATGGGCGCGAACAAGCCGGTATAGGTGGCCGGATTGGAGCGCGGCGTGCGGCCGATCGGACTCTGGTCGATTTCGATCACCCGGTCGATGTGCTCGAGGCCCTCGATCCGGTCGAAGTGCGCGGTACCGGCCGATGCGTGGTTCAATTGCGTTGCGACGGCGCGAAACAGCGTGTCGTTGATCAGGGTTGACTTGCCGGAGCCCGATACGCCCGTGACGCAGGTCATCAACCCCAATGGAAATTCCGCCGTGACTTTTTTCAAGTTGTTCGCGGTCGCGCCGAGCACGCGCAGCATGCGTTTCGGATCCGGAACGTGCCGGAGGCCCGGGATTTCAATGCGGCGGCGGCCGCTCAAGTACTGACCGGTGATGGAATCGGGGTGCGCGGCCACTTCGGCTGCGGTGCCTTGCGCCACGATGTTGCCGCCATGTACGCCGGCGCCGGGTCCCAAATCGACCACGTAGTCGGCCTGGCGTATCGCGTCCTCATCATGCTCGACCACGATCACTGTGTTGCCCAGGTCGCGCAGGTTCACCAGCGTGTCGAGCAGGCGCTGGTTGTCGCGCTGGTGCAAACCAATCGACGGCTCATCGAGAATGTACATCACGCCGACCAATCCGGAACCGATTTGGCTGGCGAGACGGATGCGCTGCGCTTCGCCGCCGGACAGCGTGTCGGCACTGCGATTGAGCGTCAGATATCCCAACCCGACGTTGCCCAGGAATCCCAAGCGGTCATTGATTTCTTTGACGATCTTGACGGCGATTTCGCCGCGCCAGCCCGGCAGTTTGAGCTTGCCGAAGAACTCCAGCGCGCGCAGTACCGAGAAGGCCGAAATATCCGGGACGCTTTTGCCGTCGACGAAAACGTTTCTCGCCGCGCGGTTCAGCCGAGTGCCCAGGCAATCAGGACAGGGCCTGGAGGAGCGGTACTTGGCGAGCTCCTCGCGTACCGCCACCGATTCCGTTTCGTTGTAGCGCCGCTCCAGATTCCTGACGATGCCCTCGAAGGTATGTCTGCGCGACATCGTGCCGCCCTTGCCATCCAGATATTTGAACTCGATCTGTTCATCGGCGCTGCCGAACAGCACCAGATCCTTGATCTTCTGCGGCAGGCTCTCGAAGGGCGCCTCGATGTCAAATTTCGAATAGCGTGCCAGCGACTGGATCAACTGAAAATAATAGGCGTTGCGCCGATCCCAGCCGCGCACCGCGCCGCCCGCCAGCGACAAATGCGGATTCGCGACGATCTTGGCGGGATCAAAGAATTCCTGGGTGCCGAGTCCGTCGCACGTGGGGCAGGCACCGATGGGACTGTTGAACGAGAAGAGCCGCGGTTCGAGCTCGCTCAGGGAATAATTGCAGATCGGGCAGGCGAATTTATCGGAGAACACCAGCTCCGCGCGCTCCGGATCGTCCATGTAGGCGATTCGCGCGACGCCTTGACCCAAACGCAAGGCGGTCTCGAAAGATTCGGCCAAGCGCTGACCCAAGTCGGGCCGCACCTTGAATCGATCGACAATGGCTTCAACGGTGTGTTTGCGGCGCACGTCGAGCTTCGGCGCCTGATCGAGTTCGACCACTTTTCCGTCGATACGAGCGCGCACAAAGCCGCCCGCCTGAAGCTCCTCGATGAGTTCGGCGTGTTCGCCTTTGCGCTCCGCGATCGCCGGCGCCAGCAGCATGAGGGCGGTGCCCTCCGGATGCGCAAGCACGGTGTCCACCATCTGGCTGACCGTCTGCGCGGCCAGGTCGATGTGGTGATCCGGACAGCGGGGCGTACCGGCGCGCGCGAACAGCAGGCGCAAATAGTCATGGATTTCCGTGACCGTACCGACGGTGGAGCGCGGATTGTGGGACGTCGATTTCTGCTCGATGGAAATGGCCGGCGACAGCCCTTCGATGGTGTCGACGTCGGGCTTTTCCATCATCGACAGGAATTGACGTGCGTAGGTGGACAGGGATTCCACATAACGCCGCTGTCCTTCGGCGTAGATGGTGTCGAAGGCCAGGGAGGACTTGCCCGAACCCGAGAGTCCGGTGAACACGATCAATCGATCCCGCGGCAGGTCGAGATCGATATTCTTCAAGTTGTGGGTCCGGGCTCCCCGGATTCGGATATTTTGCATCTAACCGATTACTATACGCGCCGCGTCAAGCGCCGGTAAAACGACCCAAAGGGTCCCCGTCGAGGCGCCTAATTTCTGTGTTATCACGCGCCTCAAGGGCAATATTGGGGCTTGGTTCGCCGTGTACAATGTGCGGCACTGAATAGAGGCGGAGGGAAGGACATGGCACGCGGTGTAAATAAGGTGATTCTGGTCGGAAACCTAGGCGCCGACCCGGAAACCCGGTCCATGCCGAGCGGAATGACGGTGACCAATATTCGGATCGCCACCAGCGAATCCTGGAAGGACAAGGCTTCCGGGGCCCAACAGGAACGTACCGAATGGCACAGCATCGCGCTATTCGGCCGTTTGGGCGAAATCGCCGCCGAGTACCTGCGCAAAGGCTCCCAGGTGTTCGTCGAGGGTAAGTTGCGAACCCGCAAGTGGCAGGACAAGCAGGGCAACGACCGATTTACCACGGAAATCATCGCCGATAACATGCAGATGCTGGGCGGCCGTGCAGGCGGTGGCGGTAGCGGCGGTGGTGGCGGCGGCGCAGGCGGAGGCGAAAGGGCCCCGAGCGCAAGTGCACCGCCGCGGGATGATTATGATCAGTCACCGGCGCCGGCCGGCGGCAAAGAGGAATTCGACGACGATATTCCGTTCTAGGAGCCTTCGTTGAATACTCAGACAGGCTCCTAGCTGTGGGAGGCGACTTGGGCGCGAAAGCAGTGCAGACACCGGCGGCCGATTCGAGCAGCGGCAAGACCACTCTCTGCACCTGGGTCAAGGCTATTTGCCGCGCGCTGGATGCCGCGGGTTGCGATAGCGAGGCGCTGCTTGCCGAAGCGGGATTGGACCGGAAGGCGCTCGACTGCCCGACCGCCCGCTGTCCCGTAACCTACAGCCTGCGGCTGTGGAAAATCGCGCTCGCCGCCACCGGCGATCCGGGCTTCGGACTGAAAGTGGCGAGCTACATCAGGCCCACCAGCTTTCACGCCATGAGCTACGGCATGTCCGCGAGCTCCACGCTGAAAGAGGCGTTCGAAAGGGCACAGCGCTACTGCCATATCGTCAGCGATGCGGTGGACTATCAGTTCTATCTGCGCGGCTCCGAATATCACTTCATCATTTCACCGACCACCGACCTGGGCGACGCGCCCATCGACGCAGTGGTCGGACTGTATTTGCGGATGTGCCGTTCGCTGATCGGGCGGGAATATTCGCCGTTGCGCATTGAATTTCGCCGCTCACAGCCGGCGAAGCTCGACGATTTCGTGAACCTGCTGCGCGCGCCGCTGGTGTTCGATGCGCCGCAAACCCGGTTGGTGTTCGATCGAGAAAGCGTGGAGCGGCGTCTGGACGGCGGTAATCCGGAGCTGGCGCGGCACAACGATGCCATCGCCTTGCAGTATCTGTCGCAACTCGAGCGTGACAACATCGTGGTGCGGGTGCGCGAAGTGTTGACGCAGCGCCTGGCGCACGGCGAACCGTCCCAAGAGGACATCGCCGAAGTCCTCAATGTGAGCCCGCGCACCTTGCAGCGCAAGCTGGGTGAGTGCGGCACGACGTACAAGGAAATTCTCGACGAAACGCGCCACGCACTGGCTCTCGCTTACCTGAGCGCGCCGCGGCACTCCGTCAGCGAAGTCACGTACCTGCTGGGGTTCTCCGCTGGTAGCTGCTTTGCCCGAGCCTTTCGCCGCTGGACGGGTCAGTCGCCGTCCGATTGGCGTGCGGGAATCGTCCCCTCGACCGAGACTCTGGCCTAACTCTTCGCCTTAGCGGTGCAGCTCCCAATCCGCAGCGGCGACGCCGCGCTCACACTTGAAATCGAAGAATTCGGCGCGCCCGACAAGGGCACGATCCTGTTGATCATGGGCTTGGGAACACAGCTGATCGCGTGGCCGATGGATTTCTGCCGACGGCTGTCGGTCGCTGGTTACCGGGTGATCCGCTACGACAATCGCGACGTGGGTCTGTCGACAAAATTCGAATCGAGCGGTGTGCCGGACGCGCGCGCCGCCATCCTGCGCCGCCTGCTGCACCTTCCCGTCAAGTCGCCGTACCGTCTCGAGGACATGGCTCAAGATGCGGTGGGCCTGCTGGATGCATTGAAGATCGATCGAGCCCACGTGGTCGGAGCCTCGCTCGGCGGCATGATCGGTCAGCTGCTGGCGTCGCGGCACGCGGCGCGCGTGGCGACGCTGACGACGATCATGTCGAGCCCGGGTGCGCCGCCTCCCTGGGATTCGACCCCGGCGGCGCGCGAGGTTTTGATGGCGCGCGCTCCCGACAATGCCACGGCGGAAGACCTGATCCGCATGCGAATGCACACCTACCGGGTCATCGCCGGTCCCGGTCAACCGTTAGCCGAGTCGACGCTGCACGAAATGGCGAGACTCAGCGTCGAGCGCTCCGCGGATTCTCAAGGCTCGCGCCGTCAAATGCTGGCGGCGCTGGCGACGGGCAGCCTCAAGGCGGACTTGCACCGCATTCACGTGCCGACGTTGATCATTCATGGCAAGAATGATCCGCTCATTCCGCCGCGCCGTTCGGAGCAACTGCATCGCGGCATCGCCGGCAGCAAACTCATGATCCTGGAAGGGATGGGGCACAATTTGCCGCAGAGCCTGATTCCGCAAATCGCCGCGGCCATCATCGACAATTGCGCTCAAGCGCGTTGAGCGATCAGCTTAAGGTCCCGAGCGAGGTTTCCAAATCGTTGGCGAGCGCGATCAATTTCGGCCGCACCTTCTCCAGCAAGAAATCCTTCGAAACCATGTAGGCCGGTGCGCCGCAATTGATCGGCATCGGAGGCAGACCGCCGCCGGGACGCACGGGCACGGCAATGCCGTTGACATCCTTTTGCCATTCGCCGAACGAGCAGCACACGCCGAGTTCCCGGATGTCGCTCATGGCGCGGTCGATACCCGCCTTGATCTCCTGCCAGCGATCATCGGGAACCAGCTCGCGAACCCGATCCATGATTTCGGTTCTTTCCGTTTCGGACACGGCCGTGATGTACGCGCGGCCCATCGCGGAGGTCGCGATTTGAATTCGCGCGCCCATATCCAGGCTCAAGGTAACGGCGCCCGAGCCGCGCACCACATCGATGTACAGCATGGACAACCGATCGCGCGTTCCCAAGCTCACCATGCATTGGCCGAACTCGGCCAACTCTTGCATTCGAGGGTGGGCAAGTTTGCGGATGTCCAAGCGCGCCAGCATGGCGCTGCCCAGACTTAAGGTCGCAATACCCAGGCTGTACTTGGCGCTCTCCTCCACGTAGACCAGGTATCCCAATTTGGTCAGGGTGTTGGTCAGACGCGAGATGGTGGATTTCGGCAGACCGCAGGCGCGGGCGAGATCTTGGTTTCCGAGCATGCGATCGCCGTGTCGGAAGCAGGCCAGCACTTCGAGCCCACGCCCAAGGGCATTGACGAAATGACGGTCGCCTTTGGCGGCCGCGGTGACCGCGGAAATGTTCGGCTTCTTACCCAGCATCATTGACAACCCCCAACCGCCGTCCCCATAATTTTGCATCATTTCAGAACTGAATTCTGTTCTGCAGAACAGAACTTAAACGGAATTTCTCCATGCGTCTAGAATTCACCGAAGCTGAACAGGCCTTTCGCGAGGAAGTGCGAGCCTTTCTTCGGGAGAAGCTGCCGGCGCCTATCCGCGAAAAGGTCCTGAACGGCTTCGAGTTGAGCCGTGATGACCATGTGCTGTGGCAGCGCACGCTGCACGAGCGCGGCTGGGGCGGGGTCAGCTGGCCAAAGGAATTCGGCGGTCCTGGCTGGAATTCCGTGCAGCAATATATTTTCGAGGAAGAGACGGCCCTGGCCGGCGCCCCCCGACTGATTCCCTTCGGGACCAAAATGGTCGCGCCCGTGATCATGGCCTTCGGCAATGCCGCGCAGCAGCAACGATTCCTTCCACCCATCAGCTCAGGTTCGGAATGGTGGTGCCAGGGCTATTCCGAGCCCGGCGCCGGCTCCGACCTGGCCTCGCTCAAGACGCGTGCGGTTCTCGAAGGGAAACATTACGTGGTCAACGGCCAGAAGACCTGGAACACGCTGGGGCAGTACGCCGACTGGATTTTTTGCCTGGTGCGCACCGACATCGCCGCCAAGCAGCAATCGGGCATCAGTTTTCTATTGATCGATATGAAGAGTGCGGGAATCACTGTCCGGCCGATCACGCTGCTGGATGGCGGCCATGAGGTCAACGAGATCTGGTTCGAGAATGTGCAGGTGCCGGTCGAAAATCGCGTCGGCGATGAAAACAAGGGCTGGACCTATGCCAAGTTCTTGCTCGGCCACGAGCGCACCAACATTGCGGGGATCGGCGGCGCGAAGCGCGAATTGGCGCGCTTGAAGCGCATCGCGGGGGCGGAGCGAAAAAACGGCCGGCCCCTCATCGAGGATCCGCTGTTTGCCGCCGACATTGCGCAGGTTGAGGTCGATCTGTGGGCGCTGGAAATCACCAATCTGCGCGTGCTCTCGGGCGAGCGCGGTTCGAAGGCGCCGGGACCCCAGGCATCCATTCTCAAGATCCGCGGCACCGAAATCGCACAGCGGATCTCTGAACTGCTGATGCGCGCTGTCGGCCCGTATGCCCTGCCGTTTCGTCGCGAAGCGATGGAGGCGGGTTGGCAATCCGATCCGACGCGCGAGCCGCCCGGCCCGAGATACGCCTCCACGCTGGCGGCGGCATATATGAATCAGCGCAAGCTGTCGATTTTTGGCGGCACCAACGAAATACAGAAAAACATCATTTCCAAGATGATCGTTGGTCTGTAAGAGAACCGCATGAACTTCGAATTCAGCGAGGAGCAGCAGCAGCTGCACGACACGGTTGATCGCTTTCTGGGCGATCAATACACGTTTGAGAAATTCCGGGCGCTCGTCGCCTCCGCCGCGGGTTGGGACAAAGCGGCCTGGAAAGGACTGGCGGACTTAGGGCTGCTCGCACTCAACGTGCCCGTGGAACAGGGTGGACTGGGATTTGGTCCGCTCGAAACCTTGAGCGTCATGGGTACCTGCGGTCGCAGCCTGTTACTCGAGCCATTCTTGAGCAGCGCCGTGATTGCGACGGCGGTGCTTCGCTCATTCCCGGCGGACCTTAAGGCCGCGGAGCTCTTGACCCAGATGGCGACCGGCGATGCGATCAGCGTGCTGGCGCACTACGAGCCGGATTCACGTTTCGAGTCTCAGTGGGTCACGACACAGGCGGGCAAGTCCGGCGACGGCTACACGCTGAACGGCCACAAGGCCGTGGTGATGCATGCCGCCGCCGCCGACACATTGTTGGTCTCGGCGCGCACGTCCGGGAAGTCCAACGACGCCGAAGGTGTGTCCCTGTTTCGGATTTCCCGCGACGCCCAAGGCCTCACCCTCGATTCCTATCCGACCATCGACGGCCAGCGTGCCGCCGAGGTGTACTTGAAGGACGTGAAAGTGCCGGCGAGCGGCCGGCTCGGCGACGAAGGCGCAGCACTGGCACCGATCGAGGCCGCGCTCGATATCGGGCTTGCTGCGCTCTGCGCTGAAGCGGTCGGCGTCATGCAGGCTCTGGTCGACGCCACGGTTGCCTACGTGCAGTCGCGCCGGCAATTCGGTGTCCCCATCGGCCAATTTCAAGCACTTCAGCATCGCATCGCCGACATGCTGATTCATTTGGAGCAGGCCCGATCCATGAGCTACCTGGCCGCTCTGCGCTGCACCGACGACCATCTGGCCGAGCGACGGCGCGCGCTGTCGGCGGCCAAAGCCGTCGTCGGCCAATCTTCGCGCTTCGTGGCGCAACAGGCCGTGCAGCTGCACGGCGGGATGGGAATGACCGATGAACTCATCGTCAGCCATTGGTTCAAACGTCTCACGGCAGCCGAGTTGATGTTCGGCGACAGCGATACGCATTTGCAGCGCTATGCTGCGCTCACCCGCGAATAGGAAACACTCAATGGCTCAATTGGCGAAAGCAGTTCTGGCGCGCGAAATCGGCAAGCCAGTCCTGGTCGAAGAAATTGAAATTGCCGAGCCGCGGCACGGCGAGGTGATGGTGCGCATAGCGGCTTGCGGCGTTTGCCACAGCGATCTGTCGGCAACAAACGGCACGATTCAATATCCGCTGCCGCTGATCTTAGGTCACGAGGGCGCGGGCGTGATCGTGGCCGTCGGCGACGGCGTTGATAATTACGCCGTCGGCGATCATGTGGTCAGCTCGTTTGTGAGCATGTGCGGGCACTGCCACTATTGCCAGACCGGCCGGCCGCAACTTTGCACGCAGTCGATCAAATCGCTGTTTACCTTGCCGGACGGCAGCGTGCGCACGCGCGATTCAGCAGGCAAGGACCTCAATGTATTCTGCGGCTGCGGCGTCATGGCTGAATACGCCACCGTGCACATGGGCAATGTCGTCAAGATCGACCGCAGCATGCCATTGGACCGCGCGGCGCTGATCGCCTGCGGCGTGATGACGGGAGTCGGCGCCGCCGTCAATACAGCCAAGGTCCAGGCCGGCTCCATCGCGGTGGTCTTCGGCTGCGGCGGCGTCGGCCTGAACGCGATTCAGGGCTGCGCGATTGCCGGTGCCGGGATGATCGTCGCCGTCGACACGAGCGATGAGAAGCTCGAGATGGCCAAGCAGTTCGGTGCGACTCACGGCTACAACGTCACCGGGCAGGCGAATGCCGCCAAGGACTTGTACAAACTGACCGGCGGCGGCGCCGACTATGCGTTTGATTGCGTGGGGGTCGGCAAAATTTCGGAAATGGCGTGGGGCGTCTTGCGCCGCGGCGGCACCGCGGTGATCGTGGGTATTTCAAACCCCAAGGACCAAATCGTCTTGAATGCTCAACAGGTCGCCACCACGGAGAAGACCCTGACGGGCAGCATGTACGGCGGGGCGCGCCCACAGCTGGATTTTCCCCGGCTGATCGGCTTGTACCGCAGCGGACGCCTGAAGCTCGATGAACTGATCACGCGGACCTATTCCATCGATGAAGCACCGCAGGCATTTGCCGATTTGAACGCCGGCAAGCAGGGACGAGGCGTCATTCTTTTCGAGGCCGGTACTTCGGCACTGTGAAATTGAGCGTCTCGCAGGTCCTACGGGCATAGGGAGTTTCAAGGCACGGAAGAGGGCAGTGCCTTGAAACTCCCTATCCCCGTAGGACGTTCAATTGGGCGCTCAATGTCACGGTGCTGTAGGACGGGTCTCGAATGGCCACCATCGGTCGATTGGCAGCGCGGCATGTGATGTTGATCGGCTCGAGTCTCGTCAGGAAGGGTGAGAAGACTCAAGGCACTGGTGGTTTCGTGCCTTGAGTCTTCTCACCGTCCCTGAAGCGGTTCTAGTCGTCCTGCAATACTTCCCCGGGAAACAACGCGTCATTGAAGCCGAATTGCGTGAGGTCGCGAATTCGGCGCGGATACAGAATCCCGTCCAGATGATCGACTTCGTGCTGCACCACGCGGGCGTGAAAGTCCCTGACGCTGCGATCGATCGGCGTTCCTGCAGCGTCGAAGCCGCGGTAGCGCAGCTCGCGATAGCGCGGCACCAAACCGCGCATGCCGGGGACCGAGAGGCAGCCTTCCCAGTCCTCGTCCTGCGCCTCGCCGATGGGCGTCAGGACGGGGTTGATCAGCACGGTAAAGGGCACCGGATCCGCCTCCGGATAGCGCGGATTCGCTTCGAAACCGAATATCACCACCCTTAACCCGACGCCGATTTGCGGCGCCGCGAGCCCCGCCCCATTGAGATTTCGCATGGTGTCCTGCATATCCTGCAGCAGATTTTCAAGCTCGGGGGTGCCGAATTCGGCCACCGGCTCCGCCACCGCCAAGAGGCGGGGGTCGCCCATTTTGAGAACTTCGCGTATTGCCATGGTTCCTAGTATCTTAGCGGCCTTTTCCTCGTGAGCCCATGTTCTAAATGCCCGGTCTTTTATACATAAAAACGTTCGGCTGTCAGATGAACGAATACGATTCCGGCAAGATGCGGGATGTACTCGAGGCCGCGCACGGCATGCAGAGCACCGACGACCCGGCCGCAGCGGATGTCCTGCTGGTCAACACCTGCTCGGTGCGCGAAAAGGCGCAAGAGAAGGTGTTCTCGTTGTTGGGCGAATGGCGGTTGCTCAAGCAGCAGCGGCCTCACGTGGTGATCGGCGTCGGGGGTTGCGTCGCCAGCCAGGAAGGCGAGGGGATCACGGCGCGCGCACCGTTCGTGGATCTGGTGTTCGGACCCCAGACATTGCACCGCCTGCCCGCCATGATTCAAGGGCTCAAAGAGTCGGGCCGATCGCAAATCGACGTCAGTTTTCCGGAAATCGAGAAATTCGATCGGTTGCCCGCGGCACGCACCACGGGCGCCACCGCCTTCGTTTCCATCATGGAAGGCTGCAGCAAGTACTGCACGTTTTGCGTCGTGCCCTACACGCGCGGCGAGGAAATCAGCCGCCCTTTCGATCAAGTGCTGGCGGAAGTCGAACGCTTGGCGGCGCAGGGCGTGCGCGAAATAACGCTGCTCGGGCAGAACGTCAACGCCTACGCCGGGCCGATGTCGGACGGCACGCCGGCGGATCTGTCGACATTGATCCATTTTGTCGCCGCGATCGAGGGCGTCGAGCGCATTCGCTTCACGACATCGCATCCCTTGGAATTCAACGACAGCCTGATCGAGGCGTATGCGAACGTTGCGCAGCTCAACAACTACCTGCACCTGCCGGTGCAAAGCGGATCGGACCGCATCCTTGCCGCCATGAAGCGCGGCCATACCGTGCTCGAGTACAAGCAGAAGCTGCGCAAGCTTCGAGCCGTGCGGCCGGATATCTGCATTTCAACCGACTTGATCGTCGGTTTCCCGGGGGAGACGGATGAGGATTTTCTGGCGACCATGAATCTGGTCGCGGAAGTCGGTTTCGACCAGTCGTTCAGCTTTCTCTACAGCCGCAGACCCGGCACGCCGGCGGCGGCGTTGCCAGACGAGGTGCCGCACGAGGTCAAGCAAGGGCGGCTCGAACTGCTGCAGCAGCGCTTGAACGGTCAGGCGCGCGCGATTTCTCAGGCCATGGTGGGAAGCCGGCAGCGCGTGCTGGTCGAGCGCCCCGCCAAGCGAAATCCGGCGCAGTTGGCGGGACGCACGGACAACAATCGCTGGGTCAATTTCGATGGACCGGGTGATAATCCCTCCTCGCTCATGAATCATTTTGCTGACGTCATCATTACCGAGGCCATGCCCAACTCCCTTCGCGGGCGTCTCGCCTCCACGGGCCCTTCGTGAGTTCGGTGCCGATGACCCGGGACGTGCTGCTCGCTCCGGCTGACAATGTCCGCCTGGTCGAGCTGTGCGGACCCCTGGACGAACATCTGCGTCTCATCGAGTCGAGATTGGGCGTGGAAGTGAGGCGGCGCGGCAACCGGTTTCAATTGGTCGGCATGGAACCGGCGATCGAGCGCGCCGAAGCGGTGCTGCAGGACCTGTACGCGCGCGCGCAGCGTGAACCGGTGGATTCGGAGCGGGTGCATATCGCGCTGCAGGCGCTCGACATGGGCGACAACGGCGCCGATACGAAGCCGGAACCGGAGGAGTATCGGCGCCGCACGGCACGCGGCGCGGTGCGCGCCCGCGGCGCCAATCAAACCGAATATCTCACCAATGTCCGCACGCATGACCTGACCTTCGGCATCGGTCCCGCCGGAACGGGCAAAACCTATCTTGCCGTGGCGTGCGCGGTCGAGGCTTTGCAGTCGGAAAACGTGCGGCGCATCGTACTGGTTCGGCCGGCGGTCGAGGCAGGCGAGCGGCTCGGTTTTCTTCCCGGCGATCTTTCGCAAAAAGTCGATCCCTATCTGCGGCCGATGTATGACGCGCTCTATGAAATGCTGGGCTTCGAACGAGTTGCCAAGCTGATCGAGCGCAACGTGATTGAAGTTGCGCCGCTGGCCTTCATGCGCGGCAGGTCGCTGAACGATTCCTTCGTGATCCTGGATGAAGCACAGAACACCACCAACGAACAAATGAAAATGTTTCTGACACGCATCGGATTCGGTTCGAAGGCGGTGGTTACCGGAGACATCACCCAGGTCGACCTGCCGAATTCCAAACAGTCCGGCTTGCGCACCGTGATTGAAATCCTGCGCGGCGTACGCGGCATCGCCTTCACGATGTTCACCTCGCGCGATGTCGTGCGCCATCCGCTGGTGCAACGGATCGTGCAAGCCTATGAGGCAAGCGCCCCCAAAGACGGCAACTAAGGTGCGGCGGCGGCTGGACCTCGATGTCAGCTACGCCTCGCGACGTCCTTGGGTGCCCAGTGCGCGCCTCTTGATCCGGTGGGCCACCGCAGCGCTCCCTTCCGCCAAGCCCTTCGTTCTGTCGGTGCGCATTGTCGGCAGGGCGCGCAGCCGCAGCCTGAACGCGCACTATCGGCATAAGGACCGATCCACCAACGTGCTGTCGTTTGCCGGCGCTGGAGCGGCTCCCGACGGCCGATTCTTCTTGGGCGAGCTGGTGATCTGTGCGCCTGTGGTCGCGCAGGAGGCGCGCGTCCAGGACAAGGCTCTGGCGGCACATTGGGCGCACATGACGGTCCACGGCGTCCTGCACTTGCTCGGATTCGACCACGAACGCGCGTCCGAGGCCAGAAAAATGGCCGCGAGAGAGATTCAAATCCTTGATCGGATTGGGTTTTCAGATCCCTACCACTGAATCCGGTATGCTCTGCCCCCATGTCCGAACAGCCTCAGGGCGGCAGCACCGGCCGCTGGTTAAAGCGCATTACGCAGTCGATGACCGGCGAACCGCGCGATTTGGCCGAACTGGTTGAGAATCTACGCGAGGCGAGTGAGCGCGGACTGTTCGACGGCGATGCGCTGGTCATGCTCGAAGGCGTGCTGGCCGTCGCGGACATGCAAGTACGCGACATCATGGTGCCGCGCTCGCAAATGGTCTTTGTCGAACGCGATGAGTCACCCGAGAGACTGGTCGAATTGGTGGTCGAATCGGGACACTCGCGCTTTCCGGTGATCGGCGAGGACCGCGATCAGATCCTGGGCATCCTGCTCGCCAAGGATTTGCTGCGGCTGCAGGCCTCGGAGGACGAGGACTTCGAGATCCGCGAATACATGCGCCCGGTCATATTCGTCCCGGAGAGCAAGCGTCTCAACGTTTTGCTCAAGGAATTTCGCCGCAACCACAATCACATTGCTATGGTGGTCGATGAATACGGCGGCGTCTGCGGCTTGGTGACCATCGAAGATGTCATCGAGCAAATTGTCGGCGAGATCGATGATGAGCACGACGTGGAGGATGACCAAACCATCCGCAAGGAGCGTCCGCGCGAATTCACCGTCCGAGCCCTGACGCCAATCGACGATTTCAACCAGTATTTTTCCACGAAGTTTTCCGACGAGGAATACGACACCATCGGCGGCCTGCTGATGCAGGAGTTCGGCCGTCTGCCACGCCGCGGCGAAACCATCAAGATCGGCGATCTTGAGTTTCGGATCGTGCGCGCAGATCGGCGCCGCATCGATCTGTTGCGCGTCACCATTCCCTTCGATATCGAGCCGCCGGCGCACGAGTCGAGCGCTTGAACGTCGTCCTGCGCGGGCCTCAGTCCGCGCAATGGCAGATCCTGGCGCGCCTGGCAGCCTCTTTTGCCGTCGGCGCGAGCTTCAATCTCGGCTTTGCACCCTTCGGCTGGTGGCCGCTCGCGATCATCGCGCCGGCCGCGCTATTCGCGCTGATCCGCGGTTTGCCGCCGCGCCGTGCGGCCGCGACGGGCATGGCATTCGGTGTGGGCCTGTTCGGATTCGGCACCTACTGGCTCTACACCTGCCTCCACGTGTTCGGCCTGGTGCCGGTCTGGCTCACACTGGTGCTGCAGACCGTGCTGGTCGCCGCGATGGCGCTTTATTTTGCGGCATTGTGCTACGTGTCGAACCGTTTCTGGCTCAAGCCCGGCGCGACGCGAGACTGGCTGGTGCTGCCGGCGCTGTGGGTGCTGCTGGAATGGTTGCGCGGCTGGCTCTTGAGCGGGTTCCCGTGGCTCTCGACCGGCTACGCGCTGATTGATTCGCCCTTGTCCGGTTGGGCGCCGATCTTCGGTGTGTATGCAGTGACCTGGGCTGCGGCCGCGGTTTCGGTGGCGATCAACGTCACGTTCATGCCGGATGTGCTTTTCTCGCGCCGCTGCCTTGCATTCGCCGTTGCCGTCATGCTGTTTTCAGTGCCCGCGCTGCTGGCGCGACACGCGTGGACACAGGCGGCCGGCGCCCCGGTCGCGATCGCCGCCGTGCAGGGCGCCGTGCCGCAGGATCAGAAGTGGCAGGTGAAAAATCGCGAGCTCACGATGCAGCGGTATTTGCGCCTTACCGGCGATGCGTGGGGCTCCCGCCTGATCATCTGGCCGGAAGCCGCGTTGCCTGCGTTGGCGCCCAATATTCAGGACTATTTGATGAACCTGCACGAGCAGGGACGCGCTCACGATGCCGATTTTGCAATTGGGCTCGTGAACTATCTGCCGGAAACCAAGCAGTACTTCAATGGGATCCTGGTGCTCAACAAACCCGGCAATGGCTGGTACTACAAGCGCCACTTGGTGCCCTTCGGCGAGTACTTTCCCGTGCCCGCCTTCGTGCGCGCCTGGCTGCGGCTGATGAGTTTGCCCTATGACGATTTCACCGCGGGCGGCTCGCATCAGGCGCTGCTGAGCGCGGCCGGGCAAAAGCTCGGCTTGACGATTTGCTATGAAGACGCGTTCGGCAGCCAACAGCTCAAAGTTCTGCGCCAGGCGGCATTACTGATCAATGTGACCAACGATGCCTGGTTCGGGGACTCCACGGCGCGGCATCAGCATCTGCAAATTGCGCGCATGCGCGCGCTCGAAGCGGGACGCTTCTTGATACGTGCCGCGAACGACGGCATCACCGCGGCGATCGATCCTCGAGGAAAAGTCGTCGCACAGCTGCCGCAATTCCAAGAGGGCGTGCTGCGCACCGATGTGCAGCCCATGATGGGTCTGACGCCTTACGCGCGGGTCGGCAATTATCCCGTTGTCCTGGTAGCTTTGAGCTTGCTGGCTATCGCGGCTTGGCGACGCCGCGGCGGCTGACACCGCCGCGGTTACCTCCTCTCAGCGCTTATCGACAACGACCTTGCCGCCCTTCATGACCCACTTGACCTTGAGGACCGCTGCAATGTCCTTAAGGGGATCGCCGTCGATCGCCACCAGATCGGCAAAGGCGCCCGACGCGACGATGCCAAGTTCATTCGCCCGGCCGAGCAATTCGGCCCCGACATTGGTTGCCGAATCGAGCGCCTGTGCCGGAGTCATGCCGGCCTTGACGAACCAGCTGAGATCGCCGGTATTTTCGCCGAAGCCCGTGAAGACCGCATCCGAGCCCATCGCGATCTTGACGTGAAACTTGACGGCGCGGCGCAGCGTCTCCGCATTTCTCAAGATGTAACCGTTCAGCCTGTCGACGGCGGCTTGGTCGTACCCGAATTCGTCCTTGTGATCGATGTAATAGCGATTGTGATCCACCGTCGGCACGTAGACCGTCCCGCGTTTGACCATTTCGGCGAAGGTCGCATCGTCAATGTCGACGGCATGCTCGACAGAATCTGCACCGGCCTTGACCGCATCTCGTGCGCCATCGGGTCCGTATGAATGAATGGCGATGCGCTTACCTGCGCGGTGAGCCACGTCGGTTGCCGCCTTCATCTCCTCGAAGCCAAAGGTTTCAAAGCCCGTTACGTTCTGGTCGCTGCCGGTGGAGCCGTACATTTTGATCCAGTCTGCACCGGCGGCAAGCTGTTGCCGGGCTGCGCGCTGCACGTCCGCGACGCCATCGGCGCGGCACGGGTCAGGCTGTGTGGTGCCGGGTCGAAAGGGGTCGGATGTGACGTGCAGACCACATCCCGAGACGAACATTCGCGGGCCGACCATGGCCCCACGTTCGATAAGATCTCGCATCGCAAGGTCGTTGCCGTCCCATGAGCCTAGGTCGCGGACTGTGGTGACGCCGCTTTCCAGTGTCTTGCGAGCGTTTTCCTGGGCCAGAAAAACAGTGACGGCAGAGTTGAGGGTACCGAGTTGCGCCCAGGGCTTCGAGCCTGGGGTCTTGTCCCAGTAGAAGGTCATATGCGTGTGCGCGTCGATCATTCCCGGAATGCCGGTGAGTGGCCGCAGATCGATCAGGCGAGCGTCCGCGGGGACCGCCTTTGCGCCCGATCCAACCGCGGTGACCCGGTCCTTCTCAATGAGCACCACCGCGTCCTGGATGACAGCGCCCTTCCCCGTCACAAGCTGTCCGAAGCGGACGGCCACAGTCTGCGAAACCGCGAGCAGTGGAGCGCCGACGGCCACCGCTGCCACAACCAGGTTAATCGTCAAGCGGGAGACAAAACTGGAGACGGTATTCATAGCACTCAGGATACCTATAGTTTGGCGACGAGCCATGTATTGCGCACGGCCGCTAGGATATCGAGGAACCTGAAGTGCCGCAGCTGCGACCCGGCACGGCATCACCGCCGGCTCTCGACCTCACTCGCTTCCTGATTGCGGCCCTGCGTGCGCAGCGCATCGGCCAATAGATGACCGGCGCCGCTGCGCGCACGTTGATCGCTGCTGGCGAGCGCAAGAGCCTTGCGGCCGCAAACTTCCGCCTGATGCGCGTCGCCCTCCACCAAGCGAATTCTCCCCAACTCGATCCACAGCAAGGGATTACTGGGCTCGATGCGCAGCGCCCGGTCGAGAGTCGATGAGGCGCCGAGCAGGTCGCCGCGTCCCTGGAGGGTGTGAGCCTGCGCCACCAACGACTGGGTGGCCGGCGAGAGCCTGAATTCGCGCGGCGCCGGTGCCGGACGCGGCACTTCCGCAGGCAGCTCCGGGGTCGGCGCATTGGGTGAGGCAGGCGGCGGGCGCGTGGAGACTTCGGGGCCAGGTGAAGTGCGCAACGAAGAGGGGCAGCCCGCCAGCATCAAGGCGACGAGCGGCGCCATGAAGGCGGTCAGTGAACGATACGGTCGAACCATGACTTGATCTTGTCACCGACGCGGGGCGGTTGCGCGGGATTGCAGCGAGGATTGCGGGGCAGCACGGTATTTTTGCGCACACCGATGACCACGGCGGAGGGGCTGCAGGCAGGCGTGGTCTCGAGTCCATCATCGAAGCCGATCCATCGGTCCTCCGCGGAATCCGGGGCGATGGGCTCAAACGAGACCGGCTTGAGACCGGCCATGGTGTCGGCCCAGACCGGCAGCGCACCGGCGGCGCCCGTCAATCCGGTGACTCGGTTGTCGTCGTAGCCCACCCAGACCACGGACAGGTAGCTCCCGGTAAACCCGGCGAACCAGCTGTCTCGGGTGTCGGAGGAGGTGCCGGTCTTGCCTGCGATCACCAACCCTCGCGGCAAACGGGCCGCGGCATCGCGCGCCGTGCCGTGGGTGGGTACCAACATCAGCATGCGAACCAATTGGTATACGGCAGCCGGCGGCGCCGCCGGTTCGACTTGGACCTTGAACTGCCTGAGCGGCCGCCCCTGCTCGTCCAGTACGGCGCGCACCGCGCGCGGCCGGGCACGAAAGCCGCCATTCGCCAGCGAGGTATACACCTGCACCACCTCGAGCGGCGTCATCTCCACGGTACCGAGCAGCATCGACGGATTGAGCGCCGTTGCGGATTCGAGCCCCAAGCTTTGCAGCGTGTCCGCCACCTTGGACAAACCCAAATCCATGCCGAGTTTGACGGTGGCCAGATTCAACGACTCCGCCAGCGCCTTGGCCAAAGTGACGGAGCCGTTCACGTTGTGCTCGAAATTCTGCGGCGCCCAGATGCTGCCGTCCGGCAGCTTCATTTCGATGGGCGCATCCTCGATCAGGCTGGCCGCGGTGTAGCGGCCGCTCTCGAGCGCCGTCAAGTACACCGCCGGTTTCACCAGTGAACCGATGGGCCGGCGCGCATCGAGGGCCCGATTGAAGGTGCCGGCGGTGTCGGTCTCGCGCCCGCCGATCACCGCGACGACATCGCCGCTATTGGGCTCGGCCACGATCACCGCACCTTGCAAGTGCCCGCCGCGAGCCGCCGCCTTCGCATCCAGGCGCTGCAGATTGCGCGTCAGTGCGCGCTCCGCGGCAGCTTGGGCGCGCGGATCGAGGCTGGTGTACACCGACAATCCGGCCGCCGCCAGATCAGCCTCGGCGTAGTCGCGCTTCAAATGCCGCCGCACCAGATCGATGTAGGCCGGCACGTAGCTGCCTCCTCCCGGACGCAGACCCAGCGGCGCCGCGGCCGCGCGCTGCGCGGCGTTGGCCTCGATCAGGTGTGTGTCGGCAAATTGCTTGAGCACCAGGTTGCGCCGCGCGAGCGCGCGATCGGGATGTCTGCGCGGATCGTAGTACGAGGGACCCTTGACCAGGCCGATCAACAGCGCCAGTTCGCCGGCGTCGAGTTCGCCCAAGGGCTTGGCGAAATAAAATTCACTGCCGAGCCCAAAGCCGTGGATGGCGCGTTCGCCATCCTGGCCCAGGAAGACCTCATTGAGGTAGGCCACCAGGATCTCGTCCTTGGAATAGTGCGCTTCGAGCCGCAGCGCCATGACCGCCTCGGTGGCCTTGCGGTCGAATGTCTGCGCGTCGGTGAGGAAGTAATTCTTCACCAGTTGCTGCGTGAGCGTGCTGCCGCCCTGTACCACCCGGCCGGCGCGCAGGTTGGCCCAGACGGCACGCAGCACGCCGAGCGTGTCGACGCCGTGATGTTCGTCGAAACGCCGATCCTCGATCAGCTTGATGCCTTTGCGCAGCAGCGCAGGAACTTCTTCCGGCGACACGACCAGGCGATCTTCGCCGTGAATGGGAAAGACGCTGCCGATCACCGGGGGGTCCAGGCGGAACACCGGCAGGTCCGCACCATTTATTTGACGCATGCTGGTGACCGAGGATGCGTCGGCGTGGATGGACACCAACTGGGCATCGCGTTGTTCGTCGATGAAGCGCACCCGCCGGGTCTGAATGTCGAAGGCATTGCCGACCCGACGATACAGACCGGGGCCGGCGGCCGGATCGCCGCGCCGATAGTGCACGCGGCGCAATTCCTCTTCGAGATCGTCCGCCGAGATGGGCGCACCGGCATACAGCTCGAGCGGTGCCGCGTAGACATGCGCCGGCACGGACCAATGGCGACCCTGGAATTGTTGAGTCACCACGCGATCCAAATGCATGATCCACGCCGCCGCAGCCACCGCAACGGTGGCGAGGGCCACGAAGATCATAATAAAAATTTTGCGCCACAGGCGCCGGCGGGATCGGGCCACTAGCCTGAACTATTCATGATGATCGGTTCACGCGCAAGGTTGGATTGGACCACGGGAATGAGAACATTTTTCAATCGGTGCATCCGGCCCAAATATCTATTGTATTCAGAACGCGATGCCTATGTGGCGTCTATTCGAACAGCGGCTCGACTCCCGGATCTCGCGCAATTCCGTCGTACAAATTGAAGCCTCGATCCAGCCAATCGCGCAGTGAATCGTCGCGCTCGAGCAGCGGCAGCGTACCCACGGCGGCCGCCCAATAAAATCCGCCGAGCGCGATGTAGTCGGCGAAATTGGGGGTTGCGCCCCCGAGGAAGGGAAATTTTTGCAGGTGTGCGCGCAGCGGCGCCAGCGAGGCGCGAATTGCCGGCAGGTGAGCCGCGCGATCCGCCGTAAAGGCCTCGAGCGTTTTGCCCTTCATGCCCTTCTCCCGGCTCTCGCGAAAGTAGGGGCGATCCACGGCATGAGCGGCGTCGTGCACATCCTTGACGTAGACCCTGAACATCTTGCGCATCACTTCGTTCATGAACCACGCGTCCATGAGTCTCACGAGTGCATGCTCGGCAGGCGTGTTGAACAAAAGCGGTTGCTGGGGAAATGCCCGATCCAGATATTCGGCGATGTCCCAGCTTTCCGCGAGCGCCGTATCCCCATGTTCCAAAATCGGTACGGTCTTGAATTTGCCGCCAAAAATGCGTGGAATCTCGATAAATCCCAGATACTTGGTCTCGAAAGGGATGCCCTTGTGAGCCAACGCATAGCGGATACGCCAGACGAAGGGACTCGCCGAGCGGCCGTTCTCGAGTGCGAGTTCGTAGAGGCAGAGCGGATTGGGTTTCGGTTGCATGTGTTTTCCTCGGCAGCGCGCAAGCCTATAACATGAAGCCGTGACGTACTTCAATTCAGACGACGAAATTGCCGCGATTGGCGTGGGCCTCCTCGACCTGTCGCTGCCCAAGCCTCGCTGGACGCATGCGGCGCACTTTGCCGCGGCACTGTGGCTGATCTCGTGCCGCAAGGATCTGGACGCATCGCGAGACATGCCGGGCTTTATCCGCGCATACAACGAAGCCACGGGCGTGGCCAACACGGATACCGAGGGCTATCACGAGACCATCACTCAGGCCTCGCTGCGTGCCGCCCGCAACTTTCTGCAGCAGGATCCGGCGCGCACGTTGTCCGCCACTTGCAACGCCCTGATGGCTTCGCCGCTGGGCAAGTCTGATTGGCTGCTGGTCTATTGGACACGCGCCCGGTTGCTTTCCGTGGAAGCGCGCCGCTGCTGGGTGGATCCTGACTTGAAGGCGCTGCCGTTTTAGGACGGGCTCCTAGGCGAAGGACGGCAGATCTGTGCCGCTCGAACCAATTTTTGCTTCGTCAAATCGGTGCGGCAGCGTCGTCAGCATCTTCGATCGCAACACGTCGCGGCCCCCCGCGTCCCCAGCTCTGAACCGCAGCTCCAGCGTGATTGAGCTGGGATCGATCTTGGTCAGGAAGCAGCCGACCACAGCCGGCTCACCGGCAATTTCAGACGCCACGCTGAGCGCCAATTGCCGGGCGGCCTCGACGTCGGCATCGCGGCTCAATCGAATGGTGATGGCGATCGGCCAGGGCGCGTACGTCGTGTTCAGATTGATCGTGACTTGGCTGGCGGCGATGGCGTTGGGTAAGACGACGAAGTGTCCATCCGGCGCGCGCAGCGTGGTGTAGCCCAAAGAAATCAACTCCACCACGCCGATGTCCGTGCCCGTCGGCGCGGTAACTTGCAACGTATCGCCCAGGCGAAACGGGCGATAGATCGCGATGGATATGCCCGCCACCAGATTGCCGAGCGTGCTTTGCGCGGCGAGGCCGATGACCACCGACACCACACCCGCGCCGGCCAGCAGAGCCGTACCCATGGATCGGAGCACCGGAATGAGGTGTGCATAAAGAATCAGCACGACGACCCAGATCAGGACGCTGCCGAATTGCTGCAGAAAACTGATCGTGGTGCGGTCCATGTGCCCCGAGCGGGTCATCGAGGCATGCACGGCCGCCCGAAACAATCGCGACACGAGCAGCGCCAGCAGCACAAACACAACCAGATAGATGAGCGCGCCCCACAAAGAATCTGGTTTTAGAAAAGTCAGAACATCGTGCTCGCCAAGCTTGACGTCCTTGATGACGTCGGCATCGAGCATCAGGAAATCCGCTGCGTCGGCTGCATGGATTCATCGCAGTCTTCCATGCGCAGGCATGCACATTGAAAGCTGTCGTTGAGAATCGATTTCATCTGAGTGAGGCGCTCCATTTGCTCATCGAGCTCAGTAAGCTTTTTGCTCGCCAGCGCGCGCCACCGCTCGGCGGGGGTCGTGGTCACCGGGTAGCCGCTGAGAAAAGTCCGGGTTTCCTTTACGGTGAAGCCTGCATCCAATGCCAGCAGAATGATTCGAATCCTGCCGAGCACTTTTGAATCGTAGACCCGCCGCTTCGAGACCCGCGAAGGCGGCGGCAGTAGGCCGGCTTTTTCGTAGTAGCGCAGCGCCGAGGTCGAAAGCCCGGCGCGCCGCGCCACCTCGCCAATTAATAGTCCCATGAGCATCTCCGAAAATAACGCGTTTGACTTGGATCGCACTTCAACTCGAAGTGCTCCCAGCTCGCAATTGGAGGACCGATCGTGATGAAATCAGTTCCATATCTTGCCGCTTTCATATTTCAGTACCAGCCATGTCCCTGTGCTATCCATGTCAGCGCACGCTGACATGAATGCATGCTTACACGTCGGTGTTAAGCGACTCGATCTCATCCGGAAGCGCAGGGAGTGTCTTCATCGAATTGATCCGCGGCACTGCGCGCGGAATTAGAAGAGTGGATCGCTTCGTCTTGGCACGGAACCTGCTTCGTACATCAGGCTATGCCGTATCGCATTATTCAAATGAGCATCAGCGCGCTTCGCAGGTCTCCGACGGCAAGCGCGTGCCGCTGCTGGCCTCTCGCGGCAATCTATTGCCGTTCGACCGTAATCCATCACCTCATAGGATAGCCCCATGTCACCACTCGCAATTCCCTCTGCTGTCACGGCCACGCTTCCGGCGGCGAATATTCATCCGCACGGGCATGGTCATAAGAAAGGAACGCCGCTGGATCCCACCCCGTCCCCCGGTTCAACCAGCAACACGTCCGCACCCGTGGGCTCAACGCAGAGTTTGTTCAGCCGCCTGTTCAGTTCGCTGCAGCAACTCATCGGCGCGCGACCGGCATCGGCCGCTGCCGGCCCTGCGATGGGCGCAAGTGCTGCGGCGGGAACCACAGCAGCCACGGCCGCCAAGATCAATGTAATGGCGTGATCCGCGTCATTGCGGTGCAGCAGCGTCGTCCTACGGCGTGCGAGCTTGGCGCGCGCGGCGCCAGCTGACGGCCAGAAGCAGCACGCAGGCCGCCAGACACAGATAGGCAAAGAGATTGCCCACCGCCACATAAACCGTGTGCCCGCCCGCCATTCTGGGTACCGTGACCATGAGCCCATCCGCGGCTCGCGGATGGCGGTAAGGATCATCGGCATAGGTTTTTGCCGTGACGCGGCCGTTAGGGTCAATCAGTGCCGAGACACCGGAATTGACCGCGCGCACCATGCTGACGCGCAGCTCCACGCTGGCGAATACCGCAAGGGCCAGATGTTCCCAGGGCTCCGTGTCGGCGCCAAACCAGGAATCGCTGGTCAGATTAACCAGCAAATTCGGGTGCAGCTGACCCACGCCGCGCACAAAACCCTGCAGGAGGTCCTCGTAGCAAATCAGCGGCCCTAAACGCCAATCGCTGCCGTCCGGTGCTTGCAGCGTGATCACGCCGGGACCCGCGCCCGCGGTAAATCGTCCGGCGCCGGCCGGCAGAAGTTTGCGCAGCCATGGAAACGTCTCGATGCCGGGAACGTACTCGCCGAAGGCGAGCAGACGGACCTTGTCGTAACGGCCGGCAACTTTGCCATTCCGATCGAGCAGAACGGCCGAGTTGAACGCATCCTCGCGCGCGGCATCGTACATCTCCGCCCCGATCATGGTCGGAATGCTGAAGCCGCGGCGAATCATCGCCAGCGACTCCGCGGGGAAATCGGCGCTGAACTCGCGCGGCACGGCGACCGGATAGCTGCCTTCGCTCCACACGAGCAACTGCGCGCCCTGGCTTTCCAGCCTGCGCGATTGTTCTTGCAACGCCGTCAGCTGGCGCAGCGCCTCATCGCGCGAAAATTCACCGTCGATGGTGTACGCAAAATTCGGCTGCACCAGCCCGACTTTGAGTTGCGGCGCATGCGCGACGATCTCATCCGTCTGGTGCATGCGCACCGCCCCGAAAATGAGCGCCGCAGCCAGCAATCCGGCGGCGGTGAGCGCCGGGATGCGCGCGGAACGCGCATTTGACGCCAGGTCGTACAGGGCGCCGTTCACCATCATCAGCAAGGCGGTGACGCCCAGCGGTCCGGTCAGTTCGCTGATCTGGATGACCAGCGGGTTCCAGGCCTGACTGATCCACTGGCCGCACGGAAACAGCTGCGGCACGAGTAGTTCGCCGCTCACCATGCCGATGGGGGCGAGCAGAGTCATCGGCAGCGGTAGGCGACGGCGAATGGCGCAAACAACGGCCGCGAACAACAAGAAGATAATGGCGCGGGTCGCGCAGAAAAGCAGGAAGACCAGCGCCGCGCCGATCCAGGGAAAATCAGCGAAGCGGCGCATCACATCGATCAGCCAGTAGAATCCACCTGCGGTCTCGATGAGTCCGGCCCACCAACCCAGGAACAGGGCGCTTCGATAGCTTCCCGCACGCTCAATGGCCACGAGCATCGGGACGGCGGCAATCCAGGCGAGAGGGGAAAAATCAAAGGGCGTTACGGCCAGAAACCATAGACAACCGCTTAAAGTGCTTAGGCCCAGCGCGCCATAAAAATTCAAGTTTCGCATTCGACCTTTTGTTAACAGCAGTTCGCGGCCGTCCGGCATCTCGGGTATTCTGACGCCCAATCATGCAAGAAAGATACGAACCCGCCGCTATTGAAGCGGAGGCACAGCATTATTGGGACCAACAGCATAGCTTCGAGGCCAAGGAAGACGACAGCCGCGCGAAGTATTATTGCTTGTGCATGTTTCCCTACCCAAGCGGCCGCTTGCACATGGGACACGTGCGCAATTACACCATAGGCGATGCGTTGACGCGATTCATGCGCATGCACGGGCGCAATGTATTGCAGCCCATGGGCTGGGACGCCTTCGGCTTGCCGGCCGAAAATGCGGCCATCGCCAACGGCGTGCCGCCCGCGAAGTGGACCTTCGACAACATCGCGCACATGAAGGCGCAGTTCAAATCCTTGGGATATGGGCTCGATTGGAAGCGGGAACTCACGACCTGCCGGCCCGAATACTATCGCTGGAACCAATGGCTCTTCTTGCGCATGTTGGAAAAGGGCATCGCGTATCAAAAAACCGGCATCGTCAACTGGGATCCGGTCGATAAGACCGTGCTGGCGAACGAGCAGGTCATCGACGGCAAAGGCTGGCGCACCGGCGCGATCATCGAAAAACGCGAAATTCCCATGTACTACCTGAAGATCACGGCGTATGCCGAAGATCTGCTCGATGAATTGAACAGCATGCCGGATTGGCCTGAACGTGTGCGCGTCATGCAGGCGAACTGGATCGGCCGCAGTGAAGGCGTGCGGCTCGGCTTTCCGCACAAAATCGGCGAGGGCGGCGTGCTATGGGTATTCACCACCCGCGCCGACACTCTGATGGGGGCGACGTTTTGCGCCGTGGCGGCGGAGCATCCGCTGGCCGAGTTTGCCGCGCACGACAATCCGAAGCTGGCTGCATTCATCGAAGAATGCAAGCGCGGACCGGCGCTCGAAGCCGAGCTTGCCACGCAGGAAAAAAAGGGCGTGGCGACCGGCCTGTATGTTCAGCACCCCATCAGCGGCGAACCCATCCCGGTTTGGGTCGGAAACTACGTGTTGATGAGCTATGGCGACGGCGCCGTCATGGGCGTGCCGGCGCATGATGAGCGTGACTTTGAATTTGCCAAAAAATATACATTGCCGATCAAACCGGTCATCGAGTACCAAGGTCGCTCATATTCCTTGGCGGCGTGGGAGCCCTGGTATTCCGATCATGGCCGCTGCGTGAATTCCGGTCCGTATGACGGGCTCGAGTATCAAGCCGCCGTCGATGCCGTGGCCAGAGATTTGCAGGCCAAGGACTTGGGCGAAAAGCGCACAACCTGGCGGTTGCGCGACTGGGGAATTTCACGGCAACGCTACTGGGGCTGTCCGATTCCCATCATCCACTGCAGGAGCTGCGGCGCGGTGCCGGTGCCGGATGAGCAATTGCCCGTGGTGCTGCCCACAGACCTGGTGCCTGACGGCAGCGGCAATCCGCTGTTGAAAGACGAGCGCTTTCTCAATGTGAAATGTCCAAAGTGCGGCGCCGATGCGCGCCGCGAGACGGACACCATGGACACGTTCGTGGACTCGTCCTGGTATTTCCTGCGATTTGCCTGCGCCGACAATGATCAGGCCATGCTGGATTACCGGGTTCAATATTGGCTGCCGGTCGATCAGTACATTGGGGGCATCGAACACGCCATCCTGCACTTGCTGTATGCGCGTTTCTGGACGCGCTTTTTGCGGGAGATGGGGGCGGTTTCATTCAAGGAGCCCTTTGCGCGCCTGTTCACCCAGGGCATGGTGCTGAACGAGGTGTTCTTCCGCAAGACCGACTCGGGGCGGGTGCAGTACTTCAATCCAGTCGACGTCACGGTCACGGCCGATAAAAATGGCAAGGGCGGCGTCGCTGTGCTCAAGGCCGACGGCACGGAAGTCGAATCGGGCGGCGTGGTCACGATGTCCAAGTCCAAGAACAACGGCGTGGATCCGCAGGTGCTGGTGGACGAATTCGGCGCCGACACCGCACGGCTGTTCATCATGTTTGCCGCCCCGCCCGAACAAACACTCGAATGGTCCGATGAAGGCGTGCACGGAGCATTTCGCTTCATCAAACGGCTGTGGAAAGCCGTGCACGACCACGTAACTTCCGGTCCCGCCGCACCGCTCGATAAGCCGGCGTTGACAGAGCCGCAACGCGCCCTTCGCCGGCATTCCCACCAGACCCTTGCGAAGGTCACCGATGATATTGGCCGCCGTCGCACGTTCAATACCGCGATCGCCGCGGTCATGGAACTGTTGAATGCCGTGGCCAAGCATCCGCAGACCGCGGCGCAGGATCGCAGTGTCGTGCACGAGGCGTTGGAAATCGCCGTGCTTACGCTCTCTCCCATCATTCCGCACGTCACGCACGCGCTGTGGCGTGAGTTGGGTCATGTCGCCGCGCTGATCGACGAGCCTTGGCGGCAGATCGACGCCGGGGCATTGCAATCAGCCGACGTGCAGATCGTGGTGCAGGTGAACGGCAAGTTGCGCGCGCATATCACCGTGGCCGTGGGGGCCGATGAAGCTGCGGTCCGCGCCGCCGCGCTGGCTGATGCCAACGTCCAGAAGTTCGTTGGCTCCTCGGCGGTTCGCAAAGTGATCATCGTTCCCGGCAAGCTCGTGAACATCGTGGTGTAATGCCCCGTGGCCAGCTCGAGAATTTTCGTCATCGTCGGCGCCTGCGCCCTGAGCGCGTGCGGCTTTCGCCTGGCCGGCAGCGATCCGCTGCCTTCGGTCATGGCGCGGCCCTTTTTGTCGTTGAAGGATCCCTACACGGACTTCTCGCGCGAGTTCGAACACCAGCTCAAGTCCGCGGGCGCGGCGCTGCAGCTCAAGAGCGAGGGTTCGACGGCCACGGTGGAGGTCACCAAGGATCTGGTTGAGCAACGGACACTCGCGGTCTCGGCGAAAAACATCCCCACGGAATATGAGCTCACCTACACCGTGACATTCGGCGTGCGCGCAGCGGCCAAAGAACTGCTCGCGCCGCAGACGATCAGTCTTTCGAAGGATTTCAGTTTCGACGAGACTCTGCAGCTTGCGAAAGAACACGAGGCGGATATCCTGCGCCAGCAGATGGCGCGGGACTTGGTTTCCATCGCAATGCGCAGACTAACGAGCCTGAAGTAACGCTTAGGTGCACTCCCGTGCTCTTGGTCAACGCCATTGATCGGCTGGGTTTGCAAGTACTGCTGGATCGCTATGGCTTGTCCTTGCAGCTGGTGGCGCCCGAGGAGATTATTCCCGGCTCCTATTGGGGCGAGCGCGAAGCTGGGCTCCAGGGTTCAAGAATTTATGCGCGCCTGGACACACCCGTTCATTCGGTGCTGCACGAGAGTGCCCACTTCATTTGCATGACGCCTGAACGGCGCGCGGGACTGGATACCGACGCAGGCGGAGATCATGCGGAAGAAAACGCGGTTTGCTACCTGCAGATCATTTTGGCCGGCTCGCTGCCGAATGTGGGCCGAGAGCGAATGTGCGGCGACATGGATGCGTGGGGCTACACCTTCAGATTGGGGAGCGCGGCGCAATGGTTTGCGCGCGACGCCGATGATGCGCGCGATTGGTTGATCAAACACGGCCTGCTCGACTCGCAGGGCCGCCCCACGTATGCCTGCCGATAGTGCCGATAGCGCCGACAGCGCCGACAGCGTGTCGCGCCGCACCGCGCTCGCCGGCTTGACCGCATTGTTCTTGGAGGGCTGCTCACGATTGGGGTTTTTTGCGGCCAATGCGCCGGCAGTTTTTGGGTCGTACAAGCGCCATGCCAATATCGCGTATGGGCCGGAACCCCAGCATCGTCTGGATGTGTATGTGCCGGACACGGCCGCTGCCTCCCGGCCGGTGGTTGTGTTCTGGCACGGTGGGCGTTGGCGGGAAGGCGACAAGGCCGACTATCGCTTTGTGGGCGCCGCGCTGGCCGAATGCGGCTATGTCGCCGTGGTTGCGAATTATCGCCACTATCCGCAGGTAAAAATGCCGGGATTCATGGACGACGCGGCTCGGGCGGCATTGTGGGCCGGGGCGCATGCAGGTGAGTTTGGCGGCGCCCGCGAGCGCTTGTACCTCATGGGGCACTCCGCCGGTGCGCAGCTGGCCGCGCTGGTGACCCTGGATCCCCGGTATTTCGCAGCTTATGGCGGCGCGGCGCCGCACATCGCGGGCGTGATCGGCTTGTCGGGGCCCTACGATTTTCTGCCGCTGCTCGAAGCAGATGTCCAGGACATGTTTGGTCCGCCTGGGTTGTATGCGCAATCGCAACCCATCAACTACGTGCGCGCCGATGCGCCGCCCGTGCTGCTAATTCACGGGCTCAAAGACGAGACGGTGCGCCCGAAGAATTCGATCAACCTTGCCGCGGCCCTCGGCGCCGTGGGCGTGCCGGTGACCTTGAAGCTTTATCCCAAGCTCTCGCATTCCGACACCGTCGCGGCAATGACCACGCTGCTGCGCGGCAGGGCGCCGACGCTCGCCGACATCAAGGGCTTCGTCGACGTGCGCGCCGCTTAGTTACTTGGCTGCGGCCGGCGCCGCCATGGCGTACACCTTGCCGAAGCGGTTTGCGAGAAAGGCCTTCAATCCGATCTCTTCCTGGCGAATGAGCCCGGACTGGGCAATCTCGCCGGCACTCAACATGTCGAGCACGGCGCAAATTCCGCCCGCCGTGGTGATCTGAATGGCGCTGCGCACCCGGCCGCCCATCGGTGCCGCATAGATCTTATTGGCATAGGTCTCTTGCATCAGCTGGCCCGCGCGCATGCCGCTCACCGTGACAAATACGATGACCACGTCTTGCAGGGTGATCGGCACTGCGTTTTCGAGAATGTCCTTCAGGAGCTCGCGGCGGTCGCGCAGCCGCAAATCATTCAGCAGCGCCTTCATGATGGCGGCATGGCCGGGATAACGAATGGTGCGATAGTTCAAATTGCGCACTTTGCCCGCCAGGGTTTCACACAGCGTGCCCAGGCCGCCGGAGGTGTTGAATGCCTCGTACAAGATTCCATCGAGCGAGAATTCTTCCAGTTCTTCGAGCGGCTGCGTTTCGCGCAGCTGGCCGTTGACGATGGCTTCGCACGGTTCGCAGTACTCGTTGATGACGCCGTCGGTGCTCCAGGTCAAATTGTAGTTCAGCGCATTGGACGGGAATTCCGGCAACGCGCCGACGCGCATGCGAACGTCATTCAGCGTATCGAAACGCGATGCCAGGTCGGAGGCGACGATGGTGATGAATCCGGGCGCCAAACCGCATTGCGGGATGAACGCCGTGCGCGCGCCTACGCTGAGCTGCTTGACCGCGCGGGTGCTGGCGACATCCTCGGTCAAATCCAGGTAGTGTGCGCCGCCGGCCTTGGCAGCCTCGGCAATCAGGCGCGTGGCGTGATAGGGCGCCGCCGAGAGCACTGCAAATTTTCCCGATAGCAATTTGCGCAAGGCATCGCCTTGCGTGATATCCATTGCCGCTTTTTTGACCGGGGCGGAGGTCTCGAGCCGATCCAGTTGCTGTTGCGAGCGATCGACAACGGTCACGGCGTAGTCGCCGGAGCTGCCCAAAAACTCCGCAATCATCGAGCCGATCTTGCCTGCGCCTACTACAACGATGTCTTTCATGTCGCCTCCGAAGGGGCGCGTATTCTCAACTGTGCACTTGGCAAATGGTAGGGTCGATTTAGGCGTATTTAAGGTGTAAACTAGTCATTACGCAGGGCAAAAACGACGATTCGCCATGGACTCCATCGATGAAAAGCTGCTCTTCGCGCTGAGAGAAAACGGCCGCGCCTCCACCGCCCTGCTGGCTCGACTGGTGGGGCGCTCGCGCACCAGCGTGCAAAGCCGGATCGAAAGACTAGAGAAGCAGGGAATCATCACCGGCTACGGCGTCCGGCTCGCTCCGGAACTAGGGATAGGCGCCGTCCGAGCCCATGTCATGATCAAGGTCGGCCCCAAAGAGGCGCGGGCGGTTACCGCGGCGCTGCGTGAAATATCGCAGGTGCGGCTGCTGCACTCGGTGAGCGGCGAGGCGGACCTGATTGCCGTCGCCGCAGCTGCCTCCGTCGCCGAAATGGATCAGGTCATCGATCGAATCGGTGCGCTGGACGGCGTCGAGCGGACGACGTCATCCATCATTCTGTCGACGAAATTCGAGCGGTGAGAGATTTGCCGAAGTGAGCAACGCGCCCAACGGTACTCGCAAGCGATCACTTCACGTCTTGCTGCCGACCATGGGAAGCGCCGGCGACGTGCACCCATTCATCGCGCTCGGCATGGAGCTCAAGGCCCGGGGCCATCTCGCGACGATATTGACGAATCCCATCTTTCAAGAGCTCATTGAAGCGCAGGGCCTCGGCTTTCTGGCCGTGGGCACGGCCAAGGAAGCCAATGCGGCAATTGCAAATCCGGAGCTATGGCACTTACGCAAAGGATTCAGTGTCATTGCGCAGGTTATCGTGCCGGCCATCGCGGATGTCTTTTCGTTGATTGAGCGGCACGCGGATGCAAGCACCGTGGTGGCTTTCTCGAGCTTGGCTTTCGGCGCCCGGCTTGCACAGGAGAAGCTCGGTGTGCCGAGCGCCTCGGTGCATCTGCAGCCGAGCGTGATCCGCACGTTTGCCGATCAGGGCATGATGGGCAATGTCCGGCTGTCGGCGTCGCGTCCGATGTGGTTCAAGCGGGGTTTGTTTCGCCTGATCGATGCTTTGATCTTGGACCGCCGGCTCAAGGGTCCATTGAACGATCTGCGCCGCCGCCTTGGGATGCGGCCGGTGGATCGGGTCATGCATCGCTGGATGCATTCGCCGCAGTTGGTGATCGCATTTTTTCCAGAATGGTTCGCGGCTCCGCAGCCTGACTGGCCTGCCAACACGCACGCCGTGGGATTTCCGCTGTGGGACTCGGACGGGGAGGCGGCGCCGTTGGCCGACGCCGAAGAATTTCTGGCCGCGGGCGAAGCGCCCATCATCTTCACTCCGGGTTCCGCGGGTTCCACGATGCAGCGATTTTTCAGAGAATCCGTCAAGGCGGCGCAGCAATTGGGAATGCGCGCCATGTTGGTGACCAATTATCCGGAGCAGGTACCGGCAAGGCTTCCCCCCAGCATCCGGGTCTTCGGCTATCTGCCGTTCAGCCAGGTGTTGCCGCGTGCTGCATTGCTGGTGTATCACGGTGGGGTGGGCACTCTGGCACAGGGCATCAAGGCGGGTATTCCGCATCTGGTGGTGCCGCATGGCTATGATCAATTCGATAGCGGTTGGCGCATCGGACAACTCGGATTGGGGTCCGGTATTCCCGAGACCCGTTATCGAGCAGGGCGCGTAGTTCGTGCCGTCGAGAGTATTCTCGCCGATGCGGCCGCTCCGCAGCGCCGCGTCGCGTACGCGGCACGGATCGATTCACAAGTTGCGGTTGCGCGCGCGTGCACTTTGATCGAGAGTTTGGCAGCTAAACCATGAGCTCCGAGATCTTCATCTTCGCCCGCTTTCACGCCAAGGAAGGACTGCAGCAGGCAGTCGCCGAGACTATTCGCGAAGTCCTGGGGCCAACCCGGCAAGAATCCGGCTGCCTCTCCATTCACGCCTACAGCGCAACCCAAGACCCGCGACTCTGGTACGTCCATTCGCACTGGAAGGATGAAACCGCATTCGACCGTCACGTCCAGTTGCCACACACCGTGCGATTTGTGGAAAAGGTGCAAGCCTTGATCGATCATCCGCTGGACGTCGCCCGCACATCGAGATTCGTATGACACGAGCCCGCAAGATTGTCTTATGGACAGCAGTCGCTGCTCTCGTGCTGGGTGGGTCCGCCGCCGTTCTCCCGTCGCTGGTATCGACAGGACACGCCGACAACGCAGGCGCTGTCTCCATCAAGGAGACCAGCGACTACCAAAATCCAGTCCTTCTCAAGAAGGCGTGGGCGCTGCCCGTGGCGGCAACCTACCAGGCCGGCATCGAATTTCAGCGAAACGGCAGCGTCTGCGGCCCGACCAGCCTGGCCAATGTACTGCACTCGATCAAGCAACCCGGAAACCAAGAGAGTGTCCTGCAGGGCACGAACTTTTTCATCGTGCTGGGCTATTTGCCCGAGGGGCTCACTCTCGACCAGCTCGCCGATATCGCGCGACAGAAGCTGCAGAGAAAAGTCACTGTACTGCGCGATTTGGATTTGGCCGCTTTCCGTGAGCAACTGCGCCACGTAAATGATCCAGCTCGCCGCTATGTCATCAACTTCTCCCGCGGCCCTTTATTTGGGACGGGCGGCGGCCATCATTCACCCATTGCCGGATATCTCGACCAGGAAGACTTGGTGCTCATCCTCGACGTCAACAAGAAATACGGCCCATGGCTGGTCAAGCCGGAACGACTTTACGAAGCGATGAACACCATCGACACCACGGCCCAGAAAAAGCGCGGGTTGTTGCTGATCGAGTGATGTCAAATGGTGCGAGGGTATACTGAGTCATGATCAATCTCTTATTGCGCGTCTTCGCAGGGATGCTGATCGCCCTGGGCGCCCTGTGGTCGCTGCAGGGAGCCGGCGTGGTGCACGTCAAGCCGATATTGTGCGTGGCGGATTGCACCGAGTTACAAGGCGCTTCTGGTCAATGGCTGGCGACGGGGATCGGCACTATCGCGCTTGGCTTGGTACTTTGGTATTTGGCCGGCCGCCGAATCAAGAAAATGCGAGCCGCGTCCAAGTAGTCGACGACGCAGGTTAATAAATCGCCCAGGTTTAGTTAATGTTCCAGCGTCTAAACTGGGCTAAGGTGGATCTTGGACCATTAGCGGCCAGTATGTAGTGGCGCCGTCTAGCGACTCAATGCTTGAGGTTTCAAGTCATGAAATGCGCGTCCAGACTTCTGATTGCGCTCTTAATCGCAGGGTGTTCAACGCAGCATTCGGCTCTGAATCCGAGTCCCGACAGTTCTTCGGTCATTTACGCGATCCCTCAATCGCAAGCTTTTGCGATCGCGCGCGGCGCGATTCAGTCGGCGGCCCCACGCTGTGGAGCAGACTACCTACACGTCGACAAAATTAGCCGCGGGGACGGACTTCGAGGCTATGAGGCAGACTATAGCAGCTGGATCTACCGCTTCTATGTCCCGCGGCGTCTGTACGTCGTCCCGGCAGTTGGCATCGCAGAAAATGGCCAGCAGATAGATGGTTTCCGCTTCGAGTTAACCTACTACTACTATCGAGGGCTGCGGGCTGTGAACATCCGTTTGCCAGGCGGGGGATGTGAAGAGACCTTGATTAGCGCGCTTCATACAGCGTTGGAGGCAACAGGGACGGCCAACTCGGTCACCAGCTTAGAGACCCGACCATATGGCGAGGGCGGGGACAGGTCTTCCACATCTCATTGACTTCACCACCGTGAAACCAGCATTTGCGGAAGCGCCAATCGTGACGGTCAAGTGGTCAAGCACTGCGGGTCGAACCCGTATTCGCCGCGCAGCCACGCGCTTACCTCCTGCGCATAGGGGTTGGTTTTCTCCGCTTCATACAAGGCGAGCAGCCTGCTGCGCGTGTTGGTGTCGATCTGTTCGAGGCCCGTAAGCTGGAAAAGGTCGCAGTCTGTGGCAAGTCGCTCGGCGAACGACGCGCCTGCGAGAGGCCAACAAACGTCCGATAAGCGTACGTGCTCGCGTGGGTGCCCCAACAGTTTCTGATATCCGCAAAGCGCGATTCGCGATAGGTACGGCTGGTTCATTGGATTGATCGCAAGGCCCGCCAACGCGGCAGCGGGCAGTTCCCACGCATTCGAGGACGGATCGACGAATAGATGATTCGTACGAATTCTAGAATCATTCGAAATGTGATTGTCCCAAATAAACGGCTTGCGCCGGATCTCCGCGGCAACCTCCGCAATATGCTGTGCCGAATACCCATCAGAAATGATTTTCTCGCCCGTCCAAAAGACGTCAATGCTTGAGTCGAGCATCCGGCCAAAGTCTCGGAGATATGTCTTTGGCGGATGCCCAAATTCGCGGGCGAGCCGGGAATCGTAGGAATAATAGGTCGGACAAACGATGAATCGCTTTGCATTGCTCCAAGCGCAAACATCGGAGATGACTTTGACCTGAAGGACCGGTAGCTCATCGACATCGCCGCGCATGTCATCGAACAAGATGCACAGCATATCCGCGCGGATTTCATTAAGCTGCAGCACCTTTGATCGCAACGCCATCTTGGTAGCTGCGTCGTAATTCAGGTAAATCTCGAATGGCGTCAAACCGATCCCAAGAGAAATGTTCTGATCCCGGCACAGCGAAGAGAGTGCCGACAATTGCTGCATCGTCTGAGCGGGCATTGGCTCGCGCCACCGACGGCGCAAAAACGGATCAGCTTTCGGCGCATAGACGTAAAACTGGTATCCGTAGTCACGCAGGAAATTGATTCCGCTCTGTCGGGCGCACCAGTCCCATGGTTTGCCGAAGAAACCTTCGATCACCCCAACATCAATATCGGCTTTCAAGCGGACCCGCCAACTCTCTGCGTCTCGAAGGACCCGGTTACAGCGACAATGATAACCTGGCATGGCACCGGTCGTGACCGGTCGACTCAGGCAGCAGCGATCACTTTGTCACGTGTGTTCTACTTCCGGAATGTGCCCACTCCGGCCAGTCGCCAGTGTCAGCTTTTAGGTATTAGAACCACGATCGCTCGAACGATTGTCATGTACCCCGGCTAGATCTCTCACGAAGCGCGGGCAGAAGCCGTAGCTGCACAGCCGCGTTCAACCGCTCCTTCCAGTTGAACGCACGCTCTGCGAGGTCGGTCAGCTGATCAGGTGTTACCCGGAACTCCACCCTCGCGGGATCGTTAGGGATAACGCGGCCCTTGGCAAGAATGCTGGCATGCACAAGTTCGTTGCGTTGCTCAATCAGTACCTTCGACTCCTCAAGCAACCCTAAGACTTCCGCCGCACTGGATTCGGGAAAACCTGCTGCCACCGACGCGAACTCCTTGAGCCGTTGACCGAGCGGGGCGATCGGGGACACCACTACAGCAACACCACATTCCTGCAGCATAGACAGTAAGAGGTTGACCTGGGCCTCGGCGTAGCCAAAGTACAACGTGACCAGGCCAAGCGGCCGAATCAGGTCACCTTCGAAAGCACCGCTCACGTTGACCAGTACCTAACGATGAGGTTGAGCGACGCGCGGGTGCGCTGCCAATATTGACCGATCTGACCTCGGCGCGGATCATGACATCAGCGGCAGCAATGTTCGAACCCTGGCGTCACGAAGATAAAGCCCACCCCAAGCCAGAATGCCGAGCGTCACGCATACAATCTGAGGTGGTGAAAACAGTTCACCAAGTCGAAAGTGAGTGCAGATCGCGCCGCCGAGAAATCCGGTGAGCAGGATTGCGCCTAGCACTGCGGTCTTGGGGACAGCATACAAGAGGGCGCAGATCAGTATGATGGTCGCGATCAAGGGAGCTTGATGCAACGAGAATCCCGTCGCGGCGATTTCGTCACTCAGCATGCGCGGCATTATCAGATTTGCTGCCGAGTCAGCCACGAGCGCCAACACTACCAACCCGCTCAACACGCGGCCAACGGTAGATGATCTTGCTCCAGCTATGTTAGCCATCAGTCCTCCCCCTCGTTATGAAGACCCGCCCATGGACAAGTTGCACCGCGCGGGCAAGGAATCAACCTACATCGGATGCCAGCTTTCCGGAAGTGATTCTTGGACTAGCGAAGTCGCCTTCTGGCCGCCTGCGGCCCGATGCAGTCTATTCAATGTTCCACTGGCGCATCACGGACCTGTTCCGCCAGTTCACACCGGGCCGTCCCAGGACCACCGTCCAAGAGGCAGACCAGCCGGCACCGTCTGTTCTGACTCCGGATAGGCTGACATTGCTTGGGTCGCCCAGCGAAAATACGCTTTGAGTGTGGTCCTGAGACGTGGGTCGTCCGGGAGGCCTGCGTCGTCGAGCGCTTGGGCGAAGCAAACCTGCGCTCTTTCATCCATTTCGACATGTTCGCCATTTCCCGAATGCATACGAACCACGTCGGACTGATTTCCCATCGATGTGGTGTAGTCGGAGGGTCCGCCGAGCGCCTCCGCCCAATACGCCGCCAAGCGCTCCGAGTGTTTTGGGTGATACCCGTGCGAGAAAGCGTGGCTCACGATTGGGTCGGCTAGACATCGCGCGTGCCACGCATGCGCCAGCGCGATAAAAGCCGGGCGCCCGCCAGCGGCCTCGTAAATTGTCGAGCTCATACCATGCGCCTCATGACTCGAGATTCAGTACGCATTTGACCTCCACGAACTTCGGCGCCTTCAGTCACCAGATTGCTGGTGAAGGCCGAAACGTATGCCTTGCGGGTCACGGCAAAAGGCCATTCGGCCGAATCCTGGTTCCTCCGGAAGGGGAGGATCGGCTTCACCTCCGGCCTCGCGAACCAGTGCTATCGCTTGCTCCAAATCGGGGACCTCGAAGAAAACATAAATCTGCGGGGTATCCTCGCCGTGAAACCCAACGCGCATCGAGGGAGCCTGAAACCAGCCACCGCCTTGTGCCATGGGAGTGAAGCTCCATCCGAAGACCCGTTGGAAGAAAGGGCGGGAGCGCTCTGTATCGGACGTGCCGAGCTCGACGAAGGAAACGTTGCCGTGCATAAGTCCTCGCGTTGGTTGTACGCCGATCATCTGCGGGGGCATCACTGTACTCCACCGGCAGGACCTCATTTTCGAGGAACGAAAGCTCTGGGAGCTGGGCGTTGACGCAGTGCACGCACTCTGGCGTTGCTGGTCGTCCCTCAGGCGCGCATCCTCGAGGTCTGCCGCCAACAGCACCAACAATGGAGCAATGCAATGAAACATCACATGGTGAGCGGCGGGGGAGGCGTTCAGCTTCACCTCGTTGAAACGGGCAACCCGAGCGGACATCCGATTGTATTTATCCATGGCCTTTCGCAGAGTTGGCTCTCCTGGGCTCGACAGATGAATTCTGCGTTGGCTGAAAACTATCGACTTGTTGCCATAGACATGCGAGGCCATGGGCTCTCCGATAAGCCTCGAGAGGGTTACGCTGACTCGCAACTGTGGGCCGACGACCTGCGGGCCGTCATACAGGCGCTCGATCTTGATCATCCTGTACTCTGTGGCTGGTCATATGGGCCGCTCGTGATCCTCGATTATTTGCGGCATTACGGCGAGGGCAGCATCGGTGGCGTCAACTTCGTCGGTGGCGTCACGAAACTCGGTAGCGATGAGGCAGCATCGGTATTGTCGGCTGAGTTTCTCGGCCTCATACCGGGATTCTTCTCCGTGGATGCGGAGGAGAGTGTGCGCAGTCTCGGTTCATTGCTGCGCTTGTGTTTTTCGCAAGAACTTTCATCCGAGGAGCAATACCTGATGTTGGGGTATAGCGTCAGCGTTCCTCCGTATGTCCGCCAGGCCTTGCTTTCTCGCTCCTTCAATAATGACGACCTTCTGCCAAAGCTGCGCAAACCGGTATTGATCACCCATGGCACCGATGATGCGGTAGTCAAACCGGCTGTCATCGATCAACAGATGGGTCGCATTAGCAGCGCAAGGATTCGGATGTTGACTGCCGGACACGCGTGCTTTTGGGACGACGCCGCGGGCTATAACCGGTGCCTGCAGGAATTTGTCGAAGGTCTGTAAAAGGCATGGGCGCTCGAGCAACAGATCTGCATTGCGCATGGGCACCTCAAGCGCTTTGTGACCGATAACGCCCGGGACTTTGTCCCGTTAGGCGCTTGAACGCGGAATTGAACGCAGCGTCTGAACCATAGCCAACACTTGCTGCAATCGATGACAGGCTCTTGCCTTCCCTCAGCGCGGCGCTTGCCAGTGAAATGCGCCAGTCCGTCAGATACTTGAGCGGAGGCATTCCCACCAGCGCTTTGAAACGCTCGGCGAAGGTCGTGCGCGACATCGCGACCGCCGACGCCAGTTCTTCGACCTTCCAGCGGCGGGACACGTCCGCATGGATGAAGCCAAGAGCCGCACCGATTTTTGGATCGGCAAGCGCGCTGAGCCAGCCCGGCGGATGGATTCCCGACGCCAGGTGATGCCGCAGGATTTGCACCAGCACCATGTTGGCGAGAGTGACGGCGGCAATCGATGCGCCGGGCCGTACGGATCCCGTTTCAAGGCGAAGCAGATCGAGCACAGCGCACAGAGGACCTGCGTTTTCAGCAGTTGCGGGAACGTGAATCAGCGGCGGCAACGACCTCAACAACAGCTCGCTCGTGTTGGCGTCGAAAGTAAAGCGGCCACCCGCTGCACTCATTTTCTCTCCGCTGTCGCCATAACGCACGATGCCGTCCGGGCAGAGGCAGGCGGCCATGACTTCACGGCCGTCTACGGGTTTGATCGAGGGATCGCTGCCGGTGCAATACGGTTGTCCGCGGGTCAGCAGGTAGAAGTCTCCAGTATTCAGCTTGACCGGCGGCGTGCCGTCCTCGAGCCACAGCCAGAATGAGCCCTCCAGCACTCCGGCGAACTTGATGTGCTCGTATGCGGAAAAACGCAGGGACCACGGACCTGACACTTCGATCCGTGCGGACAACATGCTTTCGACCCTGAGCAATAGAAAGACGTCCGAGAGAGGATCCATTCGAAATCCGTACGATCGATAAATAAATGCGTTGAATCGATTATAGCTTCGCCGGCAGATCCGGTCGACCATGCAGTATCGAACCGATCAAGGAGAAGGTCATGTCGACAGTCAAAGGCAAGGTTATCGTCGTCACAGGTGCAAGCAGTGGGATCGGCGAGGCGTCGGCGCTGCTGCTGGCAGAACGAGGCGCAAAGCTGGTATTGGGGGCTCGCGGAACGGACCGGCTGAAAGCCGTGGCCGATCGAATCGTCGCTTCAGGCGGAGACGCTGTTTGGGTCCGCACGGACGTGAAGCAGCGAGGCGATCTCGCCCATCTCGTGAAGCTGGCATGCGACCGGTACGGCAAGCTCGACGTTCTGATCAGCAACGCCGGGGTTGGCCCCATCTCTCCTCTCGACGAACTGCGCGTCGAGGATTGGGAAGACATGATCGACATCAACCTCAAAGGCGTCCTGTACGGAATTGCAGCTGCGCTGCCCATTTTTCGCAAGCAGGGTTTTGGCCACTTCATAAACACGTCTTCCGTAGCAGCCCATCGCATCGTGCCGAACATGGCGGTCTATGCCGGCACGAAGATTGCGGTTCGCGCGATTTCCGAGGGCCTCAGGCAGGAAGCCGGCGACAAATTGCGCGTAACGGTAATTTCGCCCGGCTTTACGCGCACGAACTTCGCAGAGTCCATGACGAATCAAAAAGTAAAAGCGCAGATCGCCGCGTCCATGGAAAAATTTGCGATGCCACCTGCCGCGATCGCTCGTGCGATTGCGTTCGCAATCGAGCAGCCGGCCGATGTCGATGTGGGCGAGATCATTGTGCGTCCTACCGCGCAGGATTGACCGTCTCAGTCGTTACTTGAATCCCGTTGGCTTTGGATGCTCAGGGCGCGATATTCGGTTGGGATGGCGCCGGCGGCGGATCGCGCATGTGATCGAACAGGTCGGCGCGCGGCGGAATTTTACCGATACCGCACATGGGAAAGGGAATCACGCCGGCCATCACGATGAAGCAGCGATCGTTGATCCACAAGATAGTGCCGCCGCCCTCCAGTGCCTCAATTCGGCGAATGTGCGCGTGGTCCCAACCAAACTCCGGCCTGTACTCCGGGTCGGGACCGAGCCCGCCGTCGAAGTAGAGGCCGGCAGCACCAGGTTGGTCCAGGGCGCGGGGCCCGGGCGCGGCTGCCAATTCTGCCTGTTGCTTGGCGGTGCGCACCGCCTCAGCGCTCCAGTCAATTGGCGCGGCGGGTTGCTCGACGGGTTGGGGTTCCGCCGGCGGCGGGACGATGACGAGTTGCGTATCGTGCGACGGCGGCGGTTTTTTCTGCGGCGATGGTTGCGGCGGCGGTTCTGTTTCCGCCGCAGGTGCTTGCATCCGGCTGGGCAGGGTTAGGAATACCAGCGGTTCTTCGCGCCGCAGCGTTACCCGCGTCTGCCATTGCGATGCCAGGAACAAGAGTGCGGCGTGGAGCGCCGCGACGAATAGCAAAACGCCGGGCCGCCGCAGCCGCACCGCGGCCTTTTCCGGTCGATCATGCAGCGTCGGTGCGAGCGCGGCCACGGTCGATCACTAGCGTTTGATCAAGCATATTTGGGATCCAGCAGTGCGGCGTCGACGCCGCCGGAAATGCGGCGCCAGTCCTGGGTGATTTTCTTCAGGTGTCGGCGGCCGCCGCGCGTCAGCGAATAATAGACACGGGTGCGGCCGTTGACGGTACAGCGGCGTGCCTTCAGCCAGCCGCGCCGCTCCAAGGTATGTAGAACGGGATACAACACGCCTTCGCCCACGGAAATCGCGTGGCGTGTCGTGCTGTGGATGGCGCGGGCCAACTCATAGCCGTACATCTGGCGTTCCGCCAACAGCCTGAGCAGCAGCAGCTCCGATATCCCTGACATGAGCGAAGAACTCGCCTGCACTCCCGCGCACTCCCTATACCTCGGCAGACGAGGTATTGCTGTGATACCAGAGCGGCGCGAATAGTTCCAGAAGGGGAGGGCTGAATAAAAAACGGCGTGGGTTTTTGCCCACGCCGCCTGGGAATCGCACCGGCGGGGGAGTTGGCTGAAATGCCGGCGCGAGGTTCTCCTAAACTCGAGGCTGCATCCTGCCAAAATCGCGTAGGACAGAGAGGTACTCTTTGTATTCGATAGGTGCATTTTTCTCATTTGTCATAATGCAATCGACCGCAGCCCAGAGATTAAGCTATTGATCTAATTATGAAAAACTAGTGAGAGGTACCCACGACGCACGTCGGCGGGGCGGCCAATTACAGAGGATCAGCAGCTTAGTCGCAAAAGTTCTTAAGGGTGCGACGCTTAAGTCACCGGCGAGGCGGCGGTGCGGGGCGCCCTTACGCGGCGCACGATCATGTAGGCGAGGATCGCAACGATGAGCGTGATGCAGCTGAATTTGAAGTCTTGTTGCTGGCCCGGGGTGAAGGCCATCGCGATCAGCACCGCCCCCATGCAGGCAATCGCCGCATAACTCAAATACGGAAACAGCCACATGGTGATTGCGGGGCTCGCCACACCGCTGCGCTCACGCTGCCGGCGCAACGTGATCTGGGCGGCGGCGGTGATCATGTAGACAAAGACCATGAGCGCGCCGGAAGAGCTCACCAGAAAATCAAAGACCTTCTGCGGCGCTTCAATTGCCGCAATGATTCCGAGGAAGCCGGCGGCCGCGCCGATCAATACCGATACCACCGGCACACGGCGCTTGTTCAATTTGATGAAGGACTGCGGCGCGTCGCCGCGCGCCGCCAATATGAACAACACCCGTGAACTGACGTAGAAGGCGGAGTTCAAGCATGACAGCACGGCGGTCAGGATGATGGCGCTCATGATGGTGCTCGCCCAAGGCACGTGCATGGTGTTGAGCGCCAGCGTGAAAGGCGATTCGCCTGAGCGAACGGTATTCCAGGGAATGACCGAAACGATGAGGAACACCGACACCACGTAGAAAATCAATATGCGCCAGATGACGGTCGTGGTCATTTTGGCGATGGCCCGGCCCGGTTGCGCCGATTCCGCGGCAGCCACGGTGGTGATTTCCGCGCCCGTCATGGCAAAGAACACCGGCGATGCAGCGGCCAGTACGGCCAGCCATCCGCGCGGCGTAAAACCGCCGTTGTTCAGAAGATTTCCAAAGGTGGCGCCGGCGGGCGCCGTCCAGCCGAATGCATAGGACGCCGCGATCACGACGAATACCAGGATGGCCGCCACTTTGATGGATGCGAACCAAAATTCGAATTCCGCATAGGAACGCGCCGACATGAGATTGACGCCGGTCATGACGGTCATCAGTCCCAGGCCGATCTGCAGCTGCGAGAAGGGCAGCCAGTGCTGCAAGATCTTCGCGCCGGCAATGGCCTCCACCGGGACGACGATGACCCAGAAATACCAGTACAGCCAACCCACCACAAACCCCGCGCCATCGCCCAAGCCGGCGCGGGCAAATTCCGTGAATGAGCGCACGTTGGGCAGGGCCGTCGCCATCTCGCCCAGCATGCGCATGACGAGCAGAATCAACATGCCGGTAATGGCATAGCTGATGAAGACCGCCGGGCCGGCCGCGAGGATCGAAGTGCTGCTGCCGACAAACAGGCCGGCACCGATGATGCCGCCAATCGAAATCATCGCGAGGTGACGGCCTTGCAACGATCGGCTCAGCCGGTTTGCGGGCTCGATCGGATCAGGCGTGCTCGACTCGCTCATGTCGTCCCCCGGTGAAGCTGGCCGTATATTACGCACAACACGGGTCTATAGGCTGCGCAAGAAATCGATCATCGCCTTGTTGACTTCGTTCGCGCGTTCCTGTTGCGTCCAGTGTCCGCAGCCCGGCAGCATGATCGTGCCCCGCAGCTGGGGGATATAACGCGCCAAATCAGCAATGACTTCTTTCATCCGCGGAAATGACACGACGAGGTCTAGATCGCCCGCCATGTACAGCGCCGGCACCGTGACCGAAGCGCCCGCGTACGGCGCCAGCAACTCCCAATTGCGATCGATGTTGCGGTACCAGTTGAGGCCGCCGCGAAAGCCGGAATGCTGGAATTGCTGCACGTAGAAATCGAGGTCCGCATCGCCGAGCCACGGCGGCAGCGTTTCCGGATCCGGCATGCGGGTGAGAAATCCACCGGCGCGCGGCACCATGCCGACCCCGGCGCTGGGGGTGCCGGGGTTGCGCCGCGGCACATCTCCCGATCCCGAATACAAGATCTTGCGCAGCGAGGTTCGAGGATCCGCCTCGAGTTCCTTTTCAGCCACCCCGGGAGATTGAAAGTACAGCTGGTAGAAACTGGCATCGGCGTTCTGCGGCATCCCCGATGTCGGGGCAACGCCGCCGCGGGGCCGATAGGGAACACTGAGTCCCACGACCGCACGAAATCGATCCGGGCGCAGCAGTGCGGCGTGCCACGCAACCGGCGCGCCCCAATCGTGCCCGGCAATCACCGCCGTCTTTTCGCCCAGCGAATCGAGCACGCCCACCATGTCGCCGACGAGATGGAACAGCGTGTAACGCTCAATTTCCGCGGGGCGATCGCTCATGCCGTAGCCGCGCATATCGGGTGCCACGGCGTGAAACCCCGCGGCCGCGAGCGCACTCAGTTGATGCCGCCACGAATACCATGATTCCGGAAATCCATGGCAGAGCAGCACCAAAGGTCCGCTGCCTTGTTCCGCAAGGTGAATGCGGATTCCGTTCGCTTCGATCGTGCGATGAGTGGGTTCGTTCATGGCGGTAGCGTAGCAGGCCTACGGTGGATGGTCCTTCATGGCGGCGAGTTTGGCCTCCAGTTCGCTGCCGAAGTAGGCCTGGGGCCTCGACGCGTCGACGCGTTCGCGCCGCTCGCGCAGGGCGATCGCTGCCCTGGCCTTGTCGAATGCTTCGCGCAAGGTGCGCGCCTCGGGCAGCGCATCGCGATAGAACGCCTCGCCGAAGTAGGTCAGATCGCTGTCGTTTGAACAGCCGAAGGAAGTTCTGTCCGCGGCTGCCGCCGTGATGATGATGGTCCGCGGGTCCTTCAACGCATCGATGAATCCTCCGGCGTAGCACGCCGAAATGATGATCACGCGCCACTTGATACCCGAGTCCCGCAAGGCTTCCGCGAGATCTTCATCGGTCAGGTCATCGAGCGGCAGATCCGAATTTGCAACTTCGATTGCCGGATCGCGCGCGCCATGCGAGGAGATCGCCAGGAACAACACATCGCGATCGATGTTCATGCGGCCGGCGAGGCCGCGAAGCGCGTACCTCAACCCCGAGACGCTGGCAAGCGGCGCACGCTCGAGGTCGCGCTCATCATTGATCAGCGACAAGTTCCTGCCATCCATGCCGTAACGTTCCGACAGCACACGCGACGCCAGACCGATTTCCTGCGCGAACACCTTTTGGTCGCCGACTCCGGCAAATCCGAGAAAAAATCCCTTTGCGGCCGGCGAGGCATCGGCTTGAACCGCCTCGAGCGCTTGATCGATGCGCGCCGACTGCTCGAACAACAGGGCTTCCGCGTCGGCATGCGCGTCATTGCCGACAACGGCCTCTTCGGCCTCCGGCGCCGCCCACACGTCCGGAATCACCTCCAGCGCATCGGTGATGCAGACGAATCCGACGAGAAAGACCAAGCCGGCAAAGGCGGCGGCGCGGTGCCGCCCGCCCGTAAAGGCATGCAGACCGCGCGACAGGTACAGGTAGGAATAGACCAGTACGGCAATGCTGGCCACGAGCAGCCAGAGCGGATTCAAATACGGGGCTACGACCGCGGCGAGCAGCATTGGAATGGGCGTCAGGCCCAAGGACAGCATCAATGCGGCTTCAAATGCCGGCCTCGATCGGGATCGCCAGCGCAGCAACGCCGCCATCGCCAGAATCGCGAGCGCATACCAGGCTAGCAGCGGTGCGCCGGCGACCAGAAATTGCGGCTCGGGCAGCGCTGCCAACCAGTCGATTGTCAGCCACAGCAACAACGAGAAGAGGGCCAGGCAAATGAGCAGGGCCGTCGATGGGAGGGCGGCGGGCGGCACGGCTCGGAGGGCCCACAGCCGCAGCAGCAAAGCGAATCCGGATCGCGGCGTGTTCGGTACCTGAGACTCAGCGTCATCCATGGCTCGAGATGATAGCTTGCCGCACGAAGTGTTGCGCGCAACGGGCACTCCGCAGGATGATGTCAAGACACGTGATCGGAGGTCCCCATGAAAGTTGATGGCCGTTGTCATTGCGGGCAGATTCGCTATGAGGCGCAGATCGACCCCGCCACGGTGAGCGTCTGCCACTGCACCGACTGTCAGATGCTGACGGGCACTGCGTATCGGGTAAGCGTTCCGGCATCCGCCCCAAATCTGGCGTTTCTTTCAGGCACGCCGAAGGTTTACGTCAAGACGGCGGAGAGCGGCAACCGGCGCGCGCAAGCATTTTGCGCTGATTGCGGGACACCTCTTTATGCGGCTGACGCGAAGGATCCGCAAGTCTATTTTCTGCGGGTGGGTACGATCAGTCAGCGTGCGGCATTGCCGCCGACGCGGCAGATCTGGTGCCAATCTGCGTTGCCGTGGGCGTCGGACATTCGCAATCTAGCGCCCAGCGAACGCGCATGACGGTGTATGCGTTGGGAGAGCACACGCCGCTGGTGGCGGCGAGCGCCTACATTGCGCCGACCGCTGCGGTAATCGGCAAAGTCATACTCGCCAAGAACGCCAGCGTGTGGTTCGGCGCCACGCTTCGCGGGGACAATGAAACCATCAGCATCGGCGCCGGCAGCAATGTGCAGGATTTGGTGGTGATGCACACCGACCCTGGGTATCCGCTGATGGTGGGCGCCGATGTGTCCATCGGACATCAGGCGGTCATGCACGGCTGCACGGTCGGTGAAGGCTCCCTGATCGGTATTCAGGCGATCGTGATGAACGGCGCCGTGATCGGCAAGGGCTGTCTCGTCGGGGCGGGCGCACTCATCACCGAACGCAAGGTATTCCCGGACGGAACTCTCATCATCGGCGCGCCTGCCAAGGCGGTACGCGAGCTGACCCCGGAGGAGCGGGAAACGCTTCTGAAGGTCGCGGCGAACTACGCCGAGCGCGGCGCTTACTATCGAACGCATCTGCATGCAATCTCGGACTTGGAATCGGCCACACAGGGGAGAAACGAATGAGCAATGAGCGCGACATTGAATTGAGCCGGCGTGATTTTGTACAAGGCGCCATATCGGGCGCGGCCCTCGGCGTAGTGCCGTTGGCGGCATTTGCGGCCCCGGCGCCGGACGCCGACAAGGCCGCGGTATTGGCGCAGATTCCGAAGATGCATGCCGCCAACATCAAGCGCCTGCAGGAATGGATCGCGCTGCCTTCGATCGCCGCCGAGAATCGGAATTTTCCGCAGGGTCCCGAGCACATGGCGAAGTTGGCGCAGGATGCGGGATTCACCGGCGTCAAACTGATACCCACCGCCGGCAAACCCGGCGTGTTCGGCAAGATCGACGCCGGCGCGAGCACGACGATGGCCATTTACTTCATGTACGACGTGAAGCAATTCGTGCCTGAGGAGTGGAGCTCGCCGCCGCTCGAGGCTCGGCTGGTCCAAAAGGAGGGCCTGGGGACCGTTTGCATGGGACGCGGCGCCGTCAATCAGAAGGGACCGGAAAATTCCTTCTTGAGCGCCTTGATGGCGTTCAAGGCGGCGGGTAAAAAGCTGCCCGTCAATCTCGTCCTGGTCTGCGAGGGTGAAGAAGAAATTGCCTCGCCGCATTTTCGGGAAGTCATTAAAAATCCTGAAGTCATGGCGGAACTCAAAAAGTGCGTCGGCGTTTTCATGCCCGAGGCGGGCCAGGATCGCGATGGCGGTGTTCAAGTATCCCTGGGCGCAAAGGGTGTGGTCGAGCTGGAGCTGATCTCGAGCGGCGAGAAGTGGGGCCGAGGCCCTGCGCATGATGTGCATTCAAGCCTGGAAGCACAGGTGGATTCGCCGACGTGGCATCTGGTCCAGGCGCTGAACACGCTGGTGGAAAAAGATGGACACACGCCGGCGGTGGAGGGATTTTTCGAGCGCGCCAAGCCGCTGACAGCCGCGCAGGAAAAAATGATCAAGGATCATGCGGCAAAGACCGCGGAGGCGACCGTGCAGAAGGCGCTGGGCGTAAAGCATTGGGTGCACGATAAGAATTGGGTGGACTCGCTGATGCTGCTCGAGTCGCGCCCGACCATTAACATCGAGGGGCTCGTGGCGGGATATACCGGTCCCGGGGGCAAGACCGTGCTGCCGCACAAAGCGGTGGCGAAGATCGACATGCGCCTCGTCCCCGACATGACTGCCGCCGACACGCTCGCCAAACTGAAAGCGCACCTGGCGAAACACGGATTTGCCGATATCGAAGTCAACATGAGCGGCGGCTACAACCCGAATCAGACTGATCCCGACAGCAAGCTGATTCAGACGCAGCTGGCGACCTATCGGAAACTCGGACTCGAGCCGCTGTTATGGCCGCGCTCCGCCGGATCATGGCCGGGATACGTATTCACCGATGCACCGTTGAGCCTGCCCGCCGGCCACTTTGGCCTGGGGCACGGGACGGGTGCGCATGCGCCCGATGAGTATTATTTGATCGAGTCCACCAATCCGAAAATTCAAGGATTGGACGGCGCGGTCGCATCCTTTGTGGAGTATTTGTACGCGGTGGGTCGCTAGAGCTTGGCGCGATAATTTAGGGAGCGGGCGTTTTTTCCGGCGGCGGGGATGCCTTTTCCGAGGGCTTGGGGGGCGGACTCGCTTTTTCGCCATTGACGGCTGCTTTGGCTCTTTGCGCGCCCTTTTTTGCGGTGGCGCCGACTTGTTGAGCGCCTTCCTGGGTTGCGGCAGCGACCTCTTTGGCCGCGGCGGCTACTTGTTTCGCGCCCGTCTTGGCCGCATCGGCGATCACTTTGGCGTCGCGCTTGACGGCCTGACCCACCGCTTTGGCTTGATCATGAGCCAGCGTTGTATCGGCCGGCGGATCATCGGCGGCCCTTGCGGTCAACAGCGCCGACAGCGCCAAACCGACCCAGGCTGCAATGAATGCTTTGGCTTTCATAAACGTAACCTTTGGTTATCCGAAAACGTCGCCGTATTTTTGCCGAAGGACTGTCTTTTGCACCTTGCCGGTCCCGCCGACCGGCAGCGAGTCCAAGAATATGACCTCCTCGGGCACCCACCACTTTGCCACCCGCTCGGCCAGAAAACACAGAATGTCCGCCGACTCCAATGCATGGCCGGGCTTGCGAACGACGAACAGCAGCGGGCGTTCCTGCCACTTGGGATGTTTTACGCCGATGACCGCGCACTGCGCCACGGCAGGGTGCGCGATCGCGGTGTTTTCCAGGTCGATGGAGCTGATCCACTCGCCCCCGGTCTTGATCAGATCCTTGACGCGGTCGCGGATCTGCAAAGTGCCATGCGGATCAATGGTGGCGATATCGCCGGTGGGAAACCACCCGTCCCGAAGCGGTGAGGTCTCGCTCTTGTAGTAGGCACTGACGATCCACTGGCCCCGCACCATGAGTTCGCCCTGCGACTGGCCGTCTCGGGGCAATTCGCTGCCGTCCTCGGCGACCACTTTAATGTCGATGCCGAAAACGGTCTTGCCGCAATTGGCGGCCGCGAGGTGGCGTTGCGCCGGCTGCGACTGCAGTTGCTCGTCCGTCAGGCAGCTTATGGTTGCCGCCGCGGTGGTCTCGGTCATTCCCCAGCCCTGCCGCACTTCGACGCCATATTGCTGGTCGAATTTGGCGATCAGCGTGAGGGGTACCGCCGATCCACCCGACAGCACGCGCTTGAGACTCGAAAATTTCAGGTTGTGCTGCTCGACATACTGCAGCAGTGCGAGCCACACCGTTGGTACACCGGCGCTCACCGTCACCTGCTCATTTTCCATCATTTCGTACAGGCCGGGGCCATCCAAGCGAGGTCCCGGCAGCACCAGCTTTGCACCGCCTATGAGGCACCCATAGGGCGCGCACCAGCCGTTGATGTGAAACATGGGAACCACCGGCAGCATCGCCTCGCGGACAGAAAGGCCGAGCATGCCGGGCATGCAGATGGTCATGGCGTTCAGCACGATGGAGCGGTGCGAATACAGAGCGCCTTTGGGATTGCCCGTCGTGCCGGACGTATAGCAGATGGCCGCGCTCGCGCGCTCATCGAACTGCGGCCACTCGAAATTCTCATTCTCCGAGGCGATGAAGGTCTCGTAGCAGTAGACATTGGCGACCGCATCCAGCGCGGGCATGTTTTCCGCGTCCGTCATGCAGATCCACGCGATGATGTTCGGGCAGCGTGGGGCAATGCCGGCGATGAGCGGTGCGAAAGTCGAATCAAAAAACAGGACGCGATCTTCCGCGTGATTGATGATGAAGATCAGCTGCTCGACATGCAGTCGAGGATTGCAGGTATGAATGACCAAGCCGCTGCCCGACACGGCGTAGTAGATCTCGACATGGCGGTGATTGTTCCATGCGAGGGATGCTATTGCGGTGCCGGCCGGCAGGCCCAGATCCGCGAGCGCATTGGCGAGCTTTTTGACCCGCACCGCGCACTCTTTGATGGTGTAGCGAAACACGGGTCCGTGAGTCTCGCGCGAAACCATTTGCGTCTGGCCGTGCTGCGCCTCGGCATGCTCGAGGATGCCGGAGATCAGCAAGGGCCGGTCCATCATGAGTCCGGGCTGGAGCATTATTTGTGCGCGGCCGCGCTCTGCTGGGCGCGGTAGGCGATCCAACTCTGCTCGATCAGGTACGCATGGACGTTGTCGGCGTCCTTTTCGCTCAAGATGTCGTTGAATCGTTCCATGCCGGCCGGGGCCAACGCGCCTCTCAACAAAATATCCTTGAAGGCAACGTGCAGTCCTTCGTTGAGCTTGCGAAGATCGGGCGTGGTGCTCGGGCCGAGCTGATGGCAGCGCGTGCATTGCTCGATGAACGTCACCTCGCCGGCCTCGATCTGCGCCTGGGTCGCCTTCTGCTCGGGTGGTTTCGGGAAGGCGGGTTCGGTGCGAAGCGGAGGCATCGGCACGGGGCCGCCCCCGAGCTTGAAGGCGATGATGCGATTGGTATTTTGATACTTGAGCGCCGCACTGCTCGGCGGAATGGGCGCCACCGTGATGGCGGTGCCGCCATAGCCCACTTGAACGGCGACATACTGCTCGCCGTTGACCGAGTAAGTCATCGGCGCCGCCATGATGTGGCTGCCGGTCTTGATGACCTTGAGCACCTTGCCGGTGTCGGCCGCATAGACCCACAACTCGCCGCTGCCGCGGCCTTGAAACACCAGATTCCCCGCGGTCGACATGACGCCGCCATCATAGCCGCGGATGCCCGAGGAAGTTTCATGTTCCCACACGACCTTTTGCGCCACGGGATCCCAGGCGCGAATCACCTCTCGCACCGGTTTGACATGGCGCGCCGCCTTGATCGCTTGCTCGTCCGGCACCGGCCCGAACAGGCGCGTCGCCTCCTTGGAGTCATAGGTGTCGTCGGGAATGATGCCCTGCACGGTGAAAAACCCTTCAACGTACTTCAGCTTGCTGCCGTTATGCAGCAGATCCACCCAGATCGTCGGTACGTCGATCACGGGGATATAAGCCAGGCGCGTTTGCAGGCTATAGGACATGGGATTCCAAGTATGGGAACCGAACCAAGAGGGATAGGTCAGTTTGGCGGTGTTGTACCAATCCGATTGCGGGGTGGTGACCGGACGGCCCGTCTTCATATCGACGTGGGTCGCCCAATTCATGAACGCATAGTCCTTCGCGGACAGCAATTTCCCGGTCTTGCGATCCAGTACATAAAAGAAGGCGTTCTTGGAGGCCTGCATGATGACGGAGCGCGGCGCGCCATCCACCGTAATGTCGGCCAGCACCATTTTTTGCACGGCATCGTAGTCCCAACTGTCGTGGGGCGTTTCCTGGTAGTACCACGCCATACGCCCGGTCGTGGCGTCGACGGCAATGATGCAGGTGGCGTAGAGACTGTCGAGTTGTTGGGGTCCCAACTGCCGAAGATCATAAGGCGCCGCGTTGGCGGTGCCGAAGTAGAGCAGGTTCAACTTCGCGTCGTAGGCAAACCCGTCCCACGCGGTGGCCCCGCCCTTGAACTTGGGGTCGCGGTGCGGATCCCAGGTCTTGTCCGCCGCGGCCAATTCAGGGTTTTCATAGGGTTGACCGACCGCGGGAGGGACGGTGTAGAAACGCCATTTGAGCGCGCCGGTTTCCAAGTCATAGGCAGATATATAGCCGCGCACGGCGCCGTGCCCCATGTCGGCGCCGCTGTTGCCGATGACCACCACGCTGCCCGCGATTTGCGGCGCTCCGGTGCTGGAATACGGCAGCTTGCGGTCGACAATGGTATCGGCTTCCCAGACTTTCTTGCCCGATGCCGCATCGAGCGCGTGCAAGCGTCCATCGACGGAAGCCACGAACACTTTGCCCTTCCAGACGGCGACGCCACGGTTGACGAGATCGCAGCAGGGATTGCGGCCCATGAAGAAATCCGCTTTGGGGTCATACCGCCACAGTTCCTTGCCGGTGGCCGCGTCCACGGCATAGACATAACCCCATGTCCCTGAGGTGTACATCACGCCATCGATCACCAGCGGCGTGGCTTCCTGGCCGCGTTTCGGATCACCCAGATCGTAGCTCCAGGCAAAGCCCAGTTGCTTGACGTTGTCGGCACTGATGGTCTTCAGCGGAGAAAAATAGGTGCCGTCCTTGTCGCGGCCGCCGGTGAACCAGTTCTGCGGCTCGGCGTCCGCGGCCGCCAGGCGCGCCGTGTCCACGTTCCCAGGCAGGGTAGCGGCCACACTTGCGCCTGATGTCAGCGCGGCGGCTGCACACATGAATATTTTATTGATTAGCAAAATAGTTCTCCCTTAAGGCACCCGAAGCTTAAGCCATCATCCGGTTGGATGGGTACTTTTGCCCAGGAGCCTGCCTGAGTACTCAGGCAGGCTCTTAGCCTGCGTAGGCTGGCACCGACAGGATGTGGCAGAGGACGGGAATTGGCGTCCTCTCAGGCGATGCCTAGCATGCGCCCACCACCCATCATTGAGGATTTGCACCATGCGTCAGTATTTTTGGAAGCCGGCTCTGCTGGCACTCACGGCCGTCGCAATGACCGGCGTGGCCCCCGCGCTGGTCAGCGCGCAGGATCGCCCGGACGATCACCACGCGATGCGGGCCGATGACCACCGCGACGAGCACCGAGATGAACACCAGCGAGATGACAAACAGATCGAGCGTTTCCGTCACGATCATCCGCACTCCTCAGCCCGCTGCCACGATGGTTTTTTCACCTCAACGCACGACCGCAATCGGGCTTGCACCAAGCACGGCGGAATTGACATCTGGCTCTCGCTGTAAGCTGAAAGCGCTGATCACCGCGTAACCTCTCAAAATGGAAAGCCGGTGCCGGGCGGGAAGCCCGGTGCCGGCGGTCGGGCGTACCCACTCGCCGCTGCGCCTATTTGCGGCCCGGCCGCGCGCAAACGTACACTGGCGGGATGGCTCTATTTCTCAGCATCGATGATTTCAGGCGGCAGGCGATGCGCCGCATCCCGCGGGCGATTTTCGATTACGCCGACGGCGGCTCCTACGATGAGTGCACCATCCGGCGCAATGCTGCGGACCTTGATGCCATGGCCTTTCGGCAGCGGGTGATGGTCGATATGTCGACCATATCGCTGGCCACCACCTTGCTCGGTTCGCCAGTATCGATGCCATTGGCGATCGGTCCGACGGGCCTCGCGGGATTGTTTCATGCCGACGGCGAGATTCTGGGCGCGCGGGCGGCCGCCGCGTGCGGCATCCCGTTTTGCTTGAGCACGATGTCGATTTGTTCGATTGAAGATGTTCGAGAGGCCACCAAGCAACCTTTCTGGTTTCAGCAGTATCTGATGCGCGATCGCGGGTTCAATCAGGAACTCATCGACCGCGCCGCGGCGGCACACTGTTCCGCGCTGATGCTCACCCTCGATTTGCAGGTCATTGGCGAACGTCGCCGGGATCCGCGCAACGGTCTGACCATTCCTCCCAGGCTGACGCTGCGAAATGCCTGGGATGTCGCGACCAAACCTTCCTGGGCCTTGAACGTACTGTTCGGCAAGCGGCGGACCTTCGGGAACCTCGTGGGCCGGATCGGCGGCTCCAGCGGCATCAACACATTGGCAGAATGGATTGCCACGCAATTCGACCCTTCGGCCACTTGGCGCGATGTCGAATGGGTTCGAAGCCGCTGGCCCGGCAAGCTGATTCTAAAGGGCGTGCTCGACGCCGAAGACGCCCGATTCAGTGTTGCCGCCGGCGCCGACGCGATAGTCGTTTCGAACCACGGCGGCCGGCAGCTCGACGGCGCCCCCTCCTCGATATCGGTCTTGAGCGAAATCGTTGAAGCCGTCGGCGGACGCTGCGAAGTCATGTTCGACGGCGGCATCCGGTCGGGTCAGGACATTGCAAAAGCCCTGGCGCTGGGCGCGCGCGGCGCGCTGATCGGCAAAGCGTTCCTGTATGCCTTGTCGGCCGCCGGCGAAGCGGGCGTCGCCAAGGCCATCGAAATCATGCGCAACGAGTTGCGCGTGACATTGGCGCTTACGGGCACTGCGGCCATTGATGCCGTGGGACCGCATATTTTGCGGCAATGAGCCTTAGGGCCGAGACAGTCTCCTAGATCATCGGCAGTCCGCGAGGCGCCTTGCCCAGCGGAAATGCCGCATCGATCTTCGCGATGTCGCCATCGCTCAACTCAACTGCGGCCGCACCGGCATTCTCGTTCACGTGGGCAAGATCGGACGCTTTCGGAATCACAAATACTTCCCTGTGGCGCAGCAAAAAGCGCAGCGCGACCTGCCGGGGAGTGGCGCCATGTGCGGCCGCGATGTCTTGCAGCACCCGGGCCGCTTTTGATCCGCCGTCGAAGATTCCCGGCGACTGGCCGAACGGCGTGTACGCGACCACCGCGCACCCGTGCTCGCGGCACCACGGCAGCACGGCATGTTCAATCGCGCGCTCCTGGAGGTGGTACAGAACTTGATTGCAGACCGGATGGCCGGCACCCGAGATCGCCGTCACTTCGGCAAGGTCCTTTGCGTCGAAATTGCTCACGCCCCAGGAGAGGATTTTGCCCTGGCGCACCAGCACGTCGAACGCGCTCAAGGTCTCTTCCAGAGGCACGCTTCCCCTCCAGTGAAGCAGGTAGCAGTCGAGCCGATCGGTGCGCAAGTTGGCCAATGATTTCTCGCAGGCGGCGAGTGTGCCGCTCTTCGAGGCATTGCTTGGCAGCACCTTCGACACCAAAAAAACCTCATCGCGCAGCCCTTCGATGGCTTTACCGACCACTCGCTCGGCAGCGCCCGAGCCATACATTTCCGCCGTGTCGATATGGTTGAGTCCGAGTTCGAGTCCACGGCGCAGCGCGGCGAGGCCCGTGGATGAGCCTTCCATCTTCCATGTGCCTTGGCCTATGCAGGTGACTTGGCGACGGGTCGCCCCGAATGGGCGGGTGGGAATTTTGGCAGCCATGACCTTTGGAGTATTGCAAGAAACTGGCGCACAATCACCCGCCCACAGGGAGGTCACCAACGTGCCGACGCAGATCGCGTCCAATGCAGACCGGGCAGCAGGCCTGCAATGGGACTTTACGCGCGGCGGATTCGCCAAAGGCGCCTTATCCCTCGGGATCCTTGCCGCGCTGTACATGCTGCTCGTTTTGGTCGGCCTCGAGCTGCACGAGAACATCGAGCCTCTGACCATCATCTGGCCGGCTGCGGGCCTTCTGTTCATGGCGCTGTGGCTTTCGCCGCGGCGCAATTGGGTTTGGATTCTCGCCATGCAGGTGAGCGTCGAACTGTTGTCCGCCGCCATCGTCCAGGATCATTTCCAAGTCTTTAGGTACCTGACTTTCGCCGCCGCCAATTCGATCGACGCCGCGGTGGGCGCATGGATTGCCTCGCGGCTCATTCCAACTCCGCGCACTCCCCGGATGCGCAACGTGCTGCTGTTCATTGCCGCCGTGGCGGTGGGCGCCGCAGCCAGCGCCGTCGTGGGGGCGTATGGCACGACGCAGACGTTCGGCGGTTCCGTGTATGTGCGCGAGTGCCAGATATGGTGGGCCGGCAATTGGCTGGGGTCGCTTTGCATCGCACCGATCGTGATGGGGTGGGCCGTGCGCCTGCGCGCGCGCGAGCATTCCGCGCCGGCCGGGCCGGCGATTGAAATGATGCTCATCGGATTCGCGCTGTTGGCCATGGCGATGTGGGTCTTCTCGGCGCTGCCGGGCGGGGTCACGACGATTCTCGACATGCCGTTCGTGTTGCTGGCCTTGGTGGTGGTGGCGGCATTTCGCATGCCGCCGCGCTGGTCGACCCTCCTCGTGGCTGCGACCGCCATCTTGGTGTCCTACTTCGCGAGCCGCGGTCTCGGGCCCTTCGCGGGCGATCCAAACCCCTTCGTCCGGGTCGGCGCCGTGCAGTTGTATCTGGCGACGCTCGTCGTGGTGAATTTCTTGTTGACGGCGGTGTTGCTCGAGAAGAGAAACGCGTACCAAATGCTGCGCACCAGCGACGAACGCTACCGCAATTTCATCGAGCACAGTTCCGAGGCGGTATGGCGCCTCGAGCTGTCCGAGGCCATGGATCCGAGTCTGCCGGTGGCCGATCAAATCACCTGGCTGCAGACGCATGCTTACGTGGCGGAAAGCAATCTGACCTATCAACGCTTGAACCGCGAGATGGGACTGCCGGCGGAAGATGCCCGCCAGTGGCGCACCGATATGCCCTGGTTTGCGACCTTCACCGATCACCTGGGCGCGGCATCGAATCAGGGATACGCGATGGACGGACTGCGCTTCTCGGTGCCGGGCAAGGCGCACCCGCGCAGCTATATCACGGGATTCCGCGGCGTGATCGAGCAGGGACGCTTGGTGCGCGTCTGGGGAGTCGCCCGCGACGTCACGGAGCTCGTGGATCTCAATGAGCGGCTGCGCCAAAATCAGGACCGATTGAAGCTCTACGCGCGCGAATTGGTGGGAGCCGAGGAGCGCGCCCGCCGCGCGACCGCGGTGGATCTGCACGACGGCATCGGGCAGCAGTTGGTCGGGTTGTCGATGACGCTGGATTCGCTGGTGGCGCGGTCGCCTCCCGAGATACGTCTTTTGCTCAGCGAGGCGACCAACACCATTCGCGAGGTGCAGGCGATCGCGCAACGCGTCATTGCGGATTTGAGTCCGCCGGGACTCTACGAGCTGGGCTTGGAGCCGGCGCTCAAGTGGCTCAGCGTCTACATGCGCAGCAAGGACAATTTGCAGGTCGATCTAAGAGTCGCCGCTGAGGATGCAAGCATCGACATCGATTTGCGGGTGCTGGTGTTCAAGGTCATCAGGGAGTTGCTGCGCAACGTCGTCAAGCACTCCGGCGCACAGTCCGCAAGCGTTACAGTCATACGCGACCCCGACGAATTGCGTGCCGTGGTCGAAGACAAAGGGGTGGGTTTTGAATGGCAGCTGAGCCTGTTCGAGCCGCGCGCGCATGGGTTCGGTTTGTGGAGCGTGGCGGATCGGGTTCGGGACGCGGCCGGCCAGATGACGGTGGATACCGGACCCGGGCGGGGCTGCCGGGTCACCGTGGTGTTCCCCATCAGCCGCACCAGATCGTCCGTGCGGCAGATCGATCCGAGCGGCGACCTGAACGACGGAACGGCGCGCTCTGCCTGATCAGATCTTCGCGAGGTGGCGCGACATGCGCAGCGCCGCTTCCCGGCCCTGGTAGTAGCCTTGCACGACTCCCAATTGATCGAAGCCCAAGCGCGCGTAGAAAATTCGGGCCGCGTCATTGTTCGTGCGCAATTCGAGATTGATGCGAAACACACCGGCCTCGACCGCCGTCCTCGTGAGCCAATCCATCAGCAGGGATCCCAAGCCCTGGCGGCGATGCTCCGGCGCAACGGCAAGCAGATTCAAATGGGCGACGTCGTCTCCGAAATGCATGATGGCGAATGCCGCAACCCGCTGTTCGCGGCGCGCCACCACGACCGATGATTCCGGGCCGGAAATAAAATGCTGCACGCGCGCCGGAGTCCATGACCAGGACAATCCCTGTTCGATGAGATCGCGGGACATCTCGGCAATTTCGCGCGCATCGTTGCTGCGCGCCAAGCCGATGTAAGCCAGTTCAGACACTCATTCACCCCTCTAGCGGCTGCGATAGCGATCCGTCGCGAGCACCAGTTCGTGCGTGTTGCCCGGTTCGAACGCCGAATGACCGGCGTCGGCCACGATGCGCAAGTCGGCTTCCGGCCACGCTCGATGCAGATCCCACGCGCTGGTTGCCGGGCACACCACATCGTAGCGGCCCTGCACGATGGTGGTGGGAATATTCCGAATGCGCGGCACATCGTCGATCAGCTGGCTCTCGCTGCGCAGAAAGCCGCGGTTGACGAAGTAGTGGCACTCGATCCTGGCCACCGACAAGGCAAACTGGTCCTCGCCCCATTTCTTGATGTTGTCGATATTGCTGTACAGAAAGCTGCAGGCTGCTTCCCACACGGACCAGGCCCGCGCCGCCGCCAACGCCACGCGCTGATCGGTGCCGGTCAGCCGCTTGTGATAGGCGCTCAAGAAATCGTCGCGCTCATCGAGCGGGATGGCGTCGCGATAAGCTTCCCAGGCATCCGGAAAAACTTCCGAGGCGCCGTGCTGATAAAACCAGCGTATTTCGGCATAACGCAGCAGGAAAATTCCGCGCAGCACGATTTCGCTGACGCGTTCCGGGTGCGCTTCCGAGTAGGCCAGCGCCAGCGTGCTGCCCCACGACCCGCCGAACACCAGCCAGCGCTCGACGCCTAGGTGCTTGCGCAGGCGCTCGATGTCGGCGACCAAATGCCAGGTGGTATTTTCAATGAGACTGGCGCTCGGCCGGCTGCGCCCGCAACCGCGTTGATCGAACACCACGATGCGATAATGCCGCGGGTCGAAGAACTGCCGCGCGCGCTTGTCCGATCCTGCACCAGGACCGCCGTGCAGGAATACCGCCGGTTTGCCCGCCGGGTTACCGCTCTCCTCATAGTAGATCTCGTGGATGTCCGAGACGCGCAAGTAGCCGTGCCGATACGGCTCGAGCGCCGGATACAACTCGCGGCGCGGCAGGCTGCGCGGAGTGGGGCGCGAAATCTCCCGCGCTTTGACGGCGCGGTTGGATTTGGCGGCGCTGACCGAGCGCTTTTTGATCCGCGCCTTGGGTGCGGCGCGTGATTTGGCTTGCGCGGCCGTTTTCTTCTTCATCACGTATCCTCTTTATTTTCGCAATTAAGCTCGCGCCACCATGGGCCCGAGAGGCCGGCCGCCCAAAAGATGTACATGCAAGTGATACACCTCCTGGCCTCCATGTGCATTGCAATTGACGATCAGCCGATAGCCGCTTTCGGCGATACCTTGCTGTCGTGCAAGATCGCGCGCCACGATGAACATGTGCCCGATCAGCGCTTCATCCTCATCGGCAATGTCATTGGCTGTGGGAATGGGTTTATTGGGGACGATGAGTATATGCACCGGCGCCGCGGGGCGAATGTCCAAAAAAGCAACGACGCGCGGGTCGCGGTACAGCACGGTCGCCGGTAGGTCGCCGGCGATGATCTTCTCAAAAAGCGTAGGCATTTCATACGCCTCCGATGATTCCTAGGATATCCAAGACTATCAGGAACTGCCTTAACCTAAAGGGAGGAATGTGACTCCGTAATAGTAATGGGAACGATTCTCATATAGAATTGCGTCCATGCTGGTCTCCCGCCCCGACCTCGTTTCTCCCGCGAATACCGACATTCCGCTCATGGAGTTGCCTTCCGGGACCTCCGCGCGCGTGGTTTCCGTATCCGGGGCCGATTCGAAGGCGCCCGCCGATGTCGGCCGGCGCTTGGCTGAGCTGGGATTTCTGCCCGGTGAGGCGGTGCGCATCGTCGCCCGGGGATTGTTGGCCCGCGCGCCGATTGCCGTGCGCATTGGAACAGGCACCTTTGCGCTGCGTCTATTCGAGGCCGCCTGTATCCGCGTATGCCCGGAGCAGCCGCAGCTTCCTTAAGATCCCCATGGACGCCGCGCAAAGCGCTCCGAGCCCTCTGATCGCCCTGGTTGGCAATCCCAACTGCGGTAAGACCGCGCTGTTCAATATTCTGACCGGAAGCCGCCAGAAGGTGGCGAACTACGCGGGCGTCACCGTCGAACGTAAAGAAGGTTCGCTGCTCACGCCGTCCGGCTTGCGCATTCGCATTCTCGACCTGCCCGGCGCCTACAGCTTGGATCCGCTGACCCCCGACGAGCAGGTCACCGCCGATGTGCTGCTCGGGCGCCGAAGCGGCGAGAGCGCCCCCGATTTTGTCGTCTGCGTGACCGACGCCACCAACCTTAGACAGAATTTGCGGCTGGTCTTGAGCCTGAAGCGCTTGGGACTGCCCATGGTCGTGGCGCTCAATATGACGGACATCGCGCGCCGCAAGGGCATCGTCATCGATGCGGACCGGCTGGCGCTCGAGTTGGGTGTGCCGGTCGTGGAGACGGTCGGCGTCAAAACGGCCGGCGTCAAATCCTTGATCAAGGTGCTGGATTCGACCGCCATGCCTGAACGACGCGGCCATTCGACCACATGGCAGCCCTTGAGCCGGGCGGATATCGAACACGATCAGGCCGAGGTGCGGCGAATCCTCGGCGTCATCGGCGGCGATCGGCTCGACGGCGTCACTTTAAGCGATCGGGTCGATGCCCTGGTGCTGCACCCCGTGATCGGACCGGTGATCCTGGCGGTCATTCTTTTCCTGGTGTTTCAAGCGGTGTTTGCCTGGGCGCAGGTGCCCATGGACGAGATCAAACTCGGCGTCGCGGCGTTCGGCAACTGGTTGAACGCGGCCATGCCGAACAGCCTCATCAAGGACCTGCTGGTCAACGGCGTATTGGCGGGCGTCGGCAGCGTGCTGGTGTTTCTGCCGCAAATCATCATCCTGTTCTTTTTTATCCTGGTGCTCGAGGATTCAGGATACCTGCCGCGCGCCGCATTCCTGTTGGATCGGGTCATGGGCAGCGTGGGCTTGTCGGGGCGGGCGTTCATTCCGTTGCTGTCGAGCTTTGCCTGTGCCATTCCCGGAATCATGGCGACGCGCACCATCCAGAATCCCCGTGATCGGCTGACGACCATCATGATCGCGCCGCTGATGACCTGCTCGGCGCGATTGCCCGTGTACGCGCTGATCATCGGTGCCTTCATTCCGCGTCGGACGATTTGGGGCGGTTTGGAATTGCAGGGCGTGGTGTTGTTCGCGCTGTACGTTCTCGGCGTCGCCAGTGCCATGGCGGTGGCCTTTGTGCTCAAGCGCTTGGGCTCGCGCGGCAACTTGCAGGCGCTCATGCTGGAACTGCCCGCTTATCACTGGCCCAATTTGCGCAATCTCGCCATCGGGCTGTGGCAGCGCGTCGAGATTTTCATGAGCCGCGTCGGCACCATCATTCTTGCGCTGATGGTCATTCTCTGGGCGTTGAGCTCATTTCCCGCGCCGCCGCCGGGAGCCACGGGGCCGGCCATTCAATACAGCATTGCAGGACACCTGGGTGCGTGGCTGGCGGTGTTGTTCAAGCCTATTGGGTTCAATTGGCAGATATCGATTGCGCTCGTGCCGGGGCTGGCGGCCCGCGAGGTGGCGGTCGGGGCTTTGGGTACGGTCTACGCGCTGTCGGCGACCGGCAATGACGTGAGCAGCGCGTTGACGCCGTTGATCACGCAGTCATGGAGCCTGCCCACGGCGCTGTCGCTGCTTGCCTGGTACGTATTCGCACCGCAATGCCTGTCGACCCTGGCCACGGTCAAGCGCGAGACCAATTCCTGGCGTTACCCGATCATCATGGCGGCGTATTTATTCGCGCTGGCCTACTTAGGCTCATGGATTACGTATCGCATTGCGACGGCGCTATCATGACGGCTGCGCCATCATGAACCACTTGCTCGACAATCTGCTGGTCGGTGCCGTGTTGCTCCTAAGCCTGGGCTACGCGTTGGCCAAGCTGGGTCCGCGCACATTGCGGCAGCGCATGCTGGAACATCTAAGCCGCATGCTGGAGTCCGCGCCGGCCGGCTTCAGATTGGGCCGGGTTGCGCAACGGCTGGCAGCCGCGTCCGGCAAAACACAGGCTGCTTGCGGCGGGTGCGACAATTGCGGCAGCGAGAATTCGCCGCCGAAAGTCTCGGCCGAAATCAGCGTGCCCGTCGGAAAAATCGGCCGACGGGCCTAAGCTTCCTGGCGCTGCTCCCCGCGCTATTTCGCGGCGCCCGGCGCCAACGCTCCCTTGAGCTTCACGACACCGCTCACCGTCTTCGGATCCACCGTGATGTCCTTGAGCTTGGCGGCGACGTCCGCGGGCACGTCCTTCTGGTTGCGGCCGCCCAGGTATTGCGAGAAGAATTCTTCCATCGCCGTCACGTAGGCCAGCGTGTTGATGGGCCGCGCGAAACCGTGCCCTTCATCCGGCGCCACGATGTACTTGACCGGCTTGCCGTTGTCGCGCACCGCCGCCACGATCTGATCGCTCTCGCGCACATTGACGCGCGGATCATTCTTGCCCTGCACCACCAGCAGCGGCGTCACGATTGCCTTCGCCTGGGTCAGCGGCGACTCCGCCACCAGCAGCGCCTTGCCCTGCGCCGTCGTCGGGTCGCCCATGCGGGTGTACATCTGTTTGCGGCCCGCTTCCCAATAGGGCGGTATGGCATCGAGCAGGGTGATCAGATTGGAGGGTGCGACGTAGGCGACCGCAGCCGCGTACACGGTGGGCGTGAACGCAACGCCCGCGAGCGTGGCATAGCCGCCGTAAGATCCGCCGGAAATCCCCACTCGCTTCGCATCGACGATGCCCGAGGCGGCCAGCGACTTCACACCCCAGGTGATATCGTCCTGCATCTTGCGGCCCCATTCGCCGTTGCCGGCGTTGAGGAATTTCTTGCCGTAGCCGGTGGAGGCGCGGAAGTTCGGCTGCAGCACCGCATAGCCGCGATTCGCCAGAAACTGCGCGGTCGTGTCATAGCCGGCAGAATCGCGCGCCCACGGTCCGCCATGCGGAAACACCACGAGCGGCAGATTTTTGGCCGTCAGGCCCTTCGGAAGCGTCAAATACGCAGGGATATCCAGGCCGTCCGATGATTTGTAGTGATACGGCTTGCGTTGCGCCAGGGACTCGCGCGGGATCTCCTCGCGCACCCGGTACTGCAGCGTCAAGGTTTTCGCCTGGCGGTTCCACACGTAGACGATGCCGGGTTCGGTATCGCCGTGGGCGTTGACGATCCAGGTGTTCTCATCGTTCGAGCGCGCCCCGAAATCGACCTCGAGGCCCGGCAGTTTCGACTGCAGCCAGTGGTAGTCAGCTTCGAAAGGACGGTCCTTGAAGTAGCGGCGGAACGTGTCGTCTTCGTATTCCGTGAAAAGAATGCGGTGATCGACGCGCGAGATCTCGACGTTGAGCAGGTCGACGCGATTATCCGGGTCGCTTTCGATCTTGGTCGTGGCGCCGGTGGCCACATTCAGGATATCCAGCTCGGTCAGGTCCAACGCGCCCTTGTTGGTGGCGAGGTAAACATTCTTGCCGCCGGCATCGAAATCGAATGGGCCGCAATTCTCGAGCACGCTGCAGGTGTACAGCGGCTTGAAGCCGTCGGCATCGACCCGCAAGGTTTCGGTGTCGCCGGTCTTGGTGGTTCGCACCGCCAAACGCAACGTCCCGGCATCATCGAACTGCCAGACCGCAATCTCGTCGGTGTTTTTGCGCAGCAGTTTTTTCTCACCCGTGGAGATGCTCAATTCGTACAGGTCATGCCACTTCGGGTCGCGGTCATTCAGTCCGATGTACAAAATATCCGGCTTGGCCTTGGGCACGGCAAAAATCTGTGTTCGAACACCCTTCAGATTCGTGAGCGCGCGAGTGGGCGGCACGCCGGTTTTCGCATCCGCGGGCAACTTCGGGTCGATCGCATACACATTGAAGTTCTCATCGCCGCCGGCGTCCTGCGCGTACACGATGTACTTCGAATCGCGGCTCCAAAAATAGGTGCGGATCGGCCGGCTTGCCTCCGCACTCACCGGGCGCGCCGCACTGAACGGCTCATCCGCGCCTTTCACCCAGATATTGCGCGTTCCCTTGTAGGGCTTCAGAAATGAAAGGGATTGCCCATCGGGTGAAATCTGCGCGCCTGAGATGGCGACCTCGCCATAAAACAAATTGCGATCGATCAGCGGCGGCTGGTCGGCCAGCGCCGTCAATGGAGATGCGGCCGCGGCCACCATCAATGCCAATACCATGTGTTTCAATTAATTATCCTATTCGCAGTGAGGCGATCGCCGGAGTGCGCCATAATGCCAGACTGTCCATCGGGAAGCCCTAATTGCTGAAGTCTGCTTAAGATGCCAATCCCTGAGCTTTTGCGCGACCGCCTGCGCCTGCCCGTCATCGGCGCTCCCATGTTCATCGTATCCACGCCAAGGTTGGTCCTGGCGCAGTGCCAGGCGGGGATCGTCGGTTCCTTTCCGGCGCTGAACGCCCGGCCGGTATCCCAACTGGACGATTGGCTGGCGCAAATCACCGAAGAGTTGGCGAGCTTTGCGCGGACCCATCCGCACCTGAAGGTCGCGCCCTTTGCCGTCAATCAGATCGTGCATAGCAGCAACAATCGCTTGGAAGAGGACGTCGCACTGTGCGTCAAGCACAAGGTGCCCATCATCATTACCAGCTTGCGGCCGCCCGCCGAAGTGGTGCAGGCCGTGCATGGTTACGGCGGCATCGTGTTCCACGATGTCATCAACCTGCGTCATGCGGAAAAGGCCGCGGCGCAGGGCGTCGACGGCATCATCGCGGTGTGTGCCGGAGCCGGCGGCCATGCCGGGCTCCTAAGCCCATTTGCCTTGGTCAAGCAAATCCGCGAGGTCTATCCGGGCGCGATCATCTTGTCCGGCGCGATGAGCAGCGGCGCCGACGTGTTGGCGACGCGAGCGTTGGGCGCGGATCTTGCCTACCTGGGTACGCGCTTCATCGCGACGGACGAGGGCAATGCACCGGCGGAGTACAAGCAAATGCTCATCGACAGCGCCGCCGAGGACATCGTGTACACCTCGCTGTTCAGCGGCGTGAACGGCAACTACTTGCGCGGCAGCGTCGCGCGCGCCGGTCTCGATCCCGATCAGCTCCCGGCAGCGGACAAAGCGAAAATGAACTTCGGCACCGGCGGCAACACCGCGGCCAAGGCGTGGCGCGATATCTGGAGCGCCGGGCAAAGCGTCAGCGGCATTCATCAGGTCGAAAGCGTGGCGGCGCTGGTCGAGCGCATGGAGGGCGAATATGCGGCTGCTCGCGCCAGCTTCAATTTTTAGGCGTCGGCGCGCAGGCTCTCCGAGCCGCGCAGGTTCCGCGAACCCGGTGCTCATTTAATTGCGTCTGCGCGCCGAACAATTGCAGGCAGCGTTGGCCCGGGGGCAGGCCGGTTTCTACCTGGTCTCCGGCGATGAGCCTTTGCTGGTCGGCGAAGCCGCGGACGCGATCCGGGCTGCGGCGCGCGCGGCGGGGTTTGCGGATCGCCGCGTGTTTTTCATTGATCGCAACTTCAGCTGGGACGAGTTGCGTCTCGAGAGCCAATCCCTGTCGCTGTTCGCGGAGCGGCGCCTGTTCGAGCTCCGAATGCCGAGCGGCAAACCGGACAAGGGCGCCGCGTTGCTGGCCGAATTGGCGGCCAAGCCGATGCCCGACCTGATCTTCCTCGTGATCACCGACAAGCTGGATCGCAAGACGAGCGATACGCCCTGGGTGCAGGCGATTGAAAAGCACGGCGTCTGGGTGCCGATCTTCCCCGTGGACAGCGAGGCGCTGCCGGCGTGGCTGCGCACACGGGCAAAAATGCTGCACATCGAGATCGACCCGGAGGCATCGCAGTTGATCGTCGAGCGGGTCGAGGGCAACCTCTTGGCCGCGCAACAGGAGCTGGAAAAGCTCGGGCTGTTGGCGAATGGCGAATCGATCGGCGCCGAGCTGGTCCGCCGTTCGGTCGGCGACAGTGCACGCTACGACGTATTCCAGCTGGGCGAGGCGGCCGCCGCCGGCGATGCGGCGCGCGCCTTGCGCATACTCCTGGGGCTGAAAAGCGAGGGAGTGGAGCCGACGCTGGTGTTGTGGGCGCTGGTGCGGGAGTTGCGCGGCATGTGGCAGGCACGCGACCGCGAACGTTTGCGGTCTACGGCGCGGGGCAGCGGCTGGAACCTGGCGGCCACGCCATCGGCGCGTGCGCTTGGCCGGCTGAGAAAATTGCCCTTGGCGCCCTTGCTGGTGCAGGCCAGCCGCACCGATCGCGTCATCAAGGGGCTGCTGCCGGGCGATGCCTGGAGCGCGCTCACCGGGCTCACCGGGGCTTTCGCCGGCGCTTTGCAAGCCAATGGGGAATCAGGCAGGGTAAGCCTATGAACCCCATGGGCATTTTTGGCGGCACCTTCGACCCCATTCACTATGCGCACCTGCGCACGGCGTTCGAGCTGCAGCAGGCGCTGCGCCTGAAGGAAATCCGCTTTTTACCGGCCGGCAATCCGCCGCACCGCGACCAACCCATGGCAGACGCCAAGTTGCGGCTGGAAATGGTGCAGTTGGCCGTCGCCGGACAGCCGGGGTTTCTCGTCGACGACCGCGAGGTCCGCAAGGAAGGTCCGTCGTATTCGGTTGAAACCCTGGCCGAACTGCGCCATGAATATCCGGACCGCAGCCTCTGCCTGATCGTCGGGATGGATGCCTTTTTGAGCCTGCCGAAGTGGCATCAATGGCAGGAATTGCTGCAGTTGGCGCACTTGGTCGTCGCCCACCGTCCCGGCTGGCGCGCGCCCGGGATGGGACCGCTGGGGGAACTGCTGGTGGATCGGGGCACCGGGCGCATCAACGATTTGCATGAATCGCGGGCGGGCTGCATTTTTATTCATGCGGTGACGCAACTGGAGATTTCCTCCACTGAGGTCAGGCAGCTCATCGGCATGGGTCGCGATCCGCGCTTCCTCATGCCCGATCCAGTGCGTAAACTGATCCTAGACACCCATTGTTATTCCAGGAACCGGACCACGTAGTGCCAGTAAAGCGAAAGACCCCCAGCAGCAAGAAGCCGAAAGCGGCACCCAAGCCAAAAGCAGCGCCCAAGTCGAAGGCTGCGCCCAAGCCGAAGGCGGCACCCTCCCTCAAGACCGTCGTCCTCGATGCCCTCGACGACATGAAGGCACTGGACGTGAAGTTTCTGGATGTTCGAGGCCTGACCGACATCGCCGATTTCATGGTGATCGCGAGCGGAACCTCCGACCGGCACGTGCGTTCGGTTGCGCAGCGCGTGGTCGAAAAGGCCAAGGCGGCCGGCTTCCGGCCCCATGGCATCGAAGGTCAGCAGGACGGCGATTGGGTTCTCATCGATCTGAGCGAAATGATCATTCACGTCATGTTGCCGCGGGTCCGCGAATTCTACGGGCTGGAGAAATTGTGGGACATGACCGTTGCGAAGCGCGCCGCACGCGCGTGATCCTCTTATGAAATGCCGGTTGATCGCTGCCGGTACCCGTCTCCCCGACTGGGTCAACAGCGGGTTCCTCGAATATCAAAAACGGCTGCGCACGCCGCTGGTCTTGGAGCTTCACGAGATTTCGGTGGCCACCCGCAGTGCCGGCGACAACCCGCTGCGCGCCGTGCAACGCGAGGGCGCCGATATGTTGGCGGCCATCGGCAAGGATGACTATGTCGTGGCCCTGGAGATTGCCGGCAAGCCCATGAGCACCGAGAGCTTGAGCGCCTGGTTGGTCGAGCGCATGCGGGACGCGCGGCCGCTGGCGCTGCTCATCGGTGGTCCCGACGGTCTCGCTCCCGCAGTCTTGGAGAGAGCGAATCAATCTTGGTCGCTGTCGCTGTTGACGCTGCCCCATGCCCTGGTCAGAGTCGTGGTCGCGGAGCAAATCTACCGCGCCATGAGCATGCTGGCCGGGCATCCTTATCACCGCGCGTGAAACCCGCGGACTTCATCTATCTGGCCTCGGGCTCGCCGCGCCGGCGTGCCTTGCTGCAGCAGATCGGCGTTTCTTTTCAGGTAATCGGCATTGAATTGGACGAAACTGCGCTTGCGGGCGAGACGCCTCTGGCCTACGTCTCGAGACTCGCCGAGGCCAAGGCCGCCGCCGGATGGCAGAGCAGCCGCGGCTTAGGCGTGGAGCCGGTGCTCGCGGCCGATACCGCCGTGGTGCTCGACGGGAGAATTCTGGGAAAGCCCGCAGATATGGAGAATGCGATCAGCATGCTGCGCGAGTTGTCCAGCCGCACGCACGAGGTGCTGACGGCGGTGGCATTGCGGACAGCCGCGGGCACACAGCTCAAGGTCAGCCGCAGCATGGTTACCTTTCGATCCATCGATGCGGCCGAAGCCCGCGATTACTGGGAGACCGGTGAGCCGCGCGACAAGGCCGGCGCCTACGCCATTCAAGGGTACGCGGCGGTGTTCATCGCGGACCTCAAGGGCAGCTATTCCGGGGTCATGGGATTGCCGCTGTTTGAAACAGCGGAGCTCCTTCAGAAGTCCGGCATCGGCCGCCTGCGGCGCGATGAGCACTGAAGTCCTCATCAACGCCAGCATGCACGAGGCGCGCGCCGCGGTCGTGGAAAACGGCGTTCTGCTGGAGGTCTATCTCGAGCGCGCGAGCCGCCGCGGCTTGATCAGCAACATTTACAAGGGCCGGGTCTCACGCGTTTTGCCGGGCATGCAGGCTGCATTCATCGACATCGGCATGGAGCGCACCGCATTCCTGCATGCGTCGGATATTTTCGATGCGCGTCACGCCGATACCGGCATCGAGCCGCCGCACACGGAAAGCATCCGCTCGCTGGTCGCCGAGGGCAATGAGATCCTGGTCCAGGTCGTCAAGGACCCTCTCGGCACCAAGGGCGCCCGGCTGACCACTTACATCACACTGCCCTCGCGCTACCTCGTTTACATGCCGAAGGGCCGGGGCGTCGGCGTGTCGGCGCGGATCGAGGACGAAGCGGAGCGCGAGCGGCTGCGAACCGCCGTGGAAGCCGGTCTTACGCCGGATGAGAACGCGGGATTCATCGTTCGCACTGCCGCCGAGGAGTCGGCCGGCGACGCGCTGCGCGCTGACATGATCTACCTGCGCAAACTGTGGGAGTTCGTGCGTCAGAAGGGTTTGCGCACGCAACCGGGCAATTTGGTGCACGCGGATCTGCCGCTGCACCTGCGCGTGCTGCGCGACTTGATGCATCCGGATGTCGACCGGGTGCTGATCGATCAACCCAGCGCGCATCGGGAAATGCAGGAATTCGCCGCGGCCTTCATGCCGGAGGCGTTGCCGCGCATCGATCTGTACTCCGAGCCGCGGCCGCTGTTCGAGCTGCATCACGTCGAGGAGGAACTCCAAAAGGCCCTGGATCGGAAGGTGTCGCTGAAATCCGGCGGCCACCTGATGATCGATCAGACCGAGGCGATGACGACCATTGACGTCAACACCGGCGCCTTCGTCGGCCATCGCAACCTGGAGGAGACCATATTTCGCACCAACCTCGAGGCGGCGGTCACCATCGCAAGGCAGCTGCGGCTGCGGAATCTGGGCGGCATCATCATTATTGATTTCATCGACATGGAGGAGCCCGAACACCGTCGCCAGGTCATCCAAGCCTTGGAACGTGCGTTGAATGAAGATCACGTCAAGACCAACATCTCATCGGTGTCGCCGTTGGGATTGGTTGAAATGACGCGCAAGCGCACGCGCGAGAGCCTGGAACATCTGCTTTGCCATGCTTGTCCTACGTGCGAGGGCAGGGGCTTCGTCAAAACGGTGGAAACGGTTTGCTATGAAATTTTCCGCGAGATCGTCCGGCAATCGCGCCAATTCGAGTGCCAACAATTGATGGTGCTGGCGCATCAGGACGTCATCGAGCGGCTGCTCGATGAAGAGTCCTCCGCATTGGGCGAATTGGAGCTGGTGACGGGCAAGCCCATCCGCCTGCAGACCGAAGCGCTGTATACGGTCGATCAATACGATGTCGTGCTGATGTAAATGTCCATCCGCAAGATCGGCAAAATCCTGGCGGTTATCTGCGGGGGGCTGCTGGTCCTGGTGCTGCTCGCGATGCTCGGCCTGAAGCTCGCGCTCGATCGTGCCCCACACTATCAGGCAGAGATCAAAGAGTGGGTGCATGCGCAAACCGGCTACCACATCGGCTTCGCGCATGTCTCGCCGGCATTTCGCTGGTACGGCCCGGAGCTGTATTTCGACCGTTTGGAATTGCGCTCGAAGGACGATCAGCGCGTGCTGGCGCGCGCCGCCGGCGGCCGCGTCGCGGCGGATGTCTGGCAGCTGATTCGCACCGGAAAATTGCTGGCGGGCCGCATCGAGGTGGATTCGCCGAATCTCGTCGTCGCGCGCCTGGGTCCCACGCGCTTCGCGGTGGCCTCCGAAATCGAGCTGGGCGCGGAGAATTCCTCCATGGCCTCGCTGCAGCTTGGCGACCTACCGGCGGGCAAATTGGTGATTCGCGGCGCGACGCTGACCATGGAAAATTGGAATGCAGCACTGCCCCAATTGACCCTGGAGGGCGTGGATATCGATGTTCAGCGCGATGCCGGCGAACTGATGCTCCGTTTTGGCGGACGCATGCCGCCCGCGCTCGGCGGAACCGTGAACTTCGAGGGGCATGCGCGCGGCGGCGGCGAGGCGCAGAGCCTGGCGTGGGACGGGCGGCTGCGCGCGCGGGCCGTTTCATTTCCCGGGTGGCGCCAGCTGTTGCCGGAATACTTGAGCAAGCTGGATTCGGGTGCCGGCGCCTTTGATGTTTCCGCGAATGGCCAAGGCCCGGCGCTGTCGCAGGCCGCGGTTGAATTCGGAGCGACCGACGTGGTGACGCAGCTACCCGAAGGGCCGGTCGCCCGGTTTGACCAGATGAGCGGGGCACTGGCGCTGGCGCGGACCGGCGATCACTGGAGCCTCGTCGGCAAGCGGGTGCGTGTCGGCCGCCGCGAACGGGAATCCGCATTCGACGTGGGCTGGCACGAAACACCGGCGGGACTGATCAGCGTACACGCCCGCGCCGATTACTTGCGCGCGGAAACTTTGCTGCCGCTGACCGGGTTCCTGCCGCAAAAGGAACTGCGCGACCGGCTGCGCGAGATCGCGCCGAGCGGCGAATGGACGGATACCTCGATCGCCTTCGAGCGCGCTGCACTGGAAGCTCCGTGGCGCATGCACGTGCAGGCGAAATTTCAGCATGCCGGGTACGCATCGGTGAAGGGCGTGCCGGGCATGCGCGGCATTTCCGGATCGATTGCGGGCAACGAGAGCGGCGGGCAGGTCGCCATCGATACTCGCGCCGGCGTGTTTCATTGGCCCACTCAATTTCCGCGGCCCGTTGATCTCGAACGGCTCCGGGCGAATATTTATTGGAAGCGAACCGGCCAAGAGTTGCTGATCGCGTCGCGGGATTGGGAGATCAAGACCCGCGACGCCGAGATTCTGGGACAAGTGGCCTGGCGCCAGCCCAGTGATGAATCCTCGCCCGTGCTGACCCTGGTGGGCGTCATTCAAAACGGCAATGCGGGCAATGCTCGAAACTACCTGCCGAACGGCTTGATCGGACCCGGCGCGCTTGCCTGGCTCAATGACGCGTTCGTCGCCGGACGCCTGCACGCCAATATCTTGTTTCAGGGCCCGGCGCGCAGTTTCCCGTTCCGCGGGGGCGACGGCATCTTCCTGGCGCGCTGTTCAATCGAGGGAATGACCTTGAATTACAGCCCGGGGTGGGCTCCGGTGGAAAATCTCGCGGCGTCGGCGGAATTTCGCAATGAAGGCATGAGCGCGCGACTGTCGGGCGGCCACATCGGCGATCTGAAATTGGAATCCGGCGATGCACGCTTCCCCGACTTCAGCAACGGCGAGCTCAAGATCCATGCCAACGCCAGCGGCGATGCAACGAGCGCGCTGACGTTTCTGCGGGCGACGCCGCTCGATGCCATCGCCGAGCACGCATTCTCGAACGTCGAGGCGAGCGGGCCGCTGCAAGCTGCGGTGGAACTATTCCTGCCGTTCAAAGACTTCGCGCATAAGCAGGTGCTGATCCACGGACGCCTGGACGGCGCCAGCGTGAATCGCCCGGGCTCGAGCACCATGGCGACCGACGTCGCGGGCGAGTTCGATATCGACGGCGGCCAGGTCGCGCGCGCCGACATTCGCGGGCAGCTCTTGGGCGGCAGCTTTCAAATGCAGGCGCGCACGCCGCGCAACCGTCCGGTCACGCGAACGCAATTGGAATTTCGAGGTACGGCCACCGCCGAAGCTGTGCGCACTGCGCTGTCGATGCCTGCGTCCTTGGGCGTAAGCGGGCAAACCGATTGGCGCGCCGTCCTGAAAATGTCGCCCGAGCCGGCTCGAGAGCGTTCCTTGCGCATCAGCAGCACGCTGGCCGGTTTCGAGATGAAGCTGCCGGCGCCGCTGGACAAGAGCGCCGGCAGCCCGCTGCCATCGTGGCTGGAAATCCAATGGCCGGGAACCGGCGGTCCGCAGGGCAGCTTCGCGCTCGGATCGCTGGTGAGCGGCACCTATGCCCTGGAATCCGATTCCGAGGGCATGCGGCTCGCACATGCATCGATGACCTTTGGCGGCAGCGAGACCAGCGGCGGCGACTCGCAGATATTGAACGTCGGCGGATCCGTGCCGCGCCTGGATTTGGGCGGCTGGCTGCGCTTGAGCGCGGCCGGCAAGGATGCCAAACCGCTTTCCTACTACATGCGCGGCGCCAAGCTCAATGTCGCCGAACTGGACTACCTCGGCCTCGCGTTTCGCGACGTGTCGCTTGATCTGCAAGTCTCGGAACCGAACTGGCGCATCAATGTCGGGGGCCCCAACGTGAGCGGCACGATCACGATTCCCAGCGGCGGCGGTGCAGCGGAGGGCTGGAACCTGCAATTCGATCGATTGCATTTCGATGTGGCGGACAATGACGATTCCGGGGCCGGCGGCGCCACCGACAACATACCGGCCGATGCCGATCCGCACTCGATTCCGCCGCTGATTTTTCATGCAAAAGATTTCATCTGGGGCGAGCGTCATTTCGGCGACGTGACGGCGACGCTTGCCAGGCAGGCGGAGGGCGTGGGCTTGAAATCCTTGAGCGTCACCGCGCCCACCTTCACGATCAGCGCGCAGGGCGAATGGCGCGCCAGGGATGCCGGGTTGAGCCGCATCAAGGGCAGCCTGGTTTCAACCGACGTGCAAGGCACGCTCAAGGACTTGGGCTATGCCGATGTGATTCAGGCCAGAAGCGGCAAGATGGACTTTGACCTGACTTGGGCAGGCGCGCCGACCAACACGGCGCTCGCCCAGGTGATCGGCCGCGTGCAGCTGTCGCTCGACAAGGGCCAGGTTTTCGGCCTCAAGCCCGGCGCAGGCCGTGTGCTGGGGCTGGCCAGCATCGCGGCGCTGCCCCGCCGGCTGGCGCTCGATTTCAGCGACCTGACCGACAAGGGCTTGGCCTTCGACAGCGTCCATGGCGATTTCGATTTGCGCGAGGGCAATGCCTATACGGAGAACGTATTGCTGAAGGGGCCTGCAGCTGAAATAGGCTTGATAGGCCGGGTTGGCTTGAAAAACAAGGATTACGACCAAACTGCTGTGGTGACGGGCAGCGTGGGCAATTCACTGTCGATTCCCGTTGCCAGCGCGCTGGTCGGCGGTCCGGTGGTCGGCGCCGCCGTACTGTTGTTCACGCAGGTGTTCAAACAGCCGCTGAAAGGCCTGGCGCGAGGGTATTATCGCATTACCGGCAGTTGGGATAATCCAACAGTCGAACGCATCAAGAGTGCAGACGCCGCCGCCGCGACTGCCGAGGTACCGAGATAGATGGGCAAAGTCGCAGCAATTCAAATGACGTCCAGCCATGTCGTGGCCGATAACCTGGCCGCGGCGGGCGCGCTGCTGCGCGAGGCCAAGGATGCAGGAGCGCAGATTGCCTGTCTGCCCGAGAATTTTTCCTTCATTGGCCTGAAGGATGCAGACAAGCTGCCGGTCGCGGAAGCCGATGGCGATGGCATCGTCCAGGCCTTCTTGAGCACCACCGCGCGGCAACTCAATCTGTGGATCCTCGGCGGCACCGTGGCGATTCGAACCCATAACAGTCGCCGCGTCGCGAACGCCTCGCTGCTGATCGACGCGGCGGGCAAGCGGGTTGCCCGCTACGACAAGATTCATTTGTTCGACGTGACCATCCCCGGCCGCGACGAGCAGTACCGGGAATCGACGCACGTGCTTCCCGGACGCGAGCCGGTCATCGCCGACACGCCCGTCGGCAAACTCGGTCTTTCGGTGTGCTACGACATGCGCTTTCCGGAGCTGTATCGCGAGCTGGTATCGCAGGGCGCTGAATGGCTGGCCATGCCCGCCGCGTTCACGGTTCCCACCGGGCGGGCTCACTGGGAGACCTTGCTGCGTGCGCGCGCCATCGAGAATTTGTGCTACGTGGTTGCGCCCGCGCAGGTCGGCGTGCACACCAGCGGCCGCGAAACCTACGGCGATTCGTTGATCGTGGATTATTGGGGTCAGGTGTTGTCGCGCTTGGCAAAGGGTACCGGAGTGATCACAGCAGACATCGATTTGGCGGCCCAAGCGGACTCCCGCGCGCGCTTCCCTGCATTGGACAATCGTCAGCTGGGTCTGACGAACGCCGCGGCGCTGTCATGAACGCACGCAGCGCCGAGATGATTCAGCCGTCCTTCGCCGTGGCCGAAAAGATGATCTTGACCCCGTCGGGGCTCGATGAGCGGCGTTTGAGCCAGGTGCTGGATGTGATCCTGAGCCGTGGGGTGGATTACGCGGATCTTTATTTCGAACTGTCGCGCGAGGAGTCCTGGTCGCTCGAGGATGGAATCGTCAAGGACGGCGCGCACAGCATCGAACAGGGTGTGGGCGTGCGCGCCATCAGCGGCGAGAAAACCGGTTTTGCCTACACCGACGAGGTGTTGTTGCCGGCGCTGCTCGAGGCCTCCGACGCGGCCCGCGCGATTGCCCGCAGCGGCGGCAAGCAGGCGGTCAAGACCTGGCAACGGCCCTCGAATCATCGGCTGTATTTAGCCGTAGATCCGCTCGACGCCATCAAGGACGAGGACAAGGTCGCCTGGCTGATGCGCATCGATGCCGATACGCGCCGGCTCGATCCGCGCGTGAAGCAGGTCATGGCGTCGCTGGCCGCGGTGCATGAAATCGTGCTGATCGCCTCGAGCGACGGCACGCTGGCGGCGGATGTGCGGCCGCTGGTGCGCATCAACGTCTCGGTCATCGTCGAGCAGAACGGCCGGCGCGAGCAGGGCTACAGCGGCGGCGGCGGCCGTTTCGGCTTCGATGAGCTCCTGCAAGGCGACGCGCCGTTCGAGCATGGACGCGAAGCGGTGCGTCAGGCGCTGGTCAATCTGGACGCGGTGGCGGCGCCCGCGGGTTCAATGACGGTGGTGCTCGGGCCGGGCTGGCCGGGCATATTGCTGCACGAGGCCATCGGGCATGGTTTGGAGGGCGATTTCAACCGCAAGGGAACCTCGGCATTCTCGAATCGCATCGGCCAGAAAGTCGGCGCGGACGATGTCACGGTGGTCGATGACGGCACGCTGAATCGCCGGCGCGGGTCTTTGAACGTGGACGATGAGGGTACGCCGACGCAATGTACGACGCTCATCGAGAACGGCATCCTGCGCGGCTACATCCAGGACAAGATGAATGCGAAGTTGATGGGCATGGCGCCCACCGGCAACGGCCGGCGCGAGTCGTTTGCGCACATGACGCTGCCGCGCATGACCAACACCTACATGCGGGCCGGTTCGCGCGCGCCCGAAGAGATCATTGCGTCGGTCGACAAGGGCCTGTACGCCGTGAACTTCGGCGGCGGCCAGGTGGACATCACCTCGGGTAAATTCGTGTTTTCCGCGAGTGAGGCCTACTTGATCGAAAACGGCAAGGTCGGCGCGCCGGTCAAAGGCGCAACGCTGATCGGCAATGGCCCCGACGTACTGACGCGCGTCAGCATGGTGGGCAACGATCTGAAGCTCGACGGCGGGGTCGGGACCTGCGGCAAGGAAGGGCAGTCGATCCCGGTCGGTGTCGGCCAGCCCACGCTGCGCATCGATGCATTGACCGTCGGCGGTACCGGCTGACGTCGCCACTTTTCTCTGGAGACTAAAGACGATGAAATTCTACCGACCGGCAGCGCTGGTCCTTGGCTTGAGTGCGGGATTGGGTTTAAGCGCTGCGCAGGCGGCGGACATGGGTGCGCAGCTGGGGCTGCCGGCCAATGCAGTTGCGTCGATGCAGACGATCGATGCGCACCGCATCGCTGAGCATGTGCGATTTCTGTCGGGCGATCTGCTCGAAGGGCGCGGCCCGGGCACGCGCGGCGGCGATCTTGCCGCGAACTACATCGCGACCCAGTTTGCCTTGTACGGCTTGAAACCCGCCGGCGACAACGGCTCCTATCTGCAAAAAGTGGACTTCGTCGGCGTGAAGACCTTGCCGGCCACGTCCGCTTCCCTGCAGCCCGCCCATGGCACCGCGATGGATTTGAAGCTGACCGAGGACTATGTGGCCGGCAATCAAACCCAGACCGGCAGCGCCGACATCGATGCGCCCATAGTGTTCGTCGGTTACGGCATCGAGGCACCCGAATACAAGTGGGACGACTTCAAGGGCGTGGACGTCAAGGGCAAGGTCGTGCTCGTCATCGTCAACGAGCCGCCGTCCAAGGATCCGAAATTCTTCAATGGCGAGGCCATGACCTACTACGGCCGCTGGACCTACAAGTTCGAAGAGGCCGCGCGCAAGGGGGCGGTCGGCGCCTTGATCATCCATCGCACCGACCTCGCGAGCTACGGCTGGGACGTGGTGCGCAATTCCTGGAGCGCCGAGCAGGTCGCGCTGGGCAACGACAAGGATCCGAAGCTCAAGGCGGCGGCGTGGATTCAGCTCGAGGTGGCGAGAAAACTCATGAGCGCGGCCGGCCTCAATCTCGATGAGATGATGACGGCCGCGGGCACGCGGCAATTTCAGGCCAGGGAATTGCCGGTGCGCTTCAAGGCGCATATCGAGAGCACGGTGCGCAAATTCGAGTCTTACAACGTATTGGGGCTGTTGCCGGGCAAAGAGGGCGGCGCCCAAGCCGTGGCCTATTCGGCTCACTACGATCATCTCGGCATCGATCCTGCAGCAAGCGGCGATAACATTTACAACGGGGCGGTCGACAACGGCACGGGTTGCGGCATTCTGCTGGAAATGGCGCACGCGTTTGCCGCCTCCGCCGCACGGCCCCCGTCGTCCGTGCTGTTTGCCGCGGTGACCGCGGAGGAGAAGGGCTTGTTGGGCTCGAATTATCTCGGCAAGCACCTACCCATACCGGCGGGCAAGATCGCCCTGGACTTGAATTACGACGCCATACTGCCGATGGGCATGCCGCAATCCGTCAATGTGACCGGCGCCGAGCGCACCTCTTTTTATCCAACCGTGGAAAAAACCGCGGCGGTGTTCGGATTTGAGATTCAGGCGGATGCCGAACCCGGCGCCGGACACTACTACCGTTCAGATCACTTCAGCATGGCGCGCGCCGGCGTGCCGGCATTCTCCGTCAATACCGGCGCAAAGTTTTTGGGTCACCCGGCTGAATGGGGCCGGCAACAACATGAGGAATACACGGCGAAACACTACCATCGGCCGAGCGATGAATTCTCGCCGGCGATGGATTTCACCAGCGATGCGGCGGTCGCGAAATTTGGATTTGCGTTGGGGTGGCAGGCAATGCTGTCGAAAGGGACGGTGAACTGGCTGCCGGGCGATGAGTTTGAAGCGACTCGGCAGCGGGTCATTTCGCACTGACGCGGATTTGACACGCACTCTCTGACATAACGCGCTGTCATAAGCTGGTTGGCGTTCAATGCGTCGCTTTCGTGCGACGAGCTTCCGCCGCTGCGACTGTGAATCCAGCGCAGCGTGCGCCAAGTCTCATCAGGCTTGGGCCGGGACTCGGTAGTCTCCACTCCGACATTAAACGACGGAGTTTCCATGGCCGACCATTCAATGACAGGTACGTTCCAAATCCCGCAGGATCTGTTGTCCGAGGCGAAGCGCACCAAACCCAAGAACGATCCATTGCACGTCGAGGGATGGCGCAACTCCTGGCTGTCACGGCTCGCGGAAAAGCTGGTCGGAAAAGACTAAGGGTGTCAGAAAAAGCTGAGGGGCCGCGTAGGAAAAGATGACCGCCCGGCAGGCGGCCGGCTCGCCGTTCAATCTTAAGTCAAATAGGTGGCCTCCCTTGAGGCATCCGCATTACCATGGCGCTGGGGGAGGATTTACCCATGCGCTTGGCTCGTCCTGTTTACGAAAGTTTGCCCGTCATCTACATGCTGATCGGTGCGCTCGCTATTTTTCTTTTTTATATCAATCCGCCTGGATTCGCCGGCAAAGCGGCGTTCCTCATCGGCGTATTCGCCGAGACGGCGGCGCTGACGTTGTTCCTACGGCGTCAGGACTGCCGTGAATTGAATCGCGAATACACCGGCGAAACGATCGAACTGCCCTCGAACCTCAATCGCTAGCTGATCTTCGGGTGTTCGATGACCCCCGTCGCCCCGTGGGCATCGACGGGATCGTGAGCGCTTCTCATCCGGGGCGAGCGCTCGTCGATGTACATGATCTCGTGCTGGCCCACCTGCACCACGTCGCCGTCGTTCAAGTTGTGGCGCCGCACGCGCTTCAACTGAACGAAAATGCCGTTGGTGCTGTTGAGGTCTTCGATCAGGCAGGAATCCTGCTGCGTCACGATCTGACAATGATGCCGGCTGATGAATTTGCTGTCGATTTGCAGATCATTGTCGGGCGTACGGCCGATCACCAATCGCCCCGGTTTCAGTTCGCGCTCCACCACGGTCTTGCCTTCGATGGCGAGCAGGATGCGGCCCACCACGTGCCCGGTTTCCGCGCTGGGCGGCATGTGCTCATGCTCCATGCTCGGCGCTCTCATTCGATTGGTGCCGGAGGCGAACTCAACCCACTGCAATTCGCGTATCGCCGCCTGCAGTTCATCCATGCCGACCGTGTCTTTGTTCTTGCCGAACGACGCCATCAGACAGGTATCGCATAGCGTGTTGATCAAGCGCGGCACGCCGCCCGTGTACTTGTAGATCGTTGCGTGCGTGTCTTCGGCGAAAATGCGCCGGCCCTGCGAGCCCGCGACCTCGAGTCGATGATCGATGTAGGCGCTGGTCTCGGCTTTGGTGAGGGCGGTCAGATGAAAACGCAGGCGCACGCGCTGCGACAGCTGGATCAACTCTTTCGAGTTGAGCTTCTCGTTCAATTCCGGCTGTCCCGCCAGAATGATGCGCAGCACTTTTTCCTTGGTGGTCTCCACGCCCGACAGCATGCGTACTTCCTCGAGCACGCGGTGGCTCAGATTCTGGGCTTCATCGACGATCAGCAATACCTTGCGTCCGCTGCTGTGCTGTTCCATCAAGAACTGGCTCAGCGTCGCGAGGACTTCCGGTTTTTTCATGTCGAAAGGCGCGAAGCCAAACTGCACGAGCACGGTCTGCAGGAACGCTGTCGGCGACAACTGCGTTTGATTGATCACCGCCACGATCGCGTCGCTTTGCAGCTCGCGCAGAAACGTCTCGATCAGCGTGGTCTTGCCGGCGCCGATTTCACCGGTGATCACCACGAAACCGTCGGTGAACCAGATGGTCGATTCCATGTACGCCTTGGCGCGCGCATGCTGCTTGCTCAAATACAAAAATTGCGGATCCGGGCTCAGGCGGAACGGCAATTCGTGCAATTTGAAGAGTTCTAGGTACATCTCGCTCGACGGTCCAGCAGTTGACGGCTCGCCCTAAGCTACGCAGTTTAGGCCCATTCGATCAATTCTAGTGTACTTGCGAGCGCCGCATCGCGCTCCTTCGGCAGGCGTTTCAGGATGGTGCAATGGCCCAATTTGCGGCCCGGGCGCGGCGTTTTTCCGTAATCGTGATATGACAATCCGTCGACCGCCAGCAACCGTTCGCGCGGCGGCATCAGCCCGAGAAAATTGATCATGGCCGTGGCCCCAAGCGCACGTGTGCTGCCGAGCGGCAGGCCGCAGACGGCTCGCAGGTGATTCTCGAACTGGCTGGTGACGCAGCCCTCGATGGTCCAGTGTCCGGAATTATGGACACGCGGCGCCATTTCGTTGGCGACCAACCGTCCTCCGACCACGAAAAATTCGATGGCCAGCACCCCGACGTAGTCGAGGGCGCTCATGACCCGCTTCGAGTAGAGCCGCGCGGCGCGTTCCAGCCGCGCATTGGTAAATGGCGCGATGCTGTGCCTCAAGATGCCGCCGCCGTGGGTGTTGGCGGAGAGCGGATAGAACGCCGTGTGTCCACCGACTGATCGCACGCTGACCAGCGAAACCTCCCGCGAAAAATCCTGAAACTTTTCATAGATCAGGTCCGTGCCGCCCAGTGCGTCCCATGCGCCATCGATGTCCGCCATCGCGCGCAGCACGAATTGTCCCTTGCCGTCGTAGCCCAGGCGCCGCGTCTTCAGCACGCCGGGAATTCCGATTGCTCGAGCGGCCTGGGCCAGCTGCTCGCGGCTGTCGATCGGCGCATGTTCCGCCACCGGAATTTTAAGCCGTGTAAACAGGGCCTTTTCCTGAAGGCGATCCTGGGAGGTTTCCAGTGCCGCGCGCGGCGGGCGAACCTGGGTGATTTTCTCCAGCGGCTCGAGCGCGCTTCCCGGGATGTTTTCCCAATCAAACGTGACGACGTCGCTGCGCCGGGCCAACTCGGCAAGCTGTGCAGCGTCCTCGAGATCTCCGATCAGGCTGGGTGCGACTTGCGCGCCGGGCGTGTCGCTGCTGCGGTCGAGAAACAGGCACCGCACGCCGATGGGGTATCCGGCGAGGGCAAGCATGCGTCCCAGCTGCCCGGCTCCCACGATTCCGACATGTATCAATTTCAAGGGCTGCGAGGGTCCGGTTTGGCGATAACCGCCGCGGTCTGCGCTTCTCGAAACGCATCCAATGCCGCACGGATCTCGGCGTTCTCATTGGCCAGCATCGCCGCCGCGAAAAGGGCGGCATTGGTCGCGCCGGCCGCGCCGATCGCAAAGGTCGCAACCGGTACGCCGCTGGGCATTTGCGCAATCGACAGCAAGGAGTCAATGCCGCTCAATGCCTTGGATTGGATCGGTACTCCCAATATCGGAACGCTGGTCTTTGCAGCGGTCATTCCCGGCAGATGCGCCGCGCCGCCGGCGCCGGCGATGATGGCTTTGAGGCCGCGCTGGCGCGCGGAAGCCGCGTATTCGAACAACAGGTCGGGCGTGCGGTGAGCCGAGATCACTCGAACCTCGTGCGCAACACCCAACCGGGTCAGGGTGTCGGCCGCGCACTGCATCGTTTCCCAGTCGGAAGACGACCCCATAATGACTCCGACCAAGGCTTTCATCGGGCCAAGTTTACCAATCTAACCGAGCAACTGGCGCAGAAAGGCGAAAAGTTCCCGGGCGCCGACCGGCGAACGCTGCTCCAGACGCTCTTTCTCGGCCTTTTCGAGCAGCCGGGTCAGGGTGGCGCGATCCGCATTCGGATATTCCTCGAGCAGTTCGGGCAGGGCAACCGCGGTCTCCGACAGCAGCCGATCCCGCCATCGTTCGATCTGTTGAAAATGCCGAATTTCCACATCATGCCGCTGCTTGCGTTCGGCGAGCTTGGCAAGCACCGGCTCCGGGTCGATATTGCGCATCAACTTGCCGATGTACTGCCGTTGGCGGACCTGGGCTCCGTGCGAAGGCAGCCGGCGCAGGTCGCGCAGTGCGACAAAAAGATTCTCCGGCAGATCCAACGCCTTGATCTCCTGATCCGGAAGTGCAGACAGCTTCACGCCCAGTTCCTGCAGGGAAGCCGCTTCCCGCTTGCGTGCGCTTTTGCTGAGCCGCTGCTCCTCCGTTTCGCCGGAATCCTGGACTTCGTTCTCGTTGGTCATATTCCCCATGCTATCACTCGGGCCGGTAGAATCACGTTCGGATTTCCCATCCTACAAAGACTGGAGTTGCGATGGCCGGCACCAATACCCTCGTACGCCTTACCCAAACCGACCTTGAGTCCATCATCGAGCGTGCGCTGGAAGAGGCCCGGGCTCGCGGGGCGTCCCAGGCCGAAGCTGCCGTCAGCCAGGATACGGGCCTGTCGGTGGGGGTGCGCCTGGGTGAAGTGGAGACCCTCGAACACCAGCGGGATCGCAGCCTGGGGCTCACCGTGTACTTCGGCAAGCGCAAGGGATCGGCCAGCACGGCTGATTTTTCGATGGACGCGGTGCGCGCGACCGTCGCCAAGGCATGCAGCATCGCCCGTTTTACGGCTGAGGATGAGAGCGCGGGGCTCGCCGATGCCGACCTCATGGCTCGCTCGCCGCCGAATCTCGATCTTTCGCATCCGTGGAATGTCAGCGCGGATCGCGCCATTGAGATTGCCAAAACCTGCGAGGCTGCGGCGCTGGCATTTGATGCGCGCATCAACAATTCCGAGGGCGCCTCGGTGGGCACTCATCAGGGTCTGCATGTCTACGGCAACACGCACGGCTTTGTCGGCGGTTACCCGACCACGTCGCACACGCTCAGCTGCGTGGTCCTCGCGGGCACCGGCGAGGACATGCAGCGCGACTATTGGTATACGAGCTCGCGCGATTGGCGCGAACTTCAGGATGCCGAGTCCGTCGGCCGGGAAAGTGCACGGCGCACCATTGCCAGACTCGGGCCGCGCAAGATCAGTACGCGCCGCGCGCCGGTGCTGTTCGTGCCGGAGTTGGCGCGCGGACTCATCGGGCATTTCGTCGCCGCCATTCGCGGCAGCAGCCAATATCGAGAGGCCTCGTTCCTTTTGAAATCCGAAGGACAGCAGGTGTTTCCCGCGGGGTTCTCCATCGCCGAACGGCCGCACATTCCGAAGGCCATGGGAAGCGCGCCCTTCGACGATGAAGGCGTTGCGACCCGCGATCGCGAATTGATCGCCGATGGCGTGCTGACCGGCTACATTCTCTCGAGCTACTCCGCTAGAAAGCTGGGGTTGCAGACCACCGGCAACGCCGGCGGCTCGCATAATCTGTTGGTGGCGCCGACCCTGGCGGGAGGCCTGCCTGCCATGCTGGCGCGCCTAGGGTCTGGGCTGCTGCTCACTGAGTTGATGGGTCAGGGCGTGAATACCGTGACGGGCGACTACTCGCGCGGTGCGGCCGGATTCTGGGTGGAGAATGGTGTGATTCAATATCCGGTCGCGGAGGTCACCATCGCCGGCAACCTGCGCTCGATGTTCACCGGTATCGCGGCCGCCGGCGATGATGTCGATGCGCGAGGCGGCGTGCGCGTCGGCTCGATTCTGGTGCAGGAAATGACCATCGCGGGCGAGTGAATCAAAATTTCGCCGCGATGAAATCCTTCAGCGTGCGGCCCTTCAAGGGTGCTTCCATCGAGGCTTCCGCCTCGTTCAACAGCTGGACCGCGGGCCCGACGCTGCGAATGGCGATCGCCAGGCGGCCGCTGTGAACCGCCCGCACCACTTCAAAGATCTCGGACAGCCGGATCTCCGCGATATCCCGGCCGGGCACGAACTGTTCTCCTTCGGTGGCCAGGATCAGCCCGGTGCTCTCCAGACAATGCAGCACGGGCGCCAATGCGATGCTCGGTATGTCGAGTTCCGTGGAGAGCGAGTTCGCCGACCATGAGGTCTTGCCGGCCGAATAGTCGCGGCCGACGAGATACATGATCGACAGGGCGACTTGTTCGCGATCCCTTCCGGTCAGCTCAAAGGATGCCTGGCCATGGCGCAAATACTGCGGAAATTGCAGATAAAACGCCAGCTGCGCGCCGATGAGCAGGATGAGCCAACTGAGATAAATCCAGACCAGCGTGGTGAGGACGACGGCGAAGCCGGTGTAAATCGCCACCCACGAAGAGGAATACACGATGAACGCGGTAAACACCTTGCCGACGAGCGCCCAGACGATTCCGGAGGTGATGCCGCCGATCAGCGCCGACCGAAAATGCACCTTGGTGTTCGGGATAAAGACATACATGAAGGTGAAGATGATCGTGACGACCACGTAGGGCAGGATTTTTCCCACCGTGCTCAAGGTCCAGGCCAGGGGCTTGATCGCCTCGACCCACGCCGCCAATGGGCTCTTTTCCGCGCTCGCGAGAAGTCCGAGCGCCACCGCCAGCAGGATGGGACCCAGGATCATCACCGCCAGATATTCGCTGAAGCGGCGCAAGAAACTGCGCGGCCGATCCACGCGCCACAGAAAATTGAAGCTGGTCTCCACTTTCTGAATCGTCGTGACGACGGTATAGACCAAGAAGGCGAGACCGATCGATCCCAGGAGATCGCCGCGCATATTGCGCACGAACTGCAGCACGCTTTCGGTCAATTGATCCGATGAGCCGCCGAGCGGCGCGAAGAATTGCTCGAGAATGAATTTCAAGTCGCCGCGCGCGCCGAGACCTTTGAGGATGGCGAATGCGAACACCAACAGCGGCACGATCGACAGCAACGTGGTGTAGGCAAGACTCATCGCGCGCACGCCGATCTCGCCCCGCAGCCAGTCGCGGATCAGGGCGGCTGGATAGCGCACCACGCGCAGCACGGGCCCCCAGGGTGGCCCCATGGCACGCGATCCCGTGAACAGGGAGTCTTCGAGTTGCTCGACCCACTTGAACATGGGTTAGGAGCCTAACTGAGTATTCAGCGTGGCCACGTTGAATACTCAGGCAGGCTCCAGGGCCGTCAGCAGTTTCAGAGCCTCGCGATAATTATCGCTGGTGCGCGCCATGATTTCCGGCGGCAAGTGCGGCGCCGGCGGCTTTTTGTTCCAATGCAAGGATTCCAGGTAGTCGCGCACGAATTGCTTGTCGAAGCTCGGCGGGCTTATTCCAGGTTTGTACGATGCCATCGGCCAGAAGCGCGAGGAGTCCGGCGTCAGTACCTCATCGATCAGATACAGGCGTCCCGCCTTGTCGACGCCGAACTCGAACTTGGTGTCGGCGATGATGATGTTGCGCGCCCGTGCATGTTCCGCGGCAAATCGATAGACCTCGAGGGCGATGCGGCGTATATCCGCGGCGCAATCTTTTCCCACGAGCTTGACGATGGATTCGAAATCGATGTTCTCATCGTGGGCGCCGGCCGGTGCCTTCGAGGCGGGAGTAAACAGCGGCTCGGGCAAACGCGACGCCATCACCAGGCCGGGCGGCAGGGCAATGCCGCAGACCGAACCGTGCAGCTTGTAGTCCTTGTAGCCGGAGCCGATGAGATAGCCGCGTACCACCGCCTCGAGCGGCAGCGCCGTGAGCTTCTTGACCACCATGGCGCGGCCGGCCAGTTGCGCGCGTTCCGCAGCGTCGCTGACGACATCCTCGACGCGCAGGCCGGAAAGATGATTGGCCGAGATGGCGGCGGTCTTTTCGAACCAGAACAGCGAAATCTGGGTCAGTACCTGGCCTTTGAAGGGAATCGGGTCGGGAAGAACCACATCGAATGCCGATAGCCGATCGGTCGCGACGATGAGCAGGTGCTGATCGTCCACATCGTAAATATCACGCACTTTTCCCTGGTGAATCTTCTTGAGACTGCGCAAGCGCGTCTCAAAAAGCGGTGCCGAATGCGAAGACTGTTCCATGTGAAAGCGCTCGCTACTGCTACCATTGAAGGTCGGCGATTGTGGCGGGACGGGGCGTGCAGGTCAACGCGGATGAGTTGGAAAGGCATCTTTTTTGGGGCATTGATCGGCCTTCTGCTCACCCGGAGCGTCTGGGGGGCGGTGGCGGGCGCCATCATTGGCTATATGCTCGATCCCGGTGCGGGCGGGCGGTCCGCAGCGCCCAATGCTGCGGCCTCGGTCTCCAGTGAATTTTTTCGCACGACCTTTGAGATCATGGGCTACGTCGCGAAATCGGACGGGCGCGTCTCCGAGGCGGAGATCGACGCGGCCCGCAGGCTCATGCGCGAGCTTTCCTTGAGCGCGGCCGACATCACTGCGGCCATCGCCTGCTTCAGGACGGGGAAGTCGGCCGGTTACGATGCGGAACTTTCCATCGAACGGCTGCGCGAAGCCTGCGGTCAGCGCTATGACCTGCTGCACGCGTTCGTGGATTTGCAATTGCGCGCGGCGCTGGCCGGCAACGGCATCTCGCCGCCGGTGCGCGGAATATTGATGGGCATCGCCGAGCGCCTTGGCCTGTCGGGGCTCGAGTTCGCGCATATGGAGGCGTCGCTGCGCGCCCGGCACAATTCGACCCAAGGCAAATCCGCCAACCTGGCGGAGTGCTATGCAGAGCTCGAGGTGGACGCTAGTATCAGCGACCCAGAACTGGTCAAGGCGTATCGGCGCCAAATGAGCCGGCATCACCCTGATAAACTCGTGGCCAACGGTCTACCGGAGTCGATGACGCAAATGGCGAAGGAAAAAACCCAGCGGATTCAGGAAGCGTACGAAGCCATCCGCGCAGCGCGAGGCATGCGCTAAATGTCCACCATCATCGCACCGTCGATTCTGTCCGCCGATTTCGCGCGCTTGGGCGACGAGGTCAATTCGGTGCTCGCGGCCGGGGCGGATTGGATTCACTTCGACGTCATGGACAATCACTACGTGCCGAATCTCACGGTCGGTCCCGTGGTCTGCCAGGCGCTGCGCAAGGCCGGCGTGAAGGCGCCGATCGATGTGCACCTCATGGTGTCTCCGGTCGATGCTCTGGTGGGCGATTTCGCGAAGGCCGGCGCCACCAACATCAGTTTTCATCCGGAAGCGACGCAACATGTGGATCGCACCATTCAGCTCATCCGCCATTCGGGCTGCAAGCCGGGCTTGGTGTTCAATCCGGCGACCTCTTTGAGTTGGCTGGACTACGTAATCGACAAGATCGATGTCATTTTGTTGATGTCCGTGAACCCCGGATTCGGCGGCCAGGAATTCATCCCTGAAGTGTTGCCGAAATTGAGCGAGGCGCGGGCGCGCATCAAAGCGGCGGGGCGCGACATTCGTCTGGAAATCGACGGCGGCGTGAAGGTCGAGAATGCGGCGAGCATCGCCCGGGCGGGCGCCGACACGTTCGTCGCGGGCTCAGCGATTTTTGGCAGCCCGGATTACGCGCGCACCATCAAGGCCATGCGCGCGCAAATCGAAATGGGCGGAAAAGCTTAGTCGCCTGGGCGGACCTGGCTCCCAACGCTTATTCGTCGTCCTCGTCATCCTCATCGTCTTCATCATCCGCCTGTTCGGTGCGGGTGTTTTTGGCGCCGCCGGCATTCGCGCCCGCCTTCACCGGGACGATCAAAGGCCGTGTCTTGACCTTGGGCCGCGCGTTGAACACGACGATGGTTTTCCCCGTGGCGCGCAGCAGCCCCTGCTCCTCCAGAACTTTAAGCACGCGTCCTGCCATCTCACGGGAACATCCCACCAGGCGTGAAAGTTCCTGACGGCTTACCTTGATCTGCATCCCTTCCGGATGCGTCATCGCATCGGGTTCGCCGCACAAATCCATGATGGCGTGCGCGACACGGCCGGTGACATCGACGAAGGCAAGATCGCCGAGCTTGCGATTGGTGCGATCCAGACGAGTGGCCAACTGCGTCGCCAATTCGAAAATCAAACCCGGGCTTTCGGCCGCGATCTGGCGAAAGCGCGGATAGGTCATTTCAGCGAGTTCGGACTGCTGACGGGTGCGCACCCACGCGCTGCGGGTCGGCTGCTCGTAGAACAAGCCCATCTCGCCGAAGAATTGACCCTTGTTCAAATAGGCGAGGACCATTTCGTTGCCGTCCTCATCCTCGATCATGACCTCGACGGAGCCGGAAATGATGTAGTAGAGAATGTCCGGCAGGTCGCCGGCGTGAATGATCACGGTCTTGGAAGGGACTGTCCGGATACGGCAGTAGCTCAAGAAACGATTGATCGCTGGGATATCGCTTAAGGCTTTTGCCCCTTCTTCCATGTTCACTCCCGCTGGTTTTTTCGTCGGTTAATCGCCGCTGCTGGCGCACGTTTTATTACATAAGTCCCGGAATCGCAAGCACTAAAGGCAATCGCCTATAGCCAATACGAGCCGCGGGTCATCAATAAGGAAGTCGCGCGCATCGCCCATGTTATTGGAAACGGCAACGGTTTACCTCCCATCGAGGCGGCTTTTGCACCATGCGCCATCTCATCGTGGGTCATCTGTTCGAGAATGGCTTTGCTGCGCAAATCTTTCGGGCTCAGGCGCTGCAAGTGACCGCGCAAATGCGATTCGACCTGTTTTTCCGTCTCCGCGATGAAGCCAAGGCTGGCGCGATCGCCCAAGGAACCCGCAAAGGCGCCGAGGGCGAGCGAGCCAAAGTACCAAATCGGGTTCAAAAGGCTGGGCCGCCCTTTTAGCTCCTTCAGACGCTGCTCGCACCAGGCCAAATGGTCAATTTCCTCGGCGGCGGCCTGATCCATCGCGGATTTGACTAGGTGGTCGCGCGCAGTGAGTGCCTGACCCCGGTACAGGGCTTGGGCGGCGACTTCCCCGGCATGGTTTACCCTCATCAGGCGCACCGATTCCGCCCGTTCGCGCTCCTCGAGCTCCTCCGCTGCCGGGGCTTCGGGCGCAGCCCGCGAGGCCTGCGGCGGTACAGTCAAGTTCTTGATTATCTTATCTATTTCGCCTATGAAGCGATCCTGGAATCCAAGTCTGCGAGTGTCCATCCATACATTATATTATAGGAGCGTACCGCTACGGACTCTAAGGCTGGCATCTGCGCGCGCTGTTCTGTACACTTTCGCGCCTTTCGTCAAGACCTACTTTGAGCACCTCATGTACACCGTATTCTCCAAGCCTGATGAAACCCGTGGCGACTGGTTTCTGGTTGACGCCGCAGGCAAAACCCTGGGGCGTTTGGCCTCGGAAATCGCACATCGCCTGAAAGGCAAGCACAAGCCAAATTACGCGCCGCATCAAGACCTTGGCGATCATATCGTCGTCGTCAACGCGGGCGAAGTGCGCGTCACCGGCGCCAAGCTCACGGACAAGTTCTATCACCAGCACACCGGCTACGTCGGCAACCTCAAGAGCATTTCCTTGGGCAAGCTGCTGCAAGAACATCCCGAGCGGGCCGTTCAATTCGCCGTCAAGGGCATGCTGCCGAAGGGCCCCTTGGGCCGTCGCATGTATAAGAAGCTGCATGTGTTCGGCGGCAAAGATCATCCCCATCAAGCACAGCAGCCCAAAGCGCTGGAAATTTAAGAGTTTTAGGATATCCCATGGCAAATACCGCCGCGAATTCGTACTACGGCACCGGCCGCCGCAAAACTTCCAGTGCCCGGGTTTACCTGCGCCAAGGCACGGGCAAGGTCGTGATCAACGGTCGAACCCTGGCTGAATTCTTCGGCCGTGAAACCGGCCGCATGATCGTGGAGCAGCCCTTCGGCGCGGTACAACTCGACGGCAAGTTCGATGTCGAAGCCCATGTCGAAGGCGGCGGAATCACCGGTCAAGCCGGCGCCATTCGCCACGGGATCACCCGCGCGCTCATGGCCTATGATGAGACGCTGCGTTCGCCGCTGCGCAAGGCGGGCTTCGTTACCCGCGATGCGCGCGAGGTCGAGCGCAAGAAGGTCGGTCGTCGCAAGGCCCGCCGCGGTACGCAGTTCTCGAAACGCTAGTCACGAGAGC
>Ga0193753_10000055_pt1 | contig 108813 bp, 108 predicted proteins | sample H1c2metaG_FD_144925 | JGI IMG/M metagenome (GOLD analysis project Ga0193753, IMG submission 144925) | Soil microbial communities from a riparian zone of the East river system, Colorado, United States - H1c2 | ecosystem: Environmental > Terrestrial > Soil > Riparian zone | place: USA: East...
GGTCCGGCTGTTCGCCGGTTAAAGTGGTACATGAGCTGGGTTCAGAACGTCGTGAGACAGTTCGGTCTGTATCCGTCGTGGGCGTTGGATGGTTGAGGGGAGCGGACTCTAGTACGAGAGGACCGAGTCGGACGACCCGCTCGTGTCCCGGTTGTGCTGCCAAGCGCAACGCCGGGTAGCGATGGTCGGCTGTGATAACCGCTGAAAGCATCTAAGTGGGAAGCACGCCCCAAGATGAACCATCCCGAGGCCTTGAGCCTCCTGAAGGGCCGGGGAAGACCACCCCGTCGATAGGCCGCCCGTGGACGCGGAGCAATCCGTTCCGAGCGCAGCGGTCCTAATCGCCCGTGAGGCTTGACTACTCCCAAATGGTTCCCATTAGGGAATACCAAGCAACACTGCAAGCAGAGCTTTTACGATCTTAATTAGGGAATTCGAATTTCCTCGATCTACCACACCTTCCTTTGTCATCCAACGTGATGTCTCTGTGAGGTCTTCAATCCATCGAAGGCCTCGCGTTGAAATCGCTGGCGACTAGAGCGTAGGGGCCACACTCGTTCCCATTCCGAACACGATCGTTAAGCCCTACAGCGCCGATGGTACTCCGCTCGCGAGAGCGCGGGAGAGTAGGCCGTCGCCGGCACCTCTTACAACGCCCCTGGTCAGTACGACCAGGGGCGTTGTTTTTTTACCCCACGCCCAACTCGACCCGCGTCCGATGGCCCAGCGACAAGCGTACTGCGACACGCAGTTCCTTCGCTTCGCTCCAGGATGACGACTGCTACTATCCTCAGACCTATCATCCTCAGACCTTTCGCTATGCCCAAAGCCGGTATCGTCACCGTCGTCGGAAAACCCAACGCCGGCAAGTCGACACTCCTCAACCGCATCGTCGGCGAGAAGCTGAGCATTGTCAGCCCGAAACCGCAGTCCACGCGCGACCGCATCGTCGGAATCCGCACCGCCGGCGACGTGCAGATGATCCTTCTCGACACACCCGGCCTCCTCGCGCCGCGCTACCTGCTTCAAGAGTCGATGCGCAGCACCGCGCTTGCCGCGCTCTATGAGGCGGACGTGGTGCTCTACCTCGTCGACGGCATGGACGGTACGGTGCCACGACTGTCCGAGGTTGCGGCCCTCGATCGGCCCGTGCGCGCCACAGTCGTCACAGTCATCAACAAGATCGACCTCATCGGCGCAGGACAACGCGAAGAAATTCTCTCGCACAATCCCGGCGCCGCATTCATCTCGTCGCTCAACGGCGACGGTGTCGACGCGCTCCTCGAGCGACTCGGAACTCTCCTTCCCGACAGCCCATTCCTCTATCCCGAGGACGAGATCAGCACGCAGACCGTGCGATTCTTCACTAGCGAGCTCGTTCGCGAGACCGCACTCGAGCAGCTCGACGACGAAGTCCCCTACAGCGTCGCTTGCGAGATCGAGGAGTTTCGGGAATCCCAGTCCCCTGTGTACATTCGTGCAGTCTTACACGTCGAGCGGGACAGTCAGAAGCGCATTCTCATCGGCGCCGGGGGACAGCGGGTCCGGACCATCGGCCGCGCCGCCCGCGAAAAAATCGAAGCATTCGTCGGCTCGCCGGTGTATCTCGACCTCTGGGTCAAGGTCCTTCCAAACTGGCGACGCAACCCACATTCGCTGCACCGCTTCGGCTATGACACCCCGGAGGATCGATCGTCATGACTGTGTCGCCACAACTGCTGGCCATTCTCGTCTGCCCGAAGTGCAAAGGGGAGCTTGAAAATCGCGAGGGCGAATCAGCACTCCTGTGCCACACCTGCAAGCTGCGCTATCCGGTTCGCGACGACATTCCCATCATGCTCATCGATGAGGCCACGCCCCTCTAGAACGCTGCGCGCTCTCGTTGTTGGATGGGTGTTGTTGCTCGCCTCGAGACGCGCAGCGTGGGCACAAACCGGCGCGGTCGTCGAGGGTGCGATCGAATTAATCGCGCCCATCGGCGCGAGGAGCCTCGGCATGGGGCAAGCGGCGGTTGCGTCTGGCTTTGGGTCGGACGGGCTCTGGTGGAACCCGGCCCTCATCGCGCGCGGGCCGCGGGAGGTCGCGCTGCACATTGCCCGCAGTCCGGCAAACGTCACCGAATCCGATGCCAGCGCGGCCGTCGTATTTCCCATCCATCGGCTGGGCGCGGTCGCGTTCAGCTTTCGCTATCTGAACCTCGGATCCTTCGAGCCCACGTTGGACCCGAATTCTCCGGAAGCGACCGCGGTGAACACGAGCGCGGTTTTCGCCGCAAGTTTCGGCGCGCCCTTCGGTGACCGTCTGTCCGCCGGCATCACGGTGAAGCTTTTCCGCTCGATGACGAGTTGCACGGGCGGGAACTGCGATCTCCCGTCCAACGATCCGACGACGGGCGCCCTCGATCTCGGCGCCCAATATTTTCTGACGAAGGATTCTGCGTTCACGCTGGGAGCCGCGGCGCAAAACATCGGCCTCCGACTCCAGGTCAACGACGCACCGCAAGCCGATCAGATACCGAGTCGCATCCAAGTTGGAATTGCCGCCGCGCCAAAATTTTCACAACTTCCGAAAGAGGCGCGCGTGCGGGGGGAGTTCGACATCGTCGCGCGACCGTCCGGCGTAGGCGGTCTGGGATATCGCATGGGTGGAGAGGCGTCGTGGCAAGGACGGTATCAGGGACGGGTGGGGTACGTGGTGCACGGTCCCACGGGATCCGGCCCAACGTTCGGCGCGGGATTCTCGACCGGAAAGTTGCAGATCGATTTCGCGCAGATGCTCAGTGACTTCGGTTCGCAAGCGGGAAGCCAGCCCACATACCTTTCGTTACGGTACATCTTCTAATGCGGCGGTTGTTGGTCGCGGTGCTGCTCAGCGCAATGATGACTAGTGCCCTCGGCGCTCAGGGCTTTGAGGGCGCGCGGGCGGGCGTGACGCGCTCACGGGCGATCGAAGCTTCGCCCGGAACGATTGTCGCGAATACGTTCAGCGACACGCGTGCCGATACTTTGGTAGGGCTGCCGTTCGCGCCTCGACTACGGCCGTACGCGCCGTTGATTTCGGCAGCGGTCCCCGGAGGCGGGCAACTGCTCCTCGGCAACGGACGTTTTGTCGTCTACGCCGCGGTAGAAGCGATCAGTTGGTGGAAGTACCGGAAAGATCGAAGCGAGGTAGCGCAGCAGACGGAGGCGTTCAAGCAAATCGCGAACGGATTCGCGCGAGCGCCATTTTCTAAGAATCCGAAGGACGGCGATTGGGCATATTACGAGCAAATGTTCGATCGTCTCGAGAGTGGGCCATACAGCGAGAGCGAGACGGGCCCCGTAAAACCACCAACGGACACGAGCACGTATAACGGCTACAAGTGGCAGCTCGCGCTGCAGACGCACGCGACCATTGCCGCAGCGCTCGAGGCGTACGAGGCGAGCGCGATCAAGCCTGAATTCCAATGGAGTTGGCGGAGCGCGCAGATTCAGTACGACATCTTCCAGCAGCGAGTGGGCAAGCGAAATGATGCGGCGCGTTCGGCATCGTTCGATCTCATTGTGATCGGAACAAATCATGTGTTGAGCATGATCGACGCGTTCGCGACGATTCGTCTGGCGGTCCAAAACGAAGCGGACGGACGTACGTCGATCGGAGCGAAGATCGGATGGTGAGCGAGATCACTGTAACGAATTGGTGCAAGTGCTTTAGCTGTCGCAATTTGACTTCACTTCCGTGGCGCCATATTATGGCGCCTCACCGCTGATTCCTGCCTCGAGTGGCCACAACAAGCGCGATCCTGTATTCGCCGGATGACCTCGCCCTGCCGGACGCCGTTCAGCGGTGGCTCACGGCGCTCGGGGTGCCAGTCATTCGCGTTCAGGATTCCGAAACCCTCATGGGCACGGCGCTCCGCAGTCGTCCGCGCGTCGTGGTTTTCGAGAGCCGCTCCCGCGCTGATGAAGTGCGCGCCGCACTCGGCCGCCTGAAAAGCGATTCGTACACCGGTGTCGTGCCGGCGCTCGTGATCTCCACCGATGATCCGGTTGCCTTCGACGCGGCGTTTCGCGCCGGCGCCGACGAAGTTGTGCGCGACCATCTCGACGCCGCCGAGGTGACGATTCGTCTCGATGCGTTGTTGCGCCGGTCGGATCGCGACCTACACGTCCACCCATCCACGCGTCTGCCGGGCGCGGTGGAAATCGAGGCGGAGATCGGCCGCCGCTTAGTGGACGACGCGAAGTTCGCCACATGCTACGCCGATCTGGATCATTTCAAAGAATTCAACGATCGCTACTCGTACTACGAGGGAGATCGCGTCATCCGGATTCTGGCGATGATCCTCCACGATGTCGTGAAGGGGACGTGCCACGAGTCCGGGTTCGTAGGGCACATTGGCGGCGACGATTTCATCTTCATCATCCCCACGCATGCGGTCAGTGAAGTGTGCGGCGAGATCGTCTCGATCTTCGACCTGCTGATCCCGCAGCAGTATTCCGAGCAGGATCGCCGCGCTGGATATTTTTTCGGCAAGGATCGCCGAGGACAGCTTCATCGAGTACCATTGATGACAGTGTCGATTGGTGTGGTCACGAATGAGCGCAGACATTTTACCCATGCAGCACAAGTCAGCGCGCTGGCTACTGAGATGAAGAGTTACGCCAAAACATTGCCGGGCTCCGTGTACTCCATTGATCGCCGCACGGACTCGAGGCCGATCGACGCGCCCACAATTGCCGTCCCGTCGGGATCTGCGACCGCGGGGGAAGGGGAGGAGGAGTGAACGTTTCTTGTCCGGAATGTCGATCGGTATTCCGCGTCGATCCAATGAAGGTGCCGCCCGCCGGCGTTCGTGCGCGATGTTCAGTGTGCGGTGGCGTGATCACGGTTGGCGTTGGCAGTTCGATCGACGAAGAGTTCTCCGCGGCGCCGGCGGTGAACGCGCGGGCGACTACGGCCGCGCCAGCGATGCCCTACTCGCTGCCGGCGCCCACGCGAACAGCGACGCCGCCGCTCTCGGTCGCTCCCGCTCCGACACCAACGTCGTCCGCTCCAGCAGCGCCAGTCAGGACTGCGATGTCGACGCCGCCCATTGCGCGTCCGCCATCACCGACGCCGGCGTGGCCGACTGCAGCAGCTCCCGTCCGCCCCGCCATGTTTCCGCCGCGGCCGGCAATGCCGACGCCGGCGCTTGGCGGCATCGCGCAGCCTCCGGCGCGCCCGGGCTCGTTGGGAATGCGCCCAACGATGCCGCCGATGCGCCCCGTGCCGCCGCCGCGACCAGGCCAACCCGCGCCGGCAGCATTGACGCCAACTCGACCCGTCTTCCCGCCGCGCGCGTCGGGAATGACGCCGCCGCTTTCTGCCGCCGGGTCGACCGCTGCGTATCCGAATGCACCGAGTACTCCCGTTCCACCGAGCGGCGCGACGCCGGGCGCTCCGCGCGCGCCGATGGGTGCGCCATCAAGTGCCCCGTCAGCGAGTGGAATCCCCAGCGCTATGTCGCCGAACGCGCCATCCGCTGCGCCGGCGCCGCTTGCACCGCCGCTTGCCCCGCAACGTCCGGCGGCGGGTGTGGCCGGTGGCCCAAGTCGGCCGCCGATCAATCCATTTCTCGCCAACGATCCCAACGCGAAAGCACGTCGTCTCTCGCGCGCGTTGATCTCCGATCTCGTCACGTATTTCCCGCAACGTCGCGACGAAGGTCTGCGCGACGGAACGCTCAAGGAACTGTTTCGCGAAGAGATCAAGAAGAGCTACGAAGAATACATGGACCAAGTTGGACGAGAGTTTGCTGAATCGACGACGCACTTTCACGAAGCGCTGAACGACATTCTCGCAAACGGTCAGAAGATGTTTTAGGCGTTCCAACGTGTTCGGCGCGCTGGTCGAGCGATCATCGCGCCGCTATCTTCCGAGTTGACGAGACTTCACGCACGAGCCGTCCGCCGCTGAGCGCAGGACGGCTCGTGTCATACCAGGGGGAACGGAGGGACCGATGGCTGAAAACGAGCGTGCGCGACAGCTCAGGCAGTACGCCGAGCGGCTCGCGGAGCTTCGGAGGTATCTTTGACCTGGACGCCAAGCGGGACACGCTGAGGCGCCTCGAGGACCGCATGTCCGCGGCGGGGTTCTGGAACGATCAACAGAATGCGCAGGTAGTAGTCCAACAGGTGAAGGCGGTGAAGGCGTGGGTCGAGCCGTTCGACGCGTTGAGTGGCCGGGTCGAGAGCGCGCGCGAAATCGAAGAGATGCTCATCGCCGAGCCCGATGCGGAGCTGTCCGCCGAAGTCGACCGCGAAGTGGCCGCGCTCGCGTCGGAGATCGAAGCGTTCCGTCTCCGTTCGCTCCTCTCGGGCCCGGACGATTTCCGCGACGCACAACTCGAAATCAGCGCGGGCGCCGGCGGCACCGAAGCGCAGGACTGGGCGCAGATGCTCATGCGCATGTACACGCGCTGGGCGGAGCGAAAGGGCTATACCGTCGACATCCTCGACTTGAGTGACGGCGAAGAGGCGGGAATCAAGGGCGCCGTGCTCGAGATCAAAGGACTGTACGCCTATGGCTTTTTGAAGGCCGAAGCGGGCGTGCATCGTCTCGTGCGCATTTCGCCGTTCGATTCGCAAGCGCGCCGTCACACGAGTTTCGCGTCGGCCTTCGTCTACCCCGTGGTGGACAACGAAATCAACATCGAGATTCGCGATGAGGATATTCGTATGGACGTGTTCCGCGCGTCCGGCGCCGGCGGCCAGCATGTCAACAAGACCAGCTCCGCCGTGCGACTGACGCACATTCCGTCGGGCATCGTCACGTCGTCGCAGGCCGAGCGATCGCAACACAAGAACAAGGCGACGGCGATGAAGCAGTTGAAGAATCGGTTGTATCAGCTCGAGGCGGACAAGCAAGCCAAGGCGAAGGCGGAGCTCGACGCGACCAAGTCGGACGTCAGCTTCGGCAGCCAGATTCGCAGCTATGTCTTTCAGCCATACACCATGGTCAACGATCACCGCACGGAGTTGAAAATCCCCGACGTGCAACGCGTCATGGACGGCGACATCGATCCCTTCATCGAAGCGTACCTCGCGACGCTCAGCACGCCGGCCGGCGGGAGCGCCGCCGCGTGAGCGACGATCTCAATTTTGTCCAGCGCGCGCGCCACGAGAAGCTCGATGCGCTCGTCGCGCGCGGCATCGCGCCGTTCGCGTACTCCTTCGACCGATCGCATCATGCGGCGGCTGCCGTCGCGTCACATCCCGCCGAGCACGAGGGCGAAGGCGAGTCCGTTCGCGTGGCAGGCCGTATCGTGGGGTGGCGCGCGCACGGCAAGACGACCTTCGCGCACATCGCCGACGACAGCGGGCGAGTGCAATTGTATTTCAAGAAGGATTTGTTGGGCGACGACGCGTATTCGGCGCTCGACCTGTATGACATCGGCGACGTGATTGGCGTGGCGGGTCCGCTGTTCCGCACGCGCACGGGGGAAGTGACCGTGCGCGTGGTCGAAGCGCAGTTGCTGGCGAAGTCGCTTCGACCGTTGCCGTTCGGAAAAGAGGAAGTCGTGGACGGTGTGACCGTGCGGCATTCCGGATTCGCGGATCCGGAGCAGCGCTACCGGCAACGCTATGCCGACCTCGCCGTGCATCCCGAAGTGCGCGCGCTGTTTCGCGCGCGGTCGCGGATGACGTCGGAAATTCGGCGCGCGCTCGACGAGCTCGATTATCTCGAGGTGGAGACGCCGGTGTTGCAGCCGCTGTACGGCGGCGCCACGGCTCGGCCATTTGCGACGCATCACAATGCGCTCAGCATGCCGTTGTTTTTGCGTATTGCCGACGAGTTGTATCTCAAGCGGTTGATCGTGGGCGGATTCGATCGCGTGTATGAGATTGGGCACGACTTCCGCAATGAGGGCATCGACCGGACGCACAACCCGGAATTCACGATGCTCGAGTTCTACGAGGCCTACGCCGACTACACGACGATGATGAGTCGCGTTGAGTCGCTCGTGGTGCGCGCGGCCGACGCCATTCGCGCCGTGTGGACGCCGCCGACCGTCGAAGGCGCGGTCGAGCATGGACCAGGTGGTGTTCCGTCGTTCACCACACCGTTTCCGCGGATCGAGTGGGTGCCGTCGTTGAGCGGTGCGCTGGGTGCGGACGTGACGTCGATGGACGACGAGGCGCTGCGGAACGCGGCGCGGCGCGTTGGGGTTCAAAAGGTAGACACACTCAGCCGGCCCAAAGTGCTCGACGAAATGTTCCAGGCGCTCGTAGAATCCAAGCTGCAGGAACCCACCTTTGTGGTGGACTATCCGGTCGAGCTGTCTCCGCTGGCAAAACCAAAGCGCGGCAATCCCGTATTGACTGAACGGTTCGAGTTGTTTGCGCGCGGGCGCGAGATGGCGAACGCGTTCAGTGAGCTCAACGATCCCATCGATCAGCGGCGCCGTTTCGAGGCGCAGGCGGGATTGCGGGCAGCAGGCGACGACGAAGCGTCAGGCGTGGACGAGGACTATTTGCGCGCGATGGAGTACGGCATGCCGCCGATGGGCGGTGTGGGAATCGGTATCGATCGGCTCTTCATGTATCTCACGAACACTCCGAACATTCGCGACGTGATTCTCTTTCCCACACTGCGGCCGGAATGAGCAAACTGGAGCTGTCGATTGCTTGGCGGTATCTGCGGAGCCGGCGCGGTTCGAAGCTGCTCTCGCTGATCAGCCTGATCTCCATCGGCGGCGTCACGATCGCGGTGAGTGCGTTGATCGTGATCATTGGTGTGATGAACGGATTGCAGAACGATCTTCGTGAGAAGATTCTCATCGGCAGTCCGGACATTCGCGTGTTGATGTTCGGCGAGGACCTGGTAATGCCCGACTGGCAGTCTGTCATGCAGATCGTCGCGAGGCAAAAGGACGTCGCCGCGGTCGGGCCGTTTGTTCACACGCAGGCGCTCGTCGTCGCGACCGGACACAAGTATAGGGAAGCGGTGTTCGTCGAAGGGTTGCCGCCCGAGGGCATTGGTGCGCCGCGCGTCACGTCGATTCGGCAGCGCGCCACGATCGGAGATTTTTCGTTCCGCACCAACGATGGCCTGACGCGCGGTGCGCTGCTCGGTTCGAAGTTGGCCGAGCGATTGAACGTCACGCCGGGTGTGGACAAGATTTCGCTGGTGACGTTCGATCCGAACAAGATCGATTCGGTGACGGGATATCCGATCGCCAAGACGGCGCAGTTCGAGGTCACCGGCATCTTCGAAACGGGGATGTACGAGTATGATCAGTCGTACGTGATCGTCTCGCTCGCCGCGGCGCAGGAGCTCGCGCAGCTCGGTACGGCGGTGACGGGTCTCGAGGTGAGAACGCCGACTCGCGCGGCGGCGATCGAAACCGCGCCGCGATTGCTCGACACGCTAGGCATGCGCTATCGCGTGATCGACTGGCATCAGCAGAACAGTCAATTGTTCAATGCGCTCGAGCTCGAGAAGCTCGGGATGACTGTGATTCTGTTGCTCATCGTGCTCGTGGCGGCGTTCAACATCATCAGCACGCTGATCATGGTGGTCACAGACAAGACGCGCGAGATCGGAATCCTGCGCGCCATGGGCATGCCTGCGAAATCCATTCGGCGCGTGTTCTTTGCGCAGGGGCTGGTGATCGGTGTGGTTGGCACGGCCGCCGGACTCGTGATTGGGATCGCGGCGTCGTTCCTGATCGGGGAGAAGAAACTCATCTCGCTCGACCCGTCCATATATTTCATTGATCACCTGCCTGTGTCGACGCGGCCGCTCGACGTCACCATGATCGTGGTGGCAAGTTTGGCCGTTGCAGCACTCGCAACGTTGTATCCTGCGCTGCAGGCGGCGAGGCTGTTCCCGGTGGAGGCGATTCGACACGAATGATGGTGCTGGAAGCGGTGGAGTTGGCGAAGGAATATCGCGGCGGGGACGGTGGACGCATCACCGTGCTCGACGGAGTCGACCTTCAGGTGCGACAGGGCGAGATGGTCGCTGTGGTCGGCGCGAGTGGCGCGGGCAAGAGCACGCTCCTGCACCTGCTCGGTGCACTCGATCAACCCACGCGCGGCACGGTCACCATTGCGGGCCGTCCGCTGCCGGCAATGCCCGTCACCAACGATGGCGCCGATGCGTCCCTCGGTAAGGCGTCGAGATTCGCGCGGTATCGGCGCCGTCGGGCCCTCGATCGGTTGGTTCGGCGCAGCGACGACGAAGTGTCGGCCCTCAGAAACCGCTCCGTCGGATTCGTGTTCCAGTTCCATCATTTGCTTCGTGAATTCACGGCGCTCGAGAACGTGATGATGCCGCTCCGAATCGCGGGATGGGACGATCATCGGGCGCGCGCGCGCGCCGAGGATCTGCTCACGCGCGTGGGCCTTGGTGGCCGAGTGCAGCACAAGCCTGCGGAGCTCTCGGGCGGCGAGCAGCAGCGCACCGCGGTTGCTCGCGCCTTGGCGATTGATCCGGTGGTGCTGTTGGCCGACGAGCCGTCGGGCAACCTCGATCACATGAACAGTGAGCGACTGCACGATTTGTTCGTAGAGTTGTCGCGCGATCTCGACATCGCGATGGTGATCGCGACGCACAACCGCTCGCTCGCTGCGCGCGCCGATCGTACGCTGCTCCTCGAAGATGGCCGGCTGATCGACACGGACGTTCGCGAAGTGGTACCCTGATGATGTGCGACAGCTGCCATGAGCGGGATGCGGTCGTGCATCTCACGACCATCGAGAACAACGCGGTGCACCAGTTGCATCTGTGTGAGCGGTGCGCGGCGGAGCGTGGCGTCGAGACCACGGTGGCGACGCCCAAGCATCCGCTGGCCGATTTTCTCCACCAACAGGTCGTGGCCACGGCGACGGACAGTTCGTCGTGCACCTTTTGCAATGCGACGATGGCGGATTTTCGCGCGACGGGCCGGTGGGGATGCGCGCGATGCTACACCAACTTCGAGGCGGGGATTCGTGAGCTGCTGCGCCGAGTGCATGGCAATCACCGGCATGTTGGCCGCGCCTATTTGCCGCCGATGTCCGAATCGCTCGAGCAGGCCTCGGTACTCGGCGAGCTGCGCGACCGCTTGCGTCGGGCGATCGAAACGGAGCAGTTCGAGTTGGCGGCCGATCTCCGCGATCGCATTCGGGTGATGGAATGACGGTCGATCTCTCGTTGCTTCCGGACGGAGGCGTCGGTTGGCTCGACGCGTCGGGGCGGCACTCGGATATTGTGCTCTCGACGCGAATTCGTTTCGCGAGAAACGTCGAGGGCTACGCGTTCACCGGGCGTGCGCGCGACGGCGAGCGATTGCGCGTGCTGTCGCAGGTGCGCGAGGCGGTGGCCACCGTTCCGTCATTGCGCGAGGCGGTGATGTACCGGCTCGACGAGTTGCCGCCGACATCGCGAGCGCTGTTGCACGAGCGCCACTTGGTGAGCAAGGAGCTGGCGGGCCTGGACGCGCAGCATCCGCTGCGGAGTGGCGCGGCGGTGTTTCTGGCGGACGGCCTTGGCGTGATGGTGAATGAGGAAGACCACCTTCGCTTACAAGCGCTTCGGTCGGGCTTTGCGCTGCAGGAAGCATTCGCGGCCATCGATAAGCTGGATCGTGACTTAGGCGCTCGGCTTCCGTATTCGTATCACAGCGAGTTCGGCTTTCTAACGGCGTGTCCGACCAACGTCGGCACGGGAATGCGTGGATCTGTCCTGATCCACCTGCCCGGTCTCGTTTTGACAAAGGAAATCGGAAAGGTCCTTGCCAGTCTCCAACAAATGGGCTTGACGTACCGAGGCTTATATGGAGAGGGGAGCGAAGTGGTCGGAAATTTCTTTCAGATTTCAAACCAGACGACGCTCGGCCGCTCGGAAGAGGAATTGCTCGATCAACTGTTACGCGTTGTCGGTCACGTCGTCGAGCGAGAAGTAGAAGCACGGCGTGTTTTATTGCGCGACGCGGGTTATATTATTGAGGACAAGCTTTGGCGCGCATACGGCACGCTACGTTACGCTCGCAGCCTCACGTTCGACGAGGCGATGAACTACCTCAGCGGGGTACGGCTGGCCGTCGGGCTGAAACTGATCTCCACCCTCAGTGTATATACCCTCAACAAGCTCCTGATCTTTTCGCAAGCTGCACATTTGGCCTTCGCCGAAGGCCGGGCGCTCACGGAAAGTGAAACCAACCTTGCGCGTGCACGCTATGTGCGTAGAGCGCTGGAAGAGGAAGCGGGATCGGTCGGTTGAACGGCACGATCATCCGGATGTGAGGGAATAATGAACGGCTACAACTTTACAGAGCGAGTGCGGAAAGTCCTTGCGATGGCTCGCGAGGAAGCTGCCCGTCTTCACCACGAATACGTGGGGACGGAGCACATCCTGCTCGGACTGATTCGCGAGGGAGAGGGCGTCGCCGCGACGGTGCTCCAAAATCTCAGCGTCGAACTGGACGACGTCCAGCAAAAAATCGAAGAAACCGTGAAGAAAGGAAAAGCCGGTCAAACGACCGGTCCCGATCTTCCTTACACATCGCGCGCAAAGAAAGTGCTCGAGCTCGCCATGAGCGAAGCGCGCGAACTCAACCACAGTTACGTCGGTACTGAACACCTCCTGCTTGGTCTCCTCCGTGAAGAAAAGGGGATTGCGGCGCAGGTCCTCACTGACGCGGGCGTCAATTTAGACGCCGCCCGCGCCGAGACACTGCGCATCCTCGGGACAGAGATGCCGCAGGGTGGTGCTCAGCAGCCGGGTGGTCCCGCTCCTGCCGCGACTCCGCCGAAAGGCGAGAAAAAGTCGAAGACGCCGGCGCTCGACCACTTTTGCCGCGACCTCACGCAGCTCGCCGCGGAAGGTCAGCTCGACCCGACGATCGGTCGCGCCAAAGAAATTCAGCGCGTCATGGAAGTCCTGACGCGCCGCAAGAAAAACAACCCGGTGCTCATCGGTGAGCCGGGGGTCGGCAAGACGGCGATCGTCGAAGGACTCGCGCAGCTCATCTCGAACGGTGAGTGCCCCGAGTCGCTGCGCGAACACCGTGTGCTGTCGCTCGACATGGCCGCAGTCATCGCCGGCACCAAGTATCGCGGTCAGTTCGAAGAGCGCCTCAAGGCGGTCATGAACGAGATCGCGCAGAACAAGCAGATCATCCTGTTCATCGACGAGCTGCACACGCTCGTGGGTGCGGGTGCGGCTGAAGGCGCGATCGACGCGAGCAACATGCTCAAGCCCGCGCTGGCGCGCGGCGAGTTGCAGTGCGTCGGTGCGTCCACGCTCAACGAGTATCGCAAGTACATCGAGAAGGATGGCGCGCTCGAACGTCGCTTCCAGACGGTCGTCGTCGATCCGCCTTCGGTGGACGAAACGGTTGAAATCCTGAAGGGCCTGCGCAAGAAGTATGAGGATCATCACAAGGTGACGATTCCTGATACCACGCTCGTGCTGGCCTCGAAGTTGTCGGAGCGCTACATCACCGACCGCTTCCTGCCGGACAAGGCCATCGATGTGATCGACGAAGCGGGCGCTCGCGCCCGTCTCGCCGCCCAAGCACCGCCGCCGGAAGTGGCGGCGCTCAAGGGCGAGTTGGAAAAGGTCAACGGCGAAAAAGAAGCCGCGGTCCGGGATCAGAACTTCGAGCGTGCGGCATCGCTGCGTGACAAGGAGCGCGAGATCCAGGGCAACATCAAGCAGAAGCAGGCCGAGTGGGAGGCGCGTCGCCAGTCGCACCGCCCGGTGCTTGGCGAAGAAGAGATCGCATTCATTGTCAGCCGCTGGACCGGCATTCCGGTCACGCGCCTTCAAGAGGCGGAGACCGCGCGTCTCCTCCGCATGGAGGACGAGCTACACCTGTCCGTCATCGGCCAGGACGAAGCGATCAAGGCGATCTCGAAGGCCATCCGGCGCAGCCGCGCGGGCCTGAAAGATCCACGTCGTCCGATCGGCTCGTTCGTCTTCTCCGGCCCCACGGGCGTCGGCAAGACGGAGCTCGCTCGTTCGCTCGCCAAGTTCCTGTTCGCCGACGAATCGTCACTCATTCGCGTCGACATGAGCGAGTACATGGAGAAATTCTCGGTGTCGCGCCTCATCGGTGCGCCGCCAGGATATGTGGGCTACGAAGATTCCGGTACGCTGACGAAAGCCGTACGTCGCAAACCGTACAGCGTGATTCTGCTCGACGAAATCGAGAAGGCGCATCCGGACGTGTTCAACATCCTGCTTCAGGTGTTGGACGAGGGTCACCTGACCGACAACTACGGCCGAGTGATCGACTTCAAGAACACGGTCGTGATCATGACGTCGAACGTCGGCGCTCGCGATCTCACGAAGACCAAATCGCTCGGCTTCACGAGCGGGGACGCTGCACAAAATTGGGAACGCCGGGCCGAGAAAGTCCGGGACGAGCTCAAGAATGTGTTCAACCCCGAGTTCCTGAACCGTCTCGACGACGTCATCGTCTTCCACCCGCTCGATCGCGATCACATCTCGCGGATCGTGAGCATTCTGCTCAAGGATGTTCGGAAACGTTTGGCGGAAGAAGAGCTCACGCTCAAGCTGACCGACGCGGCCAATGATTTCCTGGTCAAGCACGGTTACGACGAGCAGTATGGCGCTCGGCCGCTCAAGCGGGCGATCCAGAAGTTCATCGAGGATCCGCTGTCGGAGAAAATCCTCATGGGCGAGTTTTCGCGAGCGGACGAGATTGAGGTGGACGTCAATCCGGACGGCACGCATCTCGACTTCCGGGTTCTGTCCACGACGCCGCAGGCGTAATGGTTCGGCCCGCGTTTCAGCGGGATCCGCGGGTGTTTGCGTAACTCTTTGCGGCCGGTCAATCCCAGTTGGGACCTGATCGGCCGCTTTTTGTGTATATTGCCACACTATGCGACAAACGCCCTTTGTGCTTGCGCTTGCGGGACTGTTGGTGGCCGGCTCGGCCGTCCGAGCCCAGGACCCGGCAGTCCCTTGCGCCACGTTCGACAGCATCGCGTTCCGTGGCCAAAGCCAAATCACTGACTCGGATTTGCGCAGCTACGTCGGGGTGACTCCCAAGACGACTCTGAACTCCCGCGTATTGTCTCGGGCACTTCACGATTTGTACGCGACGAATCGGTTCGAGGCTGGGGCGTATTCAACGTGCGAGACCGTCGGCGGCAAGACGCTGTTGGTGTTCCATGTCCGAGAGCGACGCGTTTTGAGCGATGTGAGGGTGGAAGGCGCAGACAAGGTGTCGCCGAGCTCAGTGCGCGATCGCGTGGATCTGCTGATCGGCAAGGCGATCGATCCGGCGCAGGTGGCCAGGGACGTCGCGCGCATCGATTCGTTGTATCAGGGCGACGGCTACTACCTCGCGAAGGTCAAGGTCGACACAATCATTTCTGGGTCGACGAACGAAGTCACCACGCTCGTATTTCATATAGACGAAGGCCGGCGGCTCGCGATCTCGGGCGTTGAGGTTGAAGGAAACAAGGCGATTACCGACAAGGCGATCGTCTCCGCGCTGGCGACAAAACCCGAAGGGTTCTTCTGGTGGAAGAACGGTGAGTTCGACACCGACAAATACGCGGAAGATTTGGCCAAGACCATTCCGCAGATGTACGCCTCGCACGGCTACATCGATATGCAGGTGGTGAAGGACACGCTCATCATCGACCGCGAAAAAGGCAAAGCGCTCGTTCGCTTGACGGTCGTTGAAGGACCCCAATACAAGATTGGCGACTTCGAGGTGAACGGCGCGAAGAAGTTCTCGAACGAGGACATCGCCCGCATGTACCCGTTCGGCGACAAGGCGAAGGGACTTGGCGTGACCGTGCGAGGGTTGATCGCTCGCGGACCCAAGGACGACAAGGATGTGTTCAACGCCGGGGCGTGGGAAGACGCGACCACCAAAGTCCAAGACGCTTACGAGAACGAAGGGTACATCTACGCGAGCATTCGTCCGATCGTCGAGCGCCGCAAGGCAGGTGCGGATTCCGCGCCCACGGTCGACCTCCGCTGGGAGATCGACGAGCGCACGCCGGCGATCGTGAACCGCGTCGATATCTTCGGGAACGACGTCACAACCGAAACGTGTATTCGAGATCAGTTGTTCATCTTGCCGGGTGACGTGTTCAACAAGGAACGGCTGATTCAGAGTTATCGAAACATCGCCAACCTGGGCTTCTTCGAGCAGGACATGCCGCCGCCGGATACGCACCAGGCGAACGAGCAGGGCGACATCGATCTGATTTTCCACGTGAAGGAAAAGCGCACCGGGAACGTGAACTTCGGAGCGTCCGTGGGGCAGGGCACCGGCGTAGGCGGGTTCATTGGCTTCGATCAGCCGAACCTGTTCGGCGAGTGCAAGCGCGGCTCGCTGCAGTGGCAGTTCGGCCGATATATCCGCGACTTCAGCATGAGCTACACCGACCCGCGCATTCGCCAGTCGAACGTGTCGGGAACGGTCTCGCTCTACAATCAGCAATCGCGGTTCATCATCCGCGACATCGGCCAGTCGAACACGAGTGGAGGCCAGCTGCAGTTTGGATTTCCGTTGCCGAACTCGCGCCTTACGCGGTTCTTCGTGAGCTACGGTGGCGAGCGCGTGAGCTACGGCGGTGACGGTCTCGTTGCCTCGATTAACTGCAACGGCTGCTTCCGCTCGACGCTTGGCTTCACGCTCGATCACGACACCAGGCTTGGGTCGCCATTCCCAGTGGCCGGTGTCCACGAAGACGTGGCGCTCCAGCTCAACGGCGGTCCGCTCGGCGGAACCGCGTCCTTCAGCCGTCTGACGACCGAGATGCGGTCGTACTCGACCCTGGCGACATTTGGTAAGGCACTCGGTCCTGAGCCGCTGGCGTTGGTCCTGGGGCTGTCCGCGCGCGCTGGTGCCCTGTTCGGCGATCCCGGCCCGTTCTTCGTGTCCCAGGCCTTTTCGCTCGGCGGCGTGCAGTACGGCAACCCGTTGCGCGGCTATGAGGAATTCTCGATCACGCCGAAGGGATATCTGGCGAACGCCGACCAGTTCCAAGCCCAACGAAGCTCATTCGGTAACGCGTATTATACTAGTACCGTCGAGCTTGGTCTGCGGGTGAGTCAGCAGATGTACATCGATGCGTTTTATGATGCCGGAAATCTGTGGGAGCGGCCGCGCGATTTCGACCCAACCCGGCTCTTCCGCGGTGCCGGATTCGGGGCTTCGCTCGTCACTCCGCTTGGACCGCTCGGCGTCGACTTGGGCTATGGATTTGACCGAGTCGATTCGGCGGGCCGTAAAGATCCCAAGTGGCAAGTTCACTTCAAGTTCGGTCAGATCTTCTAAAATCGGAGTTTTTATGCGTCCCATGCTACGCGCGACCATGCTCGCGCTCCTTCTCTCGGCAGTCGCTGGTGTCGTGCACGCTCAGGGCACGATCAAGATTGCCTACGTAAATACCTCAGCGCTGATGGAGGTGGCGCCTGGACGGGCAGCGGCCGAATCTCTCCTCAGCAAGGAGAGCGAAGGGCTGCGCACGAGACTCCAAAAAATGCAGGATTCCGTCAACACAATGCTCACCAAGTACCAGAAGGACGAGCCGACGTTGACCGCCGCGGTGAAGGACACGCGGCAGAAGGCGATTCAGAGCCTCGAGACCGACCTGCAGGCGCAGAATCTGAAGGCGCAGCAGCAGTGGAATCAGCGTCAGGCAGAAGTCATGGCCCCGATCACCGACGCGGTGAAAAAGGTGCTCGACGACATTCGCGTCGAGGATGGCTACGCGATGATTTTTGACAACGCGGCGGGCCAGTCGTCAATCGTGTCGGCGGATAAGAATTTGGACATTACGGATCGCGTCGTGTCGCGCCTGCGCGCCACCAAGGCAGGCGCGGTTGCCGCACCAGCCGCTCCGAAGACAGGCGCCCCGGTGAGTCCTGCTGGGGTCGTGAAGCCGAAGCCGCCAACGCAGTGATCTCCGGTTCGTCCGGGCAGTCCACCGGCGGTGGGGGCGCAATCGTCCTCACCGCCGGTGCTATTGCGGAGATTGTCGGCGGCGAGCTCCGCGGCGATCGGTCGGCGGCGGTGAGTGGCGTCGCGGCGTTGGACCGTGCGTCGTCGACCGATCTGAGTTTCTTCGGCGTCGCCAAGTACGCGGCATTGTTTTCGGAATCGCTCGCCGGCGTCGTCCTGATCTCGCCGGACCTCCAGGACACGCCAGGGCGCGTCGCCAACCGGATCGTCGTCGAGAAGCCCCAAGAGGCGCTGCTATCGCTGCTTCCACGCTTCCATCGACTCGCTGCGGCGGTGCCTGGCGTTCATGCGACGGCGGTGATCGGCAACGGCGTTCGGCTGGGAGAGAACGTGTCGGTGGGTCCCTACGCCGTGATCGGCGCGGGAGTGTGCATCGGCGACTCGACCATCGTCGGCGCTCATTGTGTCATCGGGGACGGCGTTGAGATCGGTGCACGCGTCCAGCTCTATCCGTCGGTGACGATCTACAGCGGCACCCGGCTCGGGGATCGCGTCGCGATCCATTCGGGGGCGCGCATCGGCTCCGACGGATTCGGCTACGTGCAGCGCGACGGGCAGCATTTAAAGATTCCTCATGTCGGCCACTGCATCGTCGAGCACGACGTGGAGATTGGCGCGAATACCACGATCGATCGCGGGAGCATTGATGACACCGTGATCGGCGCCGGCACCAAGATCGACAACCTCGTTCAGATCGCGCATAACGTGCGCATCGGTCGGGTCTGTTTGATCATGGCCCAGGTCGGGATCGCCGGATCCGTTCGGGTCGAGGACGGCTGCATGCTGTTGGGGCAGGTCGGGGTCTCCGGCCACCACACGATCGGCGCCGGAGCGCGCCTGGCTGCGCAGGCGGGCGTGTTTGGCGATATTCCGGCCGGTGAAACGTGGTCGGGCTATCCGGCCAGGCCTCACAAGGAGGCGCTGCGTGCGCAAGCAGCGCTGTTCAAGCTTCCCGCGCTCCTTCGCCGCATCGAACGTCTGCTCAGCAGTTCGACCGAAACCAAATGACCCGTCGTACCATCGCGCACGCGGTGTCGCTCGAGGGAATCGGGCTGCACCTCGGCGCCGCATGCCAGCTGTCGTTCCGTCCCGCCAAGAGCGGCGCGGGAATTTATTTCTGTCGCACCGATCTCGCGGGCGCGCCGGTCATTCCGGCGTTGGCCGAGCATGCAGTGCTGACCGAGCGTCGCACGCAGCTGGGTGAGGATCCGGTGTCGGTGCACACGGTGGAGCATGTGCTCGCGGCGGTGGCCGGCGCGGAGATCGACGACCTCGAGATCGCGCTCAACGAGGCCGAGCCGCCAATCATGGACGGGAGCTCCGCGCCATTCACGGAGGCGCTCAAGCGTGCCGGCGTCGTGGAGCAGGCGGGGACCGTACAATATCTCACGGTGCGGAGACCCCTGACGCTGGTCGACGGCGAATCGACGTACGAAGTGGCGCCGGCGTTCGACCTCGAGCTCAACGTCGTGATCGACTTTCCGCATCCGGCCATCGGACGCCAGCAAGGCTGCTATCGCGTGACGCCGGACGGATTCGCCAAAGACCTGTCTCCCGCTCGAACGTTCGGCTTCGTGCGGGAAGTGGAAGCGTTGCGCGCCAAGGGTCTCATTCAGGGCGCGTCGCTCGACAATGCGGTGGTCCTCGACGAGAATGGAGTCGTGGGTGGAACGCTGCGTTGGCCGGACGAGTTCCTGCGGCACAAGGCGTTGGACGTCGTCGGAGATCTCGCCCTGGCCGGGGCGAGAGTGAGGGCGCGGGTGACCACATTCAAGCCAAGCCATCGCGGCACCGTTCGCCTCGTGCGAGCGATGCAGGCGGCGAGTGCGAAGGAGAACAGCGTGTTGGACATCGAAGAGATCATGAAGGTTTTGCCGCACCGCTATCCATTTTTACTCGTGGATCGCGTGCTCGAGATCGAAGACGGAAAGCGAATCGTCGGCGTGAAGAACGTGACGATCAACGAGCCGTTCTTTCAGGGCCATTTCCCGGGGCACCCGATCATGCCAGGGGTGCTGATCATCGAGGCCATGGCGCAAGTCGGCGGCATGCTGCTCATGGGCTCCGTGCCCGATCGCGAAAACAAGGTCGTCTATTTCACATCGTTGAACAATGTGAAATGGCGCCGGCCGGTGAAACCGGGTGATCAATTGCGGTTCGAGCTCGAGCTGCTGCAGGTGCGCGGCATGATGTGCAAGATGTCGGGGGTCGCCAAAGTCGACGGCCAGATTGTCGCGGAAGCGGAAATGGGCGCGGTGGTGCGAGACAAATGACGATTGGAATCCACCCGACGGCGCTCGTCGATTCCACCGCGCAGATTGGCCATGATGTCGAGATCGGCGCCTTCGCTATCGTGGGCCCGGGGTGCGTCGTGGGCGATCAGTGTGTCGTTTCGGCGCGCGCGTCGCTCGAGCGCAACGTGCTCCTCGCTCCGCGCGTGAAGGTCGGCACCGGCTCCGTTCTCGGCGGCGACCCGCAAGATCTCAAATACAAGGGCGAGCACACGACGGTCGAAATCGGCGAGGGCACGACGATTCGCGAATACACGACGGTGAACCGCGGAACGACGCAGTCCTTCAAGACGACGGTGGGGCAGAACTGCTTTCTGATGTCGTACGTCCATCTCGCGCACGACTGTCACATCGGCAACGGTGTGATCATCTCGAACGGCACGCAGCTCGCTGGGCACGTCACGATCGACGAAAAGGTGATTGTGTCGGGGCTCGTGGGCTTTCACCAGTTCGCGACGATCGGGCGTTACAGTTTCATCGGCGGATGTTCGCGCGTCGCCAAGGACGTTCCTCCGTACGTGAAGGCCGTCGGCAACCCGATCAAGCTGTATGGATTGAACAGCGTGGGGTTGGAGCGGAACGGATTTCCGGAAGATGTTCGCCGGGAGCTCAAGCGCGCGTATCGACTGTTCTTCAAATCCGAGCTGAATCTGTCACAGGCGCGCGAGCGTGCCGCGGCGGAACTGCAACCGTTCCCGGAAATTCAGGAATTCCTCGCGTTCTTCGATCGCAGCGATCGCGGCTCGGTGGTCTGATGGCCGTTCGCATTGGTGTCGTTGGCGCGGGTGCGCTCGGATTTCATCACACGCGAATCCTGCGCGACGTTCCCGGCGCGCAGCTCGTTGGATTTCATGAAGCCAAGCCGGAGCGCGCCGAGCAGGTGAGCACCGAGCTCGGAGTGAAGGCGTTTCCGACCCTCGAGTCCTTACTCGACGAAGTGGACGCCGTGAGCGTCGTCGTCCCGACACCGGCGCACTATGCAGTTGCGGCACCGGCGCTCGAACGCGGCTTGCATGTGCTCATCGAAAAACCGATCGCCACGACCCTCGAAGAGGCGGATGGTCTGTTAGCGATCGCTAAACGTACCGGCGCCGTCGTCCAGACCGGCCATGTCGAACGGTTCAATCGCGCCGTGCGCGCCGGCCTCGCCTATGTGGACTCGCCGCGGTTCATCGAGAGCAATCGCCTCGCGCCGTTCAATCCGCGCGGCTCGGACGTCGCCGTCGTGCTCGATCTGATGATTCACGATATCGATCTCGTTCGCACGTTCGTCGGCGGAAAAGTGAGCGCCGTCTCGGCGGTTGGTGTTCCCGTGCTCACCCCGTTCGTCGACATCGCCAATGCGCGCATCTCGTTCGAGGCGGGCGCCGTCGCGAACATCACGGCGAGTCGCGTGTCGCGCGACCGCATGCGCAAGCTTCGCATCTTTCAGCAGAGCGGATATCTGTCGCTCGATCTCGCCGCGGGCACCGGTGAATTTTATCGGTTGCGGCGCGACGTCGATTTCACGGCGCTGGTGCGAGACGCACAGGGTGCCCAGGCACTGGAGTCGTTTGTCGATCGTGTGGCGATCGAAGCGCCGGACGGCGAGCCGCTGCGGCTCGAGCTCGAAGCATTCGTGCAGGCCGTCGCCGGTGAGGCTCCGATCGCCGTCACCGGCGAAGACGGGCGCGAAGCACTCGCTGTTGCCCTGACCATCGTGCACGACATCGAACGGACGTTGCCGAGTCTCACGGGCAGAGCGCAGGCGACCGTCGGTGCGTGAAATCCTGTTCGTCGCCGGAGAAGTGTCCGGCGACCTCCACGCGTCGCGCGTCGCGCGCGAGCTGGTGGAACGAGGTGCGCCGTTTCATCTCGCGGGCGTCGGCGGCGACGCGATGAAAGCCGCCGGCGTCGAATTGATCACACACGTTGAACAGCTCGCCGTGATGGGATTCATTGAACCGATCAAGCGTCTGCCGAGATACTGGGCGCTCCTTCGCGATCTCACACTTCGCATTCGGTCGGGGAACGTCGCGCTGGTCGTGTTGATCGATCATGCGACGTTCAACATGAAAGTCGCCGAAGCCGCGGCCTCGGCGGGCGTGCCGGTTCTCTACTACATCACGCCGCAGGTGTGGGCGTCGAGAGCGGGCCGGCTCGCCGCGCTGGCAAAGACGATCACCAAGGCCGCGGTGATTCTGCCGTTCGAGCAAGCGCTCCTTCGAAAACACGGCATCGACGCGACGTTCGTTGGCCATCCGCTGATGGACCGCTTTGCTGAGCTGCCGGACCGTCGTACGGCGCGCGAACGCCTCGGGATCGGGCAGCATGAGCGTGTGCTCGCGCTATTTCCCGGCAGCCGCGATCAGGAGATCGATCTGCACCTCGACGCGTTCGTGGGCGCAGCGCGCGAACTTCAACGACGCGATCCGTCGCTCAAAGTCATCGTGGGGGTCGCGCCGCATGTGACGCTCGATCCGGCGCGCTGCCCGTTCGAGATGGTTCGGTCGGAATCATTCACGGTGTTGCGCGCGGCCGACGCCGCGCTCTGCAAGAGCGGAACAACGACACTCGAGGCCGCGGTTGCCGGGTGCCCGCTCGTCGTCGCGTATCGGGCGCGAGCGTTCGATTATGCGATTGGGCGGCTGTTGATCACGATTCCTAATATTGGTTTAGTAAACATCGTTGCCGGCCGCCTGCTCGCTCCGGAATTCATCCAGGATGCGCTCGAGCCTCGCGCCGTGGCCGATGCGCTCGCGCCCCTGTTGAATCCCGACAGTCCGGAGCGACGTACGATGATCGAAGGACTCGACGCGGTTCGCGCGTCACTCGGAGAACCGGGCGCGGCCGGGCGCGTCGCGACGCTGGCGCTGGATTTGGCGCAACGAGGACAGCATGAGCGGTGAGGAGCGCCAACAGCCCACAACACCTGGGACCGCGGCTTCCCCGGGTGCAAGGGTCGTGTGGCTCGCGCGCATCGGGAGTTGGCTGGTCCGCGCACTCGGCTGGTCGTGGCGTATTCGCGTCTCGCACGACCACGCGCCCAATCGCATGCGCCACGACGAGAAGCCGTTCATTTTCTCGCTCTGGCACGGACACTTGCTGCCGCTGTTGTATCACCATCGTCGTCAGAACGTCGCGATCCTCATTAGCGAACATGCCGACGGTGAGATCATCGCGCGCATCGCGACGAGCCTCGGCTATCGCACCGTGCGCGGTTCGACGTCGCGCGGCGCAGCTCGCGCGTTGCTTGGCCTCGCGCGCGTCATCAACGAGGGCGCGGACTTGGCGATCACGCCCGATGGTCCGCGTGGTCCAGCCAAATCCTACGCTCCAGGTGCGTTGGTCATCGCGCAGCGCACGAATGCGCCGATCATCGCGGTCGCCGTCGCCGCAACGTCGGCGTGGCGGCTGGGAACCTGGGATCGATTCCTCATTCCGCGCCCGTTTGCGCGAGTAGAAATCGCCTACAGTGACGCGGTGTACGTCGAAGCCAGCGACGCACGCCACGCCGCTGAGCAGGTCGATCGCGCACGCGACGCCATGGCGCTCGCCGAGCGCCGAGCCGAGGAGCGGGCCGAGCCGAGCGGGAGTCGGAGCGGGAATGGCGCGGGGCGGTCCGATGTCTGATCGCGGATTCGTCGAACGACTCTGGTATGGCGACGATGCGATCGCGTCGCTCACGCGCGCTGTACTCACGCCGTTCGAACGTTTGTTCGGCGGCGTCGTCGGCGCTCGCGACATTCTCTACGACGCCGGCTGGTTGCCGGCCGTCGAGACGACGATTCCCGCGGTGAGCGTGGGCAACTTGACGGTGGGCGGCACGGGGAAAACGCCGATGGCCGCGTGGATCGCGCGTGGACTGGCGACGCGTGGGGCGCATCCCGCGGTGATTTTGCGTGGATACGGCGGTGATGAAACCCTCGTTCACGAGAGACTCAACCCCGGCATACCGGTGATTGCCGCCGCGGATCGTGTGGCGGGCGTTGTGGAGGCTGCGGCGCGCGGCGCTGACATTGCGGTGCTGGACGATGCGTTTCAACATCGGAGGGTGCAGCGCCTCTCGGACCTCGTGCTGATCAGCGCCGATCGATGGTCGTCGGACCTTCGTCTCTTACCGGCGGGTCCGTGGCGGGAGCCGCTCAAGGCCGTTCGGCGCGCGACGTTGGTGATCGTGACCCGGAAGGCGGCGAGTGATCACGCGATCGAGCTCGTGCACCAACGCCTTTCCCAGATCGCGCCGGCCGTCCCGCGAGTGTCGGTGCGCCTTGCGGCCGGCGATCTCATTCGGGCAGACAATGCGCAGGAGACGCGTCTGCTCGATTCGATCGATGGAGCGACGGTCCGCGTCATACTGTCGATCGCCGACCCCGCGGCGTTCATTGCACAACTCGAACAACGCGGTGCGCGGGTGCGCGCGTCGGTCTTCTCGGACCACCACCCATTCACCGCCGCGGAAGTCGAGCAGCTTGCCGCCGGATTCACTGATTCGGAATGGGTGATTTGCACCCTCAAGGACGCGGTGAAGCTTGCCCCGCACTGGCCTCGCCTTGCGCCGCCATTGTGGTATGTTTCTCAGCAGGTGATGGTGGAACGCGGCGTCGGCGGACTCGAGCGAGTGCTCGATGATTTGGTGCGCGCGCGTCCCAAGACCTCTCCCACCGCCGGGTAAACCGGCCCGTTTCGCTTCCCATGGCATCCGATCTCAGACTTCCGACCGATCGAATTGTACGTCCTGACAAGGACCGTTTTCTTGACGAGGAAAACCCGTTCGAAGCAATGATGTCACGCTTCGATCGCGCGGCTGAACTCCTCGATCTCGAACCAGGCCTCTACAAAGTTCTGCGTCACCCCGAGAAGCAAATCACCGTGTCCATCCCGGTGATGATGGACAACGGCGAAGTCGAAGTCTTCATTGGCCATCGCGTGTTGTACAACACGTCGCGCGGTCCGGCAAAGGGCGGCATTCGCTTCGACATGCAGGTCACGCTCGAAGAAGTCAAAGCGCTCGCCGCGTGGATGACCTGGAAATGCGCCGTGGTGAATTTGCCATTTGGCGGTGCAAAAGGCGGCGTGGTGTGCGACCCGCTCAAGATGAGCGCCGGCGAGTTGGAGCGTCTCACTCGTCGGTACACGGCGGGCATCATCAACACGCTCGGCCCCGACTCCGACGTTCCGGCTCCTGACGTCAACACCAACGAGCGCGTGATGGCCTGGGTCATGGACACGTACTCCATGCGCGTCGGACATACCGTCACCGCTGTCGTCACCGGCAAACCGGTCGAGATGGGCGGATCGCTCGGACGTCGTGAGGCGACAGGACGCGGCTGCATGATCGTCACCAAGGAAGCTCTCAAGGATCTGGGAATGACGATGAAGGGAACGACCGTCGCCGTTCAGGGGTTTGGCAATGTCGGTTCGGTCGCCGCTGATCTGCTCCAGAAGGAAGGCGCCAAGATCGTCGCGATCAGCGATCGCACCGGCGGCTACCACAATAAGAACGGCATCGACATCGACGCGGCCATCAAGCACGTGCGCCAGGTTCGTTCGCTGGAGGGGTTCACCGGCGGCGACCAAATCACCAACGAAGAGCTGCTGACGCTCGACGTCGACGTGCTGCTGCCGGCCGCGTTGGAAAACGTCATTACCAGTAAGAACGCCGGGAAAATCCGCGCGAAGGTGATCTGCGAAGGTGCGAACGGTCCCACCACCGCCGGGGCCGACTCCATCCTTGACGAGAAGGGCATATTTGTAATCCCGGACATTCTCGCCAACGCGGGCGGCGTCACGGTGTCGTACTTCGAGTGGGTCCAAGATCGCGGCGGGTATTTCTGGACGGAAGAAACGGTCAACGAGCGTCTCACCGACATCATGACGCGAAGCTTCGCCGACGTGCTGCGCCTCTCGAAGCAGCACAAGGTGAACATGCGTACGGCGGCGTACATGGTCTCGATCAGCCGTGTTGCGACCGTTCATCGTCTACGCGGGATCTATGCGTAGCGTGCGTCAGGCGGTTGGGTGTTGAATGCAGTTCGTCGTTGCGGTCGTCGGCAAACCGCGCGACGCCAACCTGGCCGGTGCGATCCGCGAGTATGAACGTCGAGCGGCCCGCTATTGGCCATTGGAAATTCACGAGGTCCGCGAAGAGCCTGCACGTTCCGGCTCCGCGGACCTCGTGCGCGAACGGGAAGGGGACCGCCTCCTCGCTACAATACCTTCCGCTGCCCAGGTGGTCACATGCGAGCTGACCGGCCGCACCATGACCTCCGAGCAATTCGCGCGGTGGTTGCAAGAACTTCGCGAACGCGCGCGCGATGTCGCGTTCCTGATCGGCGGTGCGATCGGACTCGGCGATGTTGTCAAAGAACGCTCAACATCCACGATTGCGCTCGCGCCGTGGACGCTGCCCCACGAGCTGGCGCGACTCGTGCTCGCCGAGCAGCTCTACCGGGCCGGCACGTTGATTCGAGGCGAGCCGTACCACAAATAGTTCACGTTGTTCATGCCGCTCCGGCATTTTTTCGCGGGCGCGCCGAGTGTGGAATCACATGAGCGACGCACCGGTTATTCGCACCGAACCGCTTGGCGGATCGCCGCTGTCGCGCGCCGCGCGCGTCGGAGAGTTGCCACAGTGGTTTCGCGCGGCGCCGCGCGGCGTGGACGACTGGCGGCAGTACGCCCGTGGCGTGATCGAGAGCGTGCCGTCGACGTGGAGTGATCAGCTGGTGGACGCGATCGAGCCCAGTGGGCGCGCGGCGCAACGCTTGGCGCGCAGTGCAAATGGGGCGGGGCTGGTGATCACCACGGGTCAACAGCCGGGCCTCTTCGGCGGTCCGTTGATGACACTCGTCAAAGCGATCAGCGCGCGCACGATCGCCGACGAACTTCAAGAGACGCTTGGCATTCCGGTCGCGCCTATTTTCTGGGCGGCGACAGACGACGCCGACTTCGACGAAGCGGCTGTCGTCTCTGTCGCGTTGACCGGTGGCGCTCGCGAACTTCGCCTCGAGCAGCGGGCGCCTGCGGGAACGCCGATGACTCGCGTGGCGATCGATGGAGAGATTTCGAAACTCGCCGCCGACCTGCGCGAGGCGTGCGGGAGCGCGCCGCACCGCTCGTATCTCTCGGCGGCGCTCGAAGCGTTCCACGACGGCGCCATGGTGGGCGACGCATACGTCGCGTTGCTGCGACAGGTCCTCGAGCCGCTCGAGATCTCTGTACTGGACGCATCACATCCCAGCGTCGCGCGAGCCGCCGCTCCATTGCTTGCGCGCGCGGCGGTGCGGGCGCACGCCGTTGCTGATGCGATTCACCGCCGCGGCGAAGAAATTGAGGCGGCGGGATTCACGCCGCAGGTAGTCGAGGTTGCGGGCCTGTCACTCGTCTTCCTCAACAATGACGGCACCAAGCGTCGATTGACGCTTGCCGAGGCGGCAAAGATCGGTGAGCTGCGCGGCGAGCAGTTTCTATCGTCCACCGTGCTGCTGCGCCCCGTGATGGAGCGAGCGATTCTTCCCACTGCGATGTACGTGGGCGGGCCGGGTGAAGTGGCGTATTTCGCGCAGGTCAGCGCGGTCGCGGCTGCGCTCGACGTCGACGTGCCGCTGGTCGCGCCGCGGTGGTCCATGACGGTCATTGAGCCGCGCGTTCAGAAAATGCTCGACGGGTTCGGTATCACTCCCGACATGCTGGCCGATCCGCATGCGGCCGATGGACGACTGGCGCGCGAGCGTTTAAGCCCGGATGCGGCCAAAACTATGTCCACGTTGCGCGCTGACGTCGTCGCGGATCTGGATCGGCTTCGATCGGCGAGCAGCGGACTCGTTCCCGGGCCGGTGTTCGACGGCGTTCAACGATCGCTCGAACACAAGATCGAGCGTCTGGAGCGGCGGTTGGTTGCCGGCGTCAAGCGTCGTGAGACCGATGTCATGCGACAACTCGCAACGTGCCGCGGCGCGCTCTATCCGCACGGCGCGCGTCAGGAGCGGAAGCTGGCGTACATCCCGTTTCTCGCGCGTTACGGGCCCGGGCTGCTCGACCAGATGCTCGGAGCGGCACGCGCCCACGCGCGCTCGTTGATCACGACTGCGCCGACTCTCGTCTCACCGCAGCCAGCGTCCGCGCCCGCACGCGCGTGAAGGAGCCGTCGCGCACCGGGGCGGCTGCCGCGATCGTCAGCGGCGGCATCATGGTGTCGAGGCTGTTCGGCATAGTCCGCCAGTCGCTCATCGCCAAGTACCTCGGCACCACCGGTGTGGCGGACGCGTTTCAAGCGGCATTCAAGATCACGAATACGATCCAGAATCTGTTTGGGGAAGGCGCGCTCTCGACGTCGTTCATCCCAGTCTACTCGAAGCTGGTCGAGACGGGCGATGAGAAGGAGGCGGGGCGTGTAGCCGGCGCAGTCGGAGCGGTGTTGGGGCTGGTGGTGGCCGTGCTCGTCCTCATCTGCGTGGCGGCAACGCCGTGGCTCATCCCGCTCATCGCCAAAGGGTTCGAGCCGCATCGGCGCGAACTAACGATCCTGTACACGCGCATTCTCTTTCCCGGCGCCGGCATCTTCGTCATCAGCGCCTGGTGTTTAGGGATCCAGAATAGCCACCGCAAATTCCTGCTGCCGTACTTGGCGCCGGTGCTCTGGAACGTGGCGATGATCGTGACGCTCTTGTGGGCCGGTCCGCGCCAGGGAACGCGAGATCTCGCCGTGACGCTTGCGTGGGCGTCGGTGCTTGGTGCGGCGTTGCAGTTCGCCATTCAAGTTCCGTCAACGCTCCGGCTTGTCCCCGGTTTGCGCCTGACGCTTGGCGTCGGGTCGTCGCATGTCCGGACTGTGATGCGGAACTTTGGGCCGGCGTTCCTCGCGCGCGGCGTCGTGCAGTTCAGCAGCTACATCGACAATTGGCTCGCGTCGTATCTGCCCGAGGGTATGGTCGCGTCGTTCGGCTACGCGTCGTCGATCATCTATTTGCCGGTCAGCTTGTTCGGCATGGCGATCGCGGCGGCCGAACTGCCCGAGATGTCGCGCGCCGTCGGGAACGAGACGGAGATCGCGACGTATTTGCGTGGCAGCCTCACTCGGGGCCTTCGCCGAATCGCGTATTTCGTCATCCCCTCAGCGGCGGCCTTTCTCGCGTTCGGCGACCTTCTCGCCAAACTCCTCTTCCAGCGCGGCAAATATTCCGCCGCCGACTCGTACTATGCCTGGGGAATTCTCGCCGGCGCATCGGTCGGCTTGCTGGCAACCACGATGGGCCGACTTTATTCGTCCACGTACTACGCGCTGCACGACACCAAGACGCCGCTCCGCTTCGCCATCGTTCGCGTCATCCTTACAACCGTGCTTGGCTATTTGTTCGCGCTCTGGCTGCCGCCACGACTCGGAATCGATGCACACTGGGGCGCTGCGGGTCTCACGGCGTCGGCGGGTATTGCCGGCTGGATCGAGTTCGCGCTGCTGCGCGGGCGGCTGAATCGACGCATTGGTGTTACTGGAATTCCATTCACCCTTGTAGCATCGCTCTGGAGTTCCGCGGCACTCGGTGTGGCCGCGGGCTGGGGAATGCGCACCCTGACGGTCGGCCAAAACAACTACGTCGGGCCCTTGCTCGTGCTCGGCACATTTGGTGTCGTGTACCTCGGCATGACCGCCGTTCTCGGCATTCCCGAAGCGAAGACCCTGGCCGCGCGAATTCGCCGCCGAAAATAGGCACCGCCGAGCGGACATGCCCTGTTGCGCTCGGATATTATTCAGCCATGGCCGTCCCTGATTTCGTCCTCGACAAGATTCCCCATCTCCCCGAGTCGCCCGGTGTGTATCTGTGGCGCGATGCGAACGGGACGGTCTTGTACGTGGGCAAGGCGAAACGCCTCCGGTCACGCGTTCGCAATTACATCAACAACGACCACGCCGAGTCGATCAAGACGCGGGCGCTCATGCTGTCGGTCGGAGGGCTCGACACCATCGTTGTCCCGACGGAAGCACACGCGCTGATTCTCGAAGCCAACCTGATCAAGGAGTACCGGCCGAAGTACAACATCGCGCTGCGCGACGACAAATCGTATCCGTACATCAAGGTCACCGTCGCCGAGCCGTTCCCGCGGGTGTGGGTCACGCGGCATCTGGTGGACGACGGCAGCCGGTATTTTGGCCCGTACACCGACGTGGGCGGGATGCGCCGCGCGCTCAACGTGGTGAAGCGCATCTTCACTGTGCGGTCGTGCAACTACGACATGCCGGCGCAAATGCCCGAGCGGGCCTGTCTCGACTACTACATCAAACGGTGTAAGGCGCCGTGCATTCTCGCGCAGAGTCAGGCCGAGTATCGCGCGATGATCGACGAAGTGTTGGTCTTCCTCGACGGAAACGTGCGAGAAGTGGTACGGCGGGTACGTGAGCGAATGGAGCTTGCCGCCGAATCACTCGACTTCGAGCGCGCGGCCGAATTGCGGGACGCCCTGCGTCATCTCGAGCAACTCGAAGAACCAACAGTCGTCATGGCCGTCGAGGGCGGCGATCGCGACGTGCTCGGTTACGCTCGCGACGGAGACGATGCCGTCATTGCGTTGATGCGTATTCGGGGCGGACGCCTTCTCGCGCGTGAACATCAATTCCTCGAGAATCTCGAGGAGGAGACCGATAGCGCGGCGCTTCAGATCTATCTGGCCGGAAAATATCTCACGCTCGAGGATCGTTCATCGGAATTGCTCGTGCCGTTCGAGCCAGACGAGCGCGAGTTGGTCGAGGCGTCACTCGAGCGAACGAAAATCCACGCGCCACAGCGCGGCCCTCGTCGCGAGCTCGTCGACCTCGCGACACAAAACGCTCGGCATTTGCTCGAGGAGCTTCGTCTCACCGGCGACGAGGCCGAAGAACGCGCCGGCGATCCGATCTATGAGTTGCAACGCCAACTCGGCCTTCAGAAAGTTCCGCGCTCGCTTGTCTGTTTCGACATCTCGCATGCGCAAGGGACTGACACGGTCGCGTCGTGCGTGTGGTTTCAGAACGGACGACCGTACCGTGCCGAGTATCGCAAATTCAAAGTGAAGACCGTTGAGGGCGTCGACGACTTCGCGTCGATGACGGAAGTCGTGTCGCGCTACTTCACGCGCCGTCGCGATGAGGACAAGCCGCTGCCTGACCTCGTCGTGATCGACGGCGGCAAAGGCCAACTCAACGCCGCCCACGACGCGCTCGTGCCGCTCGGACTCGGCGAGATGCCGATCATCAGTTTGGCGAAGCGCGAGGAAGAGATCTTCGTACTCGGGCGGAGCGAGTCGCTTCGTCTTCCGCGGCGGTCACCGGCGCTCCGTATTCTTCAGCAGGCGCGGGACGAAGCGCACCGGTTTGCGATCACCTTCCAGCGGAAGCGGCGCTCGGTGCGCACGATCACCTCGGAGTTGATGCGAATTCCCGGCGTCGGCGAGTCGAAGCGCCGCCAATTGCTCTCCGCCTTTGGTAGTTTGCAGGGCGTTCGCGACGCAGCACCCGAGGCCATCGCCGCACTTCCGGGCTTTGGACAGAAGACCGCTGAGCGAATTCTCGAGACATTGCGAACCAACTCACCGACCGCGCCCGCGGCGGCCGAAGCCGTCGCGGCACCGGCGGCACCTGCACCCGAACCCTCCACCGACCTCTCGTGAGCACCTGGCATCTCGAATGTTCGGCCTGCGACGCCCGTGAATCGGGTGACGCGCGCGCCAACGTCTGTCCCGTGTGCGGGCAACCGTTTCTCGTTCGTTATGATTCTCTCATGCCGCCGCGCACCGCGGTCACGCCGCGCTGGGACATGTGGCGATACGCGCCGGTGCTGCCGCTCAAGGACGGCGAGACGCCCGTGTCGCTTGGCGAAGGGCTGTCGCCGATGCACGACCTTCCTGAGTTGGCGAAGGAATTGGGCGTCGCTCGATTGCTCGTGAAAGACGAGGGGCTCAACCCGACCGGATCATTCAAGGCTCGCGGAATGAGCGCCGCCGTCACGCGCGCTCGCGGGCTTGGCGTTCCTGGTCTCGTCGTGCCAACGGCAGGGAACGCCGGTGCCGCGTTGGCCGCGTACGGCGCAGCCGCGGGTTTGCCCGTCCGTGTCTACGCCCCCGACACCACGCCCACGCCAATTCTCGAAACCATCCGCACGCTCGGGGCCGATCTCCAACTGGTGCAAGGACACATCGGTGACGCCGGCAAACAAGCGCGCGCCTTTTCCGCCGAGAGCGGATACTTCGACGTCTCGACGCTGCGCGAGCCCTATCGTATAGAGGGGAAGAAGACGATGGGCATTGAGCTCGCGGAGCAGCTCGGCTGGAGATTGCCGACGCACATCATTTATCCGACGGGCGGCGGAACCGGTTTGATCGGGATGTGGAAGGTGTTTGCCGAAATGCGCGACGGTGGTTGGTTGCCGAGTGACGTCGCGATGCCGCGCATGGTGGTCGCGCAGGCCGACGGCTGTGCTCCGATGGTGCGTGCGTTTCTCGCCGGCGAGAAGAAAGCGACTCCGTGGGAGAACCCGACGACACACGCGAGCGGGCTTCGGGTCCCCGGTCCGCTCGGCGACCGTCTCATTCTCAGCGCGCTGTATGAAAGCAAGGGCGACGCCCACGCCGTCACTGAAGACGAGATTCGCGCCGCGACGTTGAAGTTGTCGCGCATGAGCGGCGTCGACACCGCACCGGAAGGCGGATGTGCGCTCGCGGTCACCGAGCAACTCGTCGCCGCCGGACGAATTCCGCGCGATGCTGAAGTCCTCGTGTTCAATACCGGCAGCGGGGCATCGTACCGGTTCTGATGCGCATTGCCATCTTCGATCCATTCAGTGGCATCGCGGGCGACATGGCCCTCGGTGCGCTCATCGCGGTGGGCCTGGATGCCGATTGGCTGCGCGCGCTGCCGGCCACACTCGGACTCGACGGAGTCGGCGTGAACATTCGCGAAGTGATTCGCGGCGAGATCGTCTGTCGAAAAGTCGACTTCGATATCCCGCCGCAACCGCACGGGCGACACATTCGTGAAATTCGGCAGATCGTCGCGAAGAGCGGCGCACCGGAGCGCGTGCGCGTGCGCGCCAACGAAACCTTCACCGCGATCGCGACAGCTGAAGGCGAGATTCACGGCATGTCGCCGGACGACGTGCATCTCCACGAGGTTGGCGCGGTCGACGCCATCCTCGACGTCGTCGGCGTCATATGGGGACTCGAATTGCTCGGCGTCGAGCAAGTTCACTGCGGCCCCATCGCGCTCGGCGACGGCACCGTGCGCGCGGCGCACGGCATCCTTCCGGTGCCGGCTCCGGCGACTCTCAAATTGTTAGAAGGCCATCCGGTTCGTCCAGGCCCTGAAGGTTCCGGCGAGTTGGTTACGCCAACGGGCGCGGCGCTCGTGCGTACACTGTCCGTGGGTGCGCCGCCCGCGGAGTACGTGCCGGTGTGCAGTGGGTTTGGCGCAGGAACCAAGGACTTTGTCGGACGTGCGAACGCGTTGCGGATTGTACTGGCGGATACGGTCGAGAGAGTCGCAGGAGCGGACAACCTCGTGGAACTGGTGTGTGACATCGACGACATGACCGCCGAATATTTGGCCGCTGTCGCCGAGCGCGCGAGGGAAAGTGGTGCGCTCGACGTGACGATGGTGCCTGTGACGATGAAGCGCGGTCGTCCGGGAACGCGAATTGAAGTGTTGTGCCGGCCGGTCGATGCCGGCCGACTAGAGGAACTGCTGCTCATCGAGACGACGACGATTGGAGTGCGTGAACGAGCGGTTCGTCGTCGTGCTCTCCCGCGCGAGGTGATCCATGTCACTGTGCTAGGCCATGAGATCGCGGCAAAAGTGGTGTCGTTGCCGAACGGCCGACGCCGCGCAAAACCAGAGTTCGCCGACGTCCAGCGCGTTGCACTGGCGAGCGGGCAGCCTCTGCAGGATATTTCCCGATTGGCCGCCTTTGAGGCGGAACGGCGCTTACGCGATTAGTGTACGGATTCGAGGGCCTACGCCCGCCGGTTTTCCGAGTTGAAAATTTCAGGAGAAATCAGATGCCCGTTTTGGGGGGAAGACTACTTCCCGGGTTGATGGTCGCGGCCTTCGCCACTGCGGCTGGAGCGCAGCAGAAGGCCTGTGAAATCGACGAAGGGACGCCGAGCCCTGTGGCGCGCGCGGTGCTCGATCTGCAGCTCGCACAGACCAATCCTAAGCCGGAGGCCGCTGCCAAGAGCTTGGGTGACGCGGTGAAGCACGTCACTGAAGGCGACCGCACGAAGAACCCGACTGGTCGTGCGTTCGTGTACGGAAAGACAATGGTGTACTGGCTTGCGCAGCCTAACATGACGAGCGGAATGACGACGCGCGGCGCCGTTGGATTCGCGACCGAACCGACCGCGCCATTCGACATCATCGCGCAAATCGATTCTGCTTTCACCGTCGTTGAGACGGCGAATCCCGAGTGTGCGTCGAGCACCGCGCCGTGGCGGCAACAGAAGGGCTGGGTCGACCTGGTCAACAAGGCGATCGAGTTTAACAACGCCGGCAATACCGATTCCGCAGTGGCCACGGCCAAGCGTTCGCTGCAACTGTCGCGCAACATGCCGTACGGGTACATGGTGCTCGCCCAAGCGGCACAGAAGGCAAATCAATCGAAAGAGGCGATCGCCTTCTACAAGCAGGCCATCGGCGCCGCGAACGATACGTCGGCCGCGATCGCCGATTCGCGCCGCGGCCTGCAGATGGCCCTCGGCGCGTACGCAGCCGACCTAGCCGAAGCAGCCACGGGCGCCGATAAGGCCAACTTCATGGCCGAATCCAAGACCGCGTACGCAGCGCTGGCCAAGGATCCGGGAACGAAGTACGCCGACGTCGCGCGCAACGGCCAAGCGCGTCTCGCGACGTTGAGCGGCGACACGACGGCGATCAAGGGTTCCTACGCCGATCAGTTGGCAAACCCGGGCGCCTTCTCGTACAACTCGCTGATGCTTGCCGCGGTGACGGCCGCGAAGGCGCAGCAAACCAAAGACGCGATCAAGCTCTTCGAGGCGGCACACGCGGTGAATCCGTTCCATCGCGACGTGTTGTACAACCTCGCCCGATTGTATCTGCTCGACAGCGCGTATCAACAGGGAATTCCTGTGGCGCGCCAGCTCATCGCCGTCGATCCGTCAAACCCCGACAACTTCCAGTTGATCGCGATCGCCTACGCGAGCATGCAGAAGAAGTATCAAGGGCAGCAGCGGATGTATGACTCGACGGCCAAGGCACTCGGCAAGCGCGCGAACGGACCTAAGGTCGCGGCGCCTGTCATGAAGGCGATCATCGACTCTGCGGCGAGAATGAACAAGTTCATCACGTCGTACGCCGATTCCACCAAGGTCGCCGTCGACTCCGCGCTCAAGTACAACGACCTCATGATGAAGTTGCCGGCGCGCGTGTCGTTCAGCGAATTCACGCCGGCCGACGGCAAGACGACGCTGGGCGGCAGCATCTCCAACCAGACGGACGAGGCGAAGACCTTCAACTTGAAGATCGAGTTCGTCGATAAGGCGGGGACTGTGGTTTCTTCGCAGGACGTACCAGTAGGCCCGGTCGGGCCACACAAAACCACGCAATTCACGGCGACGGGAACCGGCGCTGGGATTGTGGCCTTCCGCTACGCTCCGATCAGCTGACGCATTGGTCGCACAGGTCTGGAAGCGCCCGTCGGCACCTCCCGGCGGGCGCTTCTGTTTGGAGTGCCACTTCGTTTCCAATCTGGTACCGGTGAGTGTGCCCAAGTCACGCGCTCAGCTTGATTTCCGCCCTGTTATCTCCTAGTTTGCATGAGCTATTGGCCGGCCATCCCGGCTCGCGAGATTAGTATTTCGGGGGAGATCGCTCCACGTGGTCTCCCTCATTGCATGGTGGGGGTGGGTCGCATGGTCCGGGTGAAGGGTGTTCAGGACGGCAGCATCGCTGAAGAGTTGGGGATCGTTCCCGGTACCGAGTTGGTCTCGGTCAACGGGCGCGAGCTCGCCGACTTTCTCGACTGGGAGTTCTTGACCGCCGACGACGAGCTCGTGATCGAAGCGCGCCTTCCCGACGGCGAAGCGATCATCTACGAAATCGAACGTCCAGAGGGCGAGTCCATGGGCGTGGAGTTGGAGCCGCCAACAATTCGCCGCTGCGCCAACCGCTGTGAGTTCTGTTTCATCGAGGGACTGCCCAAAGGTCTTCGGAAGCCGCTCTACGTTCGCGACGACGACTACCGCTTGTCGTTCGCTTACGGAAATTTCGCGACGCTCTCCAATCTCAAGGATCGCGACATCGCTCGCATCCTCGAGTACCGGTTGTCGCCGCTCTACATCTCGGTGCACGCCACGCCCTGGGAAGCGCGCAAGGTCCTGCTCAACAATCCCAAGGTGCCGAACATCGTCGAGCAACTGAACAAGCTCGCCGGCGGCGGCATTCAGTTTCACGGACAGATGGTGATCGTTCCCGGGCTCAACGACGGGGAAGTGCTCGAAGAGTCGTTCCGCGATTTGTGGGCACTCGATGAAGCTGTTCTTTCTGTTGCGATCGTCCCGGTCGGGCTGACGCAGTTCTCTCACCTGTACCCGGGCAAGTCGATGGATCGCGCCAACGCTACAACGCTTCTCGAAACGGTCGACCGATGGGCCGATCGCGCCCGCGCCGAACGCGGTCACGCATGGGTCTATGGCTCCGACGAGCTCTATCTCCTCGCCGAGCGTCCGCTGCCGGACGCGGACTACTACAGCGACTTCCCGCAGATCGAAAACGGCGTTGGCGCCGTGGCCGCGCTTCGCATGCGCGTTCGCGAAGGACTCAGCTCGTTGCCGCGCCTCGACGGACGTCGTATCGGCGTCGTCACCGGCGTGTCGATGAAGGGCATCATGCCGGAGCTGTTGGACCAGCTCTCGAGTGCGACGGGCGCGTTGTTCCAGATGATTGTCGTCGAGAATTCGCTCTTCGGGCCCACGACCACGACCGCCGGACTTCTCGTCGGCGCCGACATTCGCGGCGCGCTTGCCGACCGACACGATCTCGACCTTGCTCTCATTCCCGCCGAGTGTATCAACGACAACGGCGTCTTCCTCGACGACGAGCCGTTCATCACTATGCGCGAACAGCTGACCATGCCGGTGTATCCGTCCTACGACTTCATCGACGTGCTGGTGCACGAAGGCGAACCGCGCGTGGCGGGAGTCGCAGCGTGACCATTCCCGTCGTTGCTCTCATCGGCCGTCCGAATGTAGGAAAATCCGCGCTGTTCAATCGCATTGTCGGCGACGACAGCGCCATTGTATCGGAAGAAGCCGGCACCACGCGCGACCGTCACTTCGCGCAAACCGATTGGGCCGGAAAGACGTTTTGGCTGGTGGACACGGGCGGAATCGCCGACGATCCTCGCTTGCCAATGGATCTCGAGATCCGCCGCCAAGTGGACGAAGCAATCGGCGAAGCCGACTTGCTGATGTTCATCGTCGATGCGCGGATCGGTTTGCATCCGAGCGACTATCACGTCGCCGATCTGCTGCGCAACTCGCGCAAGCCGTGGATGCTCGTCGCCAACAAAGTGGACGATCCACGCGCCACGGACTTCTACGAGTTCTATTCCATCGGTGTCGAGGAGGTGTTTCCCGTCTCGGCGATCAACGGAAAAGGCTCGGGCGATTTGCTCGACGCGATGCTCTCGCGCCTGCCTGAATCGGACGCCGAGCCCGAAGACGCGCTTCGCATCGCGGTGATCGGAAAGCCGAACGTCGGGAAGTCGTCGTTCGTCAACAAGCTCCTCGGCGCCGAGCGGCTCGTCGTGTCCGAGATTCCCGGCACGACGCGCGACGCCATCGACACGCCGATGAAGTATCACGGCCGACAGCTCATCTTCGTCGACACGGCCGGACTTCGTCGACAGAGCAAGATCGACGACGGCATCGAATTCTATTCGTCGCTGCGCACGCGCCGAGCAATCGAGCGAGCCGACATTTGCATTCTCATGGTCGACGCGACCGAAGGCGAAATCCAGAATCAGGATCTCAAAATCGCAGCGTTGGCATGGGAAGCCGGACGTGGTTTGATTCTCGTCGTCAACAAGTGGGATCTCGCCGAGAAGGACAACAAGACGACAGCGAAATACGAAAAGGCGTCGGGCGAAAAAGCGCCGTTCCTCAAATTCGTTCCGTTCTTGTTCACGTCCGCGCTCACCGGACAACGTGTCAATCGAGCGCTCGACATCGTGCTCAAGGTCGAGGAAGAGCGCGCCAAACGCATCTCCACTTCGGAAGTGAACCAAAAACTTGCCGAGTTGCTCGCTCGCCTTCAGCCGCCCCAGCACGCCGGACGGGAAGTGCGTCTGAACTATGCGACGCAGGTCGAGACCGATCCGCCCACGATTGCCGTATTTGGCAACGCCCCGGATCTCGTGGAGGAGCACTACATCCGCTACCTCCACAACGGATTCCGCGGCTTTTGGGGATTCACCGGCAACCCGCTGCGCATTGTGATGCGGCGTAAAGCAGGCTGATGATTTCGGTCGTCGTCGCGGTTGTCGCCTCGTATCTCCTGGGGTCGATCCCCTCGGCGTACGTCGCCGGGAAGTCGCGAGGCATTGATCTTCGTAAGCATGGCTCCGGAAATCTCGGCGCCACAAATGTCATGCGGGTCCTCGGCACCAAGATCGGCCTGCTTGTCTTTGCCGTCGACATGACGAAGGGTGCGGTTCCGGTGCTGTTCTTTCCGCGCTGGATTCCAGTGAGCGATCTGCCCTTTGGCGATCCGGTCATCATGGCGATCATCTGCGGCGTTGCCGCGATCATCGGCCACGTGCGGCCGATTTATCTCAAGTTCGGTAAAGGAGGGAAGGGGGTCGCCACCGCTGCGGGAATGTTCCTCGCGCTCGCTCCCGTCCCAACGTCGCTCACGTTGCTCATCTTCGCGGTCGTGCTCTTGGCGAGCGGATACGTGTCGCTCGGTTCGCTCACCAGCGCTGCCATGCTACCCGTGCTGCTCGCGTTGACCAGCGGAACGCGTTCACCGGTATTCGCGATCAGCGTCGTCGTCGCCGTGCTCGTGTTCTGGACGCATCGAGCCAACATCACGCGGCTTCGCAACGGAGAAGAGCACAGATTCGGCAAGCGCGGCCCGCCGTCCAAACATCCGGCCGCGACGGTCGCGATCGGCTTGGTGATCGTCGTTGCCGTGTTGATTGCGTCGAGGATGACGTGATGCGCTGCGCCGTTGTCGGTGCCGGCGCGTGGGGAACCGCCCTCGCGCATCTGATCGCCGAGAATGGCGCGGAGACGTCGTTGTGGGCGTTCGAGTCGGATGTGGTCGCATCGATCAATGCGTGCCACGAGAACCCGCGGTTTCTTCCGGGCGCACGATTGTCGAGCGCGGTGCGCGCCACGGACGACTTGAGCGATGCGTTGCGAGGAGCATCGCTCGTTGTCTACGCGACGCCGTCGCACCATCTGCGCCGCATCGTCTCGCAAGGCACCGAGCATGTCGAGACCAGTGCGATCCTCGTTGTCGCAACCAAAGGCATCGAGCAGCGCAGTCTCGCGCTCATGACGTCGGTGGTCGAGCAGGAAGTGCCCGGCCGCGCGGTCGTTGGGATTTCTGGTCCGAGTTTCGCCGCCGAGGTGATCGCGCAGCAGCCGACGGCGATAGTGGCGGCGTCGGACAACCCGGACGCGGCGCGCGCGGCGCAAGCAGCGTTGAGCGGGTCGACGTTTCGCGTCTACACGCACGACGATCTGATTGGCGTCGAGTTGGGCGGCGCGCTCAAGAATGTCATGGCGGTCGCGACGGGCATCGTCGAGGGCGTGGGCCTGGGCTACAACTCACGCGCGGCGTTGATCACGCGCGGATTGCATGAGATGACGCGTCTTGGAGTCGCGCTCGGCGCGAAGGCGTCGACCTTCGCCGGGTTGGCGGGACTTGGCGACCTCGTGCTGACGTGTACCGGCGCGTTGAGTCGCAACCGCGCAATCGGCATCGAGATTGGAAAGGGAGCGTCGCTCGACGCCGCGCTCGCGGGAAAAGAAACGGTAGCCGAAGGTGTGATGACGACATCGAGCGCGCTGGAACTGGCGAACAAACACGGTGTGGACATGCCGATCGTTCAGATGGTGTCTCGCATTCTGTTCGATGGCCAGGCGGCGCGAGATGCCGTTCCCCAGCTCATGGCGCGCGAACTTCGATCGGAGCAAGACCGGTGAGTCCCTCATCATCATCCGACCCCATTCAGGAATTCTTCTCGATCGGTGAAGTCTGCGAGCTCACCGGACTGAAGCCGCACGTGCTGCGCTACTGGGAGAGTCAATTCCGCTTCCTCAGCCCGGCCAAGAATCGCTCGGGCAATCGCGTATATCAGCGTCGGGAAGTGGAGCTCATCATGCTCGTGAAGCACCTGCTGTACGATGAGAAGTACACGATCGAAGGAGCGCGGCAGAAGGTGGACGAGCATCGGAAGGGCGGCGACCTCAAGCTCGTTGCGCGCGGCGCGCTCGCAGTGCAAGCGCTCGAGTCGCTCGAATCGGATCTCAAGGAGATGATCGCCGCGATCGGTTCCACATCACTCGCGGACTGACGCCATGCGACTGCTCATCACCAACGACGACGGAATTCTCGCTCACGGCATCGAGTGCTTGTGCGCGGCCGCGGAACCGCTGGGTGAAGTGACTGTCGTCGCGCCCGATCGAGAACAGAGTGCGACGAGCCATTCGCTAACGTTGCACCATCCGCTGCGTCCCATCAGCCGCGGCGAACGTCGCTGGCAAGTCGACGGCACGCCGACGGACTGCGTCATGCTCGCGATCGAAGCGCTGATGCCCGAGCGCCCGGACTTCGTTCTGAGCGGAATCAACCACGGTCAGAATATGGGCGAAGACGTGCTCTACTCGGGCACCGTCGCCGCCGCCATGGAAGGCCTTTCGCTTGGCGTTCCGTCGATTGCCGTTTCGTTCGCCGGCGGCGATCTTCGCGCCGACGTGAGTCAGTTGAAGGAGCAAGTGAAGGTCCTCACGCCGCTTCTCAGGCACCTTACGTCACTTCCGAACTTCCCGGCGAATACCTTGTTCAACGTGAACCTGCCGCCCGTTGCAGCGGAGGCAGTCAAAGGTGTGAAGCTCACACGACTCGGACGACGCGTGTATTCGCAGTCTGTCGCGCCGATGCAAGATCCCTGGGGCCGCAAGATCTACTGGATCGGTGGCGGCGCGATCAGCTGGACCGGAGAACCCGATTCGGATTTTCGCGCGATCGAGGACGGCTATGTATCGGTGACGCCGCTGCACCTCGACCTCACACACTACGGCGTACTCGAGGGGGCGGCTGACTGGTGGCACGACCTATAGACGTGACCGGTGGCGTGGGAACGGGTGGCGGTGAGCTTCGCGGCGCGCGTGAGCGCCTCGTCGAAACCCTGCGCGACAAGGGCATTCGTGACCTCTCGGTTCTTCGCGCGTTCGAAATGACGCCGCGACATTCATTCGTGCCGACTGGCCTGCGTCATCGCGCGTATGAAGATGCTCCGCTTCCAATCGGCAACGGTCAGACGATCTCGCAACCTTGGGTGCACGCGCGCTATCTCGAGCTGCTGCGCCTCACTGGGAAGGAGCGTGCGCTCGAAATTGGAACCGGCTCGGGGTATCAGACCGTGTTGCTAGCGCATCTCGTCGCTCAGGTTTTTTCCATCGAGCGGATTCCCGCGCTGATGCAGCAAGCGCAGGAGAATATCCAGCGCGCCGGCGTCAAGAACGTCTCATTGCTCACGGGCGACGGAACCATCGGTTGGCGGGAGTATGCGCCGTATGATGTAATTCTCGTGAGCGCCGGCGCGCCGTCCATTCCACAGCCGTTGCTCGATCAACTCGCGGAAGGCGGGCGTATGTTGATTCCGATCGGCGATCGCGAAGAACAACGGCTTGTTGTCGCCGAGCGAAAGAATGGAGCGATCACGTTACGTGATGAGGCGCCCGTGCGGTTCGTGCCGCTGCTCGGCTCGCACGGCTGGAATACCGGAAATAGCGGGAGCAGCGGGAACACCGACGGAAATCGATGATGCAATTGCACGTCGTCGTACACGGGCGAGTGCAGGGTGTAGGCTTTCGCTGGTTTGTCGGCGAGACAGCGCGGCGGCTCGACCTCGCCGGTTGGGTGCGGAACAAGGCAGATGGCTCGGTCGAGGTGGCGGCGGACGGCAACGATAGCGCGGTCGAGTTGCTAAGGAGCGGATTGGCCAAGGGGCCGCCGGGTGCCAACGTCACGTCAGTCGAGAATCTCGAGCCGCTGAGCGATCCGCTGCCGAAGCCATTTTCCATTTCGAGGTAGGAGTTCGCGCGGATGCCATCATCGAAACCCAGCGGCGAGCTGCAACAACGGGTCGCGAGTCTGATTCGCGACATTCCGGATTATCCAAAGCCTGGCGTGGTCTTCAAAGATATTACGCCGCTCCTGGCCGACGCGGCGGCGTTCGCCGCGGTGACTGATGCCATGGCCGACGCGTTCGCCGACGCCCGCGTGACCCACGTCGTCGCAATCGAGAGTCGTGGCTTCATCCTCGGCGGGCCCGTTGCGCAACGCCTTGGGGCGGGATTCATTCCCGTTCGCAAACCGGGCAAACTCCCAGCGGAGACACGCCGCCAAGCGTATGAGCTCGAGTATGGCGCCGACGCACTCGAGATACATGCCGACGCCTGCAGTACTGGCGCGCGTGTGTTGATCGTCGACGATGTGCTTGCCACCGGCGGGACGGCGACTGCGGCGCGTGAGCTCGTCGAGCAACTCGGTCCGACGGTGGTGGGGTTTTCGTTCTTGATCGCGCTCAGCTTTCTTCCAGGTCTCGCTCGGCTCGGCGATCAGCCCGTTCGTTCCATCCTCACGTTCTAGTAGAACTTCAAGTCCCACCGAATGCGGCGACTTCACAAGAACCTCACGTTCCAAGTCCTCGTCGCGATCGCGATCGGGATCGCCCTCGGCGTGCTCGCGCCCGACGTCGCGAAGAAGATGAAGCCGGTTGGCGACACCTTCGTGAACCTCGTGAAAATGGTGATCGCGCCCGTCGTGTTTCTCACGATCGTGCTTGGCATTGCCAACATGCACGATCTGAAACGCGTCGGACGCGTCGGCGGCAAAGCGCTCCTCTATTTCGAGATCGTGACGACGTTCGCGCTGTTGATCGGCCTCGTCGTTGTCAATGTGCTCAAGCCGGGGGAGGGCCTCGCCGCGAGCACGCTCGCCAAGGGAGACATCTCGGCGTTCGTGACGCAAGGAAAGTCGATGAACTTCGCCGACTTTCTCACGCACATCGTCCCGTCGAGCATGATGGACGCGTTCGCCAAGGGCGACGTATTACAGGTGGTGTTCGTGGCGGTGTTGTTCGGCGTCGCCTTGGCGCTTCTGGGTGACGCTGGTAGGCCGTTGACACAGGTCCTCGAGACGTTGTCCACCGTGTTCTTCAAGATCGTGGGCATCGTGATGCTCGTGGCGCCGATCGGGGCATTCGGCGCGATGGCGTACACCATCGGCGCGTTCGGACTGTCGGCCCTCGTACCGCTCGCCCGACTCATGCTCGGCGTGTATTCGACGATGGCGATTTTCATTTTCGTCGTGCTGAACATCATTCTGCGCGTCTACGGATTTAGTCTGTGGAAGTACCTCAAGTTCATTCGCGAAGAGATCGTGATCGTTCTGGGCACGTCGTCGTCAGAGGCCGCGTTGCCGCGGATGCTGGCGAAGATGGAGCGGTACGGATGTGCCAAGCCGGTGGTCGGATTGGTGATTCCGGCCGGCTATTCGTTCAATCTCGACGGCACATCGATCTATCTGTCGATGGCGTCGATTTTCATCGCGCAGGCGTTTCACGTCAATCTGTCGCTCACGCAGCAGGTGGAGTTGTTGGGGGTGCTGATGCTCACGTCGAAGGGTGCTGCCGGCGTCACGGGGTCGGGATTCATCGTGTTGGCGAGTACGCTGTCAGCGTTGCAGGTCGTGCCGGTGGAGGGCATTGCGTTGGTGCTGGGCGTCGACCGATTCATGAGTGAGGCACGGTCGATCACCAATTTGATCGGCAATGGCGCGGCAACCCTGGTGATTGCCAGGAGCGAGGGTGCGTTCGACGAAGCGCAGCGTACGCGGGCCGAGTCGGAGCTGCACCTGGAGCGCGTCGCGGCGCGGGCTTGAGACAGGTCTCACGCGGCTCTGATTGCGGCGCTTGGCGTCGCGTAGGGCGCGGGCCCTGATTATCTTATCCATCTTGTGCCGGAGAACCGGGCGCGCCCCTGTAGCTCAGATGGATAGAGCAGCGGTTTCCTAAACCGTTGGCCGCGTGTTCGAGTCACGCCAGGGGCACTGTACTGGCTCATTTACCCGTAAGGTCATGACTAGCATTCGAACGCCGGACGATTCCGAAGCTGGGAATCGGGCCCAGACTTTCATTGATTGGACGCGCCTCAACTCGAAGGCACTGACCGTGGGTGCCATGATCGTAGTCGTGGCTGCGGCCGGTTACTGGTTCTACCAGAGATCCCGGCAAATCCAGCAGGCCAACGCCGAGAAGGCGTTGCTGACGGCAAAGCAATCGATGTCGGCTGGGAACTTGGCGCTCGCACAGAGTGACTTGCAGAAAGTCTACTCGAGGTGGGGCTCGACGCCTGCTGGTGTCGAGGCCGCTATGCTCTTGGCCCAGGTCGACTACGACACGGGCAAATTCCAGGACGGCATTTCACTCCTCAAGCAGATCGAGGGAGCGAGCGCGGCTTCGTCGTTGCAGCCGACGATCAAGAGCCTCGAGGGCGACGGGTATGCCCAAATGGGCAAGCTTGCGGACGCAGCCAAGGCCTACGAGAGCGCCGCCGCAGCGGCCCCGTACGACACCGAAAAGAGCTTTCAAAAGGCCAAGGCCGGTCGCACATATCAGGCGGCTGGAGACACGACCAAGGCTCGTCAGATCTGGTCAGAGCTCGCCAACGATCCGAAGGCTGAGGCGATGGTTTCTGAAGCGCGGATTCGTTTGGGTGAGTTGACCGCGCAGCCGGCGAAGCGGTAAAAGCGTTCGGGGCCAGGCGGTCAGGGCGACGACGGCGCGTGGTCCAGCGGAGGTTGAAAGGCGACAGTGGTCATTACAGTATTGCACCAGCGAGGCGCCAGATGAGTCTGGCGCCTTTAATTTCGGGGATCCAATAAGTTCGTATAAGATATAGAATTTAAGAGTACTAATTGCGCTCTTATCTTCTTCCCTCGCTGAACCGCCCGGCCGCTTATACAGTAACGCTAAACTGTCGTAGCTGTCAACTGATGCTCCCCGCGATCGCCCGCGTGGAGCATTCGTTTTTCTTCTTGGCTGAGCTTCCAGCCCCACCGTTTGCGCGTCGGACGGTAGCGGACAACCACGTGGATCTCGTCCGCGCCGTGCACCTCGATGCGTAACACCCGGTGATACCAATCGCGCCGGCCCTGCGCCATCCGTCGCCCGGCGAGATGATTCACCAGCGTTTTGTACTCGATGCCGATGACATCCGCGAGCTCCGACGTGGAAATCGGCATCGTGAGAATTAGCGCTTTCAACTTTCGTAAAGCGCTCGCCCGGTGACTGAGCCGGAGCGGTTGAGGTCCGCACGCAAAGAGCATTGGTAGAGTGTCGACTGGTCATCGCCACGACTTGAGCCCGCCGGCGCCGCGCGCGATCGCGATCGCGCCGACCCCGAGCCCCATCAGCAACAAGACTGCACCCGTTGACGGGCCGCCGGCGCCGGCGAGCCCCGCTAACTCTGGCGCGTCACTACTCACGTCGTCGGATCCGGCGAACGCTTCGAACCGTTGCCGCGCATCGGGGAGCGAAATGGCGAGCTCGAAATGGCGCGGATCCCCGAACGACTGGCCCCACCGCAAGCCGAACGACGGCGCCAGCGCGCCGGCGGTCCCGAGCTCCGCGGCGCTGAGCTGCTCCGCGTCGACGTCGAACGCCGCGCCGTAGCTGTGATAGCTGGACTCGTACGGCGCGATCGGGCGGAAGGTGCCTATCGGTACCGGATTCCGGCCCGCGGCCCGCTGTGAGGCCACGTAGCTCGAATAATCGGCATCCCGGAACTGCAGGAGCTGCGCGGTATCGGCCGACGTCCGATAGCCGCCGAAATCTGCGAGCTCGAGCGGCACGCCGCGCGCTGCCATCGCGTCGAACAATCCCGCGCGGGCCGTCTCGAGCTCAGGTAAGAAAAATTCGCGGATGCTCATGTGTCGCCCGCCTCCGGCCGGCAAAAGGCAAACCCGCCGCCAAAGTCGATCGACCAGCGGCCGCGGTCCGCCGGCGCGATCGCGAGCGCCTCGAGCGTCTGCACCTGGAGCTGCTCGAGGTCGCGGCGGAATTGCGCCGAGAGCAATGCAAACGCGGTGATCGCGATCGCGGGGAGCGGCCGCGGTTCAGGGGCATCATTCGCCGCCATCCGATCCAGCGCGGCCGCGACGCGCGGACTCAATGCGCGTTTCCTCATGGCACGATGTTGGGCACGCCGGCGTTATTCCACCACTGGCCGGACGTGAGCCCGGCGGCCGACGTCGGGAGAATGATCTGCACCGTGCCGCCGGCGGTCCGAATCGCAATGTTCGCGGCCGCGGCGCCAGCGCTCGCCGCGGAGACCGCGTCAATGTCCAACATCACTTGCGTGCCGATCGTCGCGCCGACGAGCGAGCCGTTCCGGATCCGCACGCCGCGCAGCGTCGTTGCGATCGCGCCCGCGGCCGCGAAGAGTTGTATTTCGTGCGCGGTTGCCGCGGCCGTTGTTCCTCCGGCGCCGGCGAGGTCGATCAACGTGAGCGTGGCGCGAAGCGTGGCGACCGTGCCGCTCGTGTGGGTCGCCCAAGCGTATCCGCGCATCGCGTCGATCGCTTGCCCCGCGCCGGCGGCCGTCACGCGCATGACGGACTCCAGGCCGGTGAAGTGTCCCGCGGCGGCCGTCGAGCGTGTTAAGAGTTGTCCAATGAACGTCGCGATCGTGTCGTCATTCGGTCCGAGCGGCGTGCCATCGCTCACGAGCAATGTGCCCGGGAACGCGGCGAGCGTGCTCCCGATCGTCAGCGGCCCGGTCAACGTGCCGCCCGTCAATCGCAAATAGCGCAGATCCGCGAGCGCTTGCGTGAGTCCGAGCGAGACCGCGGTATCGATGCCCATGATTAAAGACTCATGAGGACGGAGGGCGCGGTGATATACCGCGTCGCTTGCACGTACAGCGTATTTGCGTTGCCGGCGTTGCTACACATCATCGGCATAAAGCCGGAGAAGCCACCGACGAGCGCCGCCGGCGCGAGATTGGTGCCGGCCCCCCAACTCGAGTTGAGCGGTCCCAGATTCACCGGCGCGTTGTTGATGAGCAGGTTCAGCCCTGCTTCATCGGTCGCCGTCGCGTCGAGGATGCGAAAGTCAAACGTGTTCCACACGTTGATCGGATTCACCGCGAGCGGGACCGTGATCAGCCCGTTCGGTCCGCGCGTGATGAACTCACAAAGCCCCACGCCGGCGAGCCGAATGCCAAAACCGTCATTGCCGTCTGCCAGGATCCGCCCGGTCAGCGCCGAAAACCGCGGAATAAAAAACCCGAAGTCATGCGCCGCGTTCGGCACCGCGGCGGCCGCCATATTGATCACCAATCTCTTACACGCCTGATCGTTCACCGTTGGCGAGAGATTGCTTTTCGTCGTCGCGATCTGAATAAAGCCCGCGCTCGTCGCGGAGAGCGCGAAACTCGCGTCACCCGGCCCGCTCTGAATCGCGGCGCAGGGAACGCCGTTGAGGACGGCCATGTCGATCGACGTCCCGCCGGCGATGCCGGTCGAACGGAGGATCGGAACGCTGCCACCAGCCCCCAGCCCGTTCCTCGAGCGGAGGCCGACGCCGACCGACGAACCGACGAACGCTTCAGGATCTGGAAAGATCCAGTCTTGGAAGCGCCCGGCGCCCGATGAGAGTTGGTTAACAACCTGTTCCGGCATCGCTCAATCTTCCGGCGAGTAGCCCGCGCCGCTGTCTTGTGGCCAAAACCAGCCGTACACCTGCGTGCCCGCGGTATACGTGCCGCCGTCGCTGTCGAGAATGCTCATGGAGATGAGACTGCCTAACGCCGTCACTAACCCCAATGGCGCCCCGCTGCCGACGGACCGCGCGACGCTCGCGGCGCCGTTCCGGCCGAGCACCGTGAGCGCGTTGAAGCCTTGGACCGGCGTGCCGTTGAACAACAGCGACCAAAAGACGCGCGACGTGATGACGATACCATCGAGGTCGAAGTCAATGCCGGCGACGGTGCCGTAACAGTTCGGTGGAATCTGAAAGCGGAGCTCCGGAGGAGTCACGCGCGTGCCGGCGCCCGTGATCCCGACGTTCACCGCGAGATTAAACGGCTGCCCGTTCTCCGGCATGTAGAGATGCGGCGGGAGTTGGAGCGTCTTCCTGGAGCGAACGCCAAGCGCCACCGCGGACCCACCGCCGGTCAACCCGGCGGCGTAGTTGTACATCGGCGCGATCGCAAAGTCAGTCATAAGAGCCGTTCCGTAGTCGCGAGACGGTTTAGAAAACCAGCGTTGCCGGAACGGTAATGAGACAACCGATGAACCCGAAAAAGTAGTTATTCGTGTTCGCCAAGCTGTTGTTCGTGATCGTGAGAATCACGCCGTTGTTCTGCTTCACGATGAGCGGCACCGGCCACACCGCCGGCTGTTTCGCGTTGCCCCACGTCAACGTAGTGTCGATCTTCTGCCCGGGCGGTTGGTACCCGAGCGTTTGCGTGTCCGTCATGGCATACGCCGCGGGATCAGCGTCACGGTCCGTCTGATTGTCCGAGCTCCGGACCTTCAGGGAGCCCCACCATGAAACGTGAACGTGCGTGTTGTCGATCGTGAACTGATTCGTAACCGACGCGCCCGGCGCCACCGCCAGCATGGTGATCGGCTCGATAAACCAGGCCATCGGAAACCCTTGCAATCCGGGGGGGAGCATAGCGAGCAATGGCGACGGGAGCGGTAGCGTGATTCCCCCGGGGGATTGCCGCGCCGCTTGATCGCGCTGGTTCACGTTAGGTGCAGTCATATTAGCATTTCCTCATGATGAAGCGAGCGAACGGGGGAAAGATGCGGACGGTCACCTAGCGTTTGCCTCGAAGCCACCCGCTAGGTGCCGCCGCCCATCTGGTCGTTGCGCCGTTGCGCGTTGACCTTTCTCTGATCAGCCGGTCTTGATGTAGCGCCAGCCGTAGAACCGACACTGCAACAGCATCGCGGTCTGAATCGCCGTCTGCACGCCCCACGTCAGGTTGACCGGGAACGTCTCGGTTTCGAAAATGATGAAGTCCATCGGCCATCCGCCGATCGCGGCCGTCCGGCCGTGCTGGTAGACGGCGTTGTTGCCCGCCGCCGGCGCGTTGTTGCCGCCGAAGTCGGGGAGGAGTCCGCCCTGCTCGCCCACCGCGTCGAGGGGGAACGGGCCGCGTGTGCGGTTGATGTTGGTCTGCGTCCACGTCCATTGGCCGCGGTTCGTCTTAAAGACACGATCGATGTCGCGCACTAATCCAGTGCCGTCGAGCGTTGCCGGGACGGTCACCGTCGACGCCTCGATGAATGGCACAACGAAGAATGCACGCGCGTGGAATTTTTGCCCGCCGGGGAGCCCGTTCTGGGTGACGTTCGTCAGCGAGGTGTCGGACGGCACCGACTCTGCGCCTTGAAAGAACTTCAACGGCGTTCCGACTGGCTGGCCCGCCTGCGGATAGAGAATCGTCGAGTACAGCACGTCGGGGTAGACGTCGAACCCTTGGACTGGTGAAATCCGCGCGGCCTCGAGCTGTGCGCCGTTGAGCGGCGCGGGGAGTTGATTAAACATGTCTCGAATGAGGATTCAGGGTTGGCGGCGAGGGAGGGTCACCAGAACAGGACAACGTGAGAAAGCGAGTTGGTGCCGCCGGCTGGATCAGCCCGCGCCGGCGTTCGCCATCAGCGCCGCGGCCGAGTCGCCGGTATCAAATCCGGAGACGTATCCGCCCAGCGCGACGGTGCGCGCCGGACCGGCGACGTAGCCGTTGAGCCGGCGGGGAAGTGCGCGACCGTTCCGGATCACATACCGGCGGCCGCCGCCGTCGTCACCCAGCGCGTCCGAGATGAGCGGGACGCCGAGCTGCTTGACGGCCGCGCGGATTACACTGGCGAAGCCAGCGTCAATGACCCGCTGTCCGGTCTCTGTGCCGAGAAACTTGCCGGCGAGCAAACCCGCGCCCGTCGAGATGCCGAGCTCTGTCGCGCCCGAGAGCAGGGTACCGGCCGGCATGCCGAGTGCGCGCGAGCGAATCAATCGCGTGCCGGCTTCCGTGGCCACGATCGTCAGACCGCCAACCGCGCCGCTCATCAGGCGCCCCATGATGTCGTTCATCATGGGCGGGTTCCGGTGACGGCGCCGACGTCGCGGCGGATTCGCGACGGCGACGGACCGGCGCCGCTTGACTGCTTTGCGGGTCGACGATGCTTTTCGCCCGCGCTTTTTGGCCTTTGCCATTTTCTTGCCTCCTGGGCGAATGCTCGCCATGTATGCGGACCACGTTTTGAACCCGCGCGGTGGGGTCCGCTTTTTGGTTTTACGCGCGGATGTGGATTTACTCATTCGTGTACCCTCATGTGGCGAGTTGGTGAGCCAATACGTGCGGCCGTCGCGCGTCCAGCCGGCGCCCCGCCGCGGTAGGGACAACGTGCCGCGCTTGCCGTCGCTCGTCTCGACCAACCAGAGGTCCGAGCTTCCTGCATGCGCGTAGTACTTGCCATCGTCACGCTTGCGATAGCGTGTTTCCTCGAGCTCACCCTGCAGCGCGACGGGGCGAACCACTAACGAGCGGTGCGCGCTCATGGGTGCGGCTTGCGCTTGGACGGATCTCGCCGGCCGGACCGCGCGTCGATGTCCGTCAGGATCTTGCGCAGCTCCCGGATCTGCTCCTGCGAGTACTCGACGACGTACACGCCCTCGCGCCGGACGCTCGCGCCGGCGTTCACAATATCGAGCGCTCGAGAGACGTCGCGTTTCGTTTCGGTAGGGCGGGTCATGTGCGCCTCGAGGGATGCGGAACGTAGGACAGCACCACCAGCGCCACCGCGGCGACGCCGGCGATGGCCAACCACTTCGTTGTCGAGACGATCACGCCAGGCGCCTTATCGATGATGTCGACGATGTCCTGCCGCTGATTCTCTGCTTCCTCGGCGACGCCTTGATAATTCATGAATGAGAGAAATTCATCAGTCCCAGTATCGATCCCGTCGATGACCAGCAACCACACCGGAGGGAGCTCGTACGCGTACGGCGACGCGGATCCAAAGCGGGCCGCCATGATGCCGTGAAAAAAGCCGCCGGGCACTTGCGTGATCACGCCACCGCGCGCCTTCTCGTCGCGGATCCACCCATCCCTCGAGCCGACAATGCCGCCGCGGTAGGCGATCACGTCGAAGTAGTTTCCTTCGGCGTCGCCGTAGCCCTCGTCTCCGAGCGCGCCGTTGAGGATCCCACCTTGGACGAACATTAGCGTTCTCTCGAGCGCGAGCCGTTCGACAGCGCGAGCCCGATCACGATCGCGACGGTGCCGACGACCCACGGGGTCCAACTGATCGGACCGTGATAGCCGATCCGCGCGCCGGCGACGGCGCCTTTGGCCGCGTTCGCGATCCGGCTTGCTTCATCGCTGATGCCGGTGGCGTTTTGCGCGACCTTATCGAGCAGGCCGGTCACCTTCGCCAGCACACTTTCCCACTCAGTCGGTCCGCTGTCGCTGGTGACATTGGCCGTGGAGACGCCGTTCGCCAGCCGGGTTACGGTCGCGGCGACGTTGCCGCTCGCGTCGAGCAATTGCGTCGAGTAGGACCCATCCGGTTCCACCGTCGCGTCGAGTACTTCAAACCCATCGATTTGCATTAGCGGCGCCCCCGCGGCCGTTGGTGACTGGCGAACGCGGCGCCGGCGATGACCGCGGCGAACCCGAGACCGATCCACAGACTCGAGTTGCTCGAGCTCGAGCTCGCGGGGTCGAACATCGGCGGCGCCGGATCGATGCTCACGCTCGGACCGCCGGGTAGGATCTGAATCACCGGCGGCGTGGAATAGGTCTGCGCGATCGGCACGCTGCGCGCGTTGGGATTGTCCGGGGCATCGTAACCGCCGTGCGTTTTCTCGGCCTCGTCCGCGGCCGCTTGGATCTTTGCGGCCGCGAGATAGTCGGAGTACAAATTGCCGAGCGCCGCGCGAATCTCCGCGTCGCTGAAATTCTGAAAATGCACCACGAGGTAGTCGAACGTGCGGCCGCCGGCGGTCTGGTACCGCGGACCGCCACCGTGCAGCACCCACCACTCGTCCAGCGACTTCGGCGCCGGCGGAAGGCCGGCCGCGACGATCGCTTCACCGTGCGGCGTGACGACCGCGGCGCCGGCGTTTGATTTTTCGATCGCTGCGGACACGACCGGGTCCTTGTGCGCGGCCGCCTTGAGCGCCGCGTCGTTCGCCGCGACGGCGCCGGCGTCGTACGTCGAGACGCCGTTCGCGACCGGCGTCGCTGTCGCGCGGACGGCATCGGTCAGAAGGCCAGTTGCTCCTTTCGCAGCGTAGAATTGAGCTTTCTGTAATTGCGTCCACCCGAAGAACTGCGACGCTGGATCTTTTTCGACGTCGGAGTCTTTGCTCGACGTGGCATGGAGCACCGTATGGTCCGGTCCACCATCCGCGTCGAAGTACACCGTGTCACCGTTCGGTGAGGTGACGCTGCCGCCGGCCGGCCCGCGGCCGCTCGACGTGTAGTCACTCCACGCGTCACCCAGAAAGCTGCGCCGACGAGCTCCGGCGAGATATGGCATGGTGCGAGCTCCTAGCGCCGCCGCCGGCGGCGTGAAAGGTTCGGGCCGACGAACACGACGAGACCCACGAGCGAAGCGCCGAGCAACCACGGCGTGTAGTTGAACGGCGCCGTCGTCGTCATCCCTTGAATCGATCGGACGATGCCAGAGCCAACGCCAACGGTCGACGGTGCTTGATACGCGCCGCTCGAGCCGGAGCTGGCGACGGCGCCCGATTGGCCCATGCCTTCGAGCTCCGTTTCGACCCGCGCTCGCGTTCTCGAGCTCCATCGGTCGTCGCCGGAGTCCCACGACGGGCCGAGCTGCGACGCTTGCGCGAGCGCCGGCGTGCCCGCGATCGCGGTGATCGCTTTCTGCCACATCGGTTTTTCGTTGCCGCCGACGTTCGCCGGGCCGGCGATGATCATGCGGGCTGCGATCACGCTGCCTTGACGTGCGGCCTGAGTGAACCAGTCGACGCGCGCCTGTCGGGCGGCATCCTCTCCGGCGCCGCCGAACAAATTCTCGAGCACGTTGGATCCAACGGCGACGATCGGACCGGATCCAGGCACCAGGAGGTTTGCGCCGACCGAGATAGCCGTGGTCGTCGCGGCGCCGTTCAGGTAATAGCCCATTAGCAAAGCCTCATAGGTCGTACGTGAGGGTGCGAACAACAGCGGCCGGCCGTGTTCCATCGTGCGGCCGCGTGACGTCGAGCTCCTGCCAGGCGTCGCCGGCGTCGACGTCGCACACCACGTGCGAATAGCTCACGGTCGGGTCACACGCGCCGTCGAGCTGATAGCAGTAGGCAAGGGCGCGAAATCGCGCGTGAATGCCGTTCGCCATCGCGAGCGTCGCGATCAGCACCGCGGCATCGTCGCAGGCGCCTTGCGTCATCCCGCGATTTTCAATGTCCTCGAGCATGCCCGGCGCGCGATCGTCGCCCGTCCACCCGGGCGGCCGGATCGTCTGCGTGCCGAACGGATTCGGAACAAACTTGAATGTCGATTCTAGAAAGCCGGCGATTGCGGCGACTTGCGCCTCGAGGTCGCGCGCCGGCGCAGCGGCGATGACCTGGTTACCGGCATAGATGACCCGTGGATCGCGCAGCGCGTTGCGACAGAACCGCGCCATTCGGCCAAGCGTCGTGCGCGCGTCGACGTCGGTATCAATGAGCCATCCGCCGGCCGTGATCACTTCTTGTCATCCGGCTTTGATCGCAGGCCGCCGCGGACAAGCGGCCCGCCCAGCGGTTGGTGACGGTACTCCTCGCCCTGTTGGATCTGTCGCCCGGTCGCCTGCGCAAAGTCGAGTCGCAGCACCATCATCTGCGCTTTGCGCGTGTCTGCGTCCTTCTGGATCTGACCCTTCACCCCGTTGTTATCGCGGTGATTGAGGTACGCGCTCGCAATGCTGACGATGCCGGAGACGATGGCGACAAGCACGGCGTCGCTCATGCGGCCGATCCTTCACCGGCGGCCGCGTCGCCGCCGTCGTCACTACGCGCCGCGGATCCTCTCCCCTCCGCGCGCTCGTCGTCGGAGTCTGCATCCGCCTGGAGCATTTCGCGCATAGCGACGGCGAGCGCCTCGAACCACTCGCGGTGCGCAGCGTACGCCGGAACGACGTCGATGAGCACATTCACAAAATCTTTCCGATCGATCAGCGGCGCCGTGCGGCCGCCGGCGCCGTCAGGGACGCCGAGCTGCAACGCGTCATACGCTTCCTCGGTGATCTTGCCCAGCACCAGTTCGGCGTAGAGCTCAGGGCGCTCGTCGTCCTGCGCCGCCGACAACAGCACGCTGCGCGCGGCTCGCGGGATCTGCAGGAAGAACGCCGCCAGCGGATCGGCCGCGGCGGCGGCGCTGTCGGAGCTGCTCGAGCTCGCGGAGCTGATCGCGGCCGCGGCGGACCGGCTCGCGCTCGCACCGCCGTTCGTGAGCTGCAACCGCCGATCGTCGATGTCTAATTTGCGATTCATCACTGGCACCAGGGAAGTCAGCCCGCGCTCGATCGCGCCGGCGACGCCGCCGAGATCCGAGCTCGCGACCGCGGGGCCCGCCGCACGTTCGGCGAGCTTGTCCTGAAACTCGAGGAGTTGATTAAACAGCGCGACGGTATCCGTCGCTGCCGGCGCGGGCTCGTTTCGTCCGCGCAACCCTTTTACGAGTTCTAGCATGAGCGGGTCCGGCGCCTTCTCCTCGAGGAGCTTCTTCGCGAGGTACCCGCCAAGGGCCGTCGCGAACGTCACGCCGATCGGCAGGAGGATCTTGTCGAGCCACATCGGCGTCGCGCTGCTCGCGGCGGCCGCGACCGCCGCCGGCGTTGGTGGCTCCTCCAGGAGCTTCGGCGCGCCATCGATCGTGAACACTCTCGAGGTGCCGTACTCACCGTCCCGGTGACGGATGCGGCCGCGGAACTTTCCCCCGCCGTAGCGCTGGCGCACAAATTCGCGCAGACCGAGTGCGCGGAGGGCCGCGGGCTCGAATGGCTCCAGGTACGCGTACGTCCCGCTGCGGGCATCCCAGCGCAACAGGTGCACGCTGTCGCCCTCGATCGCGAGGTTCACCAGCGCATCGGCGTCGTCGATCGAGCTTGACGCGTCGACGCCGACCGGACCTTTCCTGCGTTGTGGCATGGGTACAACCGGGGGGAGGGACAAAACGACCGCTCCGGACCGTACACCCCCGGTTACTAACAAGTCAAGTTGACCGAGGGTCAGTGTGGCGTGCGCACCACAGTCTCACCGGCGTTCCAGCGCTCGTTCCACTCGGCGCGACATCCACCGTCCAAACACCGAAAGTCGTGGCTCTTGGATAAGCCCGTACCGGGCCTCCGCGTCGCTTCGCGCGCCGCGGCTCGTATACTCGCCGCGTTCGCGCTGCGCTCCTTGGGGGAGGAGGTGGGCCGCCAGAGCAGCGGCCCGCTTAACTGCATATGTGACCTGCCGGCGACTCTGATTCCGCCGGCAATCGGCCAGCGCTAGCTACGCTGAGCCCTCTGAGCTGCCCCGATATGCTCCGTGCCGATCGTATCGGCCGAGACGCGCGACTCTGGCTTCCACACCAGGATTCTCGTTTTCTCATAACCTTTGGTGGCGGCGTCGCCACTACTCGCGCTACGAGTCTTCCACGGGGGGAACGGCGGCGTTCAACACATTGCGAGACGACTATTTTCGCTCGCGCGCTGGCCGCTGGTTCATGCTTACGCTCAGGTCTATGAGAGATTTGTTAACGCCACCGCCAGCAACTCGATTACGCCGGCGGTGGCTGTCGTCTTCGACGCCAGAGAGCGCGCGGCGGCGCCGCCACGCGCTCCAACGGCGGCCTATCGGGATAGGCGTCAGTTGCCGACGTCGCGCGCGATCGCGCCATGGCGAGGGGAGCAACAGCTTCGGTGATCACCGAATGAGTGAGCGCGCCTCGTAGAAGCTCGAGCCACACGATCGCGAACAACATCACTGGCGCCTGTCGCGACAGTCGCGGCCGCGATCGCGCTCCGATCGGAGCGTCAGGCGCCAGTGATGGCGACAGTAGGATCACTTTGTTTTCTTCGGCTTCGATGCATCCGTGCCGATTTCGGCGCGCCGATCGGCCTCGGGCAACGTGCCGGCGAGCAACGCCTTTTCCATCGCGGCGTCTTGATCGGCGGCGCGTCGATCGAGTACGTCGACGCGATCGCGGAGGTTTTCAAAATCCTCCTGGCGATATGCTTGGTCAGGGACCAAGTGATCCATGCGCTTCGTCAGCTCGTCGACGCGACCGCCGAGACTCACGAACAACGCCGCGAGCTGCTCGAGCGAGGGGAGCGGCGCCGGCGAATTCGCGGCCGCGATTTCATCGGCCGTCGGGAGCTCATGCTCGCCCGGCTCGTACTGCTCGAGAAACTGACCGCGAAGCCACCACGCCGGCGGCGCCCATTCGTCCGGACCGCCCTCAACGCGGAACGAGCTCGAGACGAGAAAGTCGCCGACGTCGCCGATCGTGCCGGCCGCGAGATCCTCGGCCGTGCCTTCGCGCGCGAGCACGTTGTGACGCCGCGGGCCAGCATCGCGCGTACGGTACCTATCCATTTTTTTCATGTTGCGAGTTTCCTCATGTGAGGGGGAAGGGGAGCCAGCGGGACCGACGGCCGCCGGCGGAAATCACGACAGCGGCCGCTCCCGATCGGCGCGCCTGAGATCGCGCCGGGCCCGACGCAACAGACGCCAGAAGGGACGGCGGATCTCCTGCCACGTGTCCGGAGCGCCGGCGCGTAGGAGCTGCTCGAGTTCGCGGGTTGTGGCGTCGAGCTGCGCGACGCGATCGCGCGCGGCCGCCGGCGCCTCGAGCTGCGCGACGGTCGACGGCGGAAGGATCTGCGCGAACAGACCGCCGAGTGATTTCAGCCCGCCCGGCCCGCGTGGCGTCCGCTCGCGGGGGAGCTCCTCCAGGCGTGAGCTCATCGTTTCACCGCCTGTATCGCGGCGTCGAGATGCTCAATGCTGTACCGCAAATCGCCGAGCTGCGCACCGGGCAGGGAAAGCAGAACGTCGCGCGAGAACTCGATGTGCTCGAGCGCCGTCATGTCGTCGATGCTTGCGCGATCTTCGAGCGGCGTCGACGCGCGGGCGCATTGCGCGCCGAGCTCCAACAGCCGGAACACCACCGCGGAGATCCAATTCACCGGCTCGAGCCCTTCGGGCACGTCGACGAGATACGTCCGGAGTCGCGCCACGAGCTCCGGCGTCAACCCGAGGCGCGCATCATCGGCGCGGAGTCCTTCGCCGACGATGCGCGGCGCCCACTCAGTGAGCCGCTTGGTCAAATCGCGAATGATGGCCGCGCCGTTCACGGTCAGCGGGGGCACCGCCGCGGTGAGCTGCACGAACGCGTAGCCGCTCGCGGGATCTTCGCCGGCGCCGATCGCGATCGCGATGTGGACGCCGGCGCTCGTCACCGGGTGACCGTTCGTCGGCATCATCGCTGGTCCACCTGGACGGCGGGCCAGAGCTCGCGCGCGGCCTTTGCGAGCACGTCGGCCGCCGTGTCGCGATTCTCCGGCGTGTCAGCGTATCCCTCGACGCGCAGGAACAGCGAAACGTCGAAGTGCAACGCACCGTCGAGTCCTTCCCAGATCCACCCGTCAGGGTGGCGCCAGCGCGGCAGTGTGCGCTTGGTCATAGCGTCTCCCAGCCGTGCTCACCGCATTCGCGCGCCAGCACGTGCGTCTGACCTGGAGCGTCCTCCAGGTGAAAGAGGAGCTGCACGAGGTTCGCGAGCGGCTGCCGGCAGGAAAGGCAACCGAGCATCACCGTCGACGTCGACGCGCAGCGCGCCACTATCCAGCGCTTCACGACGTCCGGCATGGTCACCCGCTCGCCAACCACAGCGCGATCGATCAGCGGGAAGAATGACCGCGGCCGCGGTGCGGAGATGCGCGCGGGTTTCTCGCGGCGGCGTGCCGTGACAAAAAGGTCTGTCTGGACTGAGCGCCGCGTCATGGCTCGATGCCCTCGAGCGGTTCGATCGTCGGCCGCGGCGGCCGTGTGTCGATCGAGGGAAGCTCCGGCAGCCGAACCCATTTCAATCCGCCGACCGGGTCGACGTGCGGGTTCGTGAGCCGCCAGGCGACGCCGTTGTTGTCGAGCGCGTAGAGAAACTGCATGTCGTACGCGCCGCTCTGGGCCGTCGCGATCTGCACGATTCGCCGGCTCATAGTCCCGCCTCGAGCGATTCGCCCACCTGAACAAGCCGCCGCACAATTGCCTGGATCTCGTCGGCCGTGTACGTGACGGTGAGGCCGCGAATCGACGGCGTGCCGAAACTGAGGATCTGCAGAGCGTTGCGAACGTCAGCGGCGGCCAAGATTAAAGCATTCTCATCTTGACCTAGCGCACCCGGCGAGCGTCCTCCTAGAAACTTCTGCCCGGAGCTCTCTCCATGATTCGTTACATCGCCGCCGCGGCGCTGATCGTTTGCGCCTGGGTGCCGCTCGAGGCTCAGTACGGGCCGGTGCAGGATTCCACGCTGACCGGACTCCGACGCGTTGCCCTCAACTTCAACGCCAGCACGCTCAAAGAGGGAAACCTCCTCAGAGAGGAGTTCGCTCTCGAGATGCGAAAGGCAGGCATTCGAGTCGCGCAGATTGGCGTCCCCGATTCTGTCGACGGCACGATGAACGTGCTTCTCGGCCGACGGCCCGGCGGGAGCTGCGAGGTCCGATTGGACATCGAACAACTCGCCCGACTGATGCGGACCGGAAAAACTCACCGCATGGTGACCTGGTTTTACTGGGACACCTCGACCGGCTGCGGAGACGGTTGGTTCAAAGAGGCGTCGAAGCGAGCTGTCGACGCATTCTTGACCAAGTGGCTCGACATGAACGGCCGCTGAGCCACGTCCGAAATCAGGTGTTTTGGATGAATTCTCAGAGGTAAATCGTTGAGAATTCTGCGGGACAGACGTATCTTGTTCCCGGGCCGAATCGCTGTTGCAAGCAGCGTCAGGTCGGGAGCCTCTGCGAGTGGACATCGCATGCTCCTAGTATCGCGCTCAGTGTTGTAGCACTGTCGCTATGTGGTTCGGATCTGGCGAGCTGATAACTCGCCTTTTCCGCGGTGAAGCCGATTAGTTCGTATAAGATAGATTATGTAAACTACATAGGAGGAAAGTCTGTGGAGAACTCGGTTGTCCACAACTACCCGATTTGCTGGTGAACAGCCCAAGTGCCCCCAAACACTGGACTTAGGTCATGCCTCTGAAAGTTGTCCTTTATAGACGACCCGCGCCTCTCCACTCAAACTCGGCACCCAACCCAATCCTTCGCGCCCCAACCTCACCCGGAGCACTCTGCCCGAGCTCGTTTGGACCTCGATGTCGCCAGACGCCTCACCCCAGCTCGTCAACAAGATCGCTGTCGCCACCGAACCGCTCCCGCACGCCAAGGTCTCAGCTTCCACGCCCCGCTCGTACGTCCGCATGCGCCAGCGCTTCCCGGCGCCCCCAGACACGAAGTTGACGTTGGCCCCGTCGCGCATGGATCGATGGTTCCGAAGCGGACGGCCACGGCCTACGACGTCCACCGTGGCGACGTCATCGCACTCGATCACCAGGTGCGGTACCCCAACGCGCGCAAACCCAATGCGGCCTTCGCCGAGCTGCGGCTCGAGTGCTTCTGTTGGTCTGACCTCGAAAACCGGCTGGAGATCGATCTCCGGCTGATCGCCACGGATTCGCGCCGCCACGATACCCGAATCGGTTTCGATGTCGAACCCCGTTGCCGGAGCCATTCCCAACTCGACGGCAAGCCTGGTCGTGCACAACGTCGCATTTCCACAGAACTCCGCTCGCGATCCGTCGGCATTCAAATAGACCAGCTGCACCGCCCCCACCGACGACGGCTGCAGAAACACAATGCCATCCGCACCCACACCTGTCCCACGAGCACAGATGCGTTGTACCGTCTCTGCGTCCGCGAGCCGGCCAGCCGGCTCAATCCTGGCGTCGACCATGATGAAGTCGTTGCCCGACCCGCTCATCTTATGGAACGACCGGCCGACGGGAATCATCGGTTCCCCTCAAATGTTGATGTCAACCGTGATGCGCACAACTCGCTGGTCAGAGCTGATTCAGAGTTGGTTCGTCAACGCCCACCATCTCAAACGCCAGACCATGAAGAACGCCTCGCGCTTGATGTCCTTGGACATCTTGCTCTGCCCCTCGGTGCGATCCACAAAGACGATCGGGATCTCGACAATCCGAAATCCCTTCTTCCAGGCTCGAAAGCTCATCTCTATCTGAAAGGCGTATCCGTTTGAGACAACCTTATTCAAATCAATGGCTTCCAGAACTTCTCTCCGAAAGCACTTGAAGCCGCCGGTCGCATCCCACAGTGGCACCCGCGTCACGAACCGCGCGTACACATTCGCGAAATAGCTCAGCATGAGCCGAGCGATGGGCCAGTTGACGATGGTGACTTTGCCGTCGCGGTAGCGGGAGCCAAGGACCAGATCGTGGTCCTGAATGGCTCGGAGGAAGTCCGGTAAATGCCCCGGATCATGCGAGAAGTCGGCGTCCATCTCGAACATGATGTCGAAGCCATGTTCGAGCGCCCAGCGAAATCCCGCGAGGTACGCCGTCCCCAACCCCATCTTCTTTGCGCGGCGAAGGATGTGGACGCGCGGGTTGACGCCCATGATGCCTTCGACGATCGTCGCCGTTCCGTCAGGCGACCCGTCGTCCACCACCAGAATTTCCAAACGCCGAGCCTGCGCCAGCGCCGTTTCGATCAAACGCGCGATGTTCTCTCGCTCGTTGTAGGTCGGAACGATGATGAGGGCGCGCTCAGCAATCGCGACCTCTCCGCTCGAGAGCGAAGAGGTCGCGGTATGCTTCGATCGTGCGTCAGCGGACGATGTCGACCCAGCCACCGAAGTTCGTGATCGCGGCAAAACTACCGGTCGGACTGAAGTAAATCCGGATCGGCACGCTGGCCATAGGAATGAGTGGGCCGGCAATAAAGCCGCTGGTAACCGAACCCGTATAGGTCGTCACACCGTTGTTGTGAGTCAGCCAGATTTGTTGTCCGTCGGGGCTGATCGAGATCGAGCTCGCCGTGGCGGCAACGCCCAACGTTCGCACCACTTGCCCGCTCGCGATATCGATGATCCGTACGAGGCTCGCAATTCCGTCGAGGGCGAGGAACGACTTCCCGTCGTTGGAGATCACGAAGTCATTGCCCGGCACCGACAGGACGAGCTGCCGCGCGACGTTGGTTCGCGTGTCGATCGAGAACACGATCCCGATGTTCGTGACCACGTATGCCGTCGTGTCGCCCGGGGCGAGGCGCAGCCGCGTGGTCCCTCCCCCGAGCTGAATCCGAGGCATGAGCGCATGGGCCGTCACGTTGACGGGTTGCAGCTCACCGTCGCCGAGGAGGAAATACGCCTTGGTTCCGTCGGCGGTGATCACCGCGGCCCGGGGCGTCTCTTGAATGTCGAGCGAGTCGGTGACCGCCGACGTGGCTGGATCGAGGAACCAAATCCGGCTGGTGGTCCCGACGTTGACGGCGAGCACTGGACCCGTGGTCTTGGTACCTGCGAGGAGAATCGGCACGGGCGTCGTCAGCGTGACGACGGCTCCGTTGGGATTCGCCGCGTCGGCGTCGAGAATGACAACTTTCATCAAGCTGTTTGCCGCGAGGAGCGTCGAGGTTTTGGTGAAGGCGACGTCACCAGTGGTGCTCGTCAGATCGATCGTTCGATTGATCGCCGTTCCGACGGGGTGACCAATCACGGTCAACGCGAACGTGCCGACAGCCGCGCCCGACGTGGCTGTGACCGTCGCCGTGCCAGGGCCCGTCGCCACGATGACGCCCGTTGCGCTCACGGAGGCGACATTCGTGTTGCTGCTCGAGTAGGTCACTGGCGGACTGGCGAGCACGTTGCCGAATGCATCAGCAACGCGAGGAGCAACTGTCACCGTTCCGCCAGTGTTTAATTCGAGCGGACCAGTCGGCGTGAGCGTGAGGTTTGCCGCTGGGCCGACTGTCGCCGTCGCCGTGAAGGTCGCCGTGAGTGTGCCCGACGTTGCCACGAGTGTGTTTGCGCCAATTGCCGTGCCCAACGTCCAGCTCGCGACCGCGGCGATTCCGTCGGCGCCGGTGTTGACCGTGCCGCCGTTCACCGAGCCGCCTCCGCTGCCGACGCTGAAGACGACCGGCGCACTCGCGACCGCATTGCCTGCTGCGTCGGTCACCTTCACGGAAGGAGCGACGGCCACGTTCGCGCCGACGATCGCCGTTTGCACATCGCCCGCCGTCTTGGCGATGGTCGCCGCCGCGCCGGCTCTCGCGGTCGCCGTGAACGTGACGGGAGCAAGAGTTCCCGCTGTTGCCGTTGCGCTCTGAGCGCCCAACGCCGGTCCGAGGGTCCAGGTAGCGGTGGCTTCTCCCGACGCATTCGTGCGCGTGCTCGTCGGGTTGAGCGTGCCTGCACCGGTGACGGCGGCGAACGTCACGACCACGCTATCGATTGGAGCGCCTGCTGCATTTTTCACGATCACCGTGAGCGCCGGCGTGACGGCCGTGCCCGCGACTCCCAAGCGAGGGTCGGCGACCGCCGCGGTGATGGTCGCCGGAACGATATCCTTTTTCGGCACGCTCGGCTCAGACGTCCCGCCGCACGCGCCCAAGGTGGCGATCATTGCCGTGAGTGACGCGCTGACGAGCAAGCCGCGGGTGCGACTTGCGCGAACGAACCGTATTGAGCGGTTTGAGCGGTTTGACCCTGCTGACATGTGAACCCCGACTCCTAGCCGGTAGTGGTCTACAATAGTCGCGACGGCATCGTCACGCGGTCGAGGGCAATGACCCAAGCCGTTTCCGATCGAAGGCGAGTCCGATCCCCCACAGGACGAGTGCAAAAGCCAGTGCAATGAGCGTGAGGACTTTTCCCTTTTCATATGCAGCGTCGACGAACCGCAACTGAACGGACCGAGCGCCGGCGGGCAACGCAATTCCAATCAAGTTGAAATTCGCGCGTGCCAGCGCCGCAGGTTTTCCGTCCGCTGTCGCGGTCCATCCCGGAAAGTAATTCTCCGAGACGATGAGCGCTTGGCCCGCCACGGCCGGTTGGTCGAGGCTGATATCATACGCGCCGTCGGTCGCGGAGGTCACAACGGCGTGCACGGTTGCCGGTGGAGGCAGCGCGGCCAGCGGTTGTGGTTGAATCGCTGTCGCCGACGTGTCGATCACGGCAACGCGCGTCGGATCGAAGCGCGGGTCGAGCACGGTGGGCAGCGCTTGGTCTGGCGGCGCCTTGGCCATTGCGGTCGCGACCCAAGCTGGTGGGTTGTCGAACGGAATTCGGTAGGCGAAGACCATCGAACCGGCGGCGTCGCGCACCGGGCCGGCGAGCTTGACGAACGAGCTGCCTGGAAATAGCTGCGTCTCGAGTTGGCGCATCACCGAGTCTGGTGCGCCGGTATAGAGATATCGCACGTTCTCGTGGCGCAAGAACTCGCGCGTCAGAACGATTTGTCCTCCCTTCAGTTCCTCGAGTTGGATGTACATCCCCAACTGATTGCCGTGGTAATTGCCTACCGTCTTGAGCTCGTGCGACATCAGGGCGTCGCCGGCAAATATGGGATCGCGCCCTTCGACGTCTCCAGCGATTGCAGCCGTCAACACGCGGGCTGGCTGCCCATACTTGACGAGGTCCGCTTTGATCGCGTCGATCGCCGGATCGGAGGCGTAGATTTTTGCGGCGGGCTGAGAGAAGACCCAATAAAGCCGTTCGATCGACCAGAGATCGATCACCAGCAATACGGCAAGTGCAGCGGCAGCGGCTCGGGGCGCTAAGCGCTCTGTGAGAAACGACCAGATGATGCCCGCTCCGGCAAGAACAAAGAAGAACGATCGCCATACGCCAACGATGGCGGCAGTCGCGTTGGCCGATGCGCGCTGGGCTTGCACTTGAAGGTTTTCAGGCGGTAGACTGCCGCCCATTGTACCGAGCAGCCCATCCGAAAGCGCCGTGTACCCGCAGACGGACATCAGCACCGCGAATACCAGGGCGGCGATTGTCCACCCGATCGCGTATTTTGGGCTCACGCGCCGAGCGAGCAGCCGTTCCATACCAATCGCCGCCAGCACCGAGACGGAGAACGCTGTGACGTAAATCATCGTGCTCGGCGCGCGGAAATACTTCGCGCCGAAAATCGGAATGGCGAGAATCACTTTGAACAATGGCGTGTATCCGCCGAAGGCCCAGAGCAGTGAGCCGATGCCGATGGCAATCCAGAGTCGGCGGAACGACTTCTTCCCTGTTTGGCCAAAGGCTGCTCCCACGAGGAGCAACACGACGACGCCGACATACTCGCTATGAAAGTGGATCCAGTTGCGGCCCCAATAGTTGTCGAGGATACCGGAGAATTGCGGCCAATAGGCGTTGAGCGTTTCCTCAATGGGAAAAGAAAAACTCGTGGCCTCACCGTAACTGTGGCCTGCATCACGCGGCGACCAGGGCTTGTACTCGAAGAGCGCCGGCCAATACTGGACTGCCGAGATCAACAGGCCTGTCACGACCGATCCTGCCGCGAACGCAAGACGTTTGATCGCGTCGGGGCGAGCGAGCTTCCCCGTTCCAGAATGGTCGGCGAACGCGAGATACAACGCGAACACGCCGCCCGTGAGCAACAAGTACTGCAGCAGCTGCGGATGCGGAGAAAGCGCGGCGAGTCCGATTGTCACGGCAAGCGCGCCCCACGCCGCGAGCTGATTGTCGCGCATGCCCCGCGTGAGCAGCAGCAGGACCAGCGGGAGCATCGTGCTGACGAACAACTTGCCGTCGTGCCCCGGCCCTGCGTATCCCGCGATCGATCCGCCCAGGAGATACGCGAGCCCGCCCGCCAGCGCCCCGTAGAATCCGAAATTCCAAGCGCGAAGAAACAGGTACGTGAACAGCCCGCACAAAAAGAGATGCAGCGGGAATTCCCACGTCATCACGAAGTCCGTGGGCAGGATCATTCGCAACAGAAACGTCGGATAAAAAATGTCGCCGTGCATGGCGCCGATGTACGGCAGCCCGCCCTCGATGAACGGATTCCACTGCGGGAAACCGCGTCCGCTCCGCAAATGCTGCGCGGCGAAATCACGGAAGGCGAAGCCGGCCTTGTATTGATCGCTCCGCGGGTTGAGCAGAAAGAGTCCGCCCAGCGCCGGGTACGCGAGCGTCAGTGTCGCGACTGCGTAAGCGAGCGAGGCCCACGCGGTGGCATACCGAGGCGCCGCGATCTCGGACGTGGATGCGGATGCTGCCGGTGCATCAGGGTTTCGAGCCATCTCGTACAGTCGTTGCCTGAGGTCGTCGGCGCGCGCCCCGCGCCAGGTAGATGAACCCGGGAGTCAATTCCAAAACAGTCAACCACAACCGCGACGTCACGGCTACTACGGCGGCCTGTTTCGGATCGGCCAGAGCCATCGCGGTCAGCGCGGCGGTCTGAACCCCCTCGCGCGTCCCAAGGCCGCCGGGCACAGCGAGAACAAGATAACCGATCACATACGACAGGGCGTACGCCGCGATGTAGTCGGAGAGCGACCCGCGCGTTTCGCCGATGACACCATGAACGAGTAGTTGAAAGCTCCAGCCGTAGAGAATCCACGCCGCCACGTTGCCGACGATCGCGATATACACTGCCCGCCTCGGCAATATGCCGAGCTCGAAGTTGCGACGTGTGACGCGACTGGCGAGCCGCACCGCGGTTGGAATCATGAGTGGCAGCAGGAGCACGCCGACGACGATCGCGACGGCAATCACGACTCCCAACACCGCGTGGCCTTTCGAGATCGCGTCGAGCGCGCTCCAGCCTGTGAGCACGGCAACCGCGAATCCCATTCCGATGTTGACCACTGTGCTTACGATCGCCGAGCCGGCGGCCGCAGCGGGCGGCACGTTGACGGCCTGCGCCATCTGCCCCATGGCGAGTATCTGCCACACCTTGCCGGGCACGTACTTGCCCAGGTTCGACACGAACCAGATGCGCGCGGCGTCGCCGAACGAAATACTCGCTCCCCACTCGGCGAGTATTCGACGCCAGACCTCGATGAGCAATGCGTACGTCCCGAACACGACGATCCCGGACAGCGCGATGAAGCGCCAGTCCGGATGCACGACCAGCGGAGCGTGCTGAAATTCCTGCCACTGCAAAACGAGCGTCCGCCCGATGTAGAAAAAGACGATGGCCGCGATCGCAATCTGCGCCGCGATCCAGAGCTTATTTCGGCGGCGAGCTGGCGATGGCGGAGCGGTAGATGTCGGCGTAGCGTCGAGCAACCGACTCGGGGGCAAAGGTGGCGAGAGCATGAAGACGAGAGCCGGCGCCGAGCGATGCGCCGCGATCGTCACGTGCGAGCAATGAAACCAATGCGGCAGCGAGCGCGCCGGCCGTCACGTCCGCGACGAGAATTCCCGTGCGGTCGTGTTGCACGACATCGGGAAGTCCGCCCGAATCAAATGCGACAACCGGCGTTTCGCATAACTGTGCTTCCACCGCGACGAGCCCGAGTCCTTCGCCCACGGACGGAACGACGAGCGCCGCCGCGCGGCGATAGAAATCGGCGAGGGCCGTCTGCGGCACTGCCCCATGCCATTGAACCCGATCGCCGATGCCAAGGGCTTGCGCCAGTTGCTCGAGCGACGCGCGGTCCTCGCCGTCGCCAACGACGTCGAGACCGACGGCACGATCGGGAATCGCGGCAAGCGCATGCAGCAGCAGCTCGATTCCCTTCTGCTTGTTCAACCGTCCGACAAACAGCAGCCGATTGGATTCGCGTGTTCCGCCGGGTGAAAACAATTCGGCGGCAACCGGCATTGGTGCGACGAGCGGCTTTGGCGTCGAGATGATCTGTTCGGCTTCGGCCGCAAGGAAACGCGACACCGCCGTCACGGCGGCGGAGTTCTGCATGACGTGCCGAAAACCCGGACGCGAAAACGCGACCGAGCGTGCCAGCCGAACGTCGGTTCCGTGGAGTGTCGTGACGAGCGGCGTGTTCGACATGCGGCTCAGCCATGTGCCCACCAGCCCGTTCGGAAACCACCAATGCGCATGCACCAGATCAGGCGAAAACTCTCGGCGCGCCATACCGGTCGAGCTGAATTCGGCGCCGAGAAAACCCAACATGGTGAATTTCGCGCTCCACGATGCCTGGAATTGCGCGGCCATGTTGCCGGTGTACGCAAGCGTCTCGTACTTGCGCGGCGCGTAGCGGAACCGCTCGACGGAAATGCCATCGAGCTGATCGTGCGCTTCGAGCCCGGGCGCGGCCGGCGCAACGACACGCGTCTCGACGCCTTCGTCGCGCAGCGCGGTTGCAAGTCGAAGAACGAATGATCCGGGCGCATCACCGGGCTGACGCGGAAACGAATGCGTCAGAAAGAGAACTTTCATGGGTTCAGCGATCGTGAATGCGATCTTTGGCGCGATCCGCGCTGAGCTCGTCGAGCTGTCGCCGAATTTCGCGGAGTTGCGCCCGTTGCCCGGCGATCAATTCGCCGAGCAGTCCGGTCGCGAAGAAAATGCTGCCGACAATGAGGCACGTGGTGATGAGGGTCCACACCGACCGGTATCCACGGTCGGCGACGAGCAACACGACCAGCGCGACGAATCCCGACAGCGCGCCGAGCGCAAATAATCCGGCCCCGGCCATCCCGAAGGCGAGCAACGGTTTTTGACCAAAGCGGAGCTCGAACCAGACCGCAAGCATGTCGAGCACGCCGACGGGAATGCGCGATAGGCCGAACTTGGATTTTCCCGCGTGCCGCGGATACAGCGGGACGGAGATCTCCGACACTGTGAATCCCTCGGCCGCGGCGATGACGATCATATAGCGATGCCAATCGGGGCGAATGGGCAGCGCGTCCATGATCTCGCGGCGATAGGCTTTCACCGAATTCAGATCTTTGACCGGGATGTCGAACAACAGCCGACTCAGGCCATTATAGATCTTGGATACGAACGCCTTCTCGTACTTCCCTTCTTTGAAGCCGGTGACCATGTCGGCTTGGCCGGCGAGGATCGGCGCGGCGAGTCGGGGAATGTCTTCCGGCTTGAATTGCAGGTCAGCGGGATAGAACACGAGAATGCCGCCGCGCGCCGCGAGATATCCGGTGCGAAGTGCGTCAGCGATCCCGCGACGGGCACGATGCCGCGCGAGTCGGAGAAACGAATACTGTTGCGCGAGCTCTTCGAGCACGGCCCACGTGCGGTCGGTGCTGCCGTCATCGATCACGACGACTTCGTATCGATGCGCGGCCGTCGCGAACACGGCCGCCGCCTGCTCCATGAACAGCGGCAGATTCTCTGCTTCGTCCTTGGCAGGAACAAGCACCGAGACGTCGATCACGTCGTGCGAAGAGGGCCGAGAAGGAACATGGGACGAATATCCCACAGGGTGTGCGCCGGACAAGGCGGTCATACCCGCTTGCGCATGCGTGCCGACAAGACTCCGAGTTGATCGCGGTATTTCGCCACGGTGCGGCGTGCAATCTGAACGCCGCCCTCTTTCAGGATGTTGACGATGGCCTGATCAGTGAGCGGGTGCTTGGGATTCTCTTCCGAGACGAGCTTCTCGATCTGCGCTTTGATGCCGCGCGCCGAAACGTCTTCGCCCGCAGTGGTCGACAGTCCGGATGAGAAGAAGAACTTGAGCGGCAGCACACCGCGTGGCGTTTGCACGAACTTTTCGTTCGTCACGCGGCTCACGGTGGACTCGTGCATGCTGATGACTTCGGCGACTTCACGCAGCGTGAGCGGCTTGAGGTGCTGCACGCCCTTCTCGAAGAAGTCGCGCTGCCGGTCGACGATGTAGTTCATGACCTTGAGCATTGTCTGACGACGTTGCTCGATGGCCTGAATCATCCAGTTGGCCGAGTTGAGCTTGTTGGAGATGAACTCCTTGCTCTCGCCCTCGAACTTCTTCTTGTCGCGCGCGATCTCTTGATACGCGCGGCTCAATTTGAGGCGCGGGAGATTGGCGTCGTTGAGGAAGACGTGATACCTGCCGTCGATCTTGTCGACGATCAGATCGGGGATGATGTAGTTGTCGCTCGCGGCGGAGTAGACGAGACCGGGCTTGGGATCGAGCTTCTTGATTTCGTCGGCGGCTTTCTGAACGTCGGTAGGGCTGATGCCAAAGCGCTTGGAGATCTCGCTCCAGCGATGGTTGATCAGCTCTTCGAAGCAATCGCGAACGAGGCGGAACGGGACGGATTGCTCGAGTCCCGCTTCCTTGAGCTGAAGCATGAGACATTCGCGCAAGTCGCGCGCACCGATGCCCGGCGGATCGAGATTCTGAATGATCGCGAGCATGGCGAAGATCTCGGGCTCGGTGTAGAGCGGGAGGTCGTCGGGGTCGCGATCGGCGGCTTCGGCGGCGCGCAGCACTTCCTCGTTGATGCTCGAGAGGATTTGCTCCGGCGGGCAGGCGAGGTAGCCGTCTTCGTTGATGTTGCCGATGAATTCGTCGGCAAGAAACTGTTCGCGCGGCGTGAGGTCGAGCAGCGTGATCTGATCGATCAGATGGTCGGCGAGATCGCGGCTGTCGACGGTGACCGGCTCGTAGTACTCGCGCTCTTCGTGCTCTTCGCGGCGTCCGCCGGCATCGAAGCCGTCGAGAAGAATTTCCTCCCAGTCGATTTCGTCGTTGGGGGCCTTCTCTTCTTCGGGCGTCGGTTCGGTCTCGTTCTCTCCCTCGACGGTTTCGCCTTCTTCCGCCTCTTCCTCGTCGTCCTCGGCCTCCACCATGTCGAGGAAGGGATTGTTCAGCAGCTCCTGTTTCAGATGTTGCTGAAGATCCAGGAGCGGCATGTACAGCAGATCCATCGCCTGATACAGGCGTGGATTGATCTTGAGTTCCTGCCGTAACTGCGTGCTCTGGGAGAGTCCCGGCCTCATGTCGCGATCGCTTCCCCTTCATCTGCCGCCGCGAATCGGGCGCGGAGGCGCGCCGTCAACGTGGGGCCAAGATAGATGTCTGCAACGGTATCGTCGAATACGAGCTCTCGAACAGTCCCGGACACTTTCACCTGTCCATCGAACATGATGTATGCGCGATCCACGATATCGAGCGTCTGTTCCACGTTATGATCGCTGATCAACACGCCGATCCCGCGATGCCGGAGATTGGCGACGATCTGCTGGATGTCATGCACCGCGATTGGATCGACGCCCGCGAACGGCTCGTCCAACATCATGAACTTGGGTTGGGTCACGAGTGCGCGTGTTATTTCGAGACGACGACGTTCGCCGCCCGAGAGCGCGAACGCCTTGCTGTGGCGAAGGTGCTTGATACTCAACTCGTCCAGCAACGTCTCCAAACGGGCTTTTCTTTCGCTCGACGACAACTTCAACGTTTCGAGGATCGCCAGGATGTTGTCTTCGACCGAAAGTTTGCGAAAGATCGACGGTTCCTGTGAAAGATACCCGATCCCCCGCCGTGCCCGCTTGTACATCGGCATCGTCGTAATATCGACGCCATCCATCGAAATCTTGCCCGCGAGGGGCTGAATGAGGCCAACGATCATGTAAAAGGTCGTTGTCTTACCCGCCCCGTTCGGACCCAGCAGTCCAACAATCTCTCCCTGTTGCAATCGAAGGGCCACGTCGTTTACCACGCGTCGCCGACGGTACGTTTTGACCAATCCGGTGGCTTCGAGAACGCTGGCGCCGGCGCGGGGCTGTTTCCGGTCGGCGCGGTCCGTCGGAGCCGCCGCCGCCCTAGCGGCTTGCTCTGCAACGATGGCCTGATATTCACCGGTTTGCCTGGCGGTTACTGCGCGATACTCGCCGGTCTGCCGGAAGGCCGACGCCACTGCTTCTCGAGCGGTACGGATCTCGGCCCACACGCTGTCGGTGAATCGTGTTTGTGTCGTCCACGGAAGGCCCGACGCCGTCGGTCGTGTCAGCACGCCATCGGCGATGAGGCGCGGCAGAACCGACTGCGACAAATAGTGTCGAACTTCGTCCAAGCTCAACCGACCCGCCTCGCGCTCTGCGTCGTGGCCGGCCGCCCGAAGCGTGGCCAGATGGTCGTCGCGATAAATCAGCATCGCGCGCTCGAAGTCCGCGCGCCCGTTTTCATCAGAAGCGCTGATCAATGCATGCAACGCCAACGCTGTGGTGCGATCGCCGCGAGCAAGATGGTCAACGAGGGCGCGGATGCGCGGCGACTCGGACGGTTCAGTCACGGCTTCTTGGGCGGAAGAGGAACGACCGACGGTGGAATCGCCGGCTTGACGGGTGTCGATGGCGGTGTCTTGGGCGGTGTCTTGGTACCAGGCGCGGCACCGGGAGCGCGACGTCCGGTACTGTCGGTCTTGGTTGGATCAATGAACACGCCGACCACGGAGTCGCGCGTGGTGACCAGACCCACTTTCTGCGTCTGCGCAAGAAAGTCGATAGTGATTGTGCGTGCTGACGAATAGTGGATGGCCGGACGCCGTTCACCCGTGTCGCTCGCCGCCAAATGATAGAGGGAGCTCGCGTTCCCCGATGCAACCAGTTGTCTGATTTGCGGACCCTTCGCGGTGTCCTTGGGCGTTGGCACAGCGGGCTTGGGAGGAGCACTGTCGAAGTGCGCGATGATCGTGTCGCCTCGAAGCCAATCGGTCGTGTCGGCCTTTTCGAGCGCGAAGCGCGTCGTGTCGATCTTGGTCTGCGCGACGGCTCTGCGCAGGGCGCGGACGAGGCGCATCTGCTGGCCGGGCATGGTCACGTCGAGCGAATCGGCGAGCATGTTCTGCGTCGGCGACACCGCGCGCGCGCGGCTCTTCGTGCCCCACACGTACGCGTGTTCGAGGAGATCGTTCTTGACGCGCAGATCGATCGTGTCCGAGGTGAGCGTCTGCATCTCGCTCACGGCAATGGCATTCCCTCGCGCGATGACGCGTTGGAGCTTGCGGTTTGTCGAATAGAGATCGATGACATCGCCCTTCAAGCTGAACGGCCGGTCCTTTCGTCCTCGCAACTCCGGGCCGCGCATGAGCCGCATCGTTTCGCGCGTTTCATCAACGAAGACTGAATCCCCAGTCGCCGTGACGGACACCGAATCACCCGTCGACGAAATCTCCGGCCGGTTGATTACGACACGCCCGCGCCCGTAGATCAAGCTATCGCCGTCCATCAGGACGCTGTCGGCAACGACCGTCATGGGCGGCGACGGTCGCCCCGCTGAGTCTTTTTCAATAACGGTGATCGTGGGGCGCGCCTTGGCCTCCATTTGCGCATATTTGCGCACGCGTGGCACCGCCCGCCGATAGATCGCGATCGGACCGACGAGCGTTGACCCGCTCGGCATACGAGCATTCACATTGCCGACGGCGATGACCTTTTCGCTGTCGGGGAAATAATTCAAGAAGTCAGATGTGACGTGGAAGCGCGGCTCGTCATAGACCGAGTGTCCGATCATTGCGTCGTGGTCGGGATATCGTTCGGCGCTATCGCCGCGCAGTTCGATATTGCGGCCAGGGCACTTGAAAAACGCGCCTCCGCCGACGAACGCCACTTGTCCCGCGGCCGTCGAATCAACCGACAGCCGCGTGTTCGGCTGCTCCACGAGTGTGCATCGCGTCGACTTGGTCCCTCCTGGCGTCTGTTGCGCGCCGAGTGGCAACGCGAGCCCGATCAACGCGGAGCCCAGCAGGCCGCACAGTCCGATGACGACACGGCGATACACCCCGAGCACCATCATCGTTCGGGGAGCAGCATGTTGCCGGTGCCTCCGCAACTGCGGAGGCACTTGAACGGATAGAAGGATGGCGTCGACGTGAAGCCGATTCCATGCTGTGTATCGGTGCCGCGAGTAATCGTGTATGTCGTGTCGCTCGTGATCTGATGTGTGGCCTGGTTGAAAATCACGTGCGGCGAGCGCAGCGTCTTTCCGGTCACGCTCTTCACCACGACGTTCCCCCAGCCCTCGAGGATTTGCGTGCGCGTGCTGTACACGCCGCGATTCGCCTCCATGGTTCCCTCCGGCGCCCCGATCTCCGTCGTGAAAACGACGTGGGCGTTCCGCAGGTCATAGCGCGTTTGATCGTCCAAGACATAGGCGGTGTCGGCGGTCAGATCGCCACGCTTGATCCCGTTCGTGGTCACGACGTAATGCGCTTTGAACAACACCTGATCGGCGCTGTCCGCCGCGCCCGACACCGCCGCGACCGGCGGCGTCTGGGAGTCTTGGCAGGCGGCAGATAAAATCGCGACGGCCGCCGCGAGCGCGCATGCAATGCGACGCATCAGACGACCCGCGCGCGAAGCAGGTCGTGCAGATGGACGACCCCCGACAATGCCTCGGCGCTGTCGACGACCGGCATAGCCATGATTCCGTGTTCCTCCAAACGATACGCGACGGCGCTCGCCAACTCGCCCTCGCGAGCGATCTTCGGCTTCTTGGTCATCACGGTTCTCACCGGAATCTGCATTACGTCACCCGTCCGTTCGATCATGCGGCTCAAATCGCCCGCGGTCAGCACGCCCTCGACCCGCCGCTGCTCGTCCACGACGATCGCGATGCCACGGCGTTCAGCGATCATGACGATCGCCTCTCGCATTGTGTCGTTGTCGCCGAGCACCGGAAGTTTTTCACGGAGCATAATCTCGTCCACCCGCATGACCAGTCTTCTGCCGAGTGCTCCGCCCGGATGGATTCGGGCAAAGTCTTCGCGTTGAAATCCCTTTTCCTGCAACAGCACCACCGCCAACGCATCACCTAACGCGAGCGCCGCGGTCGTGCTGGTCGTCGGCGCGAGATCGTGCGGACACGCCTCTTCGCGAACCCCGGCGTCGAGCGACACATCGCAATTGCGACCGAGTGCCGATCGTGGGTCCCCGGTTATGGCGATCGTTCGTACACCGAAGCCCTTCAAATGGGCCACAAGTTCTAAAAGCTCGTCGGATTCGCCGCTTTTGGAGATCAGAATGGCGACGTCGTCGCGCCCTACGATCCCTAAATCGCCGTGCACGCTATCGACCGGGTGGAGAAAGCTCGCGGGCGTTCCCGTGGACGTCAGTGTCGCGGCGACCTTACGGCCGATCAACCCGGATTTTCCCACGCCCGCCACGATGACTCGTCCCGACGAGTCGGCGATCAGCTGCACCGCCTGGGCGAACTCGTCGCCCAAGCGCTCCTCGATCCCACCGAGCGCGTCTCGCTCGAGCCGGATCACACGCCGGCCGCGGTCGACGATATCCGCACTAGTCTTGCCAATTGTTCTACTCACGACGCGGTCGCCTCCGCTGGGAGCGATCGCGCGTCCACGTACTTGTTCCACGCGATCTCCCACTCGCCCCGCGCCTTGAGAAAATCCTCAACAAACTCGCGGACGGCGCCGTGTCCGCCGTGTCGGGCGACCTGATGCGTGCAGACGGCCTGCACCTCTGGGACGGCGTTTCCAACGGCGACAGGAAGTCCGACAATGCGCAGCAACGGCATGTCCGGAAAATCGTCGCCGACGAACGCCACTTCGCTCGGCGCGATCGCGCGACGAGCGAGGATCTTCGTAAATGCCGTGAGCTTGTATCCATCCGGATCCTGCGCAAGCTCGTCGACGCCGAGCTCCGCGGCGCGCAAACGCACGCTCTCGGAAACGCGACCCGTAATGATGGCGACCGGAATCCCGACAAGTCTGAGAAAAAAGACGCCGAGGCCATCCTGAATCTCATATCGCTTGAATTCCAGGCGCGCGCCGGCGACGTCGCCGAGGTAGATGCCGCCGTCGGTCATCACACCGTCAACGTCGAAGGCGACGAGGCGGATGGAGCGAGCCAACGCCGGATCGATCACCGCGATACCCTGTCCCAGACGTCGACGGCGCGGCTCACGAGATCGTTGAGTTGATCGAGCCGAACCATGTTCGGCCCGTCGCTCGGCGCGTTGTCGGGGTCCGGATGAGTCTCCATGAATAGTCCGTTCGCACCGGCCGCCGTGGCCGCCAGCGCCAACGGTGGAATGAACTCGCGCGCTCCGCCGCTCGCGCCGCCCAATCCCTGCCCAGGACGCTGCACGCTATGCGTTGCGTCAAAGATCACGGGCGCGTCGCAAGCCTCGCGCATGCGCACGAAGCTGCGCATGTCCACGACCAAATCACCGTAACCGAAGAAACTGCCTCGTTCGGTCAGCGCGACGTCCGTGCTTCCCGATCCGCGCACTTTGTCGACGGCGCCCTTCATCCCTTCCGGATGCATCCACTGCCCTTTTTTCACATTCACGGCTTTGCCCGTCTGCCCGGCGGCAATGAGCAAGTCGGTTTGACGGCACAGAAATGCCGGAATCTGCAAGACATCCACGACCTCGGCGGTCGGGGCGCATTGGTCGGGCAAATGAACGTCAGTGAGAATCGGTAGGCCCGTGGCAGCGCGAACGCGCGCGAGTGCGGCGAGGCCGGCGTCGAGTCCCGGCCCGCGATGCGCGCCGGCGTTCGAGCGGTTCGCTTTGTCGAAGCTTGCTTTGAAGACAATCCCGCCCGGGACCGACTCGGCGAGGCGGGCGAGATGTTCAGCGACGCGCAGATTGAGTGCGTCGTCCTCGAGCACACACGGTCCGGCGATTAAGAAGAGCGCATCACGACGGAAAAATGGAGCCACGGTCAATCGGCGGCCTCGACGAACGACGGGCTTCCCTGCGTCGTTGCGCGACGGCGCTTGGCTTTCACCGCTGCCGCGATGAAACCGGCGAACAGCGGATGCGGGCGTGTCGGCCGCGACTGCAGCTCCGGATGGAACTGGCAGCCGATGAACCACGGGTGGTTGCTCAGCTCCACGATTTCGACCAACTGTCCGTCCGGCGACAGACCGGTGAGCTTGAGGCCGTGCTGCGTGAACAGGTCGCGATATGTATTAGAGACTTCATAACGATGGCGATGCCGCTCGCTCACCTCGGCTTGCCCGTAGATCTCGGCGGCGCGCGAGCCGCGCGTGAGCCGGCACGGATACGCGCCCAGTCGCATCGTGCCGCCCATGTCGGTCACGTGCTGTTGCGACTCCATGAGTGAGATGACCGGGTTGTCGCAGTCGGGAGCAAACTCCGACGAATGGCTGTCGTCGAGCCCGCAGACGTCGCGCGCGAACTCGATAATCGCCGTCTGCATGCCGAGACAGATGCCGAAAAACGGCTGTCCCTCGACGCGCGCATGGCGAATTGCCTCGACCATGCCGTCCACGCCGCGAACGCCGAATCCACCCGGTACGAGCAGTCCGTCGACACCGCCCAGAATCTCGGCGGCGCGATCCGGACCCGTGAAGTTGTCGCTCGACATCCACTGAATGTCGACGCCGACGTCGTTCGCGATGCCGCCGTGAATCAGCGCCTCCTGCACGCTCTTGTAGCTGTCGGCGTAGTCGGTGTATTTGCCGACGACGCCGATGCGAACTCGCTCATGTGGAACGAGCACGCGCTGTACGAGCTCGCGCCAATTGGCGAGGGCGGGAGATGGCCGCTCGAGCCCGAGCTTCTGCATCACCTTTTCGTCGAAGCCCTGCTCGTGGAAGCGCAGCGGAATTTCGTAGATCGTGCGAACGTCGGGGCTCTCGATGACCGCGCCGAATTCCACGTTGCAGAACAGCGCGATCTTGCGCTTGATCTCATCGGAGATCGGACGCTCGGTACGCAGAATGAGAATGTCCGGCTGGATTCCGATCTGCATCAACTCTCGCACCGAGTGCTGCGTCGGCTTGCTCTTCAATTCGCCCGCCGCCGCGATGTACGGCATGAGCGTGAGGTGAACGAAGATCGCGTTCTCGCGGCCGATGTCATGGCGGAACTGACGAATGGCCTCGAGGAATGGCAGCGACTCGATGTCGCCGACGGTGCCGCCGACTTCGACGATCACGACGTCATTCTCCGGCGATAACCGGCGAATGGCCGATTTGATCTCGTCGGTGATGTGCGGAATGACCTGCACCGTCGAGCCGAGGAATTCGCCGCGGCGTTCCTTGGTGATGACGTTCAGATAAATGCGGCCGGTCGTGACGTTGTTCGACTGCGTCAACGCGCGATCGATGAACCGTTCGTAGTGTCCGAGGTCGAGATCCGTTTCGGCGCCGTCGTCGGTCACGAAGACTTCGCCGTGTTGGAACGGCGACATGGTTCCCGGATCGACGTTCAAGTACGGATCGAACTTGAGCATCGTGACGCGGAGTCCGCGTTCGACGAGCAATCGGCCGAGCGAAGCGGCGGCGATTCCTTTTCCGAGCGACGAGACCACGCCGCCGGTCACGAAGATGTATTTGGTGGTTTGAGGCCGCGGCGCGAGTTGCATCGAAGTCATCCTGTGGTAAATGCCGTCCAGTCTCGGTTGGCTCGCTCGAGATCTTCCTCGGTATCGATGCCAGGGTGTACGGACTCGTCGATCAGGGAAACACCCATCGCCATTCCGGCGGCGAGGGGGCGAAGTTGCTCGAGCCGCTCGACCTGCTCGAGCGGCGTCTCGGGCAGCATGACCCAGTTCTGCAACGCCGTCCACCGGTATGCATAGACGCCGATGTGTTGCCAGATGAGAGGACGCTGGATGTCTTCGTCCTCGGCGTCTCTCAGGTACGGAATCGGTGCTCGCGAAAAATACATGGCTTGCCCGTTGTGGGCAGCGATGACCTTCACGACGTTCGGATCGCGCAGAATCTTTGGGTCGGCGACGACGGCCGCGGTGGCGAGCGGAAAGCGATCCGTCACCATCTTGACCGCGCCCAAGATCGCGCTTCGCGGCACGAACGGTTCGTCGCCCTGCACGTTCACGATCAGCTCGTAGCCGCCGTATTCCGGGCGTTCCGCCACTTCGGCGATCCGATGCGTTCCCGACGGATGATCGGACCGCGTCATCACCACTTCAGCGCCGTAGTCGTTGACGAGCTCGGCAACTTCCTGGCTGTCCGTCGCGATCAGGCAGCGATCGACAACATCGAGCGCACGAACTCGCTCCCACACGCGGATCACGAGGGGGAGGCCGGCCAGCAATCGGAGAGGTTTCCGAGGGAGACGCGTCGCGCCCAGGCGGGCTGGGATAACAGCGAGCGTCCTCATGCGCGACGCTCGGTCTGGGGCGCGCTCACGGCAGCGACATTCACGTTTTCAAACGTAGCCCCCACCCGCGACCGGCGCAAACGCCGAATCGGGATCAACATCGAGATCAACATCGAGATCAATATCGAGATCAGCGGGCTGCCGAAAAGCCAACTCCGAACTTGCCTCGCCGCCGCGACGGATCGGCGAGATATTCGACATACAGGAACGCCAGGGTGACGCGTGCGCCGGTGGCCTGCGCGAGCTTGGGCGCTTGCCCGACAGCCGCCCCCGCCAGGACCTCGCGGAGCGACAGCACGGGCGAAATCCCGAGCGGCAACGTGACTCCCGTGAGCGGGATCGAGTAGCGAGCGTCGAAGTACACGAGTTGATCGCCGCCTCGCTCGAGCGCCTCTAGCGTGCCGATCGTCCCAGGTCCGCCCACGTAGGCATATCGTTGGCGCGGTGTCTCGCTGCTACTGACGACGAGGTGCGCGTCGACACGGAGCGATTGAAGCCCAAATGTGGGGAACGTGATCGTCCCGTCCACGGTGGCTTGGCCGAAGCCGGGGTTCGAAACCAGGTCGCATCCATCGCAATCCGTCGACAGAAATCCCAACTCCCCGTCGAGCTTGATCAGCGCGACCATCCCGCGATCGGCCCAGTCGTATTGGGCGCCGCCGAGTAGCGAGACGATCGTCCCCGCATCGATCTCGGGGTTCGGCCGCAGCATATCGTCGCGGTGACCTCGATTGAGCAGGCTCCAAGGTCCGCCGCGCGCAAAGGCGTTTGGCCGCGCGGATCGGTCGCTTTCTGCGCGGGCGCCGATGTACGGCTCGATCGACGACACCACGCCTTCCCACCGCCGCGAGAGGCTGACGTCGCCGCGCGTCGCGCGGAAGTAGTTGCGCGCGTCATCGCCGGCAAACAAGGTCGCGGCGCTGTTGATGAAATCGGAGCGGATCCACTCTTCGTTCGAAAACGTTCCGCGTCCCACCTCGGCGTGCAGCGCCGTGACGCGACTGAACGGTTGCGTCACACGCACCGATGGATCGAATGCGCCGAGTTGTGATCGATAAGTAATCCGCGGTTCGATGATCGTACGTGCTCCCGGAACAACGATCTCGGGGGCGACGGCGAGCGAGAGGCCGTCCGTCCGATCGTAGCGTGGAGGGCGCAGACCGTAGATTCCCGGCAGCGAGAAGACCGGTTCGTTCGGTTCGCCACCTACCGCTTTGTAACTGAGCGCGTAGCCGCCTGGGATCGCGGCGATCTCATAGGTGAAGTCGCGATAGACCATCGAGCCGGCAGCGATTTTCGCGAGCACAGATTCGTACACGCCGCCGCCGATCGCGATCGCCCGTCCCTCGATGTTTCCGCCGGGGTACATGTACAGATCGGCGCCCACAACGATCACGTCGCCACGCACGGTTCCAGAGACGACGACGTCGCGGCCCAGAGCAATCACCGTCGCGCCGAGCGTGGTGTCTTTGGCGATGGTGTGCGTCACCGGCCCGGGCGGGACGACGATGTGAGGCCCGGCGAGAGCGTGCGCCAGAATCGGTCCGCCCATTCCCGGACCAGCGTCCTTCACTTCGAGTCTGACTTGTGTTGCCTGAGCGCCCGCGCCGAATGCTCCGCCCACGAGGAGCAGCGCACACAACACGAGGCGGCGAATCACCGCGCCAGCTCCAGGAAATTCTTGAGCAGATCCTTCCCGTGCTGCGTCATTACAGACTCTGGATGGAACTGGACGCCGTACACCGGATGCTCGCGATGCTTCACCCCGTGGATTTCCGTCGGATCGTCCTCCGCGAATGCCACGACGTCGAGACAGTCCGGCAGTGTCGTGCGTTCGACGATGAGCGAGTGGTAGCGCATGACCTCGAGTGGCGACGGCAAGTTGGCGAAGACACCAGTTCCATCATGATGGACCCGGGACGTCTTCCCATGCATGACTCGATCCGCCAGGACGACGTGGCCGCCATAGGCCTCGCCAATGGCTTGATGCCCGAGACATACGCCGAGCGTTGGAATGGAGCTGCCCCACCGGCGAATCACGTCGACGGTCACGCCGGCGTCCTTGGGCGTGCACGGTCCGGGCGAGAGGACGATCGCCGAGGGCGCCATGGCGCCAATCTCGTCGACGGTCACGGCGTCGTTGCGCCGCACCACCGGGTCTGTCCCAAGCTCGCCCAAGTACTGCACGAGGTTGTACGTGAAAGAATCGTAGTTGTCGATGACGAGAATCATGTCAAAACCAAATCAAGCGCCAATCAAGCGCGTGGATGAAACTGTTTGTGCACCTTTCGCAGGTACTCGCGGTCGACGTGCGTGTAAATCTGCGTGGTGGAAATGTCCGCATGCCCGAGCATCTCCTGCACGGCGCGGAGGTCCGCTCCGCCCTCGAGCAAATGCGTGGCGAACGAATGTCGCAATGTATGCGGGGACACGGCTTTCTCGATGCCGGCCCGCTCCACGTACCGGCGAAGGATTTTCCACGCACCCATTCGGGTCAGCGGCGAACCCCGCGAATTGAGAAACAGAACTCCCTTTCCCTTCCCCTGTTCCAGTCGCGGTCGCAGCTCACGGATGTACGTCGCGACCGCGCCGATGGCCGATCGCCCAATGGGCACGAGTCGTTCCTTGCTTCCCTTGCCGAATACGCGGACGAGCTTGTCCTCCATCAACACGTCGCGCACGCCGAGCGTGATCCATTCGGAAACGCGCAGTCCTGCGCCGTATGCCAATTCGAGCATGGCGCGGTCGCGAAACGCCAACGGATCGTCGAGGGTCGGCGCCGCGAGCAATTTCGTAATCTCAGCGACCGTCAGTACTTCCGGCAACGTGCGCCACCGCTTGGGCGTTTCGAGCCGCTCGCTCGGATCGCGCGCGACCACGCCGTCGGCCAGGAGAAACCGAAAATAGGTTCGGACGGCGGAGATGTTTCGGCGGATCGACGACGGCGCGAGCCCGACGTCTTTGAGATGGTAGATGAACTCGCGAAGCAGCTTGCTCGTGATATCGGCGGGCGTGTTGCCGCTCTTGGAACGAACGAAGCCAACCAGTCGCTCCACATCACGCCGATACGCTTCGAGCGTGTTCGCCGATGTGCCCTGCTCGAGCGTCAGGTAGTCGGCAAACCGCTCGAGTTGAAAGCGGAGCATGGCGCCTTCGTCGACCATCGCCCGCTCACTGGTTCGAGGAGACGATGGTGGCCACCGCCATGCACGCGATCCCTTCGCCGCGGCCGATCCAACCCATGCCTTCGTTGGTCTTGCCCTTCACGCTCACCGCGTCTGGTTCGACGCCCAATGCCGACGAGAGACGCGCCCGCATCAACTCGCGGTGCGACGCAATGCGCGGACGCTCGGCGACAATGACCAGGTCGATCTGGTGGACGCGCCAGCCCAGCGCGCCGATGCGCGCGACGGCAGCGCGAAGCATTTCTATGGAATCTTTGTCCTTGTTCGCCGGATCGCGATCGGAGAACATCTCTCCGATGTCGCCCGCCGCGGCGGCGCCGAGCACGGCGTCGGTGATCGCATGAGCGGCCGCGTCACCGTCCGAATGCCCGTGGAGATGCACGTCGCTCGGAATGGGCACGCCGCCGAGAATGAGCGGACCGGGCGGCTCGAACCGATGGGAGTCGTAACCGATACCGACGCGCGATATGGGAACTACAATACCGGGCGCGGAGATCGGCGCGTGCGTCACGCCGCCGCGGTTCCGGCGTGCATCGGTTCGCTCGGCGCGTCCCCGAGAATGGTGTAGTCCTGTCGACGACGCGCGACGCGGAAGCCGGCGTCGAGGACGAGGCGCTCGATCTCTTCGGTCGTGGTCTTGTGCGTGGTGTTTGCGGCCGAGACGACGTTCTCCTCGATCATGAGAGAACCGAAATCGTTGCAGCCGAACCGGAGGGCGGTCTGCCCGATCTTGAGGCCCATCGTCACCCAACTCGCCTGGAGATTGGGAACGTTGTCGAGCACGATGCGGGCGATGGCGACCGTGCGTAAATAATCGATCGCGTCGGTCTTCTGCATGTGCGACATCGTCGGCGTGTTTTCCGGTTGAAGCGGCCAGCAGATGAACGCCGTGAAGCCGTTCGTCCGCGCTTGAACTTCGCGCACACGGTCCAGATGCTCGATGCGTTCGGCGAGTGTCTCACCGATGCCGTACATCATGGTGACGGACGTCTTCATTCCCTCTTGGTGCGCGATCTCCATGATCTCGAGCCAGCGGTCAGCGCCGGCCTTTTTCTTCGCGACTTGATCGCGGACGCGCTGGACGAGAATCTCGCCGCCGCCGCCGGGGATCGAGTTGAGACCGGCCTTGATCAACTCGCGAATGACGTCGCGCGCATCCATGCGGAACGTCTTGGCGAAGAAATCGACTTCGCTCGGGCTGAATCCGTGGATGTGGATGGGATGATACGTCTTGATGTAGCGCAGCAGATCGAGGTACCACTCGAACGGGATGTACGGATTGTGGCCGCCCTGCATCAGGATCTGGATCGCGCCCATCTCTTTCGCTTCGTCGATTTTGGCGCCGATCTGCTCGTACGACAGCGTCCATCCTTCGGCGTGCTTGGGGCGGCGGTAAAATGCGCAGAACCCGCAGTCGGCGACGCAGACGTTCGTGTAGTTGATGTTCCGGTCGACGATGTACGTGACCACGCCTTCCGGATGCTTCTCGCGGCGAACGCGGTCGGCCTCGGCCCCGAGCTCAATGAGCGACGCGTTCGTGTAGAAATCGAGTATGTCTTTCATGTCGTGAGCGACCTCGGGCGACGTCGATGCGGCTGTGTCTGGCGATCTGAACAAATTGGATCACGGGAACAAATTGGATCACGAATTGAACGGAGTCAGCGGACCAAACCGGATCGCTCCGTGAACATTCGGCGTTCGATGTCTCCGAACCCTTCGCGACCTCCGCGTCCTCTGCGGTTCATGTTGCTGTTGTTCAATTTTGCTACTTGTTCAACTTCTGATAACAGTGCCGTCTACGCCGCCGGCAAGAACGCCAACGACCCATTTGGAACTTTACCCGCCGCGACCAGCCGTCGAAAGAACTCCGTCAGGCCGGCGAGATGTTGATACGACAAGCCGTAATCCAACCCCGACAAATACTCGAGACACACACCCTTGTGCACGCCTGTCGCGATCGCGGCTTGTGCGGCCAGCGTCTCGAGATGCGCGAGACCCCAATCGCGCGACGCGATCAGGCCTGCATGGACTGCCAACGCTTCGGCGACCGGCGCCGTTCGTTGCGCGACCCACACGGCGAACACGAACGGAAGGCTCGTCCAGTTTTTCCATTCGCTGCCCAGATCGTAGGCGTAACGATAGTTCGCCAGTCCACCACCGTCGGGATACAGCTCTGGTGACCGAAGACGCGACCAGAGGTGCAGCGCCGCGTCGCCGATGACCAGACGCGCATCGTGCTCCTCTTCGCCAAACCGGGCGACGTCCGACAGCTCGGCGTTGCTCGGAATGAACGCCGGTTTCGCGTCCCACACATTCTCGAACAGCAGCTCGAGTAGCGCGACGCTCGTCATGGAGCTCCGACTTACGAGCACGCGTCTGCCGTGAAGCTCCGACGCGGGGCGCTTGGAGAACAGCACCACGCTGCGTACGGGTCCGTCGCTGCAGATCGAGAGATCCGGAAGCAGCAAATACTTCTTGGCGTCCCGCGCATATTCGACGGCCGAGATCACGCTGACGTCGAGCGTGCCCGCCGCCATCTCGCGATTCAGCATTGTGGGCACGCCGTCCACGAGCTCGGCGGCCATGGGGATGATCCCCCGATCGATCGCGCCGTAGACCGGATAGCAGTTGATGTACGGGATCCGGCCCACGCGCATGCTGGTCACGCTGCCTCGACGGCGGCGCTCGGTGTTCGCGAGTCGCTCTCCGATGGGTGCTGCTCAAAGACGCGCAGGATCTGGTAGAACGAATCACGCTCCGCCGGCTCTTTCCGCGCGCCGCGAATGATGCGAAGAATCTGATCGAGCGTCATCGCCTGCGCGGTGTGCGCGCCGGCCTCGTGATAGATCTTCTCGCGCACGACGGTCCCCTCCAGATCGTTCACGCCGAAATGCAACGACGTTTGCGAAATGAACGGCGTGACCATGATCCAATGCGACTTGATGTGCTGGAAGTTGTCGAGGAACAGGCGGCCGATGGCGAGATTCTTGAGATCGTCAAAGCCACTCGTCGCCGTGCCGAGACGATGCAACGTCTCACCCAACTCGTTGTTGTCGGGGTGATACGCGAGGGGAATGTACGCGAGGAAGCCGCCGGTTTCGTCCTGCAGATCGCGGAGCATCGACAGATGCGCCATGCGATCCTCGAACGTCTCGACATGACCGTAGAGCATCGTGCAATTGCTGCGAATGCCCAACGCGTGTGCTTCGCGATGCACGCTGATGTATTCCTCACCGGACAGCTTCTTGTCGGCGATCGTCGCACGCACGCCCGGGCTGAACACTTCGGCGCCGCCGCCGGGCATGGTATCGAGGCCCGCGTCGCGCAGCGCGATGAGCGTGTCCCGCACGGACATTTTGTCGATGCGCGCGATGTGCGCGATCTCGACCGCCGTGAGCGCTTTGAGATGCACCTGGGGGAAACGTTCTTTGAGACCGCGAAACATTTCCACGTAATAGGCGAGCCCCGCGTGCATATCGAGGCCGCCGACAATGTGAAACTCACGCGTCAGCGTCGTGTTCGCGGTAGCCGCCTCGGCGTACACCTGCTCCATCGTGTAGCGATAGGCGCCCGCTTCTTTCGGAAGTCTCGCGTACGAGCAAAACACGCAGGTCTTCCGCAAGATGCAGATGTTCGTTGGGTTAATGTGATGATTCGCCGCGAACGTGACGCGATCGCCATGCTTCGCGCGATTCGCCGCGTCGGCCATGTGGCCGAGCCCGAGCAGATCGGGGCTGCGGAACAGCGTGACCCCGTCGTCCGTGGTGAGCCGCTCTCCGCGCTCGACCTTCCCCGCCACCTCGGCGAGCGATGGGTCGGTGATCAACTGACGGTTGAGTTTCACAGGAGCCGGCACGGCGTCACTCCTCGAGGCGCTTGATCGCGAGCGTCACGTTGTGGCCGCCGAACCCAAAGCTGTTGCTCAACACCGTGCGCACGGGCCGTGAGACGGCGACGTTCGGCGTGTAGTTGAGATCGAGCTCGGGATCGGGCGTTTCATAGTTGATCGTCGGCGGGATCATCCCGTCGCGAACGGCCAGCGCGCCGATGATGAATTCCACGGCTCCGGCGGCGCCGAGCATGTGTCCGGTCATCGACTTGGTCGAGCTCACATGGACCTTGGTGGCGTAATCGCCAAAGACCGCTTTGATCGCCTTGGTCTCGTTCAGATCGTTGGCGGGTGTGGAGGTGCCGTGCGCGTTGATGTAGTCGATGTCCGCCGGCTCGATCGACGCATCTTTCATGGCGCGACGCATGGCGCGCTGCGCGCCTTCGCCTTCCGGCGCCGGTGCCGTGAGATGATACGCGTCCCCCGTCGCGCCGTATCCCACGATCTCGGCGTAGATGTGCGCGCCGCGCGCCCGCGCATGCGACAGCTCTTCGAGCACGACCACTCCGGAACCTTCGCCCATGACGAATCCGTCGCGGCTCACGTCGAACGGGCGCGATGCGGTTTCCGGCGTGTCGTTGCGTTCGGAGAGCGCCTTCATGTTCGCGAAACCGCCGATTGCCATTGGCGTGACGGTCGCTTCCGATCCGCCCGTGATCATGATGTCGGCGTCGCCGTACTGAATGGTGCGGAACGCGTCGCCGATCGCATGCGCACTCGTCGCGCAGGCAGATACGGTAGCGTAGTTCGGACCCTTGGCGTTGAACGTCATGGACACGATGCCCGCCGCGATGTCGGCGATGAACATCGGGATGAAGAACGGGCTGATCTTGCTCGCACCGCGTTCGCGGTAGACGTCGTGCTGCTCCTCGAAGCTTCGGAGCCCACCGATGCCGCTTCCGAGAATGACTCCGACGCGGTCAGGATCGATGCCGTTGAGCTCCGACAGCCCGGCGTCCTTCATCGCCTGCACGGCTCCCGCGACGGCGTACTGCGTGTAGGGATCGGCGCGCTTCGCTTCCTTCCGCTCCATGTACGTGAGCGGATCGAATCCCTTCACTTCGCACGCGAAGCGCACCGGAAAGTTCGACGCGTCGAACTTCGTGATGGGCGCCGCGCCCGAAGTCCCGGCGATGAGTGCACGCCAGGTCGCCGCCACGTCGTTGCCGACTGGCGTGATCGCCCCGAGACCGGTGACGACGACCCGACGCTTCATTACGCGTTGCTCCCCATCTTCTGATTGAGGTAGCCAATCGCGTCGCCGACCGTGCGGAGCTTCTCCGCATCTTCATCCGGAATGTCGATGTTGAACTCCTTTTCGAATTCCATCACCAACTCGACGATGTCCAGGCTATCCGCGCCAAGATCCTCGATGAAGCTGGCCTCGTCGGTGAGCTTCTCGCGCTCCACACCGAGCTCCTTCTCGATGATGTCGCGGACCTTCTGAGCGTTGTCGGCCATTGGAGTCGTTCCTCTCTGCTGTGAGGGTGGTATTGTGTGAATAATCTAGCGCGCTGCGACAGGCATTGTCACTTCGAGTCGGTTCCACCGACGAACCACGAAGAACCACTCCCATCAACATGCCGCCGTCGACGACGAACACTTGTCCCGTGATGTAGGACGCATATTCGGATGAGAGAAATGCGACGAGTCCGGCGATGTCAGCCGGCGTGCCGAGACGTTCGAGCGGGATCTGCGTGAACAACACCTTCTTGGCCTCGTCCGTCATGGCTTTGGTCATGTCCGTCTCGACGAATCCCGGTGCCACGACGTTCGAAAGGATGTTGCGCGACGCGAGCTCCTTGGCGACCGACTTGGTGAGCCCGATCAGCCCGGCCTTGCTCGCGGCATAGTTGGCTTGACCCTTGTTCCCCACCAGGCCGACGACACTCGCGATGTTGATGATGCGCCCCCACCGGCGCTTCATCATGCCGCGCGACGCCGCCCGAATCGCCACGAACGCACCGCGCAAATTCGCGTCGATCACCGCGTCCCAGTCGTCGTCCTTGATGCGGAACAGAATGTTGTCGCGCGTGAGCCCGGCATTGTTGACGAGAATGTCGATCGCGCCGAACTCCTTCTCCACCGCCTCCACCAGCGCGGTGACTGACGCGACATCACCGACGTCGCACACAAAGCCGCGCGCGTTCGGAGAGATGGCCGCCGCCGCGTCCTCGGCGCGCTCGAGGTCTCGCCCCACGATCGCGACACGCGCACCAGCACCTGCGAGCGTCTCGGCGATTGACCGCCCGATGCCGCGCGTGCTACCGGTGACGAGGGCCGTGCGGCCCGAGAGGTTGATGTTCACTGTGACGTCATCTCGCGTTCACTGCGTGTTCGCTCGCGTCACGCGTTCGCGCAAAGCGTCCACTTCGGCTGCGGTCCCGCACGCGACGGTTTCCAGCGTGGGCGCAATTCGCTTTACGAGCCCGCCGAGGACGTTGCCCGGACCCATTTCGACGTAGAGCGCATTGGGATGGGCCTTGGACATCGCCTCGATTTCGTCGGACCAACGGACAGGCTTGGACAGTTGTTGAAGCAGCAGTTCCATGGCCCGCGACGCTCGCAAAACTGGCTCTGCGTTCACGTTCGCGTAGACCGCGAAGTGCGGATCTGTAAATGACGCTTTCTCAAGCGCTTCCGCTAGGCCGTCAACAGCAGTTTCCATGAGGGGAGAATGAAACGCGCCGCTCACTTTCAAACGCGTTGCGCGCTTTATTCCGGCCTCCTTGGCGAGAACCATTGCCCGCTCGACGCCGGCCTCTTCTCCGCTGATCACGACTTGCCCAGGCGAGTTGTAGTTCGCCGGCACCACAACGCCCGCCTCCTCCGTTGCCTCGGCGCAGATTTCCTCGATCGGACGATTGGTGTCACCGAGCAGAGCGGCCATGGCCCCTGGACGCTTGACCCCGCTCTCGTACATCAGCTCACCACGCCTTCGGACGACGCGCACGGCATCTTCGAGCGTCAAGGACGCGGCGGCATGGTACGCCGTAAGCTCGCCTAGCGAATGCCCCGCCGCGGCGACGACGCTCGCGCCTACGACGTCGCGTGTGGCTGCCCAGACTGCGGCCCCGTGAGTGAGCAGCGCCGGCTGTGCGTTGTGCGTCAGCGTGAGCTCCTCAGCCGGTCCCTCGAAACACAGGCGGCTCAGGGACGTTCCCAGCGCCTCGTCGGCGCGGTCAAACACGTCCCGGGCGGCCGAGGAGGCGGCGACGAGATCCTGCCCCATGCCGGGCTTCTGCGACCCCTGTCCGGGAAATAGTAGCACGACGTCCATAAATCAGAATCGGACGATCATGGAGGCCCAGGTAAAGCCCGCGCCGAACGCAACGAGGAGGACGGTCGTGCCCTCGGTGATGCGCCCGCGCTCGATGGCTTCGTCCATGGCGATGGCGACGGACGCCGACGACGTGTTGCCGTAGCGATCGACGTTCACGTAGACCTTCTCCATCGAGAGGCTGGCGTGCTTGGCCGTGGCTTCGATGATCCGCATGTTGGCCTGATGCGGAATGAGGAGGTCGATGTCGTCGGCCGTGAGCTTGGCGGCGTCGAGCGCGCGGTCGGTCGCGTCGGACATCGAGCGCACGGCGTGCTTGAACACCTCTCGGCCGGCCATCTTCACAAAATGCGAACGGTCCGTCAGCACGGCTTCGGAGAACGGAATGGTCGCGCCTCCCGCCGGGCGACAGAGGAGATCGGCCAGCTTCCCGTCGCTCCGCATGTAGGTGCTGAGAATGCCTTTGGGTCGCGATGCGCTGTCGGACCGCGCGCGTTTGAGCACGGCGGCGCCGGCCCCATCGCCGAAGAGCACGCAAGTCGCGCGATCTTTCCAGTCGATGATGGAACTCATACGCTCGGAGCCGACCACCAACACCGTTTCGGCGGCGCCGGTCGCGATGAGTCCTTCGCCGATCGTCGTCGCGAAGATGAATCCGGCGCAGGCAGCGCTGATGTCGAACGCCGCGGCGCGCGACGCTCCGAGCTCAGCTTGCAAGTCCACCGCGGTGGCCGGAAGCAGTCGGTCGGCGGTGGCCGTGCTCAACACGATGACGTCGATCTGCCCTGCGGTGACGCCGGCGCGTTCCATCGCCTGCCGGCAGGCGGTCGCCGCCATCGAGCAGGTGGTCTCGCCTTCCACAGTGATGCGCCGCTCACGAATGCCGGTGCGCTCGATGATCCACTCGTCGTTCGTCTCGATGCCGATCGCAGCGAAATCGTTGTTCGTCATCACCTTGGCGGGAATACCTCGGCCCGTGCCGGCGAACATCGCGACTGGTCGCTTCATGCGGCGCCCGCTCCCGCGCCGTCCTTCAAGCGGCGGCCAATATGCTCATCCATACGCGACTCGATCGCTCGCACCGCGACCTTGATCGCGTTCATGATCGCGCGCGGCGACGACTTTCCATGTGAGATGATGCTCACGCCGTTCACACCGAGGAGCGGCGCGCCGCCGTGCTCCGAGTAGTCGAGTTGCTTGAGCGCCGCCTTCATGGTTTTCTCATCGAGTCCAGACTCCGTGAGGAGCCGCATGATGAACGGCGAGATCGCCTCGTAGAACTTGAGCACGACGTTGCCGACGAAGCCGTCGCAGACGACGACGTCGATCGGCCCACGATCGCACTGTCCGTTGGGCAGATCGCGGCCTTCGACATTGCCCACGAAATTCAAACCCGCCGACTGGAGCAGCTGGTGTGCTTCTTTCACGGCGGCGTTTCCCTTTTCCGGTTCCTCACCGATGTTCAGCAGACCCACGGCGGGATTGTCTCGCCCGAGAATGTCCTCGGCGTAGACGATTCCAAGCCGGGCGAACTGCACCAACTCGTCGGCCGAGCAGTCGACGTTGGCGCCCGAGTCGAGGACGATGACCGGTTTGCGCGCGGTCGGAAAGGTCGTCGCGATCGCCGGCCGTTTGAGTCCGGCGTGGAGGCGAAGTACGACCATGGACGCTGCCATCTGCGCGCCGGTGTTGCCGGCCGAGACGAACGCATCCGACTTGCCGCTGGCCTGCAACTTGAGCCCAATCATCATTGAGCTGTTGGGCTTTGAGCGAACGGCGCTCGGTTTGTCGCTCATCTCGATGACGTCCGGCGCATCGATGATGTCGATGCGCGTCCGCTGCGATGTCATCGCGGCAAACTCGCCGCGGAGCAGTGTGTCGAGTTGTTCGGCGATGATTGCGCTGCGTCCGATGAGCTGGATGGTATGTGCGGAATCAAGCTCGCCGAGGGCGAGCAACGCGCCGGCAACGGTTGCCTGGGGAGCAAAGTCGCCCCCCATGGCATCCAACGCGATACGCGCCAAGGCTACGCTTCCCTGGCTGCGACCCGCTGCTTACCACCGTAGTACCCACACTCTTCACAGACGTGATGGGGGCGCTTCATTGCTTGGCATCGCGGGCATTTTTGAATCGCGATAGCGGGCGCGGTCTTGTGCGTGTTGCGGGCGCGCTTTTTCCGCTTCGAGGTGCGTCGTTTCGGGACGGCCATGGGACTATCGAGAGGGCGTTGAGGTTCTAGTCGGGCGTACGCGGTCGAACGTCTACTTGGAGGATTCCTTGAGCTTTCGGAGAGCGTCCCACCGCGGGTCGGCCTCCTGCTGGCTACAGTCGTGCGGCCCTGCGTTCAGGTCCGCACCGCAGCGAGGACAGAGACCTTTGCAGTCTTCCCGGCACAGCGCGAAACTTGGCGCCGCGAGCACCCACTGCTCACGGATAGCCGGTCTGAGATCGAGCTCCAACACCTGAGCGTCCAACAGGTAGACGTCAGGATCATCCGTATCTTCATCCTCGCTTTCGGCGAAGATGACGTGTGTTTCGTCGTTCACACGCGCTCGTGTTTCCGTCAAGCAACGGTTGCACTCGAGCGCGACGTCTCCAACAATGCGGCCGTGCCAATAAAACCGGCCTGGTCCGGCGGCCGAGAGGCGCCCGGTGACGTGAATCGGGCGCTCGGGCTTCGGATCGTCTGATTCCCAAACCGGATCGGTGGCGGGCAGCTCCTCGTCAACGACAACGGCGTGTGAGTCGAGCGACCGAATGTCAAAGGACAACATCCGAGAAAACTACTCGGGTGGGTCGGCTGCTACAAGTCCGTGTAGGTAATAGAGTTGGGTGGTTGGGGCCGACACTCTAGGTCTCAGGTCTCTGGTCTGAGGTCTCTCCGACCTCGCGGTCATCCTCAGAGCACAGACCAGTGACCAGTGACCTCGTCAGCGAGCCCGGAGTAGTTCGGTATTAGCGAAGAAGAAACCTGCCTCACGAGTCGCATTCTCATCGCTGTCGCTCGCGTGAATCGCGTTCCGTTCCTTCGACTCGGCGAAGAGTTTGCGAACGGTGCCGGCGTCGGCTTGGGCGGGATCGGTCGCGCCAATCGCGCCGCGAAGCGCGGCAACCGCATCGGGCTTTTCGAGCACCATCGGCATACATGGGCCCGACGTCATGAACGACACGAGTGAGCCATAGAACGGCCGCTCCTTGTGCACCTCATAAAACTCTCCGGCTTCGGCTTGCGACATGTGGAGCACTCGCGACGCGAGAATCTTGAACCCCTGCTGCTCGAGGTGTGCGATGATCTTTCCGGCCTTGCCCGCGCCGAATGCGTCCGGCTTGATGATCGTGAGTGTGTAGTTGCCAGCCATGGTGTCAGGATCCTATGCGTTTGCGAAAGTGGAAGCGGTCACCGGCGCTCGCGTCGCGAGCCGCAGTGAGTCGGCGATGATCAACGTCAATATCACGAGCAGGAAGTTTCTCGAGGCAAGCGCGGCGATCGCCCCAACCTGATGGTTCAATAATTCATCATAGTGCAGGGGGTAAATGTAGTAGGTCAGGAGCCCCAGCAGCGTGAACACGGCCCAGGCCGCGTACCGGCGAGGCCCCGCGATCAGCGGGACGACCGGCACCACCCAGACGAGGTATTGGGGCGACAGCACTTTGCTGCCGATCAGGCCTGCAAGCAGCACCAACGCGACGGACGTGCCCACGATGCTCACGTCTCGCGTGCTCTCGGAATCGAGCGTCCGGATGCACCTTGCGATGAAGGCGTAGGCGCCAAGCAACAGAATCCCAAGGAGTGGGGTCGAGAGTTTCGTCAGCAAGTTCGGAAAGGGGCCGGCAACGTTCCACGATCGGAAGGTCATTTCGATTCGGACGACGGTCAGGTTGAGCACGTCCGTGACGAGCGCGAGCGATCCGTAAGTGCTGTCCATGTGGATGCCGCGTTGCGCATGGAACGCGAGCATTCTCTCGAGGCTTGACGGAGCGATGACGAGTAGCGGAAGCACGACAACGAAGCACGTAGCTGCGAACGCGATACCGACCCCGGTGAAGTCGCGCAGACGACGGCCACGATGCCAGTCCAACAGGAGAAACACCGGCGCGATGAGCAATGGATAGGCTTTGGTCATCACGCCCAACGCCAGAAAGATCCACGCGGCGGTATCGCGCTTGCGCGAGTAGCAGACGACGGCGAGCACGGTGAATGCGGCAGGAAAAATGTCGTACTGTTGCAGCATGATCGGGCCAACCGCGAGAACGGCGAGGGTGTACGCGCCGAGCGTCCACCACGCGGGGCGCGATCGATCGCGCGCAACATAGAGCGCACCGAGCGCGACGAGGTCGAACACAATGACTTGCGCCTGGTAGGCGACGTAGTACCACCGAAAGGTGTCGTCGACGAGCCGCGGCAGCGTAAAAAACATGAGCGCGAACGGCGGATACTCGACGAGAAAGTCGCGATATGGCACATGACCCGCGACGAGCGCGGAGCCATACTCGTAGTACAGCCCCGTGCCCGAGAACGACATGGAGTAGACGCCGCGGAACAGTCCGGCGAAAATCGCGACATGCGCCGCGACGAACGCGAGGAGCCACAGCGCGTCGTCGCGGGTCCCTGCCCTCGGCTTCACATCCGTGCCTTGAGCAGTTCGACAAAATCCATGGGTCGTTTCGCCACGCCCATGCCGGCCGCCTCGAAGGACTGAATCTTCTCGGCCGCCGTGCCTGACGATCCCGAGATGATCGCGCCGGCGTGTCCCATGCGGCGTCCGGGCGGCGCCGTCTGCCCAGCAATGAATCCAACCACCGGCTTCTTCATGTGCTGTTTCACGAACTCGGCGGCTTCTTGCTCATCGGTGCCACCGATCTCGCCCATCATCGCGACCGCCTTGGTTTGCGGATCAGCTTCGAATGCCGCGAGACAGTCGATGAAGTTCGTCCCGTTGATCGGGTCGCCGCCGATGCCGACGCAGGTGGACTGGCCCAATCCGGCACGAGTGAGTTGATATACCACTTCGTAGGTGAGCGTTCCTGAACGGCTCACGACGCCGATGCTGCCGGGTGTGCAGATGCGTCCGGGAATGATGCCGACCTTCGACTTCCCTGGGGTGATGAGTCCCGGGCAGTTGGGTCCGATCAAGCGTGCGCCCTTTTCCTTGACGAATGGATAGACGCGTGTCATGTCGAGCACGGGCACGCCTTCGGTGATGGCGACGATGAGCTTCACGCCGGCGTCAGCCGCCTCGAGAATCGCGTCCGCCGCGAACATCGGCGGCACATAGATGACCGTGGTGTTCGCGTTCGTGGCGGCCATCGCATCGGCAACCGTGTTGAAGATCGGAACGGTGCCTTCGAACTTCTGTCCGCCTTTGCCCGGCGTCACGCCGGCCACGATCTTCGTGCCGTACTCCATCATCTGCTTCGCGTGGAACGAGCCATCGCGCCCGGTGATGCCCTGCACGATCACCGTGGACTTGTCATCGAGGAAGACGCTCATGCGGCCTTTCCTCCCTTCGCCAGCTCGACGGCCTTCTTCACCGCTTCGTCCATATCGGACGACGCCGAGAAACCATTCTCCTGCAGGATCTTCATCGCGATCTCTTCGTTGGTGCCCGTGAGCCGAATGACGATCGGCACTTGGAGCGGGCTCTGTTTGGTGGCGGTAACGATGCCGTTCGCCACGTCATCGGTGCGCGTGATGCCACCGAAAATGTTGAACAAAATCGCCTTCACGTTCTTGTCGGCGGTAATGATCTTGAGCGCGTTCACGACCTTTTCCGGATTCGACGAGCCGCCGATGTCGAGGAAGTTGGCCGGTTCGCCGCCGTAGTATTTCACGAGATCCATCGTCGCCATCGCGAGACCAGCGCCGTTCACCACGCAGCCGACGTCGCCGTCGAGCTTGATGAAGGTGAGGTTGGCGTTGCGCGCCATGACTTCACTCGACTCCTCGGCGCTCTCATCGCGCATCGCGGCAATGGCCGGGAGTCGATCGAGTTCGTTGTCGTCGATGACCATTTTGGCATCGAGCGCAACCACGTCACCCGCCGGCGTCGTGACGAGCGGGTTGATCTCGGCCAGCGAGCAACCTGATTTCATGAACGCTGAGTACAACTGCATCATGATCTTGGCGGCAGCGCGCACCTTCTTCACGTCGTCGAACAGGAAGAAGCCCAGGCGCGATGCTTGGTACGGCTGGAGGCCGTAGCGCGTGTCGATGGGCAGCTTGAGAATTTTCTCAGGCGTCTTGGCGGCAACCTCTTCGATGTCGATGCCGCCGGCGGGGCTCACCATGAACACCGGCTTTTTGGAGGCGCGGTCGAGGATGATTCCCACGTACGCTTCGGCAGCGATGTCCGCCGCCGGCGTGACGAGCACCTTGAGGACCGGAAGTCCCTTGATGTGCAGCGCGAGAATGCTCTTCGCGATTTCTTTGGCCTCGGCCGGATTTTTCGCGAGCTTGACGCCGCCTGCCTTGCCGCGGCCGCCCGCATGCACCTGCGCTTTCACGACGACCGTGCCGCCGTATTGTTTGGCGATCGCTTCGACCTGTTCGGGAGTCGACGCAACTTCACCCGGTGGAATCGGGACGCCTTCGTTTCGAAGAATGTCTTTCGCTTGATATTCGTGAATGTTCACGCGATCTCCGCGGTTGCAGTGGTGCCGGTGGCACCTGTGATGGTCGTTCCCGCCTTGCCCTGGACTGCCGCCTGTCCATGGGTCAGCGATGTGATGATCGCTCGACCGCCGGTGCGACGAACAAAATCGATCGCCGCCCGAATCTTCGGCGCCATGCTGCCCTCGCCGAACGCTTTGTCCTCGTCCATCTGTGCTGCTTCGTCCGCCGTCAAATGACTGAGCGGTCGTTGCCGCGGCGTTCCCCACTCCGCGTAGACCGCGTCGACGTCAGTCAAGATCAACAGCAGCTCGGCATTCAGGTCACGCGCCAACACTGCGGCGGCGAGATCCTTGTCGATCACCGCATCGATGCCTTCCCACCCGAGCGTGGGATGACGATAGACAGGCGCGCCGCCACCGCCACACGCGATCACGAGCACACCGTTGTCCACGAGCGTCCTGATCACCGGCAGCTCGCGAATGCTCTGCGGCGCCGGACTTCCAACCACTCGGCGCAGTTTTCCGTTGCCGTCGAGCTTGACGATGTGTCCGTCGGCCTGCACCTGCTTCGCGCGCTCTCGAGACAAACCGCGTCCGATGAACTTCGTGGGCACTTGCAGAGCTGGATCCGCCGGATCGACGACGATCTGCGTAATCACAGTCGCGACGTCTCGCGGACTGCCCGCTCGTGCGAGTGCGTTCTCCAACGATTGCTGAATCATATAGCCGATCCAACCCGCTGTCGCGGCGACGAGCACCCCGAGCGGCAACGGACTCGCGTCGCTGCGCGCCGCCTCGTTGCGAACGAGCTCGTCGCCAACCTGCGGACCGTTGCCATGCATGACGCACACGCTCCATCCAGCGAGCGCGAGCTCGACGATGGGGCCGAGGCTTTCGCGAGTATGGCGGAACTGATCGTACACCGTCGACGACTCGCCCGATGGCGCGAGCGCGTTTCCACCCAATGCGATGACTGCCGTCCGTTGGTGCGCGCGGCCGTACAGCCGATTGGCGGGAGCCGCCGGCGTGGTGTCCATTGTCACGGCTTGGGCCGTTGCTCGAGCGCACGCCCGAGCGCGTCGAATGCGCGTCCGAACGCGACCCAATCGCCACGGCGGAGCGCGTCGCGCATCGCCGCATACAGGGATGCCGGGGTCGCCTTTGGGTCGCCGACAGGGGGCGCCTCGACCGGCCGCGCGGCGGGACCGGCCGATGGCATCACCGAACGAGTCGTGTCACCCACCATGAGCGCAACACGGTTGAGCGCCGGACTGCTCTGCGGCCTCCACCGATAGGTCGGCTGCAGAAACGCGATGCCGGATCGAACGGGTATGGGGCGGACTCGTCCTCGCGCGAATGGTCCGTCGCGCACGGGGCCGCCGGTGCTGTCGACGGATCGCAGGCGCTCGAGCACCGCGCTCCACCGTTGTCCGGGGGCGGCGAGCGGATACCACAGTGTGCGGCGGCTAGCGCCACCCGTCCCGATCAAGAGTCCGCGGAGACGGTCTGTTTCGTCGACGAGCGGAAGCGCGATCGCCGTTGTCTGATTCCCCGGAAGCACGATCGGAAGATCGTCGGTGGCAAGGCTCGTGTCCGCGCCGTCGAGCGTTGGAACGCGCCGAGGCGGATCGTTGTCCGTGAGACTTCCATAACGACCGAATGCATTCGCTTGCGCGTACAGGCCGTCGATGGGAGGCGGCAATAAATTGCGAAGAGCCGGCGGCAGCGCGTTCCACGTCCCAAAAATCGACGGAAGCCGGCGGACCCACGTCGTGGCAATTGGATCGAGCACGGAATCGGGAACGACGCTGATGTCGCCCGTTGCCGCCTGGATGATGGCCACCGCCGCGTGCTGCACGTAACTCCGCTCTTCGCCGGCGAGCATCGAATGCCGGCTGATCGGATACATGGACGACGTCGAATAGAGATCGACGCTCCAATACAACGAGTCGCCCACCAACAGCGGCTCGATCCGCCGACCCTGCGCGAAGAACGGCGTGAGACGTTCGATGCGTTCACGAATATCGCGATGCGCGATCAGCGTCGGCTTGGGCTGAGGCAGATCGCCCGACAGCATTCGAAAATTCTGAAGCGACCACGCGTTGGCGAGTCGCGAGACAATCGATTCGAGCGGCGTGCCGGAACTGTGATTGAGTGAATCGGGAATGATCGTGAAGCGAGACGCGCCAGGATACACGAGCGGTGCGTCGAGCGGCGCGTCATCCGTCGCCGATGCCCCGGCACCGGCGGCTCGAAACGGTGCGCCGCGCTCGTCGGTTGCCGACGCGAGAAGGCGCGCGACGGTCCATGGGGCGCGCGTCGATGCGCCCGGCGGCGGCGGATCGACGACGTCGGCGATCAAACCGAGCGGCGAGCTACGCCATCCGGTGCGAACACTCATGTCATCGCCGGCGCGTCCGGCATCGATCGCGCGCGCCAATGCCGGCGGGTCCCACACCGGCACCCACGGCAACGCGGCCGCGAGCGATGTGTACCCGATCGACGAATCCACGTGGGCGACGGCGTCGACGGCAAATGCGTGTCGCGTATACCCAGCGCGCGTCGCATTGTACGGCCGCTCGCGCGTGACTCGTTCGGCGTCCGTTCCCGTGTGTTGCACCACAAACGGCGCGACCTCGCGCACGATGAGCGAGAACACGACAACGGTGAGCACACAGATGCCGGCCAACCGAAACTGACCGACGGCACCGGCCCACAGAACGATCAATGCGGCGCCGAGCGTTGCGAGCGAGAGAATGAAATCGCCCGGCATCCCAACTTTGTGATCGACATAACTGAACGCGCCCTCCGCGCCGCTGCCATCGATGAGGAGCGCGTACATGTCGAGGCGAAAACTCCAGGCGAGCAAGAGCAACAACACGCCCACGAGCACCGTCAAATGCCGGCGCACATACGTCGACGCGAACAACGTCCCGCGCTGCCACTTGAGACTCGGCGTCAGCGCATAGAGGAGAATCACCGTCGCCGCAACGACCGCGACGCTCAGGAACGACCACATCCACAGGGCGCTCTCGAACGGCAGCCAATACACGTAAAAGCCGAGGTCGGCCACGTTGTACGGATCCGTCACGAAGAACATGGCCTTGGAGACAGCGAGCACCGCGGTCGTCCAATCGTCCTGCGGCACGGCGAGCAGCACGCCGACTACGACGGACAATCCAATGGCCGCGCCCATGAGATAGCGGCCAGGCACTTCTTCGCCAATCTCGAGGTTTGCGAGCCGCCGCGGAAAAACGAGCGAAACGACGGATTGTCGCACAGCGTAGAGATTCACGAACGCGAACGCGCCGGCGACGAGCGCCGACCCGACGCGCAGCCAAACGACGGCCCAGAGACGCGTGCGCCACACCGCGACGGCCCCGAGCGAGTCGTACCAGAGATAGTCGGAGTACACGCCGGCCAGCGATCGTCCGACGATCAACAGCAGCGCGACCGTTCCTACAGCGGCCATGAGCCATCGGCGCGGCGTCATGTCACACTCGCGCGCGTTGTCTCAACCAGTCGTTCAATTCGCTGCAAACGTTGCTGTCGAAACATTTCTGGCACGATGCCCATCGATCCTTCCTCAAAGGCCATCGGACCGCGGAGCCGCCCCACGGCACTGCCCCGTCGAGTCAGCGGATTTGCTCGGCCGCTTGGGCTTCTGCGATCCGTCGTGCACTGTCGGACGGCGCGAGGGACACGCGTGCCGGCAACGAGATGAGGGTCGGCTCGACGTCCATGCGTGGCCGTCCACCGCGCGCCGCCTGGATGACCTGTTCCGGAATCAGGCCGATGAGCAAAATAAAGCCGACGCTCACGGCGAGCACCACGCGGGTCAATCCGCCGGAGCGCTCGGGAATGGGCGCTGTATCACTGCGCGGCCGCATGAACATCAGCATGACGACGTGCAGATAGTACCCCGCGGATATGACGGTCGTGAGCACCAACACCACGGAGAGCATTGTCTGCTTGACGGGTGCTTGGAGCGCCGCCTGAAGCACGTACCACTTCGCGAAGAATCCAGCGCCTCCGAAGATTGGAAACCCCAACAGCGAGAGCATGATGACGGCCATCGAGAACGCCAGCCAGGGACGCACCGTCCAGAGCCCGGCGAGATCCTCGAGCATCACGTTGTTCTCGCCCTCACGCGTGAGCGTGACAACGACCGCAAACGCGCCGAACGTCGCTAGCGTGTAAATGAACAGGTAAAACAACATTGCCGCCGATCCTTGGATCGTTCCCGCAGCGATGGCCACGAGCAGATAGCCTGCGTGTCCGATGCTCGAATAGGCGAGCAAGCGCTTGAGACTCTTTTGGGCGAGACCGATCGCGTTGCCGAAGATCATGGTCGCTACCGCGAGGCCGCTGAGCGCCGGGTGCCACGACGGCGACGTTCCCGGCAGTCCCGCTGGAAACGCCTCGAGCCAAATGCGAATGAATGCTGCGAACGCCGCGGCCTTCACGGTGGCTGCCATGTATGTTCCACATGTGATCGGCGACGGTGCGCCTTCGTACACGTCGGGCGCCCACATGTGGAACGGCACGGTGGCGACTTTGAACCCGAATCCAACCAACATCAGCGCGATGCCGGCAAGCAGGAGCGGACTGCCGGCGAGATGGAAGACGGCGATTCGGCCGGCGATGAGCGTGAGATTGGTGGATCCGGTCGCGCCATACACGAGCGCGATGCCGTACAACAGAAACGCGGTGGAGAACGCGCCGAGCAGGAAATATTTGAGGGCGCCTTCAGCTGAGCGTTCGCTGCGGCGGTTGATGCCGGCGAGCGCGTACACCGAGATGGACATCAGCTCGATGCCGAGGAACACGATCATGAGATCGCGCGCCGCGGCGAGCAACATCATCCCCGACGACGCGAGCAGAATGAGCACGTGCGATTCGGCGGCGGTGATGCCCGATCGCATGTTGTCGTCCATGCTCAGCGCGATGGCGAAGATGGTTCCGAAGAGAATGATGACGTCGACGGCCCAACGGAAATTATCGAGCGCGATGGGTCCCGGTCCGGCGTCGAAACGTCCAACCCAGTTGAGCACGAGCAGGATCGTGATCCCGGCGAGCACGATGCTCGCCATGCCGACGTTGCGCTGGTGCGTGTCGCTCTCGGGGCGCCATGCCGCCCACAGGAGAAGAATCATCGCACCGCCCATGAGCACCAGATCGGGCACGAGGGCCATCGTCAGATGCAGTGGGATCGCGAGATCGAGCGGCGATGTCATTGGCGTCCCTCCGCTACCGAGCGAAGAGTCATGTCACGCCGGGCAGTCACGGAGTTCACGAAGCGGGTCGCCGCTCCTTCCATGCGATACAGCACAGGCGCCGGATACACGCCCAGCCAAATGATCGCGGCAACCAGCGGAAGCATCACCGCCAACTCCCGCCCGTTGAGATCCGGAATGTGTTCGTTCTCCGGTTTGTCGAGCGGGTTGAACAGAATCCGCTGAATGGCCCACAGGAGATACGCCGCGGAAATGATCACCGCGGTCGACGCGATGACCGCGAGAATGGGTTCGGTGCGGAACGCGCCAATCAACACGAGGAACTCGCCGACAAAACCATTGGTCCCCGGAACACCGATGCTGCTGAAGGTGACAATCGTGAGCAGCGCGGCGAACATCGGGACGACGCGCGCCAGTCCGCCATACGCTTCGATGAGGCGCGTATGGCGTCGCTCGTAGATCATTCCGATCAAGAAGAACAGCGCGCCGGTGGAGATACCGTGGTTGATCATCACCATCAGCGCGCCCTGCACACTCTGAACGGTGAGCGCGAAGATGCCGAGCATGACGAACCCGAGATGGCTCACCGACGAATAGGCCACGAGTTTCTTGAAGTCCGGTTGCACCAGCGACACGAGCGCGCCGTACACAATGCCGATCACAGCGAGGCCGAGAATCACCGAGCGGATTCCCGGGCTCATCGCAGCGGACGGGAACAACGGCACGGCGAGTCGAATAAAGCCGAACGTGCCGAGCTTGAGCATGATGCTCGCCAGCACGACCGAGCCGGCTGTCGGCGCTTCCACGTGCGCGTCGGGCAACCAGGTATGGAACGGAAACATCGGAACCTTCACCGCGAACGCGAGGAAGAAGGCGCCGAACAACCACTTTGCTTCCGTTGCCGAGATCACGGCGTTTTGCAGGATGTAGTCGTAGTTGAAGCTCGGCAGACCGGTGGCGGGACTGCGGCTCGCCAACCCGAGATAGATGATCGCCACCAACATGAGCAGCGATCCAACCATCGTGTACAGGAAGAATTTGAGGCTGGCGTAAATGCGGCGGTCGCCGCCCCAGATGCCGACGATGAAGTACATCGGCACGAGCATCACTTCCCACATCACGTAGAACAGGAAGAGATCGAGCGAGAGAAACACGCCGAGCATGCCGGTCGTGAGCACGAGCAGCAGCGCGTAGTAGCTATGCGCGCGTTGCCGGATGCTGGTCCAACTCCCGCCGACGGACAGCAGCATGATGAACGTGGTCAGGAGCACCATCATGACGGCGATGCCGTCCACGCCGATGGTGAAGCGAATGCCCCACGACGGAATCCACGCCCAATCGACCACCGATTGCCATTCGACGCTCGCCGGATCGAAGCTCCACCAGAGCCCGACCGACACGACGAATTCGACCACGAAAGTGATGAGCGCCAGCATGCGCGGCGCGGCCGCGGCCCCGCTCGCCACCTGATCTTCCCGAGGCAGGTCTCGCGTTGCGCCGTGAATCCAGATCACCGCCGCACCGACGAGCGGGATCAAAAGAAGCGCCGGAAGCACCCAGTGCTGGTAACCGATGGACGTCAGAAGTGCGTTCATGTATTAGCGAATCGTAATCATCGAATGCTGAACGCGCCGAGTACTGCGAGCACGCCGACGACGAGCACCCAGGCGTAGGTGCCCAACTGGCCCGACTGGAATTGCGAACCCACCCATCCGATGAACCGCGCGGCGTACGCACTGCCGGCCACGCCGAGTCCATCGATCAGACCGGTGTCGACGCCTTTCCACAACACGCCGCGCGATGCACTCACGATCGGCTGTACGATGGCGGCGTCGTAGATCTCATCGACGTAATACTTCTCGACCAGCACCTTCTCGAACCCTTCCTCGGCAGGCGACTCTCGTTTGGGCACGAGCGCTTGAGGCTTGAGGCGCGTCCACGCGATCGTGATACCCGCGACTGCGATCAAGATCGCGAGTTCCACCAACCCGTATTCGAGGCTCGACGACATCTCCGGCGCTCCGGCGACGACACGCGCCGTCGATTCGCCGACCACCGGCTCGAGCCAATGATCGAGACCACCGACCGGGCCGAGGAATTTTGCGAACTCCGGAATGTTGAACCACCCGCCGGCGACCGTGAGCAGACCGAGCACGACGAGCGGACCGGTCATGATCCATGGAGCTTCAGTGAGATGACTGCGTTCCTTCTCGCCGGTCCGGTTGGGGCCGTGGAAGGTGTAGATCATCATGCGCGTCATGTACGTCGCGGTCATGAGCGCGGCGACGAGACCGAGCACGTAGGCGAAATACAGCCAGGTACTTCCGGCGATGCCGAAGAGATGCGCGCTCGCGATCGTCGAACCCTGCGCACGCGCGAACACGGCGCCGAGGATTTCGTCTTTGGAGAAGAATCCGGCGAGCGGCGGGATGCCGGCAATCGCCAACGTCGCGATCCACATGAGGCCGAACGTCACCGGCATGTACTGCCGAAGCCCGCCCATGTTTCGCATGTCCTGCGCGTCGTCGTGATTGCCCGTGTGATGATACGCGGCGTGCATGGCGTAGATCACCGAGCCTGATCCGAGGAATAAGAGCGCCTTGAAGAACGCGTGCGTCACGAGGTGGAAGACGCCCGCGACATATGCGCCCGAGCCGACGCCGACGAACATGTAGCCGAGCTGCGAGACGGTGGAGTACGCGAGCACTTTCTTGATGTCCCACTGCTTCAACCCGATCGACGCCGCGAACACCGCGGTGAGTGCGCCGATCACGACCACGACGATCTGCGCGACAGGCGCCATGGAGAACAACACGTTGCTGCGCGCGATCAAATACACGCCTGCCGTTACCATTGTGGCCGCGTGGATGAGCGCGGAGACCGGCGTCGGGCCGGCCATCGCGTCAGGCAACCAGATGTAGAGCGGAATCTGCGCGCTTTTGCCCGCGCAGCCGAGGAACATGAACAGGCAGATCGCCGTCACGACCGCGCCGCCGAACGGCAGCGATGATGCGCCCTCGCGAACGCCCGTGAAGTCGAGCGTGCCCAGGTTGGCGAACAACAGGAACATCGCGATCAGAAATCCGAAATCGCCGATGCGGTTGACGATGAACGCTTTCTTACCGGCGTCAGCGTTCGCCTTCTCGCTGAACCAGAACCCGATCAGCAAATACGAACACAGGCCCACGCCTTCCCATCCGATGAACAACAGCGGGTAGTTGCCGCCGAGCACGAGCAACAGCATGAAGAAGACGAACAGGTTCAGGTAGGCGAAGTAGCGCGGGTAGCCCGGATCGTCCCGCATGTAGCCGACGCTGAACAGGTGGATCAACATGCCGACGCCCGTGACGACGAGCGTCATCATCATCGACAGCTGATCGAGCTGGAAGGTCGCGTCGATTTGCAGGTCGCCGACCGGCATCCACGAGAAATAGCGCTGGATGAACGGCGCGTGCATCTCCCCGCCCCCTGCCGTGCGCATCGCGATGAAAATCGCGGCGGTGAGCAAGAACGACAGCACGAGCACACCCGGTCCGATGATGCTCGTCAGCCCGGCGTGGCGATGCCGAACGACGGCGTGAGTGTCGTGGTGATCGCCGTGATCGTGCGGCGAGTCGTGCGCGGAGTCGTGCCCGTGCGCATGGTCGTGACCGTCGCCGTGCGCCGCGCCGGGATCAGCCGGGCCTTTGTGAAAGACCGACGAGAGCGACAGCGCTCCGTTGATCACGAAGCCGAGCAGCGGGAGCAGCGGGACGAGCCAGAGCCACTGCGCGACCGTGCCGTTCAGCGGATGCGGCGGTGCGGCGGTTGCGGCTTGTGCAGCGACGGCTGCAGCGTGCGTTACCAACAGAAGTGGAAGCATCAGCCTTTGAGCAGGTTGATGTTCTGAAGATTGACCGTCTGCCGATGACGGAAGAGCGCAATGATGATCGCCAGACCCACCGCCGCTTCCGCGGCCGCGACCGTCATCACGAAGAACACGAACACCTGACCGGCAGCCCCGTACGATTGAGCAAAGGCGATGAACGTGAGATTCACCGCGTTGAGCATCAGCTCGACGCACATGAACACGATGATGGCGTTCCGGCGAATGAGCACGCCAAACACACCGATCGTGAACAAGACGGCCGAGAAGAACAGTGCTTCAGCGAGCATGCTTGCCTCCGCGCTGTTTGCCGAGGAGCACGGCGCCAACGATCGCCGCGAGCAGCAAAATGCTGGTGACTTCGAACGCCAGCAGATACTCGTGGAACAACGGGCCGGCGATCGGCGCGATGGCGCCCGTCTGGTCGACCTGTTGCGCCGCGTATCCCTCCGGCAGCGTGAGCGCCCCGGCGGTCTTGGAACGCGTGAGCGCGAACAACTGCGCGATCAGGACGAGCGCGAGCGCTCCCCCCGCGAGCTTCCATCCAAGTCCGCGAACATCCGTCGTCTTCTCGGCGCGCCCGAGGTTGAGCAACATGATCACGAACAGGAAGACCACCATGATCGCGCCGGCGTAGACGAGCACTTGAATGATGCCGATGAACTGCGCGTCGAGCATGACGTAGAGCGCGGCAAGACTGAACATCGTGTTGACGAGCCAGAGCGCCGCCGCGACGGGACTGCGCCGCGTGACGAACAGCAGCGCCGACACGACGGCGATGAGCCCGAACAGATAGAAGTGGAACGTGTAGAGGAGCGGGAGCGTCCCGTGCGCCATGCTGGTCGACTGCATCACTCGCCCTTGGGGTCGGCGGGATCCCACAGTTCGCTCACCGGATGCGTCTGCGCCATTAACCGTTCCAGATCGTACACGAAGCCCTCGCGGCTGTACTCCGAGTTCTCGTAGTGACGTCCGAGGTGAATCGCTTCTTCCGGACAGACTTCCTGGCAGTAGCCGCAGAAGATGCAGCGGAATTCATCGATCTCGAAGACCAATGGATAGCGATTGCCGTTCTCATCTTCGCCGGGAACGAGCTTGATGCAGTTGGCCGGGCAGACCGTGGGACAGAGACCGCACGCGACGCACTTCGCCTTGCCGTCTTCGGTCGTCAACATCCGGTGCGTCCCGCGCCACCGCGGCGAGAGTCCCCATTTCTGCTCGGGGTATTGGTAGGTGACCGACTCGCCGTTGAGCAAATGCTTGAGCGTGAGCGCCATGCCTTTGACGGCGGCGCGCACGTAGCTGGTCTCCGCGATCGGACGCTCGAGAACCTTCACGCCGATGGCCACTAGTCCGCTCCCCCTTCATTGGTGGCAGGCTCGAGGCGAGCACGGTCGTACCGCACGCGACGGAGCTTGTCGAGATTGCGCTTGTCGAGTCGAGAATACGCCGGGCTGATCAACCGTCCGCGATCGATCACTCCGAAGATCAAGACGACGAGCAGGATGTTCAGGCCGAGCATGCCCACGGCGAACTTCCACGAATCCGGCAGGATGCCGACCCACTGCATGATCAGCGACGCCGTGGCGATCACCATGATGTAGGCCAGCGACGTCGGCAGCATGAACTTCCACCCGAGCGCCATCAACTGATCGTAGCGGAAGCGCGGCAGCGTCCAGCGGATCCAGATGAACACGAAGACGAAGAACAGGATCTTCGCCCAGAAGAATCCAAAGGTGAGCAATGTCTTGATCAGCGTGTGCGGCGCGACGTTGTCCCACAGCGTGAACGGAATGTCCCAGCCGCCGAAGAACAACGTCGCCATCAGCGCGCTCGCCGTCATCATGTTCGCGTACTCGGCGATGAAGAACATGGAGAACTTCATCGCGCTGTACTCGGAGTGATATCCGGCCACCAACTCGGACTCCGCCTCTGGCAAGTCGAACGGCAGACGATTCGTTTCGGCGAACGCGGACACCATGAAGAAAATGAAGGCGACGGTGCAGCTGAGAACGTTCCAGTGCAGTCCCCACCCCGCCTGCTGCTTGACGATCTCACTGAGCGACACGTTGCCGGCGAGCAACAGCACGGGAATGATTGCCATGCCCATCACGATCTCATACGAGATCATCTGCGCACTCGAGCGAAGTCCGCCGAGCAACGAGTATTTGTTGTTCGAGGCCCAGCCCGCGAGCACGATGCCGTACACGCCGAGCGAGCCGATCGCGATCGTATAAATGAAGCCGATCGGCATTGGCGCGAGGGCCATGTCGAGCGTCCCCCACTTGGACGCCCACGGCGCGGCCCACGGAATGACGGCCCACGTGAGCAACGCCGACGTGAACGAAATGGCTGGAGCAAGAATGAAGAGCGGCAGGTACGCCTGACCCGGATAGGTCTCTTCCTTCATGATGTTCTTCACGCCGTCCGCGATCGACTGCAGCAGCCCCTGCCACCCGACCCGGTTCGGACCGAGACGATCCTGGATGAACGCGCAGATGCGTCGTTCGGCCCAGATCACGTACATCACGCCGACCATGTACAGTGTGAAGATCAACAACATCTTCACGAGCGTCATGAGGAACCACGCCATTCCACTCGGCGGTTCGGGCAGGTAGTCGAGCTTGTTGGCGTGCTCCGCCGCCTGAAGAAGAGCGAATGGCGTCATGCCGTCGCTCCCGTGGGCGCTGGCTCACCGGCCAATGCCTTTCCCTTGAGTGCGAGCGTGTCGTAGCTCATTCCGGCGAATTCCGGTCGCGCGGCTGCGATTGCGCCGAACACTTCGCTCGCGAGCGAGTAGTCGGTGCGAAGGCCGGCCGCGGCGAGGAGGTCGGACAGCGCGTACCAACTCGGCCGCGCGAATCCAGGAGCGGCTTTGGCTTGCATGAACCGCTGCACGCGGCCGCGAAGATTCGTGAACGTCCCTTCTTCTTCTGTGAAATTCGCGATCGGAAGGACAACCGCGGCAGCGTGGCGCGCCCAGGGTGGAAGCGTCGTGCCGATGACGATGATCGCACCAGCCTTTGCGACGTCCGACGCGTCGAGACCTGCAAGCTCTTCGTCGGCGACAACCAGCACGTCGCCGGCGCCGAGTCCGGCGAGTGGCGTCGCGCTGCGCGAGAAGCCAAAGAGATCGGCGCCGCGTGCATTCGCAGCACGGTCGGCGCGCAATGCGAGATCTTTTACGCCTGGCAACGGCGCTTCGTCGCCCTGCTCCACACGGTATGCGCCCTTGCCACCGGTGTTCTTGACCAATTCCGACAAGAGATACAGCGCTTCGTTCGACAAACTCGGCGACGCGAGCACGAAAGCGCGCTTTCCCGAGAGGAGCTTGGCCGCTTCGGCGACCGCGAGCTGCCAATCAGTTCCGCCGAGCGCGGGACCGCGACGAACCATGGGGACGTCCACGCGGTCTTGGCGATTCATCCAGCGATAATTCAACCGGCCGTGGTCGCACATGAAATACTGATTCACGTTCTCGTTCGGCCGCGGGCGGAGTCGCATGACCATGTTGTCGCGCGTTTCGATGATCATGTTGCAGCCCTGCGAGCAATTCGGACAAATCGACGCGGTGCGATCGAGCTCCCACGCGCGCGCCTTGTTGAGCGAGTCTTTCGAGAGGAGTGCGCCGACGGGACACAGGTCGACGACATTGCCCGCCCACGCGTGCGTGAGGTCCTGTCCCTCGAACTTTCCGATCACCGCGCGGTCGCCGCGCTCGCTGACGTTCAGCACGGGATCGTGCGCGACGTCTTCCATGAAGCGAACGCATCGCGTGCAGAGAATGCAGCGATTCGGCGTGTACATCACGTCGCCGCCGAAGTCTTCGACTGGATTGAAGCGTTTGGGGTCGCGGTAGCGGCCTTCGCTGCGCCCTTCCTGGTATGTGTAGTCCTGCAGCTCGCACTCGCCCGCCTGATCGCAGATCGGACAGTCGAGCGGATGATTGATCAGCAGCATCTCGAGCACGCCTTTGCGCGCCTCGAGTGCCTTGGGCGAATGCACGTGCACCACCTGCCCCTCGGCCACCGAGGTCGCGCAGGACGGCGCGAGCTTCGGCGCCTTCTCGACTTCGACGAGGCACATGCGACAGACGCCGGCCACGGGAAGTCCGGGATGGTAGCAATAGTGCGGAACGAGCACACCG